>Ga0209979_1002161_pt1 | contig 19391 bp, 19 predicted proteins | sample AnhtaG_FD_183114 | JGI IMG/M metagenome (GOLD analysis project Ga0209979, IMG submission 183114) | Deep subsurface microbial communities from Anholt, Denmark to uncover new lineages of life (NeLLi) - Anholt_01485 metaG (SPAdes) (version 2) | ecosystem: Environmental > Aquatic > Marine > Oceanic...
GTGCTTAAAAGAGCTAATTGATACCAGAGAGGCCCCATTTTTTATCTCTCTGAAGAGATCTTTCTCGATATAGTTGACACAAAATTATAGGGTAGTATAATGTTCATATCCTGAACGAAATTCTTGGTACCAATGAATACTTCTGAAATTAATGAAAGGGAACTCAGGGTAATCGAGGAAGTAGGCGCGGATAAAAATCTCACCCAGAGAAAGATATCTCACTCACTAGGCCTATCCTTAGGAACCACCAACCTCATCTTAAAAAAACTTGTCCGCAAGGGATATATAAAAATGAGGCAGCTAAATAGAAGAAAAATTCAGTATATTCTCACCCCCAAGGGTTTTGACTTTCCGGCCTCGGACTTGTTTTTTCAGTTTTGACTTGTTTTTTAACTTATGACCTATGAGCCATGAGCTATGAACTATGAGCTAAAATGAGCCATCAAATTAGCGTCGGTGATAAAGGAGCTGGAAAGGCGCAGGAGTTTAAGATAGTAGCATCGAGCAGAAAAATAGTTAAGTAGGAAATAGAAAAAGTAGAGGAATTTTGAGAAATAGCTTGCAGTTTAAACAAGAGAGATAAGATCATATGCTGCCTCTAAAGGGTGAAGAGTTAAAAGAGAAGATCGTTAACAAGACTGCCAAAGTGTCAGTAATAGGATTAGGCTACGTTGGTCTACCCTTGGCTATAGAAATAGCAAAAGCCGGCTTCAGCGTCGTGGGGATAGACGTAGATAGAGAAAAGATAGGTAAGATCAGGAGTAAGAATTCATATATCCCCGATGTTACTGAAGAAGATCTTGCTAGAGCAGTCTCCGAGAAGAAATTAGTCGCCACTGGCGATTACAAAGTTCTAAAAGAGGTAGATATTGTTAGCATCTGCGTTCCTACCCCTTTGAGCAAAACAAGGGAACCCGACATTTCTTATATCATTACCGCTACCTCCGAGGTCTCCAAATGTTTACATCAAGGCCAATTGATAATCCTGGAGAGCACCACCTTTCCTGGTACTACCAAAGATATTGTTTTGCCTGAATTGGAAAAGAACAACTTGAAAGTAGGCAAGGATTTCTTCCTGGTTTTTTCTCCCGAAAGAGTAGACCCGGGAAACAGAAAATATACTATAAAGAACACACCTAAGGTATTAGGCGGTATTACTTCAGAGTGCAAGGAGATAGCTAAAATTTTTTACCAGCAAATTGTAGAAAAAATAGTCCTCGTAGCCTCTGCTCAGGAAGCAGAAATGGTGAAATTATTGGAGAATACCTTCCGAAGTGTAAATATCGCTTTAGTTAACGAGCTTGCTTTAATGTGTGATAGACTGGGGATAGATATTTGGAATGTAATAGAGGCTGCAGCCACCAAACCCCTTGGCTTTATGCCATTTTATCCTGGGCCAGGGTTAGGTGGCCATTGTATCCCCATTGATCCGGTTTACCTTTCCTGGAAAGCAAAATCCCATGGCTTTGACTCGAAATTCATTAAGTTCGCTGAGGAAATTAACAAGAGCATGCCTCATTATGTTGTGAGAAAGATCATTCAAGCTTTGAACACTTGCAAGAGAAGCTTAAACGGCTCAAAGATCCTCATCTTAGGAGTTGCTTACAAGGAAGATGTAGGAGATATAAGAGAGTCTCCTGCCCTGGACATCGTCGAAATATTGTGCGAGAAGGGAGCAGAGGTTATTTACAATGACCCTTATATACCGAAAATGAAAATAGGCAAAAGAGAATGGGAGTCCCTTCCCTTAAACAAAATTCTACTCTCACAGGCCGACTGTGTAGTTATCACCGCGGCGCATAGTTGCTATGATTATAACTGGATTGTGGAAAATGCTAGGCTGGCAGTGGATACGAGGAACGCTACTAAGAATCTACTAGATAAGGGGAGAATCATCAAAATATGATGCGACTTCTTGACACAAGATTATAGGGTAGTATAATGTTCATATCCTGAACGAAATTCTTGGAAGAGATGAATACTTCTGAAATCAACGAAAAGGAGCTCAGGGTAATCGAGGAAGTAGGCAGGGATAAAAATCTCACCCAGAGGAAGATATCTCACTCACTAGGCCTATCCTTAGGAACCACCAACCTCATCTTAAAAAAACTTGCCCGCAAGGGATATATAAAAATGAGGCAGCTAAATAGAAGAAAAATTCAGTATATTCTCACCCCCAAGGGCTTTGCTGAAAAGGTGAAAAAATCGTACCGATTTTTCTTAAAAACCATCCATTCATTAAAGATGATGGAAAGAAAAATCCAGAAACTAGTCCTCACCGAGTATCAAAAAGGAAAGACCCATTTTATCATCTTCGGAGATGGAGAGCTGGCAGACGTTATCGAAATAAGTCTTAGGAACCTGAACAAAAAAGATCTAAAGTATAGAAGAGCCTCTAAATTAGAGGAAATTTGTGACCAAGACGCAACTATATTATTAGCTCAGGCGAAAGACAGTTCCAAGAATAACGACGGTCAATGGATTGATGTTTTAGCTTCCATTAGCGGTGGATAGTAGCACTGGATCCAGCTTGGTTAGCTCAGGTGGTTTTGTTATGAGAGATAAAAAGATAAGGAGAAAAGACTATGGCCGAAGAAGATGAAGTGAATCTGTACGATTATATTAAAGTCATCAGCAAGAGGAAATGGCTGATAATTATAGGAACTTTTGCCTGTATTTTGACTGCCGCCGTAGTGACCCTTCTTCTTCCCCGGGTATATGAAACACGAGCTACCCTGACTATGGAGGGGCCCGATACGCCGGACGTGAAGATCGGTGTTCTAAATATTTCCACCGGTCTTTCCCTTGATAAGTTCTTTAACTTTCTTCCTGTTGACAGAAACTTGGATCTAGAGGTCATTAGAAAACTGGGGCTGGATAAATCCCCCCATAATCTTACGCCTCAGACACTGAGTCAAATGATTACCTTTAGTCTCGCCAAGGACTCAAGAACGATTACCATTAATGTTCGCTATAGCCATCCCGAGAAAGCAAAGGAGATAGCCGATACCATGGCAGAAGTGGTGAAAGAGCACTATCAGGCCTTAAACAATCTTGAGATCTCTCGGTCCCAAAACCTCATTGATGATGAGCTTAACCTGGTCCAGGCTAGTCTGGTAGAAGCAGAGAAAAATTTGCAGGCATTTAAGCAGACTCTAGACGTGGATTCCTTGAGAAAGGAGATACAGACTAGATCTTCCCAAGAGACCAGTTTAGCACAAGAATATTCAAGAATCAGGATGTCCCTGGTTGAGGAAAAGGCCAGGTTAGCCAGAGCCCAGGAGGAACTTCAAAAGCAGGATAGGTTCTATGTCCTCTCAAAATCTGTGGTTGAAGATCCTACTTATAAAGGAATCCTGGATAAATTGTCTAAAGAGAATATTGCTGCCCTGCAAGCAGCGAAAGTTGAGAGCCACGAGATTAATCCCATTTATCTAAATTTGGAAGAGACTATAACGAATTCCCGTATATCTATCGCCGGAGCAAAAGCTAAAGAGCTGCTTCTTAAGGAAAAAATTGAAGAAAATAAGCTTGCTTTAAGCAAACTCCGGACACAGTTGGCCGAGAAAGAGCCTGAGTGGGAGAGTCTTATAGCAGTTCATAATCATGCTAAAAAGGACTATCAAAATATCCGCGACGCTCATCGTGGAGCAGCAAAACTGTTAGCCGTCGCTAAAACACGCCAGTTAAAAACGGTTGGTGCGGCAGTGGCCCCTGCCAGGCCAAAGGAGCCAAAAACGAAACGAATTCTCCTCATAGCAGCCGTTTTGGGACTCTTAGCTGTTTTTCTCCTGGCATTTTTTGTTGAATATCTGGAGAAAATGAGAGGGGTAGAAGCGGAATCAAAGAGGCAAGAAGACTGAGTCATGAGAGATACCTTGAGCCATCAGCCATGAGCTATGTTTTGAATTTACTATGAGCTATCAACTATGAGCTATGAACTAGGAGGCAAAAGGAGGTGGTAGATTATGCAAATTGCTATGAATAAAGAGGAACTCAAGAAGATTATAAAGGAAGCCCTGAAGGAAGCTGTAGAAGAAGAAAGAATGGAAAATTTCCTTAAACCTATTCCTCCTGTATCAAAACAGGAGATGGAAGAGATTAATAAATTATATGGAAAGCCTGTAAAGAAGAAAGAACCAGCCTATGGGGAAGAGATGGAAGTATGAAGTGGAAAGTAGAATATTCCAAGGAAGCTAAAGAGTTTATCGATGAGCAGGATATATGGAGTGAAGTAAGAAGCGGAATAAGGAAATTCTTGCAGGGAATGAAAGGTAAAAATATAAATATAGACTTAAAAAAGTTAGCGGGCAATTAGTAAGGATACTACAGGATAAGAATTGGCAAGATTAGAGCGATATTCGATATATCTAAAGAAAGCAGAGAGATTTTTGTGGAAAAAGTCGACGAAAAATTTCCTTTGACTTTTTATAAGGGAGACAGGGAAGAGAACTCTCAGCTATGAGCCATGAGCTAATTTGCTATGAATTATAGAGAACTTCGGGCTATATTATAATAGAGACAATGAACGGAAATAGTTAATGGATAATCTCCTTAGTGAAGTAAAAAAGGCTGCAAAAAAGAAACTTATCAGACATCTTGAGTCCGATGTTCGCCAACTTCATAGAGTCTAATGGTAAGCTTTCTGAGAACCCAGGACTTCCGACCTTAACAATCGTTTTGATGGGGTGAGAAATGCAGAGAAGTAAAGATTGGATGGATGGCACTTATCCTTCAGGGTCCCCCAGGAATCTTTACACAAAAGAGGAGTCGAGGAGGCTTATTGAATATGCCGAGAAAATTATCAAGTTCTGTTCAGGTCTTCTATCCCAAATTTGACAAACGAGGGCTTATTGAAATAATCGACAAAAAGTTAGAAAACCTCAAAAAAAGGCTGCCTCTTATGCTTGTTGTGTTATTTGGCTCTTATGCCAGAGGGAACTATACCGTAGGGAGTGATGTCGATCTTCTTGTTGTATACAAAGGTAGAGAAAGAAAAGAGGCATATGCCCTCATTAAGAAAACCGTTGATGTATTTGGTCTTGAGCCCCATGTTTATTCGCGAGCACAATACTACCGGATGAGGAGTACAATTGATAAGATGATAAAGGGTGGGGTGATTCTTTTCCAAACATAACAGTTATGAGCTATTTTGAGCCATGTTTTGAATTTACTATCAGCTATGAGCAATGAGCTATTTTGCTATCAGCCATTTCCCAGTTGTTTGATATTCAAAATGATAGAAAATAAACCATTCCATGCGGTGGTTAGTTTAGATGCCCAGAATCAAAAGGCATACATAATTACTGCTTATGAGCCTACTCTAGATAAATTTGAATCAGACTTCAAAACTAGGAGAAAGTAAAAATGGAGAAATGTCCGTTATGTGGAGGAGATAAGAAGGAAGGACATACCACTTACAGCGTGGATTTGGGTTTTGGTGTAGTTGTAGTAAGGGATGTACCTGCTAAAGTGTGTAGTCAGTGTGGGGAGGAATGGATTGATGCCCAGGTTGCTAGAAGACTTGAGGAGATCGTTAATTCTGCTCGTGACAAGCATCCCCAGTTAGAAGTACTACCTTTTCAGAAAGTTTAATTTAGGCGAGATTAAATCTGACTTGTCTTCTTATGATTTTGAATTGCTTGTTTTAGCCTATGAACTATCAGCCATGAGCTATAGAGGACTTCGGAGATCGGACGTTGGACTTTGGACTATGTTTTCGGACCTCAGACACAGGACATCGGACTTTGGACAAGGTTTTCTGACCTCGTACTTGCTTTTCTGATTTTGACATTACCAAACGAAAAAGGAGGAGGAAAAATATGCGTGACAAAAATCACTATCGGGAAAAACTTTTAGAGGAGATTCAGACAATTCCACGGGAAATGACCCCCGTTCTCTATAAAATTGTCCACTTATTAAATGTGCAATGGATAAGAAAGAAAGATGTAAAAAGAAGGACAAGAAAGCGAGGTTCATTGAAGGGGATCTGGAAGGGAAGCAAAATAGACAAAGAGTTATTTATTAAAGCTCGAGAATCTCTTTTTAGTTATGAGGATAGATGATGGATTATGTCACGGACACTCACCCCTTAGTGGCAACGGCGCTTTATCTTGGTGCATCTTTGATCACGAGAGATGAATCTGTCAGGAAAGCTAAAATAGTAAAAACTGTTTGGTAACAGTTTAAACAAAATTCGCCTTTGTTTTTAATCTTAGAGTATGAGCTATCAGCTAAATTGAGCTATGAACCATGAGCTATTTCGCTATGAGCTAATTTGAACTGTATTTTGGTTTTCCTATGAGCCATGAACTATGAGCTAATACGAACTTTGTTTTGAATTTACCATGAGCTATCAGCCATCAGCTAACTTACTATGAGCTAATTTGTGAAAGGTAAATTCTTATGCTATCTACAAGTGGCAGTGAACTAAAGAAAAAAATTGCTAATAAAGCTGCCCAAGTGTCAGTGATAGGATTGGGCTACGTTGGTCTACCCTTGGCTATAGAAATAGCAAAAGCTGGCTTCAACGTCGCGGGGATAGACGTAGATAGAGAAAAGATAGATAAGATCAGGAGTAAGAATTCATATATTCCCGACGTTACTAGAGAGGCTCTTACTAGATTAGTCTCCCAGAAGAAATTAATTGCCACCAGTGATTACAAGATTCTAAAAGAGATAGACATTGTTAGCATCTGCGTCCCTACTCCTTTAAGGAAGACAAGGGAGCCTGATATCTCCTATATCATTGCTGCTACATCTGAGGTCTCTAAATACTTACATCAAGGTCAATTAATACTTTTGGAAAGCACCACCTTTCCCGGGACTACTAAAGATATAATTTTACCTGCATTAGAAAAGAGCAACCTAAAAGTAGGCAGAGATTTCTTCCTCAGTTTTTCCCCTGAGAGAGTGGATCCGGGAAACAAGAAATATACTATAAAAAGCATCCCCAAGGTATTAGGCGGCATTACCCCAGAGTGTACTAAGATAGCCAAACTTTTCTATGAGCAAATTGTAGAAAAAGTTGTCCTTGTAGCCTCCACTCAAGAGGCAGAAATGACAAAATTACTAGAAAACATCTTCCGAAGTGTAAATATCGCTTTAGCTAACGAGCTTGCCCTAATGTGTGATAGACTTGGGATAGATATCTGGAATGTGATAGAAGCCGCGGCCACCAAACCCTTCGGTTTTATGCCATTTTACCCTGGACCGGGGTTAGGTGGACATTGCATCCCTGTTGATCCAGTTTATCTTTCCTGGAAAGCAAAAACTTATGGCTTTTACTCCAAATTCATCGAATTCGCTGAGGAAGTTAACAAAAATATGCCCCATTATGTAGTAAGAAAGATCACCGATGCCTTAAATACCCATAAAAAATGCATAAATGGCTCAAAGATTCTTATTTTGGGCGTTGCCTACAAGGAAAATGTAGGAGATGCAAGGGAATCTCCTGCCTTAGACATCATCGAGATATTGTATCGGCAAGGAGCAAAGATTATTTATAATGACCCCTATGTTCCTCAAATAAAAATAGGTGATAAGAAAGTGAGGTCTCTTCCGCTAAATGAAAATCTATTGTCGCAGGCCGACTGTGTAGTTATCACTACAGCACATAGTAGTTATGACTATAGGTGGATTGTGGAAAATGCCAGGACGGTAGTGGATACGAGAAATGCCACAAAGAATCTATCCAACAAAGAGAAGATCATCAAAATATGATTTAAGACCCAAATGGCGAGAGAATTTGGTAGAGTAAAAAAATGAAACTTATCAGTGTCGTTGGTACAAGGCCAAATTTCATAAAAATCGCCCCCATTATTCGAGCAATTGATAAGCATAATAAATGCATTCATCTCTCACGTCACACCTCTCACGCTTCACGTTCCATCTCTCACCTGCTTGTCCATACTGGCCAGCACTATGATTACGAGATGTCCAAGATATTCTTTGAAGACTTAGATCTCCCAAAACCAGATATGTACCTTGGAGTAGGCTCAGGAACTCATGCTGAACAAACTGGGAAAGTAATAATAGAATTTGAAAAGGTTCTTTTTAAGGAAAAGCCAGATTTGGTAATCGTCGTAGGCGATGTCAATTCTACTTTAGCGGCTGCTGTGGCTGCCGTAAAACTTCATATCCCTGTAGCCCATGTAGAGGCAGGCCTTCGCTCCTTCGATAGAGAAATGCCTGAGGAGATAAACCGAGTTTTAACTGATGCTATCTCAGATTATTTATTTACTCACTCCCCTGAGGCAGATGAGAACTTGATTAGAGAAGGAATACACAGAGAAAAAATCTACCTTGTTGGTAATGTAATGGTTGATAGCCTTCTCTACAATAGAGAAAAGGCCAAAAAATCTGATATTTTAGTTAAACTTGGATTAATGAATAATCCATCGATAATTCACAACTCATCACTAATTACTAATTACGCCTTATTAACCCTCCATCGTCCTGGCAATGTTGACTTTAAGGATTCTCTTGCAGAGATTGTTAGTGCCTTGGTTGAGATATCTAAACATATTCCCATAATTTTCCCTGCTCATCTTCGAACTATAAAAAACTTAAAAAAATTTAACCTACTTAGCTTTTTCAAACAGGTTAACATAAATCAAAGAGAAAAAATTCACCGAGGTATCTATCTTCTTGACCCACTTGGTTATCTTGATTTTTTAAATTTAGAAATACACACAAAATTTGTAATCACCGACTCTGGTGGAATCCAGGAGGAGACGACTGCCTTAAATATTCCTTGTTTGACCTTAAGAAGTACAACAGAGCGTCCAATTACTTTAACTCAAGGGACTAACACTCTTGTTCGGAATAAAAAGGATAAAATCATAGAAGAGGCCATGAAAATCTTAGAAAATGGTGGTAAAAAGGAAAACTGCCCCACATTTTGGGATGGTAAAGCAGCAAAGAGAATCGTAGAGATCATCGCAAAATAAGATTATAATTGATACAAGGGGAGTGTGGAAGAAATAGCTCATAGTTTTATCAGAGAAGAATAAAGGCTATAGAATGAAGTGAAAACCCGGTTTCCTCCAAAGGCTAGTTTTATTAACTATCAGCTATGAGCTAATTTCCTATGGAGATTCTTAATTCATGAAACAGGTATTACTCAAAAAAGGCGAAGTAATAGTAGGAGAGGTACCCGCACCTATTATTAGAGATAGCAGTGTATTAGTTCAGGTTGCCTACTCTTGCATAAGTACAGGTACAGAAATATCCGGGGTTACCTCTTCTGGACAATCTCTCTTGCAGAAAGCACTTAAAGAACCTGATAAGGTAAGAAAAGCCTTAAACTTAGCCAGAACGCAGGGCATTTCAAATACCATTGCCACAGTAAAAAGTAAGTTAGATACGGCAAGCCCTCTTGGTTATAGCTGTACAGGGGTGGTTATCGATATAGGAAACACTAAAAACATGAAAATTGGCGATAGAGTTGCCTGTGCTGGGGCAGGATATGCAAATCATGCCGAAATTGTCTGTGTGCCTCAGAATCTAGTGGTAAAAATACCGGAAAATTTAGGTTTTGCCCAAGCATCTTCTGCAAGTTTGGGGTTAATTGGTATGCAGGGTGTAAGGAGAGTAGCCCCAAACTTCGGAGAGGTCATAGCTGCCATAATAAAAACAAAGTTGTCGCCTTTTGCAATTTTTGGGGCTAATTATGAAGATTACTCTCGTTAGGCCATATTATGGTCACAATCCTTATGAACCACCTTTGGGCATTGCCATATTGGCTGGTTATTTAGAAAAAAAGGGTTATTCTGTGAGTATCATCGATTTCGAAACGACCTGGGTTAAGTCAAAAGACGAAATCAAGGAACATATAAAGGAAGAAGATCCAGACGTGGTAGGAGTTTCATTTTTTACGTATGATAGATTTGGAGCTGTAAAGGTAGCAAATGCTGCAAAAGAGCTAGGAAAAGTGGTAATTGGTGGAGGATTACACATGACTTTCGATCCTATAAATACGCTTCAGTCAGTACCTAGTATAGACATAGGTGTATTAGGGGAAGGCGAAGAGATACTCTTTGAATTGATGAAATTACTTGAGAACGATGGATCACTTCAGGACATTAAGGGGATCGCTTGGAGAAGGAATGGAAAGGTAATGATTAATCAGCTAAGACCATTAATCAGTGATTTAGACTCTCTTCCTATGCCTGCCTACCATCTTCTTCCGATGGATAAGTATCCTTATCATCAGATATTAGGCTCAAGAGGCTGTCCTTACAACTGTATCTTTTGTGCAAGTCCAGAATTTTGGAGAAGAAAAGTTAGATTCAGATCTTACAAGCTAGTTATAGACGAGATAGAATATCTTATCAAAAACTATGGTCTAAAAGAATTTGATTTCAAAGATGACATTCTGTTTCTTAACAGAAAATGGACTAGAAATCTCTGTAATGAATTGTTGGAAAGAAACATAGGCATAAGATGGAATTGCTTAGGGAGAGTTGATATAATTGATGAGCCTCTTTTCAAATTGATGAGAAAGGCAGGATGCAATACTATAAGATTTGGTATTGAATCAGGCAATGAACGCATCCTGAGAGTGATCAATAAGAATATAACTAAACAGCAAGTTAAGTACGCTGTTAAGATGGCAAAAGAAGTACCATTTGAAGTAGGGACTTTGTTTATGCTGGGACATCCTTCTGAAACTGTGGAGGAAATAGAGGAAACCTGTCAATTTGCGATCGAACTTAATGCAGAGCATTACAGCTTTAAACCTACTGACATTTATCCTGGCACTCAACTTTTTCATATAGCAGTCAAAGAAGGCTTACTGCCTAAAGAGTATAACTGGTTTGAAAGAGGAAGATATAAAGCTGGTTTTTCAACCTACGATGATGTCCCTAGTTATGAATCCTCACAATTTTCAAGAGGACTGCTAGAAGATACAGCAAAGAGATTCTATCTTAGAACTTTTTTTGCCCGTGCATTTACTTTAAAATCACTTTCAGATTTTACCTTATCTCGCTTTCGGACAGAGAACCGCTTTGTCCCCAAGTCAAGTAAAGACTTTCGAATCTTGATAAGTGAGGTGATCAGAGAACTCAGAATTGAGCGCACTTTAAAACAAAGACTTTTAGGTATAGTAATTGTAGCTATTCGCATTCTCCGAAAGGGCGGGAAAGCTTTCTATCGTCGGTTCAAAAAATTACTTCAGCTTGGCATTAGGCGAATTCCTTTAGTGAGGACGTTAATCAGGCACTGATGATTTACAAACCTTATATATTCAGTTTGAAAACAAAGGCTATGAAATCGGAAGCGATTGGAGGGGGCATTTTGAAGAACTGCAAGAGTTTGGCGAGTCAATAAAAACTGGCGGTGGCTATCCCATACCACTGTGGCAATTAATTCAGGCAACAAAAATAAGCTTTCAAGTAGAAGAAAAAATCCCCCAAAAATGTTAACTCTTATAAGTATTTACACAATAATACAAGTCCTATAAAGAAATACTCTAAGAGCATGATTAAAAATCTTTTTGAAGATATGGGAAAATATCTGCCAGCACAGGTCATTCCTGCGATTATGGGGCTTATTGCTATTCCTATCATTACTCGCCTATTCCCCCCTGAAGATTATGGGAATTACGTTTTAGTCTTAGCTACAGTCTCTGTCTTCTCCATTATCGTTGGTTGGTTATCTATGTCAATCATAAGATTTTATCCTGCCTATAAGCGAGATTCAAGACTTGATGAATTTTATGGCACTACAATAAAGTTAACGGGCATCTCGATAATAGTTTTATCTCTTATTTTCATGATTATCCTTTTTCTTAGTAAAAATCATGTTTCAGCGAACTTATATTATTTGATGCGTATTGGATTATTTGTTTTTATTTCAACAAGTTGTTTTAATATCCTACAGGGATTTTTGAGGGCCAAGCGTAGGGCAGGATGGTATACGCGTTTTTCCATATGGAGAAGTGTGACAACCCTTGTGTTTGGGATAGCATTGATAATGATATTCCACTATGGTGTTGAAGGATTGCTCTGGGGTTCCATTTTAAGCATGGCGATAGTTCTACCTGTGCTGTGGAGAATTGCAGTGGAAAAATCACCAACAACAAAAGACATTTCAATTCCACTAGCTTCAAAAATGGCAAAATATGGCTTCCCTTTAGTAGTAGGCAGCCTTGCTGCCTGGATATTGAGCCTTTCCGATCGATATATTCTGGAGTTTTTTCGGGGTAGTCAAGAAGTAGGTATATATTCGGTTAGTTACAATATTTCTGCTCATAGCATCGGTCTTATTGCTTCCTTATTTCTCCTAGCATCGTGGCCGATTGAAATAAGTATATGGGAAAATAAAGGGGAGAAAGCCGCTCAAGAATTTTTGAGTAACCTTAGTCGATATTACTTGATTATTTGTTTTCCTTTGACGGTGGGGCTAAGCGTTTTAGCTAAGCCGGTTATAGATGTTCTCGCTACACAAAAATATTACGAGGGTTACAAAATTGTCCCACTAGTTGTTATAGGCGCTTTTTTTCTTGGTCTCCAGCGGAGATTTCAATCGGGGATAGCCTATCATAAAAAAACCTATTACATTATGTTCTGTACTATTATTTCTGGTTTGCTTAATTTAGGACTTAATTTTATCTTAGTACCCAAGTATGGTTACATGGCGGCAGCAGTAACTACTCTTATATCTTATGTTTTCTTGCTGTTATTAATGGTTATTGTTTCACGACGGTTCTTCATCTGGGAATTCCCCTTTAAGTCTTTAGGAAAGGTAGCCTGTGCCTCAACGATAATGGGGATAGTAGTATATTATGTAGGCAACAGTTTGACTTCGTCAACCTTAGCAAACTTAATTTTGGGAATCTGCATAGGGATATTGATATATTGGGGGATGCTTTTTTTATTGCGAGAATTTAAGCCGAGTGAGCTTCGAGCATTGTTAGATCTAAAAGCAAGAATCCGAGGGTAATGTTAAGTAACAAAAAAGAGGAACATAAGACAATGGATATGAGGACGAAAGAGTTAAAGGAATCTGTGAAAAGAGCTTATACTGAATTTGCCAAAAAGTGCCAAAATTGGCCTAACAAATATAACATAGACCGACAAATTGCAAAAATGCTCTCTGACTATACTCTTTTCTCAAAAGTGGACTTAATAAACAAAAAGGTTTTAAACGTTGGTTGTTCAGAACCGGTTGACGAAGTATATTGGGTTAATTTAGTGAAAGAATGGCATGCTATAGATATCAATGAGGCAATAGTCCAAACAGCAAGAAAATTAGCTGCTGAAGTACTGCCCCACCGCCTTTACTCCAAGCTGAAATTCATCGTGGGCGATGTCACTAAGCTCAATTTAGAGAATGAATACTACGACGTGGTTGTTTCTTTCTCTACTATAGACCATATTCCAGGTAAAGAAAATAGAATAATAGCAATCAGCGAAATGTGTCGTGTACTTAAGAAAGGGGGGTACATAGTTATTACCGTACCTAATAGGTGGGATATAAAATATTCCTATCACTCCAGCAAACTACAAAGAGAAGGTAAAGCTATATTTGGCTACGAATACCAGTTTTCACCTTTGGAGCTAAAGAAAATGCTTACATCTAACGGTTTGAGAATAGTTGATTGTGCATCAACCGCCTTTAACCCCTATTCTTATTTTGACAGACTACTCCGGAAGTTAAGGGTCCCTAAAGTTTATTTTGGCACTCGATTTGGCTATCTTGCTCAGAAGATTTAAAAACAGAAAGAGCAGCTGAGGTTTTGAATAAGAGAGAACTCGTTCATCAATAGTAAGACCCAGGAAATAAAGCACTCTTGAATACAAGATATATAAATGAGTAGTAAATTTAAATATTACCTTCTTAAGACAAAAACCTTACCCCCAGAGATTGTAATTAAAAAGTCTTTTCGCAAGGTTAAAAACAAAGGGTTAAGTATTATCGACAAAATCTCTGCTAATGTATTTGGGACCGAAATGACCGATACAGAATTTTTAAGGAAAGCCTGGAATTCAAAGTATCAATTCAATAATTTGGAAGAATTACGAAGGTATTTCTGTGAAAGAAAAGAACCGAAGTTTTTCGTTAATTTATCAGAAAAAGAAGATACTGTTTCGTTTATCTATGAGCATTCTCCAGATGTTCCAGATAAAATCATGGCACAGGCTGATAGAATCTGTGAGCATATTTTTGACCTTTTGGGAAGTGGGCCGGTTAAGGTTTATTATGGCATGAAAGCCAAAGGCTTCGAAGGGTATTGTTACAATACGCAGATTAGTAGTAATAAAGCTCATAGCTCATCACTCATAGCTCAAAAAAAAGCACTATCAGCTACGAGCCATAAGCCATCAGTTCTCAGCTATGAACCAATTGATTGGCAGATTGACTTTAAATCTGGCTATCGTTGGAATCCAAAAACTTACTGTAAAGATATAAAATATGGGCATAGATTAGGTGTAGATATAAAGGTTCCCTGGGAACTATCTCGTTTTCAACATTTGACTACTTTGGGAGAGGCTTACTTTCTATCTAAGAATGAAAAATATGTTAAGGAATTTGTTAATCAGGTTATTGATTGGATCGAGAATAATCCCCCTAAGTTTGGGGTTAATTGGACCTGCACTATGGATGTAGCCATTAGAGCCTGCAATTGGCTTTTAGCATGGGAATTTTTTAGGGATTCTCCTTTAATCAGCAATGAATTCATTATCAAATTTTTTAAGAGTTTACTTCAGCACGGAAGGCATATTAAAAATAACTTAGAGTACGGCGAGACTTTTACCTCTAATCATTATCTTTCTGATGTTGTGGGATTAATCTATTTGGGAGTCTTAATTCCAGAGTTCAAGGAATCTGAAAAATGGAAAAATTTTGGCATAAACCAGCTCAAAAAGGAGATGAAAAAGCAAGTCTATCCCGATGGTGTTGATTTTGAGGCTTCTACCTGTTATCACCGTTTGGTATTAGAACTATTCTTTTATGCAACTTTTTTGGTAATAATTAATGATAAGGATTTTAAAGAAGACAATTTCATGGGAGTTGGAAATGAAATATTTGGTGGAAAATACCTCCAGCGTCTATACAAGATGTTTGAATTCGTTCTCTATGCCTTAAAGCCAAATGGTAGAATGCCTCAGATTGGGGACAATGATAATGGCAGACTCCATATATTTGCCAATCGAGAAGTTCTGGATGTGCGATATTTGCTTACTCTTGGGGCTATATTCTTTAAGGAACCTAAGTTTAAGACTAAAGAATTTGGTTTTTGCGAAGAGGCGTTGTGGATTTTTGGGGAGAGAGGTTATAAAATCTGGCAGAGTTTGGAGGAGGATTCTCTTGCAAACATTGGTAGTAAGGCGTTCCCTGATACTGGTTGGTATATAATGAGAAATGATAAAGATTATATGATTATTTCCTGTGGACCGAATGGACAAAACGGAAATGGTGGCCATTGCCATAATGATAAGTTGAGTTTTGAGTTATGCGTAAATGAGCAGGATGTAATTGTTGACCTAGGCACTTATGTTTATACTGCCGAGCCTGAATGGCGAAATAAGTTTCGCTCAACTGGTTATCATAATACAGTTGTGGTAGATGGTAATGAGCAGAATAGGTTTGATGAGAAAAACTTGTTCCGGATGAGAAACGAAGCTAAAGTCAAAGTTAATAAGTGGGAAACAAATGATGAATATGACTTTTTAGATGCTCAACATCTTGGGTATGAGCGTCTTTATGAGCCTGTCACTCACCGCCGCCAAATACTTTTTAATAAAAAAGAAGGTTACTGGGTGATCAAAGATTTTCTAATTGGCGAGGATAAGCATGCTTTTGATCTATGCTTTCATTTTGCCCCTATGAAACTTGAGATTGAGAAAGAAAATCCTTTAGTTGTGCGTAGCAATGATAAAGGTGAAGCAAATATAGCTATTATCCCTATTAGAACAGAGGGACTCAAGGTTTCTATTGAAGAAGGCTGGGTATCTTGTAGCTATGGGAAAAAAATTAAGACGTCGGTAGCAAAATATTCAAAAGTTGCAAGGAGATCCTTGGAACTTTTGACACTTCTTTATCCTTTTGGCAATGTTGGCTTGTCACTGGAAAGGCTTAAAGATAAAGCAATGGGATTCTGGAGAAAGGTAGCGAAGGAAGGTTTTAAAACGGGAGAGAAATGAATAAGAAAATAACAATAGCTCATATAATGCATGATTCCATTCCTTTTTTAAGTGGTTATAGTATCCGGGGAAAGTATATTGTTGAAAATCAAAAGACAAATGGTTTAGATCCTTTTGTGATCACTTCCCCCGCACAATCCAAAAGCGATTTTCGTGAAGAAATAAACGAGATCGAGTATTTTAGATTTCCCTCAGATAAGATAAATTTGATAGATAAAGGCATTCTTTTGAGGATACCTTTCTTTTGGAGATATTTTTTTCGAAAAAAATTTAAGAATCATTGTATTTCAGTCTTAAGACACAAGAATTGTGATATAATCCATGCTCATGAAGTGTTTAATGTTAGTCAAGTAGCTTGGAAGGTTTCACAGATTTTTCAAAAAAAATTAATCTATGAATTAAGAGGTGTAGTAGAAGATTCTGATGTTGCAAACAGAAGGTTAAGACGAAATAGCTTCAAATATAGATTTGATAAATGGGAAAAGATTTCGGTTATGAAAAAGGCTGATGCTATTGTTGTCATTTCCGAGAATTTAAGAAAATATCTTATAGAAAGGGGAATAAAAAAAGAAAAAATATTTGTGGTTTCAAATGGAGTAGATACTAATAAGTTTTATCCTGTTCCAAAAGATAAAGAATTAATCAAAAAATATAACCTTAATGGTTGTTTGGTACTGGGATACATAGGTTCAATTCGAAAACTTGAGGGGTTAGATTTAATAATTAATGCTTTTGCTAAAATTTTGAAGATAAATTTTGACATTAAGTTAATTATTGTCGGGAGCGGACCTGAGAAAAAGAATTTAATTGAATTGGCTACTAAAAATGATATGATAAGAAACATAATATTTGTAGATAAGGTAAACCATAATGATATTTTACGGTATTATTCTGTTATAGATATTTTTGTTCTTCCAAGAATTAGAGAAAGAGTAAATGAGCTAGTAACTCCTTTAAAACCACTTGAGGCAATGGCAGTTGAAAAGTGTTTACTGGTAAGTGATGTAGGAGGATTAAAGGAATTAGTAAGAGATAACAAAACAGGTATGTTTTTCCATGCAGAGGATGTAAATGATTTTGTTAGAAAGTTGGCTATTTTAGTTAAAAATAGTGAAAAGAGAATCGATCTTGGAAGTAATGCTAGAAATTGGGTATGCAAGTCAAGAAAGTGGGATAAAATAGTAAAATCCTACCAAGACATATATCAATTCACAGTAGGTAATAAAGGTTAAAAAATTGTCTTGGTAGAGATTAATAAAACAAAGAAGTGTTTGAGGTCTTGACAACGTGTGAAATGAGATTAGCCCAGAAATTAGAAGGAAGTTTCTATCCATTATTAGCCATTGGGACGAGTATAACGATGGGGATAATTTCTTGTTCTTTAAAAGCACAATGGATATTGATTGCAGTTTTCGGTGTGTCAATTTTACTTTTTATTTTTTCTATTAGAATAGATTACAAAATTTTATCTCTTATTCTAATTCTAGCTTCTTATATAAATTCAGTAAAGCCGGTTTTTGCAACAAAATACGCTCCCATTGTCATTGATTTAGTAATCGCTCTTATCTTTGTCAGGATATTTTTGAATAAAACAATTTCAGGAAAAAATTCTTCAGTTCTATCACCAGGAATAGAAATTTCTTTGTTATTGTTCTTTCTAATTTCTCTTATTCAGTTATTTAATCCAAATATTCCTACATTGCAGGTTGGTTTAGAAGGTTTTAGAAAAACAACATATCAAATGATGGCTATTTTTTTAGGAATCTATTGTGTTAGAGACTCTTTAGAAGTTGAGAAGATTAGTAGATATCTCTGTTACGCGTCGATACCGATATTACTCTATGGAATTAAACAGTGGTTCTTTTTTTCTCCTTTTGACCAAAGGATTATTGAACTAAACTTCGGGGGACTTAGTGTCTATTATCTTGGAGGTAGCAGGAGAGCTATTTCTATATTTTCTGGACCATTCCATTTCGGCATGTTTTCCTGTTTTATTACTTTACTATCTCTTTATTTTTATCTGAAGAGAAAAAACTTTCTTTATTTAGTTTTATTTATTATTTCAACTATGGGAGTTTTTTTTAGTATGACAAGGACGAGTATTGTTGCTTTAGTTATTTCAGGTCTATTCTTCCTATGGTTTGCAAAACCTGAAAAACGAAGACTTTTGAAAAAAATAAATGTACTTTTTCTTCTACTTCTTCTGATTTTAATTATAATCTCATCGCAGAAATTTCTTCCTGTTATCAATATGCTTAAGACCTTTGAGAACATAAGCGAAGACCAAAGATTTTTAAACCGTTTTGTTGGATACAGAAAGATGCCAAAAGCATTTATTGAACGTCCAATTATAGGATATGGAATGGGTAGTGCTGGAGATACGTTAGGACCTCGTTTTAAGGGAAAGGTGCATTTTACAAGTCACAATTTAGGCTTCAAGATTCTTATGGAAACCGGATTATTAGGTCTCGGGATTTATATCTTTTTCTTTTTAGCCTGGTTTCAAAAAGCCTTTGGTTTATTTAAATCAGAGAACACTTATGTAAGAAACCTTTCTGTTTTAATTACTTCTATAGTTCTTGTACTTTTGGTAAACGGGATCGTGGGTTCTGCGGTAGAGGCTTATCCTATAAATCTATATATTTGGTTTTTTATGGGCGCATTAGTAAAAGTTTGGTGGCTGGAGAAGAACAAGTAGAAATGATTGATTTGATAATAGGTAAATTCATTGAGAAGAGTGTCAATGAGAGGTCATGAAGGGGGTATAAAAAAGACTAGCAAATAGTATTTTGAAAAATGAAATCAGCGCTAATACTTTTAACGTTTAATGAAATTCCAGGTTTAAAAAGTCAGCTGGGATAAGCTACATTTGTCAAATGTAGACATAGTTTTTACAGTTGCTTCTGGCTCAACCGATGACACACATATAATGGACCCCATAATTCGGACACTATGCTAAGATACAGGTAAGGTCAAAAAGGGAGATCCATTATGACAAGCATACGTAAGAAATATCCACCGAGTTTCAAAGCGAAAGTAGCTCTAGAAGCTATTCGAGAGGAGAAGACCTCGGCTGAACTAGCCAGTCAATACCAAGTTCATCCTTCTTTAGATACGAAAATGGAAAAGCATGGCTCTGAATGGCATGATCGAACTCTTTACCGATAACGGACAAAAAAGACACAAGGAGAAAGATCTCTTCATTGAGGAGCTCTATAAGGAGATTGGACAATTGAA
>Ga0209979_1002162_pt1 | contig 19374 bp, 11 predicted proteins | sample AnhtaG_FD_183114 | JGI IMG/M metagenome (GOLD analysis project Ga0209979, IMG submission 183114) | Deep subsurface microbial communities from Anholt, Denmark to uncover new lineages of life (NeLLi) - Anholt_01485 metaG (SPAdes) (version 2) | ecosystem: Environmental > Aquatic > Marine > Oceanic...
GAAAGCTTGCCGTAGTCCTTCTTGGCGCTGACCCGGAAGTAGACATCGCCCTCGGCCACATAGGCGTAGCCCTTGTCCACCAGGGTGGAGATCATCTCGATCATGGTGGGGATCTCCTGGGTAGCGCGGGGGTAGACGTGGGCCGGCAGAACGTTGAGGGCCTCCATCTCGGCGGCATACTCGTCGATCAACTGCTCGGCCAGCTCCTGGGGCGAGATGTCAAGATGGTGGGCGCGGGCGATGATGCGATCGTCGATGTCAGTGTAGTTCTGGACGTGGCGTACCTGGTAGCCGCGGTACTCCAGGTAGCGGCGGAGGGCATCGAAGATGATGTAGCTCATGGCGTGGCCGAGGTGGCTGCGGTCATAGGGCGTCACGCCGCAGACGTACATCTTCACCGGGCCGTCGGCCGGGGCGAAGTCCTCCTTCCGGCCGCTGAGGGTGTTGTAGAGCTTCAAGAGGCATCCTCCTGGCGCTGGCTGGCGGCTGGCTCCTGCTTCCTCGCCTTCTCCAGTTCGGCGATGCGCTTCTCCAGCTTCTTGATTCGCCCTTCCAGCCGTTGAATAATATCCCACTCGGGGTCGGGCAGTTTCAACATCGTGTCGTCGCCGGGGTCATGATAGGCCACCACGTGGCCGGGTACACCCACCACGGTGGCGTTGTCGGGCACATTGGCAACCACTACAGAGCCGGCCCCAATGCGCACGTTGTTCCCCACGTCTATTGCCCCAATGAGCTTGGCGCCGGCCCCCACCACCACGTTGTCCCCCAGGCTAGGGTGGCGCTTGGCCCGCTTGGTGCTGGTGCCCCCCAGGGTTACGCCCTGGTAGAGGTGGCAGTTGTCGCCGATCTGCGTCGTCTCGCCGATGACCACCCCCATGCCATGGTCGATGAAGAAGCCGTCGCCTATCTCGGCGCCGGGATGGATCTCGATGCCGGTGAGGGCACGACTGATGTGGGAAACGACCCTGGCCGGCACGCGCAGGCGCCTTCCATACAGGAAGTGGGCCAGGCGATGGATCTGGCGGGCGTGAAAGCCGGGGTAGGCCAGAACAACCTCTAGGGCGCTGGTAGCGGCTGGGTCCCGCTCCTGCGCGGCTTGGATATCGCGTTTAATGCCTCGTAAGACTGACACGGGTCATCCCTCCTGTCCGTGGCTGTCTTTTTCCCTCTATGGGGTGTCCCGGCCCAGCGGGGCACCCCTCTATACATATGCAGACCAAGCGACAGCACGCCGCCACGGCCAGAGAAGGAAGCATCGCATGAGCTACGGCCATACCGATTTCTGTTCCTAGCGTTCCTGCAGCAGCGCTACAGCCAGAGCGGCAATCGCCTCACCGCGACCGATGTCGCCGATGCCCTCGTTGGTGGTAGCTTTAACGCTTACCCTCGATTCGTCCAGGTCGAGGGTGTCAGCGATACGCTGCCGCATGGAGCGGATGTGGGGGCTCAAGCGGGGCCTCTCGGCAATGACAGTAACATCCATGTTCCAGACCGTGTAGCCCACCTGGGCTATCATCTGGCCGGTTTGGGCTAGCAGCTGGCGGCTGTCAGCCCCGACGTAGGTCGGATCGTCTGGCGGGAAGAAGCAGCCGATGTCACCCAGGCCCGCTGCCCCCAGCAGGGCATCCATAATGGCGTGGAGGAGGACATCAGCATCGCTGTGACCACCCAGTCCTGTTTCGCCCGCTATTTCCACGCCCCCTAGGATGAGCCGACGCCCCTCCTGAAATCTGTGTATATCATAGCCGATGCCCACCCGCATGTCTAACCTGCCCTTCCTTGAGCGAGGAGTGCTTCCACTAGGGCCAAGTCGGCGGCGGTCGTCACCTTGATGTTCCGAGGCGAGCCCTCAAACACCTTGACCTGATAGCCCAGCTTCTCCACCAGGGCGGCATCGTCGGTGGCCTCAGCCTGGGCCTGCCGGTGAGCCTCGCGCAGGATGTCATAGCGGAAGACCTGGGGCGTCTGAGCGGCCCATAGCTGGCCCCTGGAGAGGGTGCGCCCGATGAGGCCCGGCGGTTCCACCTCTTTGACCGTGTCCCCGATGGGTAGGGCGGCGATGGCTGCCCCTGTCTCCTTCGCTGCCTCTAGGCCCCGCTCGATAAGCTCGGCGGTCACCAGAGGGCGGGCTCCGTCATGCACCACCACCCACTGGCAAGACGCCAGCGCCTCCAGGCCGTTACACACCGAATCTTGGCGGCGTTCGCCCCCCTGGCAGACGGCCGCCACCTTGCTGAAGCCGGCCTCGGCCACCAGCTCTCTTCCTCGCTCTATGTTCTCTGGCGAAAGGACCAGCACCACCCTGTCCACGCCACGACAGACATCGAAGGCGCTGAGGGTGTGGGCCAGAAGGGGCTGACCGCCAACGACAGCGAACAGCTTATCCCTGCCGCCCATCCGCTGACTGCGGCCGGCAGCAGCGATAATGGCTCCCACTGACTCCTGGCTGGCCGACATAGGCGCGCTCTGCCGACGTATCAGCCAGTGGCCTTGGGCGCAGCGAATATCATCCGACCAGCCACAGTCTGAAGAACGCGGGTGACGATGACATCCAACTGCTCGTTCAGGTAGCGACGGCCGCCCTCCACCACGACCATGGTGCCGTCATCGAGGAAGCCGACCCCCTGGCCGCTCTCCGTCCCCTCCTGGATGATACGCACCTCCATCTCCTCGCCGGGCAGCACCACCACCTTGACAGCGTTGGCCAGGTGGTTGACGTTGAGAACGTGTACCCCCTCCAGCTCCGCGACGCGATTGAGGTTGAAGTCGTTGGTCATGATCGAACAGTCCATGCTTTTGGCCAGGCGGATGAGCTTGCTATCCACATCCCGCGTATCCTCGAAATCAATCTCCGAAACCTCCATGGGCACCGGTGCCTCCTTTTGAAGGCGGCCGAGGATATCCAGGCCCCGTCGGCCGCGGTTGCGCCTGAGAGCATCGGGGGAATCGGCGACGTAGCGCAGCTCGTCCAACACGAAGCGGGGTACCACCAGGGTGGCCATGATAAAGCCTGTCTGGACGATATCGGCCATGCGCCCGTCGATGACGGCACTGGTATCGAGAATGATCTGATGGGGCACACGGCCGACCTTTCTGCCCGCCATGGGCAGGTAGCGGGAAAGGAAATCGGCGAACTGCTCCTCGCGATTGACCAGGGCCGCCACGCCTAGAGCGCCCAGGATGACGCTAACCACAAAAGGGGCAAGCACGCCGCCGATGCCGGGAAGGGTGACGAGGGCAGGCGTCAAGAGAGCCGCTACCAGGAGGCCGGCCACCAGGCCACAGGTGCCCAGCACCAGCTGAATGGGCTCGATCTGGGTGGTCCACTGCTGGAAGCGGCGCAGGGGCCCCAGGAAGAGGAAGGGCCCTGCTATGGCCCCGAAGATGGTAGACAGCACTGGCGGCACCGCCCAGAAGATCACCGCAGTGCTGCCGCTATCCCCCTCGGCCAAAAGTGCCCCCATGCGGAGGCCCACATAGCCAAAGAAGATGGCCCCAACAACACGAAAGATCACGCTGAGATTGACGATCATCGAATAATGCCTCCCCACCGACCACAGCTCTCCGCGCTAGGCGGAGCTAAGGGAGAGGTGCCCTATGCACACCCCCCCAGCGAGGCCTCAAGATAATAAAGACCAGATAACCTGCGAGAAGTATAACATACGCTCGTACACGCGTCAAAGTCGTGGGAGGCCTAGCTCAACAATCCTCCCAGGATGTCGGTGCCGAAATCGCCCACGGCCGCCATGTACATGTCTTTAATAATCTTCCCAGCCAAAACGGCCAGGAAAAAGCGGCCCAGGGGCATGCGAACAACCCCTGCCGCCGCGCCAGCCACATCGAACAAGGGGTTAGGGAGGACAGACATCACGAACATGGTCATCACGCCGTGGCGTTCCATCCAGCCCTGAACTCGTTTGTACTCTGGACGCTCCTGGATCATGATACGGCTGCCGTAGCCAGCCGCATAGCCAGTGAATTCGCCCAGAGCCTCCCCCAGGCCAGCGACGATACCTACCCAAACGAAGGTGGGTATGCCCAGATAGGAGTTGAGGATCGCACCACCACCAACCACGGAGGCAAGAGCGGGGGTGGGCAGGATCATCGAGGCGGCCCCGATGAAGCTGATGATGAACACGCCGGCATAGCCGTAGTCCTTGAGCCTGCTCACCTCCACCTGGAAGTAGAAGAAGGCGAAGGCGAAGACGGTCATCAGAACGACGACAAAGATGAGAAGGGTGTACTCCAAGCGCCAGGCAGCCCATCGCCTGCGCCTCATTGCTGTCCTCTTCTCATTGGGGAGGCTCATGCTTCGGACGCTTCCCCCCGCTGTCGTCTTTCCCCCGCCAGCCAGCGACTGACGCCTGTGCCCGACACGAATGAAGGGACGGGAGGCCTAGCCTCTCGTCCCCCTGTGCTAGCCTCTCCTTCGCATGCCTACGAGGTTAGCTGACGGGTTCGGCTTGAAGGAGCTAGCCTACTCCGACGCCGTCGGAGATTCACCCCGATGCCTGCTAGCCAGCAAGCAGTTGGTTCCCCCGTGTCGCCTGTGGCGACTTCGGCACCCTATTCGCTTCGTCTGCCCCAATTTAGCAAAGGTTGTGCTTAGGTGTCAATCAGCGGGGACGATGGGAACGCATCACCAGAACCGGTAGGGCAGGATGGCTTGCGCCAGAGCCGCCCCATCCAGCGGTACGAGTATCTTCTCGAACATCTCCATGCCCACCCCCACAATGGTGACGCCGTATAGTAGCAATTGCTGAGGCTGCGAGCAAGGCCCGGCCAGACAAGGTTGCCACCCCAGGTGGCGGTTCAGTATGATAAGAGTTCCGAGGCCTTTCTCCCAGCGAGGTGGCGAATTTGGCCATTGTCGACCTAGATCGGATTCTTCGGCGGGTGAGCAAGCCCGCCCGCTACAGCGGCGGCGAGTGGAACTCCGTGGTCAAGGACTGGAGCCACACGCCCCTGCGGGTGGCCTTAGCCTACCCCGATGTCTACGACATTGGCATGTCCAACCTGGGCCTGGCCATCCTCTATGAGGTTCTCAACCAGGAGGACGGTGTGCTCTGCGAGCGAGTGTACGCTCCCTGGACGGACATGGACCAGGCCATGCGTCAGGAGGGCATCCCCCTCTTCAGCTTGGAGACCCGCCACCCCCTGGGCGAGTTCGACGTCGTTGGCTTCTCCCTAAGCTACGAGCTGACCTACACCAACGTTCTGAATATGCTCGACCTGGCCGGCCTGCCGTTGCTGGCGGCAGAGCGGCGGCGGGCTCTGCCCCTGGTCATCGCCGGTGGCAGCGGCGCCCTCAACCCTGAGCCCCTGGCCGACTTCATCGATGCCTTCGCCCTGGGCGACGGCGAGCAGCTTATCCTGGATATCGTCGACCGTGTGCGCCGCTTCAAGGAGAGGAGTGGCCGATCGAAGAGGCAGCTTCTGCGAGAACTAGCGGCCATCGAGGGCATCTACGTGCCCCGCTTTTGCGACGTGCTCCATCATCCCGATGGCACGATCGCCGAGGCAAGGCCCGTGGATGCGGCCGCGTCCCCTCGCCCGCGCAAGCGATTCGTGCGGAAGCTGCTGCCGTTGCCCAGGCGGCCCATCGTTCCCTTCGTGCAGATAGTGCACGACCGCGCTGGCATCGAGATCCAGCGCGGCTGCACCCAGGGGTGTCGCTTCTGCCAGGCGGGGATGATCTATCGCCCCCGTCTGGAGCGTACAGCGAAGGAGGTGGTGGCCCTCGCCGGGGAAGTGCTGGCCAGTACTGGCTATCGCGAGCTCTCCTTGTTGTCCCTCAGCACCACCGACCACTCCCAGATCGTGCCCATGGTGCGGGCCCTAAGAGAGGAGTTCGGCGATAGCATCATTATCTCCCTGCCCAGCCTGCGGGTGGACAGTTTCTCGGTGGAGCTGGCTGAGGCGGTGGCTGGGCCGGGCAAGCACACCATCACCTTCGCTCCCGAGGCGGGCAGCCAGCGCCTGCGCCTGTCCATCAGCAAGCCGATGACGGAAGAGGATGTCCTGCGGGCGGCGGAGGCCGCCTTCTCCCGTGGCTGGACGAGCATCAAGATGTACTTCATGGTGGGCCTGCCCACCGAGGCGCTGGAGGACGTGCAAGGGATCGTCCATCTGGCGGCCAGGGTGAAGGAGATCGGCCGCCGCTATCATCGCGGTCGCGCCCGTGTGCGGGTGAGCACCTCCACCTTCGTCCCCAAGCCGCACTCGCCTTTCCAGTGGGCCCGCCAGAACACCGCCGATGAGCTGGGCCCCAAGCACGACCTTCTGCGCCGGGGTTGCCGGCGGGCCGGTGTGGAGTTCTCCTGGGAGGATCCCGAGCACAGCCTGCTGGAGGCGGTTGTCTCCCGCGGAGACCGGCGCCTGGGGCAGGTGATCCAGCGGGCCTGGCAGTTAGGCTGCAAGTTCGACGCCTGGCACGAGCAGCAAGACTGGAGCCGCTGGCAGCAGGCCTTCCAGGAGTGCGGCCTCGATCCTGGCTTCTACGCTCACCGCGAACGGGGCCTATTCGAGAAGTTTCCCTGGTCCCACATCGATGTCGGCGTCAGCGAGGCCTACCTGCGGGGGGAGTGGCTGAAGACGGCGAAAGGGGAGGCCACCGCTGACTGCCACAAGGAGCCCTGCAACGTCTGCGGCGTGCAGCGGCTGGAGGCGGAGTCCTGCCTGGCCAAGGTCGATGAGCTGGCCCGCAGGCGCCGAGGCCAGCGAACCCACCACCTAGAGAAGCCCATGCACGTGTCCTAGGGCATCGAAAGAGGGTGAGCGCCTATCAGAGATGCCGGACCGGCGCTGACCCGTTACGTTGACACTCAAACAGGGCGCTGCTATCTTCGTAGGTAGGGGGTTGTGCATGGGCAGAAGGGCTCGAGGGCGTCGGGAACAGAAAAAGCCCACCAGACCCAGCAGACGCCTTCGCTATCCGAGAATTCTGACAGGCGTGGCGGCGGCGGCGGTCGCTGCTACCGTTCTGATCGTGCTGAGCCTGGCCCCCTGGGAGAGCGACGGCGAGGTCACGCCCTCCGAGTTCATTGTCCCTACGCCAAGGCCAGCCGACATCCCCAGCCAGGGGACCACGCTCGGGAGCCCCGATGCTCCGTTGACTATCGTTGAGTATTCCGACTTCCTGTGCCCCTTCTGTACGCGCGCCACTCTAGAGATCGTTCCTCAAATAGAGGAAGAGTACGTGGTCACAGGCAGGGTGAAGCTGGTGTGGAAGCAGTTCCCCTTACCTCAGCTTCACGGCGAGGCGGCCATCGTGGCGGCGGTGGCATCCGAGTGCGCAGCAGAGCAGAACGCCTTCTGGGAGTACCACGACATGCTGTTCCTCAACAACAAGCGCGTTACCTTCAACATCGAGAATCTGAAGCGGTTTGCCCAGGATCTGGGCCTGGATACCGAAAAGTTCAACGTCTGCCTGGATGAGGGGAAGTACATGGACAAGGTGGCAGCGGACTACGAGGAGGCTGGCCGGCGGGGCGCGACCGGCACCCCCACCTTCTTTGTGGGGCAGACCATGGTTGTAGGGGCCAAGCCCTACGCAGAATTTAAGACGGCCATCGACGACGAGCTGGCCAGGCTGGGCGAGACGGGTGAGACAGAGTAAGGACCAAGTCCCGCCCAGAGCGGCCCCCCTGACGACGGGCGACTTCTTGAGATGGGGAGCTCTGGCCGTGCTGGCTATAGCCGGCATGGGCGTGGCGGCCTATCTCACCTACAGCCACTATGCCGACCAAACCATAATGTGCGCTGGCATGAGCGGCTGCGAGGCGGTGGAAAACAGCGAGTACTCTACCCTCCTCGACATTCCGGTGGGCCTGCTGGGCACGCTGTTCTGCGCTGGTCTTCTGGCGCTGGTGCTGGCTCGGGTAGCCCGTCTGCCCCTGACGGAGGAATGGGCTCCCCTGGCAGCCTTCAGCATGACCCTGACCGGCGTTGCCTTCATGGCCTACCTCACCTACATAGAGCTGTTCGTCGTGGAGGACATCTGCATCTGGTGCACTAGCTTTGCCGGCATCGTCACCGTTGCCTGGCTGATCACCCTCGTCGATGTCTTAGCCCCGATCAATGAATAGGCCCTGAGCGGAATCATCCGCCCAGGGCCCGCTAGGCTTGGGTTTCCTGACTAGGGGCGACTAGCTACTCGCTACCCGGCTCCTCGGTCGGCTCCTGCGCCGGCTCCTCGGTCAATTCCTGCGCCGGCTCCTCGGTCAATTCCTGCGCCGGCTCCTCGGTCGGCTCTTGCACCGGCTCCTCGGTCAGCTCCTGCGCCGGCTCCTCGGTCGGCTCTTGCACCGGCTCCTCGACCGGTGCTCCCTCCCCGCGGGCGCCCTGAAAGGCCAGGGCCAGGGCGGACAGGTTCTTGGGCAACCCTTGAGCCGCCTCGCCGGTCGGCTCGCCCTCCTCCGACTCCCCTTCTGCGCCGGCCGGCGCCATGAGCTCGGCCACCGTTCGCCGCTCGGGCACGGTGACGCGAGCACGGGCCGGGATGAGCTTGCCAATGATAACGTTCTCCTTGAGGCCCAGGAGGTGGTCGACAGCGCCGTTGACAGCCGCCTCGGTGAGGATACGCGTGGTCTCCTGGAAGGAGGCTGCGGCCAGGAAGCTGTCGGTGTTGAGGGAGGCCTTGGTCACCCCCAGGAGAACGGGCTGAGCGGTGGCCGGCTCGCCACCCTCAGCCAGCACCTCGGCGTTCACCTCCTCGAAGCGAAAGCGATCCACCAGCTCGCCCGGCAGGAGGTCGGTGTCGCCGGGAGAGTCCACCTGCACCCGGCGGAGCATCTGGCGAACGATGACCTCGATATGCTTATCGTTGATATTCACACCCTGGGAACGGTAGACCCTCTGTATCTCTTCCACCAGGTAGAGCTGCACCGCTTCCGGCCCCTGGACGCGCAGGATGTCCTGAGGGTTGACTGCTCCATCGGTGAGCTGCTGACCGGCGTGAACATACTGACCGGTCTCCACCCGGATGTGGGCAGTGGGCGGCACCATGTACTCGCGCTCCTCTCGCTCTTCATAGAGGATGGCGAGACGGTCTGGTCGGTCCCGCATGACGCGGCCGGCCATGCGAGCGGTGATGTCGGCGTCTGCGGCCACGGGCAGGGCCACCTCTTGGCCCTCCTCGACCTCCTCTGGTTGGGGTGAGCGAGCCAGCAGCGCCCCTCGCTCCACCCACTCCTCGTGCTCGACCACAACCTCGCCCCCCTCGGGCAGAGTGTAGTCATCGCGGTACAGTTCGCTGCTTACCACCTTGATGCGCCGACTGCCGCCCTCGCGTGCGATCTCGGCCGTGCCGTCGGTCTCGGAGATGAGAGCCCCACCCTTCGGCACCCTTGCCTCGAACAACTCCTCCACTCGCGGCAGGCCGGAGGTGATGTCCAGGCCAGCCACACCGCCGGTGTGAAAGGTGCGCATGGTGAGCTGAGTGCCGGGCTCGCCGATGCTCTGGGCAGCCACAATGCCCACGGCCTCGCCCACCTTCACCAGATCGCCACGGGCCAGGTTGCGACCGTAGCAGGGGGCGCAGAGGCCTCGCTTGGCCTGGCAAGCCAAAGGCGAACGCACGTGCACCCGCTGGATGCCTAGCGCTTCGATACGCTCGGCCGCTTCCTCGCTGATCTCCTCGTTGCGGCCAACAATGAGTTCGCCCGTCTGGGGATCCACCAGATCGGAGGCTGTCCAGCGGCCAATGATCCGCTCCCGTAGGGACTCAAGTACGCCCTTCTCTGATGACTCCGCCAGCCAGCTGCCGGCGGTAGTGCCGCAGTCATCCTCTAGGATGATAACCTCCTGAGACACGTCGATCAGGCGACGGGTCAGGTAGCCGCTGTCGGCGGTACGGAGGGCGGTGTCGGCCAGTCCCTTGCGGGCGCCGTGAGTAGAGATGAAATACTCCAGCACTGTCAGTCCCTCGCGAAAGCTGGAGCGGATGGGCAAGTCGATGATGCGGCCGGCGGGGTCGGTCATGAGGCCGCGCATGCCGGACATCTGGCTGATCTGGCTAATGTTACCCTTGGCGCCGCTGACGACCATAAGGTAGACGCCGCCGTAGCGGTCCAGATCATCCTGAATGAAGGCCTGCATTCGCTCGGTGGTCTGCCGCCAGATAGCCACCGCCTGGTCGTAGCGCTCCTCCTCGGTGATCAGGCCCGTCTGGTACTGCTGCTCCACCTCGCCGATGCGAGCATCGGCCTCTTCCAGCAGCTTGCCCTTGTCTGCGGGCACCTTCAGGTCATTGATGGCAATAGTCATGCCGGACTGGGTGGCATAGTGGAAGCCAACGTTCTTAATGGCATCAACCATCTCGGCGGTGCGCCTCATACCCAGCTTGCTATAGCATTCCGCCACCAGGTCCTTGAGGTCCTTCTTGTCCAGGACCTGATTACGGAGAGCGAGCTCCTCGGGCAGTACCTCGTTGAAGATGATGCGGCCCACCGTTGTATCGATGAGCTGGCCGTCGGTCTTTGGGTCGCGCACCTTGATCTTGGCCCGCAGTTCCACCAAACCCAGGTCGTAGGCCAGCCTGGCCTCCTGGAAGCTGCCGTAGACCCCCTGCGGAGGGATGCCCCGGCGGTACTCGCCCTTTGCCTTTGGCTTGACCAGGGTGAGGTAGTAGCAGCCGAGGACAATGTCCAGGGTAGGGGCTACCGTGGGCTCACCGTTGCTGGGTAGAAGCAGGTTCTCGGCCGATAGCATAATCTGACGTGCCTCGGCCACCGCAGCTCGCGACAAAGGTATGTGTACCGCCATCTGATCGCCGTCGAAGTCGGCGTTGAAGGCGACGCAGACCAGGGGATGGATCCGGATGGCGCTACCATCGACGAGGATGGGCTCGAAGGCCTGGATGCCCAAGCGGTGGAGGGTGGGCGCTCGGTTCAGGAGGACCGGCCGCTCTTGGACGATCTCATCGAGGATGTCCCACACCTCGGGCTGAGCCCGCTCAACGACCCGCTTGGCTGATTTGATGTTGTGGGCCAGGCCACGATTCACCAGGGCCCTCATCACAAACGGCTTGAACAACTCCAGGGCCATCCGCCTGGGTAAGCCGCACTGGTGCAGCTTCAGCTCCGGCCCGACGACGATGACCGAGCGGCCGGAGTAGTCTACCCGCTTGCCCAGGAGGTTCTGGCGGAAGCGCCCCTGCTTTCCCTTGAGCATGTCCGACAGGGACTTCAGCTTATGGTTGCCGGCGGTGGATACAGCGCGGCCGCGGCGGCCGTTGTCGATAAGGGAGTCTACCGCCTCCTGGAGCATTCGCTTCTCGTTGCGAATGATGATCTCTGGCGCTCCCAGCTCCAGCAAGCGCTTCAGGCGGTTGTTGCGGTTGATCACCCGCCGATAGAGGTCATTGAGGTCGCTGGTGGCGAAGCGGCCGCCATCTAGCTGCACCATTGGCCGCAGATCGGGTGGTAGCACCGGCAAGACGGTAACAACCATCCACTCTGGTCGGTTATTGCTCCTGCGGAAGGCCTCTACCACCTTCAGGCGCTTGGTGGCCTTCTTGCGGCGCTGGCCACTGAAGTTCTGGATCTCCTGGCGTGCCTTGAGGGCCAGCCGGTCCAGGTCGAGACGCCGAAGGATGGCCAGGATGGGCTCGGCCCCCATGCCCGCCGAGAAGACGCCCGGGTAGGCCGACGCCAGCTCGTGGTACTTAGGCTCCATGAGGAGGGTGACAGCGTCGTCGCGGATGGGGTCCTTCAGGTCCTCCAGTTCCTCGATCTTCAGGTGGTACTCCTCGGCGACGGCCTGCCGCTCGTCGCGCATCTTCTGGCGCAGAGGCTCCATCTCCTCCCAGGCGGCATCCCGCAGCTGCTGAATGTGAGCATCGGCCAGGAGTTCGCTCTCGCTGCGCCGCTGAGCGAACAGGTCCTCCACCTCGGCTACCTGCTTCTCGACCTCAGCCTGAAGCCTCCCTGGTGCCTGGGTAGTGACCTTCCTGCCCTTGGCGACGATAACTGTTTCCGCCAAGGCCAAATCCTTGGCGGCCGCCTTGCCCTGGCCCTTGGTTATGGCCTTCTTCAGGGCGGTAACCTTCTTCTTAAGGGCCTCCAGATCGCGGCTCATCTCTTCGTCCAGGCGAGCCACCTGCTGGTCTCGCTGGGACTGCACCTGGGCGACGGCCTCTTCGCAGGTGGCCTCTCTGGCCGCTATCTTCTCAACGTGCTGCCTCTCGCGTTCGACCGCCTGTGCCTCCATCTCTTGGCGCAAGTCCTCGATGGCCTGGTCGCGGGCGGCCTCCTTCACCTCGGTGACGATGAACTGGGCGAAGTAGAGTACCCGCTCCAGGCTGCGGGGCGAGATGTCCAGAAGGAGGCCAACGCGGCTGGGCAGGCCCTTAACGAACCAGATGTGGGTTACGGGCGAGGCCAACTCGATGTGGCCCATGCGCTCGCGGCGCACCTTGCTGCGGGCTACCTCAACGCCGCACTTGTCACAGATGATACCCTTGTAGCGGACCCGCTTGTACTTGCCGCAGTAGCACTCGAAGTCCTTGGTGGGCCCGAATGTCTTCTCGCAGAACAGACCGTCCTTCTCCGGCTTCAGGGTGCGGTAGTTGATGGTCTCCGGCTTGGTCACCTCCCCATAGGACCAGGAGCGGATCTGCTCCGGCGAAGCCAGCGATATACGGATGGCGTTAAAGTCGTTTACCTCAAGAACCAAGTAGGTCCTCCCCCTCGAAGCCTGTCAAGTTAATACCTAGCTCCGGAACCTCGGTTGCCGACGTATCCGCCAAGGCCACTCGTTCCTCTTCCTCATTCAGCACCTCCACCGCCAGGCAGAGGCTCTGCAATTCCTTCACTAGCACCTTGAAGGACTCCGGCACCCCCGGCACGGGGATGTCTTCGCCCTTGACGATGGATTCATACGTCTTGACCCGCCCCACCACATCGTCCGACTTAACGGTGAGGATCTCCTGGAGGACGTGGGCGGCGCCGTAGGCCTCCAGGGCCCACACCTCCATCTCGCCGAAGCGCTGGCCGCCGAACTGGGCCTTGCCGCCCAGGGGCTGCTGGGTGATAAGGGAGTAGGGACCGGTAGAGCGAGCATGGATCTTGTCCTCCACCAGGTGGATCAGCTTCATCATGTAGATGTAGCCCACCGTAATCGGCTGGTCGAAGGGCTCGCCGGTGCGTCCATCGTAGAGGATCTGCTTGCCGAAGATGGGGGCAACGGGGCCACCCTGTAGTAGAATCTTCTCGGCCCGGGCCTCCAGTTCGTGCTCTGGCAGGCCCCGCACCTTCCTCTTGCCTTGCCCCTCCAGCCACAGCTCCAGGCAGGCGCGCTTGCCCTGGCCAGGCTGCAAGTCATCGAACACCGCCTGGCTGTCGTAGCCCCGCTGGGCAAGCCACTGCGAGACTCTTTCCATGTCCAGGTTCTCGCCCGCCTCGTTCTTGTCGCTGTTGGGCTGAGGCAACACAGCATCGGCCTGCTCGGCAATCCAAGTACGGGCGAGGGCATCCTCAATAGTGAGGGGATTGCCGCCGTCAAACACCGGGGATAGGGCGCGGAAACCGAGGATCTTGGCCGCCCAGCCCAGGTGGGTCTCCAGCACCTGGCCAATGTTCATGCGGCTGGGCACGCCGATGGGGTTGAGGATAATATCCACCGGCATGCCGTCGGCCAGGTAGGGCAGGTCTTCCGCCGGCAGAATGCGGGCGATGACGCCCTTATTGCCGTGACGCCCGGCCATCTTGTCCCCTTCGGTTACCTTACGCCGCTGGCCGATGCAGACGCGGACCATCCTGTTGACCCCCGGCGGTAGCTCGTCGTGGCTGTCGCGCGAGAAGACCTTGACGTCGATGACTTTGCCCCGCTCGCCATGAGGTACCCGGAGAGAGGTGTCCTTCACCTCACGGGCCTTCTCGCCGAAGATGGCCCGCAGGAGCTTCTCCTCGGCGGTCAGCTCCGTCTCCCCCTTGGGGGTGATCTTGCCTACCAGAATGTCGCCCGCTTGCACCTCGGCGCCGATGCGGATGATCCCCTCCTCGTCCAAGTTGCGCAGGCTCTCCTCCCCTACGTTGGGTATGTCGCGGGTCATCTCCTCCGGACCCAGCTTGGTATCGCGAGCCTCGACTTCGTGCTTCTCAACGTGGATGGAGGTGAACTTATCGTCGCGGACGACTGCCTCTGAGATAATGATGGCGTCCTCGAAATTGTAGCCCTCCCAGCTCATGAAGGCGCAGAGCAGGGTCTGGCCCAGAGCCAGCTCTCCCTGGGAAGTGGAGGAGCTATCGACCAGAGGCTGGCCCTTCTCCACCCGCTGGCCCTTGCGTACGATGGACCTCTGGTTGACGCACGTCCCTTGGTTAGAACGCACGAACTTGGCCAGCTCGTAGGTCTTCTCCTCGCCGCTGTCGTACTGGACGCGAATGTGGCGGGCGGTGCAGTTCACGACGACGCCGTCGTCCTCGGCGAAGATAGCCTGGCCGGAATCGACGGCCGCCTGGCGCTCCATCCCGGTGGCTACCAGTGGCACCTCCGGCCGCACCAGGGGTACAGCCTGGCGCTGCATGTTGGAGCCCATAAGAGCCCGGTTGGCATCGTCGTGCTCCAGGAAGGGGATAAGGGAGGTGGCCACCGACACGATCTGCTTAGGCGAGAGATCCATGAAGTCCACCTGTTCCGGCGCAGCGGTAATGAAGCGGCTGCCGAAACGGGCCTCCAGCTTGCTACCCAGGAAGTGGTTGCTTTCATCGAGGGGCTCGTTGGCCTGGACCACTACGTAGCGCTCTTCGTCGTCTGCCAGTAGGTAGAGGACTTGGTCGGACACGAAGGGGCGGACGGGGATGGTGACGCGCGGCAGCTTGGCTAGCTGGGCCGCCAGCTTAGGGGTCACCTCGGTACCCGCGGAGGCCACTACCTTGCCCTTCTCGTTGCTGACATCCTGACGCAGGAAGCGCCCCACCAGATCAGGCGAGTCGTTGGGCAGCTCCCGCACTACCTTGCGGTAGGGCGTCTCGATGAGGCCGTACTCATTGACGCGAGCGTAGGTGGCCAGACTGCCGATGAGGCCGATGTTGGGGCCCTCCGGTGTCTCAATGGGGCAAATGCGGCCATAGTGGCTGTGATGGACGTCGCGCACATCGAAGCCAGCGCGGTCGCGGGACAGGCCGCCCGGGCCCAGGGCAGAGAGACGGCGCTTGTGGGTCAGCTCGGCCAAGGGGTTGGTCTGGTCCATGAACTGGGAGAGCTGAGAACCGCCGAAGAACTCCTTGACGGAGGCCACCACCGGCCGGATGTTGATCAGGGCGCTGGGTGTGGCACTCTCAGGGTCGGTGATAGTCATGCGCTCCCGTATCACCCGCTCCATGCGCAAAAGGCCGATGCGGAACTGGTTCTGGATCAGCTCGCCCACAGCGCGCACACGGCGGTTGCCCAGATGGTCGATGTCGTCAGGCTGTCCCTGGCCGTTGTTCAGGCGAATGATCTCGCGGACGATGGTTATGAGGTCCTGGGATACCAGGATGTGGGTCTTCAGCGCCTTCTTGTAGCCCAGGCGCCTGTTAAGCTTGTACCGCCCTACCTTGCCCAGGTCGTAGCGGCGGGGATTGAAGAATAGGGTGGTGGTCAGGTTGCGGGCATTGTCCAAGGTGGGCGGGTCGCCCGGACGCAGGCGACGATAGAACTCCAGAAGGGCTTCCTCCTTGTTCTGGGACGATTCCCGCTCCAGGGTGGCCTGGATGTAGCGGTGGTCGGCGTTGGTATCCACGCCCTTGAACATGGCCAGGATGCGTTCGTTAGTGCCCAGCTGCTGCTCGTCCTTGATCTCAGCATCCTCGTCGATGGCGCGCAGGAGGGTGGTGATGGGGATCTTGCGCTTGCGGTCCACCTTGACGGAGATAATGTCCTTGTTGCTGGTCTCGAACTCCAGCCAGGCGCCTCGGTTGGGAATGAGCTTGGCGTAGCAGAGGTCGCGGCCACTGGTGGCGTCGCGCTCCAGGGTGAGGTAAACCCCTGGCGAGCGCACCAACTGGGAGACCACCACCCGCTCGGCGCCGTTGATGATGAAGGTGCCCTTGTCGGTCATCAGGGGGAAGTCCCCCATGAAGATCTCCTGCTCCTTGACCTCGCCGCTCTCCTTGACGATGAGCTGAACGTTGACCCGCAGAGGAGCGGCATAGGTCATATCCCGCTCGCGGCACTCAGCCTCGCAGTACTTGGGCTGGCTGAACTGGTAGTCGCCGAAGCGCATCTCAAGGCGGCTGCCGGTGAAGTCCTGGATAGGTGAGAGCTCGTCCAACAGCTCCCGCAGGCCCTGCTGTTGGAACCAGGAGTAGGAGTCGAGCTGGACGCGTATAAGATTGGGGACTTGAATGACCTCAGGTATGCGTGAGTAGGACTTGATCAATTGGGGCACAGTATCCCTCTCCCGGGCAAAGCCCCTGGCTGTCGTCATAGACAAAAACCCCCTAGGGGTCACTAATGTCCGTGGCCCCTCTCGTGGCTAGAAATGCACAAGCGGCTATGGTGGATAGCTAACAGGGGAATAGAAACTTGGGGAATATCGTCCCGCCATCAACAAAGTAGTATAACCCAGCTTTGCCAGACTTGTCAACTCCTAGCGGCTGCTAGATGGAATAATCCCCCTTCCCCCTACTCTCCGCTCGTGGTATATTTGCGTTGTCTACCAGACAAACGCTCACCGAGCAGCGCCGGCCGGAAGCAAGTGGCTTTCAGCTTTCTTCTTCTTGTCCAACCCCTGGAACAGGCAAAGGGCTCGCTCGCGGGTTCCATACCGTTCCCTTCATCCTTTGTGCTATATTGATATTGGCTGATAGAGCGAAGTAAGGAGAGATGGTCGGTGTATCAGGAGTTGCGTATATTCTCCGGCAACGCTCACCCCGATCTTGCCCAGGCCATCTGCGATTACCTGGAGATGCCCCTGGGGCAGTGCGAGGCCTTCAAGTTCAGCAACGAGAACATTTTTGTGCGCTTCTGCGAAAACATCCGCGCCCGCGATGTTTTCCTAGTCCAGCCCATCGTCTCGCCGGTGAACGATCGTTTAATGGAGCTATTCGTCATGATCGACGCCGCCAAGCGGGCCTCGGCCGGACGGATCACAGCTGTCGTCCCTTACTACGCTTATGGGCGCAGCGACAAGAAGGACCAGCCGCGGGTGCCCATCACCGCCCGCCTGGTGGCCAATTTCATGGAGACGGCCGGGGCCGACCGCCTGCTCACGGTAGACCTCCACGCTGGCCAGATTCAGGGCTTCTTCAACATCCCGGTGGACGAGCTGACCGCCCTGTATATTCTCAGCCGCTACTTCAAGGAGAAGGGCATCCCCAGTCTGACAGTGGTGGCCACCGATGTGGGCGACGCCAAGCGCGCTCGCAATGTGGCCGACCGTCTGGACGTTCCTCTGGCCATCGTGGAGAAGCGCCGAATCGGTAACGAACAGCGGGCAGAGGCTGTCAATATAATTGGCGAAGTCGAAGGCAGGAACGTTCTCATTGTGGACGATGAGGTGGATACCGGCAGCACCCTGGTAGCGACCATGGATCTGCTGCAGCAGCAAGGAACAGTCGACATCTACGCCTGCTGCACCCACCCCGTGCTCTCGGGGCCAGCCATCGAGAGGATCGAGCAGGCGCTCGTGAGGGAGCTGGTGGTGACCGACACCATCCCCCTGACGACAGAGAAGCGTTTGCCCAAGATCACCGTCTTGTCTTTGGCACCCCTGTTAGGGGAAGCCATACAACGCATCCATACCGGCCATTCGGTGGGGGAGCTGTTCCAGTAAGGGTTCGGCATGCTCAAGTGGCTTAAGGGCATTATCGTCGATAGCAGTGAGAGAAAGCTGGAGAAGCTTCAGCCGTTGGTCAACGAGATCAATGCTCTCGAGGACGAGGTAGCTCCCCTCAGCGACGCCGAGCTGCGGGCCAGAACCGACCAGTTTCGCCAGCGCCTGGCCGACGGCGAGACCGTGGATGACATCCTGCCCGATGCCTTTGCCGTGGTGCGGGAGACGGCCAGGCGGCGTCTGGGAGAGCGCCACTACGATGTCCAGCTCTTGGGAGGCATTGTTCTTCATCAGGGCAAGGCCGCCGAGATGAAGACGGGCGAGGGCAAGACGCTGGTGGCCACCCTTCCCCTCTATCTCAATGGCCTGGAGGGCAAGAGCGCCCACCTGGTGACGGTGAACGACTACCTGGCAAAGCGCGACACGACCTGGATGGGTCCCATCTACCACAACCTGGGCCTGTCGGTGGCCTGCCTCCAGCACGACGCCGCCTACATCTACGACCCCGGTTTCAACACCGACAACCCCAGCCTACGCCACCTGCGGCCGGTGCCTCGCCGCGAGGCTTACCTGGCCGACATCACCTACGGCACCAACAACGAGTTCGGCTTCGACTACTTGCGGGACAATATGGTGGTGGACCTCTCCCAGGTTGTCCAGCGGCCAGAGTATGCCCACCATTACGCCATCGTGGACGAGGTGGACAATATCCTCATCGACGAAGCCCGTACCCCCCTCATCATCAGCGGCCCTGCCGAGGAGACCGAGGAGGTCTACCGCATGTTCGCCCGGCTGGTGCCCCGCCTCCAGCTGGAAGTGGACTATACCATAGATCACAAGACCCGCTCGGTGGCCCTCAGCGAGGAAGGGGTAGCCAAACTAGAGAAATGGCTGAACATCAAGAACATCTACGACTCTCAGAACTATCGCTTGACTCGCTTCCTGGAGGCCGCCCTCAAGGCTCACGTCATCTATCAGCGCGATCACCAGTACGTGGTGAAGGATGGCGAGGTCGTGATCGTCGACGAGTTCACCGGCCGCCTGATGTTCGGCCGCCGCTGGTCGGACGGCCTTCACCAGGCGGTGGAGGCCAAGGAGGGCGTGAGGGTACAGCGGGAGAGCGTGACCTACGCCACCATCACCCTCCAGAACTACTTCCGCCTCTACGAGAAGCTGGCCGGCATGACCGGTACCGCCTACACCGAGAAGGAGGAGTTCCATACCATCTATGGGTTGGATGTAATTCCCATTCCCACTCACATGCCGATGATTCGCCAGGACAATTCCGACTTCATCTACCGCAAGCCCGAGGCCAAGTTTCGAGCGGTGGTGAGGGAGATCGAGGAGGCACATGCCATCGGCCGGCCGGTGCTGGTGGGCACCGTCTCCATCGAAATCTCTGAGCACCTGGCTGACCTCCTCAAGCGGCGCAGCAAGTGCCGCAACCGAGAGTGCGGCCAGTACCATTCCGTGTGTCCCCTCAAGGAGCCCCAGGTGCTCAACGCCAAGCACCACGAGCGCGAGGCCCAGATCATTGCCCAGGCCGGGCGCTTTGGCGGCGTCACCATCGCCACCAACATGGCCGGCCGTGGCGTTGACATCAACCTGGGCGG
>Ga0209979_1002163_pt1 | contig 19370 bp, 11 predicted proteins | sample AnhtaG_FD_183114 | JGI IMG/M metagenome (GOLD analysis project Ga0209979, IMG submission 183114) | Deep subsurface microbial communities from Anholt, Denmark to uncover new lineages of life (NeLLi) - Anholt_01485 metaG (SPAdes) (version 2) | ecosystem: Environmental > Aquatic > Marine > Oceanic...
CGCGACGACAGTATCGGGCTCTGGCGGACATCAATATCGTCAATCTGGTCGATGTTGTCCTGGTGTTGTTGATCATCTTCATGATATCCGCCCCCCTCCTGCAGTCAGGAATCGAGGTTAACCTGCCGAAAACAAAAGCGGCCGCCCTCGAAGAAGAAGCCGAAGGGGTGGTGGTGTCGATCGACGCCAAGGGAGGAATCTACATCAGCGATGTCTGGGCTAGGCTGGACAACTTCGAAGATGCCTTAAAAAAAGAAATGCGCGCCAAGAACACCTCAAACGTCTATTTGCGGGGTGACTCAGCGGTGGTTTACGGAATCGCCATTGATGTCATCGGACGGCTTAAGGAAATGGGGATTGAATCGATCGGCCTGGTCACCGCCCAACACGAGGAAGGCAAAACCAAGAAGACCCGGCGGTGATTCTATGACACGGGAGATTCTGTTCTCACTGGCGCTGCATCTGGCTATTGTTGCCGCCACCGTTGTGTCAGCGCCCTTTGAAATCAAAAAAAGTCGGACCTACGATGAGATAATCCGCGTTTCGCTTATCTCCCTTCCGTCTACGATTCCCTCTCAGGCACCCGAACCGATTGCGATTCCCCAGGCGCTTTCAGATGTATTGCCGGAGATTCCTATCGATGCGCCCACTACGACTAAAGAGGCGATCGTCAAGCCGAAGAAGGAGAAAGACAAAAAGCCCCAGCCCAAGACGACCGATCAGGTAGCTTCACAAGGGAACGGGAAAGAAATTGAGTCTCCAGCCACCGGCAGCGGCTCGCCATTTCAGGGAGCGACCATCGACAACGTCTCCTTTGAATATCCTTACTGGTTCACCCAGGCCTTCAACAAAATTGCCGGTAACTGGCGAAATCCGGTGCTCTATGAAGGCACCCTCGTGTGCGCCGTCTATTTTCAGGTCATACGGTCAGGGAGAGTCGTTAAGTTAGACGTGGATACGCCATCCGGTATCCCAGCCTTCGACAAGGCCTGCCTGCTGGCCATAGAACGGTCGGCTCCCTTTCCTCCGCTTCCCCGGGAGTTTCGAGATGAAATCATCGGGATAACCGTTCCTTTCAAGAATAGATAGCCGATGCCATAACATGAAGTTAAATACCTTTTTTCTTTCAAGCGTCGTTTTGCTCCTTTCTCTTTCAAGCGCCTTTGCTCAGGGAGATAAAGTACGAAACATCTTTTTCGATACCATCACCGGTGTTTTCGAACCAACCCTGATTGGTGTCGACGAGATGCGCTATATCGGCAATCAGTACATTGACGCCAAGGACTCCACCCTGATGCAATACGCGACACGGATTATCCAGAACGACCTCGACTTTTATGCCGACTTCGAGCTGATGCCGCTGGACACCTTTTACCTGCAAGTCTATGAAATCATCGAGCTGGACCTTTTGGGCTGGCAGCGGCTCGGCGCCACCTGCCTGGTCAAGCTTGAGGCGGAATTTCCCGGCCCCAACCTGCGTGTCCGCTGGCGGTTATATGACACCGCTCGCAAACAACAATTCGCCAAAGGGACTCTTGAACATCACAAATCCCTCTGGCGCGAGTTGGGGCACGACGTCGCCAACGAGGTCGTCCACACACTGACCGGAGAGGAGGGCATTTTCCAGACCAAAATTGTCTATGCCAAAAAGGTCGGCGAGGCGAAGGAGTTGTTCCTCTCCGATTACGACGGCGCCAATGAACGACAGTTGACCAAAACCGGCTCGATAAATATCTCTCCTTTCTTCTCACCCAAGAGCGAGGAGGTCTATTTCACCAGCTACATGGACGGGGATCCGCAATTGTACAAGGTAAATGTATACAGCAGCAAGGTGTCCCGCGTTGCCAGCTTCCCGGGCATTGTCGCCGCGCCGGCAATCTCCCCCGACGGCAACAAAATCGCCTGTGTCCTGACCAGAGACGGAAATTCCGAGATATATGTCCTTGATCTCAAGGGGAGGGTTATCAAACGGTTGACCTACCACTGGGCGATTGACACTTCCCCGACCTGGTCGCCTGACGGGCGGTTGATTGCCTTTGCCTCGGACCGTTCCGGTCGTCCCCAGGTCTATATCATGGACTCCGACGGGCTTAATGTCAGACGTCTGACGTACGAGGGGAGGTATAATGATTCGCCGGTCTGGTCTCAGCGAAGTGACCGCATCACGTTTGTCAGCCGCACCAAGGCGGGACGGTTTGACATCGCCTCAATCGATACCTCCGGAACAGACTACCGCATTCTGACCGAGGTGGGCACGAATGAAAATCCCCACTTCTCGCCCGACGGGAAGCACATCATCTTCTCATCAACTCGCCTGGGGCCGCGCGACATCTACACCATGGATATTGCCGGACGCAATCAGCGCCGTCTGACCCGCAGCGGCGGCTGCTCCAACCCTGTGTGGGGGCCTCTGAAGTGAACTATTGCGTCGTTCCATAAATAACCTGCAAAATAACCTGCGTGTTCTGTGGCGGGGTGATCTTCAGATCGCCCCGCGTGAGAGCGGCTTTCCCGTCGGGTCTGAAGACCCGCCGGGTACAAGACTATGTGAATATATCTCTGGGACACAACACCAGTAATAATATTTTCTAATTGTAATGAGACAAATAGTCACGGTGGCATTCCGTGGCCTGCGTACGTCCTCGTGCGCAGGCTCCATCTGAGACGCGGCGGACGGGGACGTCCGCCGCGCACAAATATCTCTGGGACACGACACTAGCAGCTTCCTGTAGACTTTGGTCAGTAACAATTACTTTCAAACGGTCGACCTCTGGCAGACCGAACAAACTTGCTCAGCCTGCCTAATAACGAAGGCTGGCCAGGGCAAACCCACCAGAGGCCGGTTGTGCCTCGAATATAACAAATTGTAGGGCAGGCGTCCCTGACTCCTGTCTCTAATTGGCAGGTCTCGGGGAGATCTGCCCCACTCGATACTGAGCTTTGGCGTTGGCGATGCGCTCTTGCGCCTCAGAATACAGTTGGATTATTCCGGCTTTTCATTATATTTGAAAGTTGTGAATTTGTTCACAATTGGCGAAACAAAGAGGCTGTCAAGCGGTGTCGCATGACAGCAACCCAGTATCTGAGAGGGAGTTTTTTACTATGTCCGTCATTCGTCCCTTCAAAGGTCTGAGACCCAGGCCGGAATATGCCGCACAGGTGGCGTCGCCTCCCTATGACGTTTTGAGCAGTGATGAGGCGCGAAAGCTGGTGAAAGGGAATCCGAATTCGTTTTTAAGAGTTAACAAACCTGAGGTCGATTTCGCCCCCGGTACTCCCATTTACAGCGAGCAGGTTTACCGCCGCGGCAAAAAGAACCTTGGGCGGCTGGTAAATGACGGGATTATGTGCCGCGACGGGAGTCCCTGTTTTTACCTCTACCGCCTGACAATGAACGAACAGAGCCAGACCGGACTGGTGGCCCTGATCTCGGTTGAGGAGTACAACAACGGCAAAATAAAAAAGCACGAGCACACGCGCCCGGAAAAGGTGGACGACCGCGCCAATCACATCATGTACGTTCAGGCGCAGGTGGGCCCGGTTTTTTCCATCTTCCGCTGCCGGTTGCAAATACGGGCAATCTTTGAAAAGATCATTCAAGACCCGCCGGAATATGATTTTAAAAGCGAGGATGGTGTGCGCCATCAGATGTGGGTGGTTGCCGACGCCGAGCTGATTGACAACCTTGTGAGCGCTTTTGCTGGCTTGGCGGAACTGTACATCGCCGACGGCCACCACCGCTCGGCTGCCGCCGCTGAGGCAGCGCGCCGCCTCAAAGAGAAAAATCCGAGTCACAGCAGGCAGGAGCACTATAACTTTTTCCTGAACGTGATATTCCCCGATGATGAGCTTCGCATCCTACCCTACAACCGGGTGGTCAAAGATTTGAACGGCATGACTGTGGCGCAACTGCTGGAAAGGGCGAGCGAGAAATTCGCCGTGACACCTCGTCCAGACCCGGTCGTCCCGAACAAAAACTACCGATTCGGCCTGTACTGCGACAAGAAATGGTTCGAACTTGAGGCCAAAGAAGGAACCTACGACACCCGGAGCCCATCGGAGTCGATTGACTCGGCGGTGCTTTCCAGCAATTTCCTGACGCCGATACTCGGCATTGAAAACATTCGTATCGACAAGCGGATTGATTTTGTCGGCGGTATTCGCGGTGTCGGAGAGTTGACGCGGCTGGTTGATTCCGGTCGGTACGCAGTAGCTTTCTCGTTGTATCCTGCCTCGGTGGAGCAATTGTTGAGGGTAGCTGATGCCGGCGAAGTGATGCCGCCCAAGTCAACCTGGTTTGAACCAAAACTGCGAAGTGGAATGGTTGTAAACTTACTTGATGAATAACTAAGAAAGGATCGTTGCAATGAACCATGGGCGGCAGATTCGGTGGGCAGCAGATGTCCACATCTGCCCCGTTTGAATGTGGCATCACCTTTGTGAATGCAGGTACAAAGAAAGGATTATTACCATGCTGATACTGATTTCTGACGCTTTTCATCCCAGCTTGCCCGGGATCCTCTCCAAGTACGGGGAAGTGACCGACGACAAAAGCCGCCTGGCTGAGGCGGAGATAGTACTGGTCCGCAGCAAGACCAAGGTTACCAGAGAGTACATCGACAGCGCCCCCAAATTGAAAATGACCATCCGGGGCGGGGTCGGGTTGGACAACATCGACCAGGAGTACGCCGGGCAAAAAGGAATCATCGTCCAGAACACCGCTGAAGCTTCCACTACGGCGGTGGCGGAGTTAGCCTTCGCGCTCATGATCGCCCTTGCCAACGAGATACCCAGGGCCGACCGATCGATGCATGAGGGGAAATGGCTTAAGAAGGAACTGAAGCGGGTGGAGCTGTATGGCAAGACGCTTGGTATCCTCGGCCTAGGACGTATCGGCCTTGCCCTGGCAGCGCGGGCGCGGGCTTTCCAGATGCGGGTGCTCGGCTGGCATCCCGACGTCAATTTCACGGACTTCGCCGAGATCCGCCCGAACATGAAAGAGGTCCTCAACGAGTCGGACTTTGTTTCCCTGCACATGCCCCTCATGGATGACACCAAAGGAATCATAAATAAACAGACCCTGGCCGAATTCAAGGATGGCGCCTATCTCATCAACTCTGGCAGGGGTAAGCTCTGTGTCGAGGAAGATATCGTCGAGGCGCTCAAAAGCAGCAAACTGGCCGGTTTTGCCACCGATGTCTGGTACTCCGATCCGCCGGAAAACTCTCCGCTTTTCGAGGCGCCTAATTGTATCTTCTGTCCGCACATCGGTGCCTCCACAACGGAGAACATGCTGAGAATCGGCGTGATAATAGAGCGCCTCATCGGAGAATATGTAGAAAAGAAGTAAACAGGGTATTGAACATAAATGAAACAACGTTTCCGAAATTTCTGAGGTGGAACTATGACTGCCAGAGTTTATAATTTTAACCCCGGCCCGGCGACCCTACCGCTGGAAGTCTTGCAGCAGGCGCAGCGGGAGCTGCTTGATTATCGCGGGACGGGGATGTCGGTGATGGAAATATCCCACCGTTCACCGGAATTCGATGAGATCAACAACGGCGCCATGGCATTGACGCGTGAAATCCTGGGGCTGGGGGATAACTTCAAGGTCCTCTTTCTCGGCGGCGGCGCTTCAACGCAGTTTGCCATGATCCCCCTGAATTTCCTCCCATCAGGGAAAACGGCCGCCTATGTCGACACCGGCTCCTGGTCGAGTAAGGCGATCAAAGAGGTGCAGAAGGTCGGCCGGGCGCATATTGCCTTCTCGTCCAAGGACGAAAAATACAAACGGGTCCCCAAACCGTCCGAGATAGACCTCCCGTCGGATACCGCCTATCTTCATGTTACCTCCAACAATACCATCTTCGGCACGCAGTGCCATCAGTTTCCCGACAGCGGCAACATCCCTTTGATATGCGACATGTCCTCCGATATAGCTTCTCGCTGCCTTGATTTCAGCCAGTTCTCCCTAATCTACGCCGGGGCGCAGAAGAATCTTGGTCCGGCGGGAGTCACGATGGTCATTATACGTGAGGACCTGCTGGCCAAATGCCCCGACAACCTGCCAACCATGTTCAGCTACAAAACCCACGCCGAGAAGGATTCGCTGTACAATACCCCCCCGGCCTTTGCGATCTATATGGTCAAGCTTGTACTGGAGTGGATAAAGGAGCAGGGTGGACTTGAGGCCGTCGAAAAGGTTAATATCACCAAGAAGGAGCGCATCTACGAGGTGATGGACAACAACGCCGACTATTTCCGGGGGACGGTCGAACCTGACAGCCGCAGTTGGATGAATATCACCATGCGCCTGCCCACCGAGGAGCTGGAGAAAAAGTTCATCACCGAGGCCAAGGCAGCCGGGTTTGTCGGTCTGAAGGGGCACCGTAGTGTCGGTGGGGTCAGGGTATCAATGTACAATGCTATGACGCTTGAGGGGGTAGAGAAGCTGGCCGCCTTTATGATGGCATTCAAGAAGGCGAATTAGTCTTTGTGGGGCAGAAGCCCTTGTGCTTCTGCCATCAATTGGGTTGGCAGAACCGTTGTGGGTTCCGTCTTGAGGTCCCGACGTTTTTCCTTGTTCAGGAAATAGTGACCGCAGTCGATACGGGGGGTCTTACAGATATCTTGTCCATGGTCGATGATAAGGATAGGCATAGCCTGTCCAGGTCAGGCAAGGAAGGACCTGTACGTTGATAATATGTGCGACGTTCGTATATCACGGGTGGCCGGGGATTTGACATTTCCTGGAGACTATATGAGAAAAATCATCGTGCTTTTCATTTTGGTGCTATTTGCCGGCAATGTCAAATCTAAGGTGGCAATCAATATCGAACGAGTACAGTGCGTGTCCCTGGGGGAGGAGGTTGAGATCGCCATTACACTTGAGAACCTCCCACCCGGTCTTGAAATGGGAGGTTTTGATCTTCTTTTCAGATACGACTCGGCCCTCAGCCTGCAGAACGTGGAGATGGGCCAGCTCCTTGTTGGCTGCCAATGGGAATACTTCACCTTTAATCTAACAGGAGGTAACGGCGTACGAATCATTACGATAGCTGATATCAACAACGGCCCGTACCACCCGACTTGCTATGGCGATTCGTCGGGAGTGCTGGCAAACGCAACGTTTCAAATAACCGACGACCAGTTGGCTGAAGGGGATTTCCTGCAGATACGATGGTGGTGGTATGACTGTGGTGATAATACTATTTCGTCCAGGACCGGGGACACCCTTTTTATCTCTGACGACGTCTACGATTTTGACGGCGACTCGCAATTCGTCATCACCTATGATGCCACCTTCCCCACCCCATTTGGCGCCCCCGGCGAATGCCTGGGAGGCGGCGGCGGGGTGGAGCGCTTTATTGACTTCTTCAACGGCGGCGTCGATGTCGCGGGCAATGACACCGAAAGCCCCGTCGCCAACTGTCCGGCTGATATAACGGTTGATAACGATCCCGATCAGTGTGGGGCAGTGGTGAGCTTCAGCGCGACGGTAGACGACAACTGTCCTGGGGCTACCGTCGACTGTACGCCTGCTTCCGGGACGTTCTTTACCGTTGGAACGACGGTCGTTACCTGCATAGCGATCGATGCTTCCGGCAACGCTGACACATGCCTGTTCAACGTGACGGTGAACGATACCGCATACCCCGTCGCCGACTGTGCGTCCGACACAACGCTTGATAACGACCCCGGTCAGTGCGGAGCGGTGGTGGACTTCGGCGCAACGGTGAGCGACAACTGCCCGGCTTCGATCCACTGCATACCTGCTTCAGGAACATTCTTCACCGTTGGAACGACACCCGTCTCCTGCGTTGCGGTAGACGGGAGCGGATACGGCGATGTTTGCACCCTGAGTGTAACGGTCAACGATACCGAAGCTCCCGTAGCCAGTTGCCCGGATGACATAACCCTTGGCAATGATCCCGGCCAATGCGGTGCGGTGGTAAGCTTTGACGTTTTGGGGTCGGACAACTGTTCCGGCGTGACGGTGACGGCGACACCGCCTTCAGGCTCCCAGTTCAGCATCGGAACGACGCCAGTACAAGTGATCGCCATTGACGCCGTCGGGAATGCTGACACCTGCCAGTTTAACGTGGTCGTGAACGATACTGCGAAACCGGTTGTCGATTGTCCTCTTGACATCGAGATCCCGAACGATAGCGGCGAGTACGGTGCTGTTGTGAATTATGATATCTCTGCCACCGATAACTGTCCGGATGTATCCGTCTCAGCGAATCCGCCTTCCGGCACGTTGTTCCCGATAGACACAACACCGGTCGAAGTAATCGCTACCGACGTAGTCGGGAACGTCGATACATGCTATTTCAACGTCACGGTAACACTCAACGACCCTGATGGCGATGGACTGCCCAATTGGGCTGACAACTGCCCGGATGATTACAACCCAGACCAGGCCGACACGGACGGTGACGGGATCGGCGATAGCTGCGACGTATGTACCGATACCGACGGTGACGGCTTTGGTGATCCGGGATTCCCAGCCAACACCTGCGATCTTGACAACTGCCCGGATAAGTATAACTCTGACCAAACCGATGCGGACGGTGACGACTTTGGTGATAGCTGCGACGTCTGCACCGATACCGACGGCGACGGCTTTGGAGATCCGGGATTCCCAACCAACACCTGCGATCTTGACAACTGCCCGGATAAGTATAACTCTGACCAAACCGATACGGACAGTGATGGGCTTGGTGATAGCTGTGACGTCTGCACCGATACCGACGGTGACGGCTTTGGTGATCCCGGATTCCCTGCCAACACCTGCGGTCTCGACAATTGTCCTGATGAATACAACCCGAACCAGGCCGACACCGATGATGACGGCGTCGGCGATGCCTGCTGTTGTACCATACGAGGCAACATCGACGGTGACGGGGGCTTTAACATTGCTGATTTGATATACCTGGTTGAATACCTGTTCTTTGGCGGTGACCCGCCGCCTTGCCCCGAAGAGGGCAATACCGACGGCATTGGTGGACTCAACGTTGTTGACCTGATCTACCTGGTTAAATACCTATTTCAGGGTGGTGATCCACCACCGCCGTGCCCGTAAGTAAGTTTTTCAGTCTGCGTTGTAACAGTTACATCATATCATCAGGGTCAACGTCGATAACGACCTTGATCGACGAGGGCACCTTGAAACGGGGTTGGCGGTTCTCCCAGTCGGTGAGCATCCGCACGAACTTCACAACCTGACGAGTTTTCACAATTAGATGACGCCGATAACGTCCGCGCAAATAATACAATGGACAGGGCGCCGGGCCGAGAAGGTCGACTTTGAGACTTGCGGCTTTAATCATCTCACGCAGGCGGTCTCGAAACGACAGAGCCGATGACTCCAGCTTCTTCTCATCAGCCGAGGAGAGGATACAGTTGACCAGCCGCAAAAATGGAGGGTAGAGGAGCTGTTCACGCGAGCGTATTTCGCGCTCATAAAAGGTCTGGTAATCCTGGGCGGCGGCATCGTTGATGACGTCGCTGTCGGGATAGTACGTCTGGATCAGGACTTCGCCCGGTCTCTCGGCTCTTCCCGAACGGCCGGCCACCTGCAAAAGCTGTGCAAAGGTTTTCTCCGAAGCGCGGAAATCGGGGAAATCCAAACTAAGATCAGCGGCCAACACCCCCACCAGCGTCACTCCCGGAAGGTCCAGCCCCTTGGTGACCATTTGCGTTCCCAGCAACAGGTTGTATTTCCTCTGGGCAAACTCGGACAGTATCCGGTAGGCTTTTGTCCGTCCCGCAGCCGAGTCGGAGTCAAAACGAACCGCCGTAGCACCCTCGAACAGGCGTGGGATGGTTTCTTCCACCTTCTGGGTTCCCGCGCCAAGATAGAGAATATCGGACCCGCCGCATTTTGAACAGCGATCATGCCCGGTGGTAACGAAGCCGCAATAGTGACAGGAGAGCTTGCGACCGGCTTTATGGTAGGTCAGGTTCATCCGACAGTGGGGGCACTGCGGCACATAGCCGCACTCTGCACATTTCAACTGAGGAGAATGACCGCGCCGATTGAGATAGAGTATGACCTGTTCATCCTGTTTGAGCCGGCTTTGAACCTCTTTCTTCAGCGGATATGAAATAAACGGCAGGTCTCCGCGTACTCTCTCGGTGCGCATATCAACCAGTCGCACCAGCGGAAGAGTGGCGCCACCGGGACGTTTTGTCAGGCGGAGAAGACGATACCGCCCTGAGCGAGCGTGATGATACGATTCTACTGAGGGCGAGGCCGATCCCAACAGGACCGGAACGTCGTTAATCTTGGCCCGCATGATGGCACAATCACGGCCGTGGAAGCGTGGAGCCGGATCATCCTGCTTATAGGAACCGTCATGTTCTTCGTCGACAATAATCAGCCCCAGCGCCGGCAACGGCGCAAACACAGCCGAACGGGGACCAACGACGATTTTGTACTTCCCCTGCCTGATACCGCGCCAGCTCTGCAGCCGCTCCCGCTCGGTCATCGCCGAATGAACAACCGTGACCTGGTCGCCAAAAAATCCCCTGAAATAGGCCAGCGTGGTTCCCGCCAGAGCAATTTCCGGGGTTAGAACAAGAACGGTTTTGTCCCGACGCAGTACCTCGCGGCTGATATGGCAGTAGACGATTGTCTTCCCGGAGCCGGTCACGCCATGCAGAAGACTGGGTGAAAATCCGTCATCGAGAGATTGGCGCAGTTTCTCAAAGGCGGCCTGCTGTTCGCTGGTGAGTTGAAAGTCGCGGACGTTTTCTTTTGGGCGGACAAAGTCCAAAACTGCGCTCAGTCCCTCGCTGTGGACCGGCTCGAGGATGCCGTCGCGAACAGTCTGCCGGATGCGATAGTCGGTCCATCCGGAACTCTTCAGCTCTGCCCGTCCTTTGATTCCGTCAAAGGGCTGGGGGCAAAATTTCTTACTTTCAAAGTACTTGTTCCACTTGTCAAGGGCTTGTGCTCTATAGCCCGTCGGTCGTCCTTTTGTCCCCCGACTCTCGTCCGGCCACGCCTCCACAATTATCCCCTGTCGCCGCAGATGCGCCAGCAGCCCCTTGCCCTCCTGTTTGATTCTCCTCAACGTTTGCCGTGGTACTCTTTTTTGCGGCCTAACCAAAGGAACAATCCACGAAGGTAATAAAACAGGCTTGGCCTCCCCCCATAGGAGGACTGTTTTCCGGCTGGTTTTCAACAACGGTGGTAAGGCGGCGGCAAAACAGTCAGCCGGATTGGCGAAATAGTAGTCCGCCATCCAGCGGCAGAGCTTAAACAGCTCTTCCGAGAAAAGACTGTTATCGTCAATGACTTTGATAAGCTCTTTGATTTCAATCCGCTCGCGAGGCACAGCCGGACCGAGGTAATACCCGATTTTTCTTGCCGAGCCAAAAGGTCCCAGCACTCTTTGCCCCGGTTCAAGGTGTTCCATCGAGGGTGGGATACAATAGATGAAACTTCTGCGAAGCGGACCGGCTACGGCAACTGCGGCATGTCTTTGCGTGTGAGCCATTTTAGGAAACGTCTGAAAAATTCAAACGGCAGGCTGGTCGCCTGCCGTCTGTACACCTTTCTAGGGCATTGAATCAGGTCGCCTGAAGCAGGACTCGACCCGAACACTTGCCTACCTCTTCAATTCTTTCAGCTTCTTTTCGGCCTCGGCATGCTTGGCATTTTGCTTGGTCTCGAAGTAGAGGTCTTTGAGGTGTTCCCATACTCTGATATTGTCAGGCTCCAGTTCAACCACTTTCTCGTAGGCTGAGGCAGCGTCTTTGAATTGCTTCAGGGACAGGTGGCAGTCGCCCAGCGACGTCCAGTTGTCGGCCCGCTGCGGTTCCAGTTCAGTCAGCTTACGAAACCCGATGGTTGCTTCTTCATAATCTCCCAGAAGAGCGCACACGAGACCATATTGCTCGGCGGTCAAAGCATCAGGTTTGATCTCGAAAGCCCGCCGGAAGTAGACCCGGGAGGAATCAAACGCTGCCTGCTTTTTGTCAGCCCAGGTTTTGACCATCTCATCATTGTTTTCCTGCTGGTATTTTGAGGTAGAATCGGAGGCAGCGCGCGCTAGAGTATTATGGTAACGGCCAATACTGGACATGACATCGGTGTTTTCCGGCTCAACCGTCAAGATGTTATAAAAAACGGCGACCGCTGAGTCATACATGCCGCAATTGTTGTAGCAAATGGAGAGATTTTTTAACGTACCGATATCCTCGGGAGCGTTTGCAAGATAGTCTCTATAGTACGGGATGGCCCCGCAGTAGTCCTTCAACATTATATAATCGTAGGCAATCGAGAGCTGGATGATTGCGGGGTCGTCTGACTTGTCGAAACCTTTCCGGAGCCATTCTATCCCCGATTGGTATTCTCCCTTCATCCCGTACGCCTTATCGATAATGAGGTAGGGCCGGACACTGTCGGCGATGGCGACAATAGAGAGTTTCACGTTCTCTATGCTGGAGTCAACATTGGCTTTGAGGCCCTCTTCTATGAAGCTACCGGTCGATGAATCAGTTACCGATTCAAGGTCCTTCTGTAACTCTTCAGCGAAACCCAACTGCTTGATGCCGTTGTTAAAGAACTGGCGCCAGTATTTTATGCTAAGTGAGTCGGCGATGGTAACGAGTTTCTCGCAATCCTTTTTATAGCTTTGCTTTATCTTCTTGTTGGTACAGCATATCCTAAGGGAATCAAAGTACGCCACCATTTTTTCAAGGTAGGCGCCTTTAGCCTCAAGATTGGAGGTCGTCTCAATACCGTCGACCATGATCTGGCCCATAAGGTACAAACCCTCGGCATGGGGACCATAGTGCATAAACAAGGAATCAAGCATGGCCACTGCATATTCATACCGTTCCGGCTCCCCGGATAGAATCTCTATCTTGGCCGTTTTCAGATAGGCGCTGACGGGAAGCTTGCGTCCTCCTCTTTGCGCCCCCGCGGAACCGCATACAAATACTACCGCCAGAATAACAACAAGTGTTCTTGCGACTGCTTTCAAGACAACCTCCTCACATCCGTAAAGACAAATTCATCCGCTAACCAGCTGAATGTAACTGCTGGCGATGCCCCTGTCAACCATCATTCACTTCACCTCAAGGTAAAGCGCACCTTGCACTTCAAGACTACTGTCTCCCCGGCGTCGACAGGTATCTCGAACAGGAGCGTGTTGGCGTCTTTCTTTGTGTAGGCAAAGTTTGCTTCGATAACCTCCCAGAATCCATAAAGCTTCTTCTCCACTTCCACTGTGATTGCTTGTTCCTTCCGGTTGCGAAGCTCAATTTCATAATCCCGTTCTTCTACCTGTTTGGAGATGCGGGTTTGGTCCATTAACCGTTCCTCGGCGGCAATATCAAAGGCGTAGCCGACCTTGACGTTCAATTCTTCGTCTTTCGGCGTATGTTCGATCCAATCCTCACCAAGCAAAATTAATGAGCCGTCATCGTCGGCCTTGAATAACCGGACCCTCCCGGCAGGAAGCGGCAATCCCAACCCGGCCTGAGCCGAGTTCTGGAATTTGAGGGCTACTTCGACATTCTTCGGATTACGCTCCGGCTTGTAGATAAAGACCTTTTCGACAGACGTTTCTGCCGGTTCGAAGAGAGAAATCTGTTTCATTTCCTTGTCGGCCAGGGTTGTTTTTCGCGGCAGAGTGTAGAGATGGTATTCAAAAAAGGCTTTTTCCTCAAATCCCTTGGCCGCCCCTACTCCATCCAATGCAAAAGTTTTCATGAGTCCGCGAGGTGGCTCCGCCCGAGCCCGGTGTATATCCCCGGCCACCAGCTTCAGGGTGGCATCAGTGTAGGTTTTCCCAGAAGTGTTGTTTATCGACGACCATCCCGAGAGGTCAAGTTTCTTCTCGTCACTGCCAAGCACCCCCACATACTCCGCCGTCCAGATCATCCCCGTGGTCTGATAACTGACCCGGCAGTCAAGCTGACCGTCAAAATCAGACGTATAAAGCCAGAAGAGGGTCGGCCGGGTAATCAGCCCTTCGGGAAGGCTGGGGAAATTGACCTCGGTGATGTTGGCCATCTGCACAATCTTAACCCGCCCTGATTTCTCCTTGAGAGTCACGGCACCACCGCTGTAAGCCAGAAGTGTGCCGGAGTACAAGCGGCCCTCCTTGTCGATCAGCTCAATTTCATTGTCGATGTACTTCTTGTACATCTGCTCCGGGCTGACCAGATCGAAGGCGTAGTTCTGTTCAAGAATGGCCGCTTTGCCGCCGGGGCCTTCAATGTCGAATCTGACCGAACTGGCGTCTATCTGAGAAGGGACGTCACGGAAAGCCAGTCGGTGGACACCTTTTTCAAACTGAAGGGTCCGCGTTTCACTGACAACACCAAGATTGCTGTTGTAAATGGTAACAGCGATCTCATCGGCAAGCAGCGCCGTCGGCAATGCCAGCACCCAGAAAACGATTCGTAACAAGTTCATAACCTTTCCTCCATGTTTTATACACCAACCTGCTCCGCTCAGCCATCATATTCCTGCGAGATGGCCGAACCGAAGCAATCACAATATCATTGCCAATCATTCGTGGTTGGCGTAGGTGTACATGCGCCAACTGGGACGGGGCGTCCGCCTTAGGCGGATGCCGCCCACGAAAGAGTCGCGTAGGGGCGGGGCTTGTCTCCGCCCAGCGCAAAGGCTTGTGGCGACACAAGGCCGCCACCTACGCGGACCCACCCCACTTGCGGGACAGCCTTTAGACATCTGCCGCTCACGAAACATTGTCGAGGTCAATACCAATGAACCTCACCTTTCTTCCCTGAAACATTCATTCATACTGACTGAAAGGTGGCAATAGTACGGTCTATCCTGTTTTGAATCTCACCCGACCCCGGACTCAACTCGGACGTGCTGAAACTGCCGGCCTGGGGGTCAATTCGTTCAAATATCTGAAGATAGAGGCCGCAAATGACCTCTAAGCTTAACTGGTACCGCGCTTTCAAATGCGGCAGAATTCGGTCGATTGTCGTTCGGGCTTTTCTCCGGTAGTATTCCGCGAACCCCTGATACTGAGCCATCAGATTTCTGAAAGATTGGCTGACTTCTCCCGTTTGAGCAATCTCTCGAAGTGAGGCTGCGGTCAGCCCGTGCCGCAGATGAAGGTCGTGGGCGAAATAGTTCAAATTGTTTTTTTGGTCTTTCTGAAAATCCCGAACAATGTGCACCAGGTACGAGAAAATCGCCAGGGGCCGCGCCGCTTTGCGGCTATCGAACAGGGGCTTACCATAAACGCCATTTTCCTCAATTACCCCGCACAGATGCATAAAGACCGAAGCCGGGGCTACGGCGGCGCCTTCGCAGTATCGCAGGAAGGCGCCAAAGGTCGGGTATCCATCCTGGGCAAGGTCATAGATCATAGCCGAAGCCAGTTTCTCCCAGGGCCAGGCAGGAATTCTGAATCGCTCAATCGTAACGATCAGCTTCTCCTGGAAGTCGTCAGAGGGCCTGCGGCTTCTGATCGAATCAACCCAATCAGCTATCATCTTACCATATTGCTCCCGTTCCATCTCTGATATCGCACTGCCGGTCGCCTTTCTGTTGTCGACCAGATCATCGATTATGCGCATTGAGCGATAGCAGACCCTGAACGCCTCATAGCGCTCATCCTCCCAGAATCGGGCCGCGATATCAAGGATGGGATTTGTCAGAATCTCGCTGAAATCTAAATTCAGCGCAAAATCCAGCTCTGGACGACTTTGCTCAACCATCGTACCGGTATGAAAATACATAAGATGTACCGGTGGCAATAAAATTATGTTTTACTGCCTACAGGATTTCTTTACCATACGTAGGATGGAAAGAAAAATACGCCTTCTGGTTTTGACTCATAATTACCCCCGCTTTGAGGGAGACTACTCCGGGGTCTTTATCTCTTTGCTTACCAAGCAGTTGGCAGGTCTCGGCGTTGAACCGATTGTACTGGCCCCACATGATGGCGAGGCTGCTGAGTACGAACAGACTGACGGCGTGACGATCTATCGCTTTCGTTACACCGAGGATCCTGAAGATGAAAATCTCGCCTACCGCGGGAACATGGAGCAACAGGTGTTTGGCTCCCTGAGCGGCCCTTTCAGATTCCACCGCTTTCTAAACCGCTTCCGCTCGGTCGCCCTTGACATAATCGAGAAAGAGAGAATACAAGTTGTTGCCGGACACTGGCTGGTGCCGTCGGGTATGGTTATGAAAAAAATCGCTTCGGGCAAAGCCGGACTTCCCATGATCCTCTCCTCGCACGGCACCGACATCAGGCTGATGAAGAAACATAGGCGGATTGCCTACCCGTATTTCAAACGGTTTTGCCGCGGTCTGAAAAAATGGACGGTTGTTTCAAGCTTTCTCAAAGAAGAGATCGTCAGGCTGGATAGCAGCCTGGCAGGCACTCTGGAAGTCCTCCCCCTGCCGCACAACGAAGCCATCTTTTACAAAGATGGGAGCGTACAGCGTGAAAGCGACCTGGTCGTTTCTGTGACGCGGTTTACGGACCAAAAACGGGTAAACTATCTCGTCAAGGCTTTTGCCACTGTGGTTGAGAAACGCCCGCAGGCGAAACTGGAAATCTACGGCTCCGGTCCCTTGCAAACAGATATCGAACGGCTCATAAAAGACCTTGACTTGCAGCGGCAGGTGACGCTCATCCCGCCCGTCCGACAGGAGGAGCTTCGCGAGGTTTACAATCGCGCCGCTATCGTGGTGCTGAACTCCTTTGAGGAGGGCTTCGGGCTGACTCTCTCCGAGGCGATGTTGTGCGGCGCGGCAGTAGTGGGAACCGACTCGGGGGGGATACCGGATATCATAACTCATCAAAAGAGAGGGCTGCTGGTTCCACTCGATGACAGCGCCGCTTTAGCAGAAGCGATTCTCGAACTGTTGGACAATAGTCCCCTGTGGCGGACGCTGGCTGATAATGGTTACCGATTTGCACGTGAGAATTACGCTTCCGGACCACTGGCTGAACGGTATGCTCAGATGGTACGAGACGCTCTACAGTAAGATAGGTATACCCCTGTAGGTATGCGAAGATATTGACGACCAGCAAAAGGCCTTGACTTTCCATGTTTTTTCGTTATAATTTAATGTTAGTAAAGTAGTTACATACCTATTAGCGCGGGTGTTGCGGTTCAAGTTTCTCCTTGCTGTCGTGAGGTCTTGAATCGGCACTTTGAATGTTAAGGCTGATTTTGAGCGGTTAATACACTGTTGCGGCGAGAACTGATACTGTAGAATTCTGAGAAAACTTGACAAAGATCCGAGTAGCCAGATTCCGCCAAAATCTTTTCCAGGGAGTTACCCCGAGCACCTGCGCATGGCCAGGACATTAGTTGATCCGGCATAGAGAGAAATGAACGAGCATATTTTATCGTTACCTGCACGTAGCAACAACAACCCAAAAGAAGATAAATTAATTTTAGCCTAACTTATGTGGAGTTTGTAATGCGTTTCACTCGTCTAATTGCAACCAGCGTTATTTTGTGTTTTGCTATCACCGGTCCGCTTATGGCGCAGATAAGCTCAGGAGGTACTCCCGTCAGCTTCACCAAAGCAGTTCGCGCCGATATTCATGCGGTAACCATGCCGCCGGTGGATGTCGCGGCCTTGCTGGCTGAGGATTCAATTGAGCAGGGGAAGGGGATCCCCTATCGGTTTGGGTTTCCTTTTGAGGTCAATTACGATCTGGACAATTCCGGAACATGGGAAGACCTCAATGACGGCGGACGGCTGTGGCGCCTGCGCATCGAGTGTCCCGGGGCATATTCAATAAACCTGGTCTACGACGAGTTCTGGCTTCCGGAAGGGGGGAAGTTATTTATATACAATGAGGACCGAAGCTATGTAATCGGTGCCTTTACTGAGAGAAACAACAAGGAGTATGAGAAATTCGCAACGGCGCTGGTCAAAGGGGACGTCAGCATCCTTGAATACTACGAACCGGCCGACGTGGAAGAGCCCGGGATCATCAGTATTCAGCGTATTATCTATGCCTATAAGAATCTCTTTGACCGGCACGTCGCCAAAGATGCCTTTGACTTCGGCGATGCAGGCCCCTGCAACAACAACGTCCACTGCCCAGAGGCGGACCCATGGCAGAATGAGGTACGCTCTGTGGCCATGATTACCACCTCTGGTGGCTGGAGGCTCTGTTCGGGAGCGTTGGTTAACAACGTCAGGCAAGACCTGACCCCATACTTCCTGACCGCCGAGCACTGCCTTGGCGGAGAGGAAACCTGGATCTTCATGTTTAACTATGAAAGCCCGACGTGCGACAACATTGACGGCCCGACATGGATGACCGTCTCAGGTTGCACCCGTCTGGCGAACTACTCTTACTCTGATTTTGGTCTTCTCTTGTTAAACGAGTCACCACCGGATTCGTACAACGTCTACTTTGCCGGATGGGCCGCAGATGACCTGCCTTCGGATACTTCGGTCGGGATTCACCACCCCAGCGGCGACATCAAAAAGATATCATGGGACTACGACCCTAATACGTCAACGGCCTATTTAGGGGGTGCGGGTTCGGGCGATTCTCACTGGCGGATCGGGAACTGGGAGGATGGTACAACTGAGCCGGGATCATCCGGTTCGCCGCTGTTTAATACCGAGCACAGGGTTGTGGGACAGCTCCATGGCGGGTACGCTTCCTGCGAAAGTATTACCCCGGACTGGTACGGAAAATTCTCCAAGTCCTGGAATTACGGCGGCAGCGCCTCAACTCGTCTCAAAGACTGGCTTGATCCTGATAACACCGGCACCCTGCTTCTTGACGGCCGCGCCGCCGCTGGAATTTCCATCACTCACGATCCTTTGGCGGATACCAAGGATACGCTCAATGATTATGAGGTGGTATGTACGATCACCTCGGATACGACGCTGGTGGCCGATTCGCTGCTTTTGTACTATCACATAGCGTCCACGTGGTATGAAAACACCCTGGTGTCCACCGGTGGGGAGAATGAGTATCACGGTTTTATTGCGGCCCAGTCGCCGGGGACGGTCATCGACTACTATCTCTATGCTCAGGATGTGGAGGGCAAGGCCGACACCACCGACACCTTTACTTTCCGGGTGATCGACTACGCTCTGACCCTACAGCCGCCGTTTGATTCGGCGATGGGTGCGGTCGATGATACCGTCTGGTACCCGCTGACGGTGACCAACGCCGGTGTCTACGCCGACGACTACATTCTTACCTATTCCGGCAACAGTTGGTCGACCAGTCTCTGGGACGAGACGCAGACGACGCCGATTAATTCCACCGGTACGTTGCTGGGCGAGGAGAGCTTCATCTTTATGGTGCGGGTGCTTATTCCCAGCAGCACGTACGGCGATTACGACTCAGTGGAGGTGGAAGCACGCTCGA
>Ga0209979_1002164_pt1 | contig 19364 bp, 11 predicted proteins | sample AnhtaG_FD_183114 | JGI IMG/M metagenome (GOLD analysis project Ga0209979, IMG submission 183114) | Deep subsurface microbial communities from Anholt, Denmark to uncover new lineages of life (NeLLi) - Anholt_01485 metaG (SPAdes) (version 2) | ecosystem: Environmental > Aquatic > Marine > Oceanic...
CAAGGCTGACCGTTATGGAGGTAGTTTCAATATTTCGGCCAATCATACACAGTTAATTCGACAGAATGAAATGGGAAGCCCCGACCGGAATTCTCCGGGCTCCGGGGCTTCCTAACGCAGGGCTGTCTCGGTAAGAGACAAGAGGATCTTACTTACCGGAGCTGACCGCCTGAGGAAAGGTAGTGGTAAATAGATGTGCACCAGTCATAGCATCCACACCGTTTCTTCGGTGATTCCGCTCCTCAATCGGTACAACTGCCGTTCTGCCGGGACCACCCATAGTCATTGGAGCAGGATCAAGCCCTCTCAAGTCAATAATCCAAACCGGTCGCGGAGTGCCGTCTCTCCTCGAATGCATCACATACAAAGCGTGGATTTCATGGGCCGAAAAGGGATCGTGGATGACAGACCTGAGGGCTTCAACGAAGCTGACCTTGGGTGGCATATCAGGAAATCCATGGTAAAACTCACTGCTGCCTCCCAGTTTCACTCTCCGCAGTTGATCTTCGGCTTGCTCAGCAGAAGGTTTGGGAGGCTTGTAGGGATAGTCATCCGGTTCTGAGGAGATTCTGACGATTTGCCCGGTTTTTGGGTGCAGGAATACCACGAAATCGCGGACGTTGGTATCAACTCGCTGTACAGTCTTTCCAGATTCGAGTTCTACATCGATCACCAGACGGACCGAATCGATATTGACCTGCCAAAACTCCTGACCATTGATGCTGTCGTGTAGAAAAGGCGTCTCGTCATCAGTCAAGGTGACAACGCCTGATTTCACCCGGTCCAGAGAATACTCCAGCTTGGAGAATCCTGTGTGGGCCAATGCGCTGCTCACAGCATCACCGCTTGTTTTGAGTTGCCATGTTGCGCGATCCTTCCCATCCGTTGATAGTACCACAGATGAAAAGATAATCACAGAAATAGCGAGACTCATTAACATGCTTGTCTTATTCATTGCCACATCTCCTTTACTATGGACGTTTATCCCCAAACTTGTACCCCATCTAACAGGCGGGGGTTTATTGGCAGCGTCGCCTTCGCATGAATCAAGAACCCACCCGCTGGGTGGGGTACCCATTGCCGGGTGGTACTTTGCAATTCAATCTAATCATACCCTGTCCATCTTGAGAACCAGCAGAGTCCAATCATCATCAAAAGGCTGACCGGCAACAAACTGTTTGCACCTGTCGTACAAGTGCGTCTTTATTGCCTCGGCCGACTCGTTACATTTTTCTTTCAGGCAGGCAATGATACGTTCTTCGCCGAACTGCTTTTGCGGTGCATCCCCGCCCGCTTCCGTCAAGCCATCGGTATACAAGCACAAGACGTCGCCGCCTCTGAGCGTAACATTGTAATCAGTCCATTCAAGGTCTGGAAAGGGACCCAGCAGCGGACCGCCCTCTGTAAGCGTACGCGCCTGTCCGTCAGGAGAACAGATGATAGGATAGCAGTGTCCGGCGTTGCTGTAAGTCAGAGTCAGACTCATACAATCCAGCACCCCATAAAAGAGGGTGACAAACCGTGCTTGCGAAGCGGCCACCTGTGCCACCGATTCATTGAACTCGCGAAGCATCGCCGCCGGCGACAAGACCTCCCGGGCCGCATGGCGGAAGTGACCCTGCAAATTGGCCATTACCAAGGACCCGGTGACACCTTTGCCGGAGACATCGGCAATAAGGACGCCAATCCTGTTATCAGGAAGGGGAATAATGTCGTAATAATCGCCGCCTACCTCCTTACAAGGGATTTGCATGGCCGAAATCTGGACATTGTCGTTCAGGTGGAATTCGCGCGGTTGGAGATTTTCATAAATCTCGTGCGCAGCAACTAAATCATCTCGAAAGTCCGTGATAATTTTCTCCTGTGTCTCAGTTACGCCTCGTAAGCTTGTAAGGTTTACTGTAAACATTGCCAGTGCGGCGCCAGCCAGTGACAGCAAAAGCGGCCCGAGGGGGAATACCACTGACAGTTCTGCTGTGGAGATCAACGTCCCAACGATTATTAGAATCAACACGGCGAATGTTACCGTGAAACCAGTGATGGCCTGAACTCTCGAAAGTACAAACGACAGTATTAGGAGCGCTAAAACACCAAGGCCAAAAACAACGGTGTGATTGGCTTGGTGTATCATTGTTCCGGACAACAGGGTCTGGATAGCCAGGGCCTGTATCTCGACGCCAAACATCTTCCCATCAAGCCGTCCTGAAGGGCTCGATAAAGGCACCCTGTAGGCGTCGACCGAGCCGTTCTCCACAACACCAACCAGCACCACTTTGTTCTCCACCGCCGGCTGCCAACCTTCGCCGCTGAGAACCGTGGCGTAAGGAATCCTGCGGATGGCATTGCCGAACGACGCGTAATCAATATAGAAAGTATTTTCGTTACCGAGAAATTTCTCTCGCTTGCAATACAGCCGGGTCGCTTCATGCGATAATGACAAAAAACTCTGGTCCTTAAATGATCTTGCCAGATAACACTTCCGGATGTAACCATCGGGGTCAATCGGCATATTGACCAATCCGAACCCCTTAACAAAGGCACGGATAGTCTCAGGGGGAAGGCACAACTGCTCCTTGGTAACAACAAGCCCCGAGCGGGTGTCGGGTAGAGCCACTTTTTCGATTACACCGGCAAGAACCACCTTCCCACTCCGCTTCAAAACGGCTGCGAACTGGCTTAGTTCGTCTGGTTCGACGCTACCGAGACTATCAAACAGAACATCAAAAACAATCAAATCGGCACCAGCAGCATCCAGCCTCTCGATTAACTGAGCATGCTGCCTAAGGTGTCGCGATATGGGAAAGGCAGGTGTGGGAAAGCATTCGTCGACGGAACGTTTGTCTATAGCGATCAGCACGACGTCGGCTTGTACAGCCGATGGCGATCTAAGACTAAGACCAAGGTCGTATACTTTCTGATCTACGGTTGAAAACCAGCCAAAGTGGAGGGCAAGGATATAGACCAGAATGGAAAACAAAAATCCCGCCAACAGCCGGGCACCCGGCCGTCTCAAGAACTGAAACGTCATGTGTCTGGTCGGACTACCTCTCACCGATGGACGATTGTCCTGTATGCCTCAACCGCTTCCTTGAACAAACCCATTTCTTCAAGCAACTCGGCGTTGATGATTGATGCCGTGTAGTCTGCCGGAAACATCTTCAGAAGGGACTGAACCTCACCATAACATTCCAGTTTAAGATTGAGATCGCGATAGAGCTTCGCTCTTAACAGATGCGACAATTTTGGATCAACGATAGACCGGTCGATCTCCGAAAGGTTTTGATTGAGTTCAGCCACAGTGGTTTCATCCAGAACAGAAAACATTGCCTGCTCTGATCGGAACGCTCTGTCACCAACCTGAGCCTCAACCACCCACAGGTAGGTCATCCCGGGCTGCACCAGACTATCAGCCAGGGGCAACTCGATTGCAGCGCTATTTGATTTCCCCTGCCACAACAGTTGGTGACTGTCAAACAAGGATACGGTGTAGGACAAAATGCCTTCGACCGGCTGCCATCTTAGCTGCCGAGGCGATATGATCAGGTTGCAGCCGGGCGGCGGGTAGAGTACCCTCGGAATCCGAAGTGGCTGGACCTGAGCCATCATTGGGTTTCTCACTCCGAGGTAGGCTTCTTCCTGAGCATCACTCCGGGAGAAAAAGAGATCCAGTATGGCAGACGTAAGCTTGGCCAGCACACTACCCTCGCGATGGCTCTGAGCAGTGCTTAAAGAAATCCCGGCCGGTCCTTCAAAGCGGCTGATGGTGCCGTCTCGTAAGACCAGCGTTACATAAGTTTTTTCAGCCAACGTGAGAGTATCTCTGTCAGTAAGGATCATGTCGATGGAGACCGTCTTCTGGTCCTGTCGGTTAATTTCTGGAGGAACGTTGAATTCCAAAACCCTGGCAATGGCCGAATCAGACCCCGGTTCCGTGCTGTCCGCTGCTTTCAACGGGAAGGAACCGACCAGTGACAGAACGCAGCACACTATCAGCGCTGCCGAGACCTTGAGCATGGATTGCTTTTTCATAGTTTCACCTCCAATCGCCAAGGGCTATGAAAGCACCCCAACTGAACGGGTGATCGGCTTTATTCTGGCTGCGAAGCTCGTTGATGCTCTTTAATTGTATCCTACGTATTGTTTCAGGTAAAGATTCACCCTTTCTGTCATAAAGTCGGCTCATCATATCCGCCGTTGTCTTATCCGACACAGGCCAGAGAGCGCTAATCACTGTCCTTGCACCCGCCATCTGAAAAGCCCGGCGCAAGTAGTAAGACAATACTATGAACCGCTATTGAAGATCGGCAGGTGCCTTCCAGAAAACAACCGTAGCCAAGTTGAAACCTCACTGTGCTAAGGGCACGGCAGCGGTGCCGGGCCGCTGAAGAACAGGTAGTCAACCAAGTAGATCAGGTCGGCGACATTGATGTCACCACTGCCATCCACATCACTTTCTTCTTCGCACGGCGGCGCCGGACCGCTAAAAAACAGGTAGTCAACCAGGTAAGTCAGGTCAGCCACGTTGATCTCACCACTATGGTCAACGTCACCCCGTAGCTCACAGCAGCCAAACTCATGCCAGAAACCCTGGCTCAACCCGTAGCTGGCCGAGCTCCCGAAGCCGACGGCTGGCTGCCCCAGCGTTCCTCTCATATCGTAGCTGGCAGAGGTTCCCTCGGTACCGCCTGAAGAGATAACCTGCCAGATGATCTCCTCGCCGGTCGCGGGCTCGGCCGTCGATACTTTCGTAGTGTCGGCGGAAAGGCTGGCTTGAACAACAAAGAGAACAGGAACCGTCAACAAAGCCAGCTTTACAATATTCTTCCTCATTTGATAGTCCTCCAATCTACTTGTTCATGCCGAATTCAGCCTTGGGCTCGTTGGAACCATCTTGCTGAGCCAGAAGCGCTTCTACCAGAGCTTCCAGTTGCTCGATACGTTCTCGCAATTCCCGGTTATCTTTGGCCAATTCCTTGACTCCTGCCAGCGCCACGCCGGCCACGTCTCCGGCAGCGAGGTATTTTGTATCGCGTGTGCCGTCTTCTTTGAGCACGCCGACATCGAAGGCTTCATGGAAGTCTTCGGCGCAGGGCCAGATATGCCGCTCGCCGGTGCCTTTGTACTCCCAGCTTTCCATCGGGAGCTTGTCGATGCGGTTGAGTATGTCTTTGCCGTCCAGTTGCTGGAATTTCTCTTTGAACTCGCGGCTTGAGCCGTCGGTCCAGGCGCCGCCGCCGGTGAGGTGGGCGCCGTTGCCGTTGTTGCTTAAGGCAACTCCGACGTGGATGGGATAATTGGAGAAACCATCGCGGTTGTCGCGGTTTATGCGAAAGCGTCCGGATTTGGTATCGTTAAAAAAGTGGACCACAAATGAATCCTGCACCCAGAGCCCCTTGCCAAAGATCATCGAGTATTCGGCGATCGATGTCAGGGTGTCCTGGTAGCCGCCGGGAATGACAGAGTAATCACCCGCATTGCTGTTTCGATATCCCCCGCCGACGGTGCTACTACTCCCGCTGGCGGTGTTGCCATATCCCCCGCCGACGGTGCTACTACTCCCGCTGGCGATGTTGTCATGTCCCCCGCCGACGGTGCTGCGATCGCCGCTGGCGGTGTTGACATATCCCCCGCTGACGGTGCTGCGCTCGCCGCTGGCGGTGTTGTAATATCCCCCGCTGATGGTGCTGTAACCGGTATCAGCGACGTTGTGACGCCCCCCGCCGACGGTGCTGAAGTCGCCGGAGGCGGTGTTCTGTTCTCCCCCTCCGATGGTGCTGCCAGAGCCGCTGGCGAGGTTATCAAAACCACCACCTATGGTCGCATAGCTGCACCCGCCGACAGCCTGCCCGGTGGTGCAGGCCACACCGAGATTGACCATCGTATGAATACTGTCACCGGCCAAGACGTTGCCGGCCCCACCGCGGGCAATGCCCCAGTAGTTGTTGGTATAAAGCACCGAGTCGTACACCGACCAGTTGCAGGAGCCGCCGCCGGTCCAGGCGGTCGTCTGAATGGTCGAGTCGGGAAACTTGAAACCGGTCTTTGACCAGACAAGGCCATCAAAGGTACCGGCGCCATCACCGGTTATGGAAATCGTAGTGTTCCTTGATGTATCGAATACAGCCAGAATCGACGAGGTGTCGGTGACTTCCATGATTATCATCGGCAGTATATCATCCGTGGGACGATATATACCCACAGAAGCTACGGTGTCATTACCCAATAGATCTACCATCCCGGAAGACGCTTGCGGGGGCTCGACTATCAACGCCCTGCCAGGGGCAGTGTAGATATCACCCAGCACTCTTTGTGCGGTACCTGAATTGGGGACACTGGTCACGAGGGTCAACGGGCTCATCACCTCGCCGTTAAATGTCAGTTCCAACCAGATGTCGGGCCTCACTGTCATCTTTGGAAAATGTCCCACCTTGGTGGTGTCTTCCCAGATCGGCTGGGCATAGGTCAGCTCGGCAAGAGCACTTCCGCCAAAGGCAGCTTTGTCGTTCTTTGATCCCTTGGATGAAGCGCCAACGGTTGCAATAGTGGTACAGCAACCGATTAAGATAAGGCCGGCCGAATCCTCATAGTAACAATAGATCAGTTCGTAGTCACCGGACGGGATAGGATCGCCGACTGAATCGGTCACCATCGCCTGCCAGGTGAAAACCGCTCCTGAATCACAGTCCAACTCCCAGATAACAGCGGTCGCGGGATCGGCTGCTACAGCAACCAGCAGCAGCAGCGCGGCACCGAAAACTGTGAATGACAGGTTTACACGTTTCATCTTACACCTCACCGTTTGGTAGTTGTTTAATCGTTCTCTACGCCATGGACAGCATTCACGCTGAGAGTACATAAGTAGTACCATGTCGCCGCCCTTGTGCATGAGTACGCACCCGGTTGTCTCGGTAAAACTGCACGGCGCGCGCACAAAGGCCACTCTAAGAGCCCATGCTTTAGCAGGTTAATGCGTTATAAAGGATTTGGCAAGTCTTTTTTTGGTTGCTATTTCAGTCAGAACGGGACCGATATGTACTGAGACCGACGTATCGGCATCCAGTAGAAGACAACAACCCAGACGTCATGGCTACTTCAGATTTCAACCTGCAGCCAAGAATGATATCTGCTATCGATGGAGCTACCTCCAATCTCCAACAGCTATGAAGGCACCCCAACTAAAGGGGTGGTCAACTTTGCCCTGAGTGCGAAGCTTATTAATAGTTTTTAATTGAATCCTGCGGATCGTTTCCGGAAAAGATTCATCCCTTTTCTCGTACAAATGACTCATCATCTCGGCTGTGGCCTCATCTGATATCGACCAAAGAGCGCTTACAACCGTTCGCGCACCAGCCATCTGAAAAGCCCGGCGCAAGCCATAAACACCTTCTCCTTCGGTTACCTTTCCCAATCCGGTTTCACAGGCAGATAGGACAACCAACTCGGTCCCTTCGAGATTCATGGCAGTGACTTCTTCGGCCGTCAGTATGCCGTTTTCGGCTCCGGGGTTGTCCGCTCCCTGACCATGGAGGTTGGCGCCAGCAAGGAATAAACCGGACAGCAGCAGTGGGTTCTCTCCAAAGAATTCCTGGTCAGCGACAAAGCCCGGTTGCGGCAGCAGCTCCGAACAGGCGTCCTGAAGGAAGTACCCGTGGGTAGCCAAGTGAATCACACGCTTTCCCGTCGCTTCTGCTTTGAGAACTTCTTCACTGGCATGGGCGCCATAACAAACGCGAATCGGCTCCTTCGAACTTCTCCGCCAGCCTTCGACTATTTTTTCAACTTCATACCTGGTGGCTGGGAGGGGCACGACAGTGATGTCATCAAGCTGGCCCCACCCTGCTCGTGTGCTGCGCATCGTGGATGAATCCACTTCTCTCGCAGGAACAGGTGGCTTTTCATTCGGTAGAGGCAGACGTGCCGCCGAAGGAGCATCGTAATCCGGATCCCCCAATGCCAGCAAGCCTGACGAGGCCGGAGCTTCGTCTTTGAGCCGAATCAAATCCCGACCGGATGTGAGGTAATGAACGGCATACTTCTCGATCAGATATTTCCCCTCTTGATCGCACAGTCCCGCAAACGACACTATGTTCAAACCACCATCGGGCGAGATCAGGACCATCTCCCTGCCCGACACCAGATCCTCAACCGGCTCCCAGACTTTGTCATAGAGGGCCTTGCTTATCTTTTCGTATTCCATCTGGTGGACAATCGATGGCAACCGACCGGATGATGCGATACCGAGCAGGTGGTTGCGGTATTGGTGGATCAGCCGATCAATGTCCGCTCCGGCGCCAAGGTCAACAATCTCTCGAACGCTCTGGTTATCGACCACGACAACCAAGTAACGAGACACGACGGAATCATGCGCGGTCAGGTGGTAGTTGTAGCTCATGTACTCTATGAGGACGGAGTTCTCAGGCAGCAGCTTGGATATCCGTTCGGCGCGTATGTCCCTATAATCCTGTTCTCTCCTGAAACTGGCGCTTCTTCGCGCCAGCTCAGCTTCGAGAGAGTTTGTTTTCTCCCGCAGTGAATCCAGTTCCCTTGAGAAAGCTTCCGGGGTCTTGTCGCCGGGTCCCTGGATAAACAACTGGGAAAGATAATGTTTGGAGAGCCGGTATGATTCGGCGAGAGCTACGGTGGCAGAGTCAGCCTCGGAAATGAGCGACCTTCGGCGCTGGAATATCTCATCCGATATTTCACCTTTCGTTGAGAATATGATGTCAGCAGCCTTGTACAGATTGCGGTCGTCACGTACGTCAGCGTCAAAGAAGCTGGATAGATACAGATTGGCTGAATTACGCATGTACTGAGCGTATGTCAGGGCATCCCTTTCCGACATAACCATGGCACCAACAGCAAGGTTATGCCTTCGGATACCGACGGCGCGTTCCGCAAGGTCGAGGCTCTTGGCCGGATCCTTTCGTATTCGATAATGCCAGCTGAGCAACTCCGTTGTCTGGGCCAGATGGGGGTGGTTAGAACCGTAGACTTTCTCTGAGGTTCGCATCGCTCTATCAAAGAACGCCAAGGCTTGCTGGTATCGGCCTTGCTTGGAAAAGGACGTCCCCAGTCCATTGAGACTGCTCACTACGAAAGGGTGTTGCGCTCCAATGGCCTTCTCGAGAATAAGCAGGGCACGGCCGTATAGAGAGTCGGCCTGCTGGTAGTCGAGCCGGGCTAGGAAAACATCGGCTAAGCTATTCATCACCAGCGCAACTTCCGAATTATCCGGGCCAAACCGCTTGGTGGCTATCTGCAGCGCTTGTCTTAACGACATCTCAGCCTCTTCAAACTTACGTTGCTGAAGATATATTAGCGCTAGGAAATCGAGACAGTTGCCTACGAACGTATGTTCCGGTCCCAATGATGCTTCAAATATCTCAATAGCATTCCGGTATAGCTCTATGGCAAGGTTCAGCTTGCCCTGGGCGGCGTAGAGCAGGCCGAGGTTGGCGAGATCGATACCAACAAGCTGGTGATATTCTCCGAACTGTTTCTCATGAGCCTCTATGGCCTGCCGGTATAATGGCTCGGCCTTGACGTAGTTTCCCATTGAGTAGTAGACTGCTGCAAGGCCGGTCATGCTTCTGGCTACCTGTGGGTGGTCGGCGTCGAATAAACTTCGGCTGATATCGAGAGCCCGCTCGTAGTAACTGGCTGCGTCCGAATACCGACCCAACCGGTGGAGGAGATCCGCCAGGATTATCAGCGGCGTCACCAGCTCGGGGTTGTCTGGTCCGTGGGCCTTTTCCAGTATGGAGACAGCTCTGCGACCGAGCAACTCAGCCTCGGTGTATTTCTCCTGGCGGTTTTTCAGAGACGTATAGCCCAGTAGACTTTTGGCGACTTGCGGATGTTGTGCGCCAAAAAGTCGTTCCCTAATGGCTAACGCCCGTTGAAAAAACGGCTCCGCTTTGTCATATTCGGCCCGGCGCAGGTGCACGGCCCCGAGGTTGTAGAGTGTCGCGGCAACATCCTTGTGATCGGTGCCGAGGTGTTTTTCGCGGATTTCCAGAGACCGCTTAAGACACCGTTCGGCCTCATTGTAATTCCGGCTGTTGAGGTGATACTTCCCCAACTGATAGAGGATTGAAGCGACAACCGTGTCCTCGCTTCCAAGAACCTTCTCCGCTTCAGCAAGCGCAGCCTTTGTTGTGGCTACTGCTGAGTCATAGTCCAGAGCATCAAAAAGTGAATCGGCACGAGTTGAAAGCTCCTTCCAGGTCTGGGCATGTGCTACACAACAACAATGGAAGAGAAGCACCGCGGTAATGATAGCTATGCGGTGTGATTTGGACACGTATTCTCTCCTAGGCCAATTCTTTAGAGCTTTTGGGTCAAGTCTATATGGATATATACGTCTGGACAGCAAAACAGGCAAGATCAAAGAAGATCGCTGAACACGTTACTATCAAACTGCACTTTCAATCTCGGAACTCCCTATCCCACATACAGAAAACGTTTATTTGATAGCGGAAGGGGTTAAAATAAATAATGACCCCAACGGGAGTCGAACCCGTGTTTTCGCCGTGAAAGGGCGATGTCCTAAACCACTAGACGATGGGGTCAGTCGTTCAACGCTGTTTAATTGGCATGATATGGTATTCCCCCTGCTTGTCAAGGAGATAAGATCGTGGACTTTCCCCCAAAAAATCTAGGGATTGAACAGTGGGAATTGATACTGGTACATCTGATTGAGTAAGGACCGCAAGGGGCCTTTGTTGTGGCGCTTGTGAAGCACCCCTGATCCCGTCAGATAAAGCCTAACACCTGAAGTCCGGTTACGACAATAACTGAGAATATCACGGTTATCTGCTTCAGTGACTTTTGCGGCTGGCGCGGAAGGGGGTGTTGACTCCCCGATTCTTTCGTGTTTATTGTATGAAAAACGACCGGAGAGTTCCTTGCGACTAAGTTTGAAGCTACTGCCTCTGCTTTTGATCCTTCCCTTTGTCACCCGAGCGGCCGGCTCCACGAGCGACACAAGTGGAACGCCGTTGCCCATCCCTTCCCGGCAGACAGCACTCTACCGGGGCGTCATAGTGGACAGCATAGTAATCGAAAATCGCAACATCTTTGACACTGCTTCAAAGCGGCACCGTCATTTCATCTTCCAGTTGGCCAACAAGCTGCATTACAAGACTCGCCGGAACGTGATAAAGAGGGAGGTTCTGTTCAAAGCGGGTGAGGCGTTTTCCCCGGAGCTGGCCGAGGAGACGGCCCGCAATCTGCGCCAGCGCCTGGCCCTCTATGATGCCTGGGTTGAAACCGAGATGCTGGCCAACGGTCATCTGCTGGTGAGGATCGTGACGATCGATGAATGGAGTCTCTCCGGCGGCCTGAATATCAGCCGGGATGGCAATGAGACCGAGTACAGACTGGCCCTTGCCGAGAAGAACCTGCTGGGCAACAATCAGTACCTGTCAATGGAGTACCGGGTGCAGTCCTCCGATGACGACTATGTTGCTGCCCGCTTTCTGGACAGAAGGTTTTTCGGCAGTCCGTATACAGTGGAGCTTGGGTACGGCGATGATCCGCTGGGCACCTTTCGCCAGGTCAGTTTTGGTCACCCGTTCTATGATCTGTCACAGATGTACTCCTTTGATCTTACGGTGGCAACCACCGGCGGTCGCAGGGAGATTCATAACGACGGCCGTCTGATTGGGTGGTCAAATAACGAAGGTGATCAGTTCAAAATAAGCGGCGCCTATCGCATGGGCTCTTATACGCGCAAAATCCAGATCAGCCCAGGGTATGTTTACCGCTATGAGCAAGTTCTCGACACGGCGAATCTGGGGACGACTGCCGACGAGCGTGGCTTTGCTCACGATGGCTTCCCGAGCGATTCACTGTATCATCAAGTGGGTGGAGGGGTCCGGCTGTCGAACCTAGAATTTGCTATGCTAAAACAGATCGACGGCTTTGGCTACACGGAAGACTTTGTGCTCGGACAGGCTCTCCGGGCCGGTTATGCAAGAGCTTTGACGAGTGATTTCCAGGATTATGTCTTTGACATCTTTGATCTGGGCTTTTCCGAAGGGTACCAGCGTGGCCCGAACCTGGCTTTTCTTACGTACCAGAGAATGTTTTGGTTCCGGGAAGGCAAGGATATCAGACGAGTGACCAGGCTGCTGGCAAACTACTACGGCCGGGCCTTCACCTTTTTGACAATTGCTGCCAGAGGCGTGTATGTGTCGGACTGGAGAGCTGACGGTGTTGAAGCTTTGGCAGTTGGAGGCAGAGGCGATATCAGGGGATTTGACGAGTTCCTTGAAACGGGCGATCGCAAAGGGGTATTTAACCTGGAAGGACGGTTTTACCCGAACGTGGAACTTCTGTCTATTCTCTTTAGAGGGGCGGTCTTTGCCGATGCGGCAAGAACCTGGAAATCAGATGAGCGGCTGAGCTTGAAGGGCTTCTACGCGAGCGCCGGAGTCGGACTGCGCATTGCACTTGAGCGATCGTTAAAAAATAGACTGCTGCGGATTGACTTGGCTTATTCCCACAAAAACGGGTGGCAGCTTTCCATCGGTACTGATCAGTATTACAAGGCTCAGGCGGGTAGTTTTCTCTTGACAACTCCTTGAAATTCAATAAATTATAAGTAGGTGGCACCGGATCGCCTGGATAATCGTACTGACCTTTCGGACACGCATAGTTGACGTATTGCCACACAATGTAGCTGGACAATGAGTAAAAGGGTTTACTTGTGAACCGATTAGATGGTTGGTACGGTTTAAGTTATGAGGTTAGTTGCGTATGTCAAAGGGACAAGGAAGAGAGCCGACCGGGGCAATCTAGCCCGCCTACGACCAGAAATGGAGAGCTTTGCGAGATCGCCGATAAGAGTGGAAGAAGCAGCCCTACACCTTGAGAAAGCCAAATGCTGAAAGAGAGAACATTAGCAGGAGTTCTTAGTCTGCTATGCGCCTTCGTTGCGCCCGTTGCCGTGGACGCTGAGGTTGCTGCAAATGCAAACGATCCGATCTTAGCAATTGAACGGGATTTTCGTGAGGGCAAGCTGACCCTTGATGAAAAGGTCATGCTTCAGATCAAGGCTATCAAAAAGCCTGAGGAACTTCCACAGAAGTATCAGCTATTCGACTTAGCCACCGGCAAGACAGCTTCGCGAAGCGCTACGATGGCGCTAAAGGAGATAAGGCTTCATTGGGAGCAGCTTTCGTTAGAGACACAGCAGGCCTTCCGTGATGCGTTCGCTCGCTGGCCGACTGATTGTACGTATGATTCCCCCGGCGGTTTTTTCAAGTTGCACTACGATACCACCGGAACGAACCAGGTGCCGGCTGGCGACGATGATTTCAGCGGCGTGCCGGATTTCGTGGAGAAGTGCGCCGCTTACTGTGACACCTCTTACGACGTCCATATGGCCTGGGACTTTCTGGAGCCGCCCTCGGACGGCGGCCTCGGCGGCGACAGTGCCTTTGACGTCTATTTTGAAAACATGGGGTATTATGGCTATGCGCAGCCGGAAGGACCGGGGCCGGAACCGTGGAACGACTATTACAGCTACCTTGTGCTGAACAACGATTTCTTGGGGTTTCCGCCCAACGACGACCCTGAGGGAGATCAGTATGGGGCGGCCAAGGTTACCGTAGCGCACGAGTTTCACCACTGCACCCAGTTTGCTTACGACCTCGACGAGGGGATATGGTTCATGGAACTTGACGCCACCTGCTGGGAAGACATTATCTTTGACTATTCCAATGATAACTACAATTACCTGAATTCGTTCTTTTATTACCCGGAAAAATCTCTGATGGAAAATTCTTCCCATGCCTACTCATGCTTCATCTGGGGGCTGTACCTGGCTCAACAGTTTGACACCTCTTTGCTGGTCGCGATCTGGGAAGGCGCCCGCTACGACAACGTATTTAATACCCTGTCGGATACGCTGCTGGCCAGGTACGGATGGACTCAGGATTCTGCCTTTGCCGAGTTTGCCACCTGGAATTACTGCACCTCCAACCGCGATGACGGCCAGCACCACGAGGAGGCTTCAAACTATCCTCTCATGGCGGTTGGCAGGACGCATCTCTCATACCCGGTCAACCTCCTGACGTCACCCACCAGCCCGGCCGGTTACGGCTCCTGCTATGTGCAATTCTTTCCTCAAGGCTACACCGGTATCCTGCATTTGACGTTTAACGGTGACAATTCTCGTCAGTGGGCGGCGTATCTGATCAAGTCCACCGAGAACAATGTGCATCAGTTGGAAAAGTTAGTCCTGGACTCGTTAACATACTTCACCGAGGTGGATATATTCGAGTTTGAATCGTATTACCGGATAACCCTTGTAGCCGCAAACGTGAGTGAGTTTTCCAACGGTGCCTTTTTCAGCTACTCGGCGAAAATCCTTCAACCTTACGCCTGTTCTTCAGTGGTTCTGACAACCGATTCGGCCGTTTACTCCGGCGGCACGAGAGGGTTTGAATATCAGGTGTTTAATACGTCGCCCTTAAATGACGTTTTCGACATTAGTTTCTGGGATGATCTGGGATGGATCAGCCCGGATACGATTGACAAAGCAATCCCAGCCGGCGGGGACACGACTTTTTCCATACCGGTCGAGCCTCCTCAGGGGACGCCCCTGGGAACGATGTCAAACCTGTATTTCAAAGTCCGCTCCCTAGGAGATACGACCACTGCCGATTCACAGACCGTGGTCGCTGAAACGCGGCTGCAGCAAGGCGATTGCGATTTTTCCGGCAGCATTAATGTAGCCGACCTTATGTACCTGGTGGCCTATATCTTCACCCAGGGGCCGGCGCCGATACCAGTTCCCGAAGCGGGAGATTTTGACTGTCACGGTGAAATCAACGTTGTGGACTTAATGTTGTTTGTGGATTATCTGTTTGCGGGTGGAAACGGCCCTCCCTGCAACCCGTATTAAAAAAGTTGACCCTATCGCTTTTTTTTGTTGACAGACTGTTTGTATTTCCCATATCCATGTAAATGATATTATAGATTTCTCTGGTAGTCTCAGGCTTCACGGATGAGGTTTGAGATGAAGGAGAGGGGGAGCTATGGAAAGCGGTTTTGAACCGAAGATTCTGGTTTGTTGTGAATGTGGCCAGGAGTTTGTATTCACCGGGGCTGCACAGGCTTACTTTGTTGAGCGGGGATATATGGAAGATCCCAAGCGGTGTAAAAGCTGTCACACAAAATACAAGAAGTCGCAGCGCAATCACCGCCATCAACCTGAAACGATCTCTTCTGAACGGCACCTCCCGGAATAACGGTCTCTCTAACAAAGAACCCCGGCCGTCACCGACCGGGGTTTAAGATAGGGCAACCAGGGAGGAAGTTACCCGCGTTTGCGACTATGGCGGAACCCTTAACGAAGCAGAATCATCTTTTTTACCTGTTCCGCGCTTCCGGCCGTTAGTTTGTAAAAGTAGACACCGGACGCTGCTTGGCGTCCATGCTCATCATTTCCATCCCACGTCACGCTTGTTGTTCCCGGATCAACGTCTCCATAGAGCAGTGTCCTTACGTTCTGTCCGATGAGATTGTAGACTTCCAGCGTCGCCCCGGTCTGCTCTGAGGTTGTGAAGCTGATGGTGGTGGTGGGATTAAACGGATTGGGGTAGTTCTGCGACAATTCTATGGTAACGGGCACAAGTGGCTCTTCGTCGTCTTCAGTACCGGCGGAAAAGCCGACGATCAGGTCGGCGTACATTGTCTGAGCTGACGAGGAAATATTATCAATCTTTACAAACGAGGTCCCGTCAGTATATGAGTTTGAACTGGGCGCCGTTGAAGCATCGAAGGTGATGGCGCTAAATGTCCCGGGCCAGGGGTCACCGGCGTCGCCTTGGTCGTAACCATGCGCCAACTCATAAAGACCATCGGCCTGTTCCAGGGCGACCAGATAATGGTTGTCGCTCGGTTGCCCCGGCCACCATTCCTGGGTGTTTCCCGACTTGACATCGTCTATATGCCAGATGAGCAGCCCGGAGGCGGGCAGGTAACTGTCGTAGCCGGTCTTCTGACGATTTTCGACCAGGAAATACTCGTCGCTGGCGGCTCCCGAGCTCCAGAGGCGGTAGATCGAGCCGCCGCCTTCGACACTGTCGATGGCCTGCGAATACGTATTAGTGGCAATGTTCACTGCTGTTGCGAATCCCATTTGAATCCTGCTCCAGGCGCAGGGGTGAGCCGGAGACCCGCCCTTACTGTTCGGACCCGTCCAACTGCCGTAGGCCATTATGCCCCATTTGCCGATGCCATTGGACGAATAGTCGGTGTCGTACAGGTCGGGCAGACCAAAACCGTGCCCCAGTTCATGGGCATACACCCCGATTGTCATATCGCCGGGAGTCGACCAGAACTCCGGTTGCACCGTGTAGGTGGAAATGTAAACCCCGTCCTTGGACCGTGGTACGATACCCCACTTGTGCGACCAAATATCGTTGTCGCTGCCACTGTACTCAGCCCCGGTGCCGCTATGGGCCACCACCAGCATGTCGACGTAACCGTCACCGTTGTTGTCATAGTTGGAAAAGTCTACGAGAGGATCAACCTGGTCAACCAGGTCTTCCACCAGTTTCTGGGTGTTTTGCGGGTAGGCACCGGTTCCGTTTTCACCGTCGACGTACCAGGCGTATGTCTGGGGGGCAGTGCGCCAGTCAAGCGAAGATGGGAGGTTTACCGTAACCATATCTAATTGTCCATAAGAAATCTCGTCATAATAGTCGGCCACCGTATTGCCCACCGAGTCGAAGATGAGGGAATCAAAGAAGGAGGCCGAAACCGCACTGGGGTGGTCGGTGAATTCAACTAAAATTGCCAGCACTTTGAACTGACCGGTAAAACCTGGAGATCTCCTGCCTAACGCCTGAGTTTCAGCATCCTTGTGGTGATAGATGTTATAGCCGGTACAGATCCCTTTGGCGTACATTTCATCAAGATGCGTGATGAAATAGGGCAGAGGCGTGTTGGTGGCTGTCGAACGCTCCAGCAAACCTGGATGAGGAGGCATTCCGCCCACTCTGAAGCTCAAAAGGAACACCGTAACAATGCCCAAAAGGGCAGCCTGTCGCCATTTCACTCGGAATGTGTTATTATGTTTCATCTTAGCCCTCCCCGCTTAGAAGTGTAGTCCTGTTGAAAGTGCAAAGTTCAGCCCCTTGGCTGAATAGGGCGATAGCGAAGCGCCGGTTACGACGGCGAAATCGAGGTAGAACGGTGCCAGGTTGATGCCGGAACCAAAGGACAAGGCGGTATTCTTGTTGCCACCGGTTGAGAAGCCAGTGCGCAGCGGCGCCAGAGCAATCGGCCACCATTCCAGCCCCAGTGACAGGCGTGGCTTCGATGAAGCACCGGCTGCCCGGCGAAAACCCTGTTCCCAGTCAACCGCCCACAGCAGTGAACCGGAGGTGTTGGCAACACCCACGTTCATTACCGAGGGGAGGTTGGTGGAGAAACGGGGTATATCCTTGCTGTAGTCGTCCGACACCACGTAGTCATCTTCCATGTTGTCCACCGTCATGGTGTCAAAACTGAAGATGTAGCCGTGCTCCTCGGTCTCTTTATTCCATGAAAGGGAACTCAGGAAGTTTTTGATACGTAGTCCCACGGTGTAGTCGTCGTTGATGCGGGCTGCGGCGCCGATGTCAAGCGCGTACCCGGAACCGCCCGTTGCGGTCTGGGCAATGAGATGACCGTTGCCGGCCAAGCCGGTTTCATAGGTGGCCACCATCCCTTCCAGCTCAACTATCCGCTCCACGGCCAAACCCCGTAGATACTTGACAGTGGCTCCAACGGCCACCTGCCGGGTGCCGGCTTTGTAAATAGAGATGCCGTATGAAAGGCCCGCCGAGACATAGGCAACTGCGTCCAGATGGGAGCCGGTCAGGTCGATGGTCTCGGCAAAGGAGTTACCGTTCAGCATCAGGTCAATGACATCCTTGCTCAGGTTGGCATCAGCCAGCCCTACGCCCGAGACGCTGAAGACCCACGACCCCCTCGACAGTGACAGCGCCGAGGCTTCAACGTCCGCCACGATACTGAGCCCCTCATCAGGTACTTTATTAAGGATGTCATTCTTGTCACCGTCGGTTAAGAAAGCGCCGGTGTATTGGTTGTACTCGCTGAGCGTAAAGGAATTATTGGAAACGTTGGCGCCAAAGCCGACCAGTTCAAATCCCGTTTGACGATACCCTGACAGGCCAAGATTGGCCGGGTTGTACCGGGCGGCATCGATGCCCATGGCCAGAGCGGTAACCGCTTCCCCCATCGCAACGCCTCGGGCCGAGGAACGTCCGCCGGCTGTGACGTCGGTTGGAATGAGGAGGATAAGTATCGCTGCTAAAATTATGGCAGCCTGTACCATCGAAGTTAATCTCATGATGTGATACCGAAAGCCCGAGGTCTGCTTGCTATACTGATTGGATGTCAAAGATCGAGTTTTGGGTTTCATGTTTGTCATTCCTGCGAAGGCAGGAATCCAAACATCTTCTGGATTCCCGCTTCCGCGGGAATGACAATGTCTTTGATTGGACTCTATCTTTGACGTCAACTTGGTATCAAATGTATACTTCATGGTCGCCTCCTTTAGAACTCCCCATCGAAGCGGTATTCCACTTCGATGCGGCCGATTACAGTTATGTAATCATCCTGGGTTAGCTTGACTGATTGGCCGTCGGAACCCTCGAGAACGAGTTCTTGCCCAATATAGAGAGTGTCGTTTTCAAGGATGAGTCGTACGTCGGCGCTATCCAGATAGATCTCCTGGTAGCCGGTTGTGGCCGTGTCGGTGACAATGCCCAAGGCCGATACCGGCGCTGCCGTGATGAACAGAGAATCAAACGTCTTTACAGGGTCCGAATACAGGGTAGCTGAGTCACCACCGAAAAAGACGTTAACGTAAGCGCCCAGAGGGAGATGATTGATGATATTATATATGAACCGGCCTTCGATGAAGTGGTCGGTTATGGCGTCGATGTCTTCCTGATCGATCTCTTCGCTTTCAATGTCCGTCTCAATCCGGGACTCGTTGATAATTAATTCCAGTGGAGCGAAAATCTTGACGCGGGCAAGTACGAAATCATCGCCTTCTATAGTTCCCTGGTAGACACCATCTCCGAATGTCACCGAACCGGAAAGGTCGATGTGCGAAGGAATAGGGGAGAGAAAGCCTGCCACCGAGCTGTCACTGATGACAGTCAGGCTGGTGCTGTCACTGCCGCCGGGAGCGATATTGCCGGAAAATTTCAGGCTCTTGCCGTTGTCGCCATCCAGTTGAATGTCGAGGTAACCGGGCATGTCGATTCCGTTTTCAATCTCAAGAGTGAGGATAGCTGAGGTGAACTGGACCGAATCAAACCCGGTCGGCACAT
>Ga0209979_1002165_pt1 | contig 19363 bp, 19 predicted proteins | sample AnhtaG_FD_183114 | JGI IMG/M metagenome (GOLD analysis project Ga0209979, IMG submission 183114) | Deep subsurface microbial communities from Anholt, Denmark to uncover new lineages of life (NeLLi) - Anholt_01485 metaG (SPAdes) (version 2) | ecosystem: Environmental > Aquatic > Marine > Oceanic...
AAGCGTATCATCGGAGCCGGGGCACCCACTCCTTATCTTTTCAATATTCCTAATGAGTTTGTGGAGCGTTTTCGCAATCAAGTTACCATAATAGACCTTGTCAATGAAGGTTCGCCCGAGGTTTTACGGCAGGCCGTCTGTTCTTGTTATCAGGAGAAACCCACTTCGTTCAGACAATACGAACTTTACGATTTAGGCGCGTACTCTGAGGCACCTTTGAGCGGCAAAATTACCTGGAAAGTAACTCAGCCGTCAACGGAGCCCAAGAGTGATGTGGAATGTGCTCAGCGCAAGAAAATACAGGTATTGATGGAGCGTATTAAAAAAGCGGCTGAGAAAAGAAAACATCCTGCTCCTGAAACAAATACAGACAATTCACAGAATAAATATTGAAAATGACGATGAACATACAAAAATAATTGAAAGAGGAAATAGTAAAATGCTTGATGCAAATATCAAAGAGCTCATCGCGGTAGGGGCTTCGGTATCCGCGAATTGTCATCCCTGTGTCAAGTATCATATTGCAAAAGCTCGTGAAATGAAAATCGACGAAGCTGAAATTCAGCAGGCTGTTGACGTCGGGCAAATGGTCAGAAAAGGCGCTGCCGGCCAGATGGATAAACTGCTTGAAGAAATACCAAAATAAACTTTGAGGAATTTTATTATGTGTCAGCCGGATGAGAAAATCAGAGAAACAGTCCGTAAGGGATATACACAAATCGCACAGGGTGGTTCGGGCTGCTGTGGTTCATCGACACCGGACAAGCTTGCCGCGGGGATAGGTTATTCGGGCGAAGAGCTTGAGCTTTTGCCCGAAGGGGCGAACATGGGGCTATCCTGCGGCAATCCGACCGCTATTGCAGAACTCAAGCCCGGCCAGGTCGTTTTGGACTTAGGCAGCGGGGGCGGGTTCGATGTCTTTATCGCGGCGAAAAAACTGGGCCCGAATGGTAGGGCAATCGGGGTCGATATGACCGCTGAAATGATAAGCAAGGCAAGGGCTGGCATTCCGAAATTTACGGAAAAGACGGGACTATCCAACGTTGAGTTTCGTCTGGGCGAGATTGAGCATCTTCCCGCAGCGGATGGGAGTGTCGATGTGGTAATCTCGAATTGTGTGATTAATCTTTCGCCGGACAAACAGCAGGTCTGGCGGGAGATTAGCCGGGTATTAAGGCCGGGCGGCAAGGCGTGTATTTCCGACCTCGCTTTGAAAAAGCCTTTGCCTGAACAAATCTTAAAGTCTGCTTCAGCCCTGGTTGGCTGCGTGGCCGGTGCGGTCCTGATTGATGAGACGATAACGATGGCAAAACAGGCGGGCCTAAAGGATATTGAAGTTACTGAAAAAACATACAACATCGATTTGATGTTCGATTGCAACGACCCTTTGTACAGTCAGGCAAAAGAACTTCTGCCGGAAGGAACAAAAATCAGCGATTATATTGTGAGCATTGACGTCACGGCATCTAAGAAATAACCGCTAAGCGGAGAGAAGTATATGACGAATGACAACTCATCTCAAAAGCAGGGCAAAGGTCTAAATATCTTTGAAAAGTATCTGACGGTCTGGGTGGGGCTTTGTATTGTTGGCGGGATTGTTTTGGGCAAGCTGGCGCCGGCAGTTTCCACCTACCTCGATAGTCTGGCAATTTATGTCAACAAGGCCCCGGTGGTTTCAATTCCGATAGCGGTGTGTCTGTTTTTTATGATGTACCCGATTATGGTGAAAATTGATTTTGCCGAGGTGCTGAAGGCGGGCAAAAGCATCAAGCCTGTAGGGTTGACTCTCTTTGTCAACTGGGCAATCAAACCGTTTACTATGTATGCGATATCGGTGTTTTTTCTTGGCACAGTGTTCTATGGTTTAATCGGCCCGGATGCGGTTGACCGGGTAAAGATGCCTTTCGGTCTTGATTTACCCGTTGGTGCTGCATACGGGGCCGGAACGGTTATTGAAATCGAGGGCGTCAAGATGCTCCAGGTCCCCCTTTGGAGAAGCTATTTGGCCGGTTGTATCCTCCTTGGGATAGCTCCGTGCACGGCCATGGTTCTTGTTTGGGGCTATCTTGCCAAAGGAAACGATGGACATACGCTGGTAATGGTGGCCATCAACTCTCTAACCATGCTCTTGCTCTATGGCCTATTAGGTGGTTTTTTACTTGGCGTAGGCAGACTTCCCGTTCCCTGGCAGGCGTTATTGTTATCGATTGTCATCTATGTTGCGCTGCCGTTAGTTGCCGGTTACTTGTCCAGGAAGTGGATTATTGCTGCCAAGGGCGAAGCCTGGTTCAAAGAAAAATTCCTGCATTTTCTTACGCCTGTTACGATAATCGCATTGCTTGTAACCTTGGTCTTACTGTTTTCATTCAAGGGAGAAGTTATTCTTTCCAATCCATTGACGATTCTCTGGATTGCAATACCTTTGTTTATTCAGACCAATCTTATCTTCTGGCTTGGCTATGGGCTGGCAAGGATTTTGAAACTCGAATACCGCGATGCAGCGCCATCTGCAATGATAGGAGCATCTAATCACTTCGAGGTTGCAATAGCGACGTCAACAATGCTGTTCGGCCTGTCTTCAGGGGCTGCTTTAGCAACGGTTGTCGGGGTGCTTATTGAGGTTCCGGTAATGCTGATGCTCGTGCGGATATGCCTTAGAACACAAAAATGGTTTGGAACTGTTGACGTAGGGGCGGTTCGCGAACCGCCCGTACAACTATTGAAGTAGAAGAGTTTTGTTGGGAATGTTTTTCCAAAAGGATATAACGATGAAAAAAATACAGATTCTCGGCACGGGATGTCCCAAGTGTAAAAAGTTAGCCGAAAATGTGGAGGCCGCTGCTAAGGAGCTCGGAATCGAGTTTGAAATAGAAAAGGTTACAGACATCAATGAAATTATGAGCTTTGGTGTGATGATGACACCTGCTCTGGCCGTCGATGGCGATGTGAAAGTGGTCGGCAAGGTCGCCTCGCCGGATGAGATTAAGGGAATGCTTGAATAGAACCTTGTTGTTTGAAAGAGGATGTTCATTACTGTGAAGGGATGCAATTATGGTTGATACGAATTCGAATGAAGGTGTTGGTGTGATGGAAAGCGAGAGTGGCTATGTTATTTAAGCTGATACAAAGTGCTTTTATTGCACTGGTTCTTGCGTGCTGTGGTTGTCAGGGGCGCGAAGCCGGCGGCTCTTCCGGTTTATATGAAGGGCGGAACAGCAATGACGTCAGACCGACAATTATAGTTTATTACTTTCACAGGACGGCCCGATGCCCAACCTGCATTGCCATTGAGTTAAATACGCATCAAGTCATAAGAGACCATTTTCAGGAGCAAGTTGCGGACGGCAGACTGATGTGGATGCCGATTAACCTGGACGAACCCGGCGGTGAGGAATTTGAAAAGGAGTTCGACATTGGCATCAGCACTCTCGTAGTGGCAAAGATACTGGATGGCAATCGCATTGAATATAAAAAGCTTAACGAGGTCTGGACGCTTCTGAGGGACCAGGAAGGATTTTCCGAATATGTGACTGATGAAATAAATGAATTCCTGAATGATAAGTGAACAAATGAATTTCTTGTTACAGTGCCCGTTCTGCAAGGGGGGCAGAGCAGTTCATCCGCTGATTCTGCTGGCGGTCATTGCCGGGGCCTGGTTGCTGGTGGGCTGGATAAGGGCAATATTTAGAAAGGAAGGTGTTTCGCATATGAATAAAGTAGGGAAAATACTAATTGTTATTGTCTTAATTGTTGCTGTGGCTGTTGTGATTATTCTTAAGCAGAACAATAAGGCGAATTCCGGAGCAGTTGTCGATGAGGGATCTATTAAAGGTGTTGTAGGTCCTAAAGTCGAGGGGCCGGAGACTGCCAAGAGCGATGCTTCAAAAGGATTGCCACGGATGGTTGACCTCGGTGCAGATAAGTGCATCCCGTGCAAAATGATGGCCCCTATACTTGAAGAATTAAAGAGCAAGTATGAGGGCACGCTAATAGTAGAGTTTATTGACGTCTGGAAAAACCCTGATGAGGCCCCGAAGTATGGCATTAAGCTTATACCAACACAAATATTCTACGATGCTTCGGGCAAAGAGCTGTTCAGGCACGAAGGCTTCTTCTCCAAAGAGGATATTCTCTCGAAATGGAAAGAGTTTGGTGTTGATTTGTCCGTTAGTCAGCCGTCTTTTGAGAGACTCAAGCCGGCTCAGGCCGATAACAGGAGCAAAGACAAAATCTGCTATATGTGTGACGGTGACATCGAACCGAGGACGCTTGTGGCCGTTGAGACCGAAAAAGGGCCGGTTCGGCTGTGCTGCCCGCATTGCTATTTCATTATGTATTCGTGCCTGACAGAGGACAAAACCGATTTTGAGAAAAAGGTCTCCGTTGCAGATTGGGCCACGGGCGAACCCGTTGCCGCTACAGAGGCGATGTATCTGTATGGTCTCGATAGTCGGACAGGGCGACCAAGCATCAAAGCTTTCACCAACAAGATACGGCCCGACCAAGCGACACCCGGCGGGATCGTCATCAGTTGGCAGTTCTTGCAGGACAAGGAATTAGCCAATCGCTGCGGATTTTGTGACCGGGCGTGCTACCCGCAGGATGCGGCTGAAGTTATCGCCGGAGGGATACATACTTATGGATGCTGTTCGCATTGTGCGTTGGGGGTGGCAGCCCGTACCGGTCTGGATATTGAAGTACGTGAGCGGGACCGGCTAACCGGTGAGCCGATTGTCGTTAAGACACTCGACGGCAAGGTGGCCTCACTGGAACCGGCGACGGCCGTTGCCTGGTTTGGTCAGCGCCAGAAGCCTGACGGTACATGGGGCTCTGCCGGCTGCTTTCACCAGGGCTTTTTTGTCTCTTTAGAGAAACTCAAGAAATGGGTCGAGCAGAATCCTTATGAGACAGGTAAGCTGATCAGTATTCACCAGGCGCTGGCAAACAAAATGAAACTGTCGCCCGAGCAAATCCAGAAGGCCTGCAAGATTGGCGAATGTGTCCCGAAATAATATCTTCTGACTGAGTTGCTGTTTTCTGTGCGCTAAGTCAAATATGAGGAGTATTAAAATGAAGTGCTTCGGCATTATAACAGTTGTGTATCTTTTTTTGTTGCCCCTCCAAGGGTCCGAAAAGAGCAGTACGGTCAACCCATCTTCGTCATCAAAACCCCGGACGGTAAATGAACTGTATCCGGGCTTGACAACAGGAGCGATGAGCTGCGCCGCTGCCTCAACACTTCCGGAAGGAGTAGTGCTTAGGGCCGGAAAGCTGGTGATTGAAAACAATGAGCTAATCGAAGAAATCGGCAAGGCGCCGGAGCAAATGCGGCCAAAGCTCAAAAAAAATGTCTTTTTCGTTTTGGAGCAAATCGCAACGTTCAAGCTGCTCCTGGCCGAAGCAAGGGCCGAAGCGGTTAAAAGCGGTAAGGACATCCAGGAAAAGGATGAACAGACAATTATCCAGGACTATTTGCGTGCCTTGGTGAAGACGGCGAAAGTCAGCGAGGCGGAAATTCTCGATTTCTATAACGGCAATACGGAAATGTTCGGTGGTGCTTCTCTGGCTCAAATGAAGCCTCAAATCGAGCAATTCCTGCTCCAGCAGAAACAGCAGGAACTCATCAATGAGCACATCCGGACCATCGGCCGCAGAATGCAGATTGAAATTTCCGCCTCGTGGCTCAAGGTTCAGGCAGCTTTGGCAAGAGACAACCCGGTTGACAAAGCCCGCGCAAGTGGCAGAGCTTCCCTTGTTGATTTCGGCTCGACCGGATGCGTGCCGTGCGATATGATGGCGCCGATACTGGAGAGGCTGCGAGAAAAATACAAGGGTAAAGTTAATGTTCTCTTTATTCATGTAGGAGAAGAACCGATACTTGCATCACGTTACGGTGTGCAATCTATTCCTGTCCAGATATTCTTCGATAAAACCGGCAAAGAGGTGTTTCGCCACGTCGGTTTTTTCGCAGAGGAACAGATCGAGGGAAAACTGTCGGAAATGCGGGTCGAATAGCGAATGGAAAAACTTTTTATAACGCTGACACATGCTGTTGAGGGGACGCCGGCAATAGCCCTGAGCGCTGCCTTCGTCTGGGGTATCCTGAGCATACTGCTCAGTCCGTGTCACCTGGCCAGTATTCCTTTGATAGTAGGCTTCATTGACGAACAAGGTCGTATCTCAACCAAACGGGCCTTTATCATATCGACCCTTTTTGCAGTGGGCATTTTAATTACAATAGGTGCTATAGGGGCTGTTACCGCTGCTGTCGGCAGAATGATGGGAGATGTCGGCAAGTACGGCAACTACTTTGTTGCTCTGGTATTCTTTGTTGTCGGGCTGCATCTTTTGGGTGTAATACCTATGCCCTGGAGCGGTCCGGGCCAGGTTGGTATGAAACGAAAGGGAATGCTCGCAGCGTTTATTCTCGGATTAGTATTCGGCATCGCTTTGGGGCCCTGCACTTTTGCGTATATGGCGCCTATGCTGGGGGTTACGTTCAAATTAGCTGCAACGAATCTCTTCTATGGGGTGTTGTTGCTTATAGTTTATGGTCTGGGACATTGTTCGGTCATCGTTCTGGCCGGTACCTGCACCGAGCTGGTGCAGCGATACATGAACTGGAACGAGAAATCCAAGGGGGCAATAATTCTTAAGAAAATCTGCGGCATCCTTGTGCTGATGGGGGGTCTTTACCTGATTTTCATTGCCAATTAGTTCTTGTTGCGGAAACAGTACGCCTGTTAGAAGTCCGTCGATGCGGCCTGTCCGGCGGCTAGATGGAGCGCCGGATGACGCACGTATGTATCCATATTTGTCATTCCCGCGGAAGCGGGAATCCAGCTTTTTCGCTCTGGACCCCTGCTTTCGCAGGGGTGACATCGTCGGTTTTTGTTTTCCGCAACAGATACCAGTTAGAGCATATCCCACCGTTCTGCATATTCATTGTTGACATTTCGAGTTGGGCGGGTATATAGTAGCAAATAACGGATAGTAGATAGCGGATGCAAAGAAAAAAACTATCCGCTATGTGCTAAACGCTATAGGAGTCAATAAGATGGACCCTGCGATTTTCAAGGCATACGATATAAGAGGCATTTATCCCGACCAAATCGATGAAGAAGGTGCGTGGAAAATAGGCTGTGCCGCGGCCCGTTTTTTGCGGTCGCTGCTTAGCGGTTATGAGCGGGGCCAGGCTAAGGCTCAGTCGCTGTGTGTCGGTCGCGATATGAGGACGCATAGCAAGGCGATAGCCAAGGCCCTTATTAAAGGGATGAACGCCACCGGTGCAAACGTGGTTGATATAGGAATGGTTGACACGCCGCAGATGTATTTTGCAATCAATCATCTTGGCACGTGCGGCGGCGTGCAGGTTACCGCTTCCCATAACCCGGCCAAGTATAACGGCTTTAAGATATCTAGTCTGGGAGCTAAGCCGGTCGGTGTCGATACAGGCTTAAAGGATATAAAACATATCGCACTGGCTTTAGTTCATACAAAGGCCAAAGCTACCGGCTCGGTGCAAAAATATGACCTGACCGCCGAATACAAAAATCACGTCCTGAAGTTTCTCAGGCCAAATATAAAAAAGATGAAGATTGCTGTTGACGCTTTTAATGGAATGGCAGGCAAGACGGTCCCGGCCATTTTTAGCAACCTGCCGATAGAAATCGTTGCTCTTAACTTCGAGCACACAGGCAAATTTAAACATGAGCCGAACCCTCTGGTTGAAAAATATCTGGCTGAAGTAAAAACAGCGGTAAAGAAGAAGGGCTGCAATTTCGGGGTCTGCTTCGACGGTGACGCCGACAGGTTGATGATGGTCGATGAAAAAGGTGATACTATCGGCTGCGATTTGATGACGGCCCTGATGGTGCCGTATTTTTTAGAGAAAAAGCCGAAGTCGGTGGTAGTTTACGATTTGCGCAGCAGTAGAGTTGTTATGGAAGAGATTATCAAGTACGGCGGCACACCGCGAAGGGAAAGAGTCGGACATGCTTTTATGAAAAAGGCCATGCGCGATTCGCATGCCATATTCGGCGGCGAGCTTTCCGGACACTTCTATTATTCAGACAACTACTATACCGATTCGGGCATGATTACCTTAGTGCACGTGATGAATATCGTCAGTAAAGCCGGCGTCCCAATGAGCGGGCTAATCAAGCCGTTGCGAAGATACCACAGCAGCGGCGAAATAAACTTTGAGGTAGAGGACAAGCAGGCCAAAATGGATGAGCTTGCAAGAAGATACAGCGACGGCCGAATCGACCACCTGGACGGCGTTACTATCGGGTATAAGGACTGGTGGTTTAATTGTCGGCCGAGCAATACTGAACCGCTGCTGCGACTGAATGTAGAGGCCAAAAGCAAAGAGATGCTTGATGAGAAATTAGCCGAAATTGCCGAACATCTCGGTGAGCCAATATGATTTATCCGCATCGCCTCTTGCGTGTGAATTCCTGCGACTGATTCCAGAGGATAGCAACCTTTCGCAGAAATAACAAAGGAAAGAATAATGGAAGTTTATACAAAAACATTTCAAACGCCAAATGGCATAGTTGAAGGAGTGCAGACCAAATGGGCCGGATTCAATATTCTGTTGGTAACCGGCTCTAAAGGTTTTTTGGCTTGTCCTGCCATTGACGTCGAGGCCTGCCAGCGTTACGGCGTAGCCGCAGCAATAGCCGAAAGCACACCGGACAATCCCATAGGGACGCTGGAACGTTTCCCTGACCGTAAGGTTACAAAAGCAAACGCAAAAGCCCAGGCTTTAGGTATCAAGGCCGGTATGACAGTCAGCGATGCCTTTGCCCTTATTGTATAGGGTTGTATAGACCATTGGAAATATACAAAAAGAGGAGATGATTATGAATCAAAACCGCCTTTCTCGCCGCCGATTTATAGCCGGTGCCGGTGCTGCTATCGGCACGGCCGTAACCGCCGGCGGTATTACTGTTGCTCAGGATGCGAGTAAAACATCCTCCGAACGCACAGTGCCGTTTAGCTACTGTTTCAATACCAGCACTATTCGCGGACAAAAACTGAGTTTGGACAGGGAAATCGAGATTACTGCAAAAGCAGGTTATGGCGCCATTGAGCCGTGGGTCGACAAAATCCACGAGTACGCCAAGGGGGGCGGCAATCTCAATGAAATGCGCAGACGCATCAGTGACCTCGGACTGACCGTCGAAAGCGCTATTTCCTTTTCCCGCTGGATTGTGGACGACGATGCCGAGCGTGCTAAAGCTCTGGAACAAAACAAACGGGATATGGACGCATTGGCCTGGATTGGCGGCAAGCGAATCGCAGCACCACCGGCTGGTGCTACCAGAACAGCAGGGCTTGACCTTATGAAGGCGGCTGAGCGGTATCGGGCGCTGTTGGAACTTGGCGATGAAATGGGTGTTGTGCCGCAGGTCGAGGTATGGGGTTCTTCAAAGAACCTGCACCGATTGGGCCAGTCGATGTTCGTAGTGATTGAAAGCGGCCACCCCAAGGCCTGTCTGCTGCCCGACGTCTATCATATCTACAAGGGCGGCTCTGACTTCAACGGCTTGAAACTGCTCAGCCCCAGGGCCATCCAGGTCTTTCATTTGAATGACTATCCTGCCGACCCGCCGCGCGAGACCATAGGCGACCGGGACCGTGTCTTTCCTGGTGACGGCATCGCACCGTTGACTCAGATTCTGCGAGACCTGCACGCCAACGACAACAGGGCGGTGCTTTCACTGGAGCTGTTCAACCCGACCTACTGGAAGCAGGACCCACTGACGGTAGCGAAGGCCGGCCTGGCTAAAATGAAAGTCGCTGTAAAAAAAGCATTAGGTGTAAGCTATAATCTTGCAGCTAATCCGCCGGGCAAGCAATCCTCCGATGCAGGGGCAAGCGGAACTGATTCATTGACAGCAACAGAAAAACAAACCAAACCGGCCGCTAAATCGGCGGTGGCCGAATACAAATATGTCGCATCAAAAAACAGTAATATCTTCCATAAGCCCGAGTGTAGCTGGGCAAAGAGAATCAAGCCGGAAAACCTCGTAGGTTATAACAGCAAAGAAGAGGTGATAAAGGCCGGCAAAAGACCCTGCAAGTGGTGTAAGCCATAGATGATTGATTAGTGATGATTGATGAATGATTATTGAGAAACAGCTACAAAAAGCACAAAAGAGAAATCAATTCTTCGCTTCATTCAGAAGGGTAATGGCGCCAAGCAAACAGTTTCGTTAGAGGTGTTGAAAAGAAACTCTCTATGGTCAGAGAAGAGCAGATGCGAATAGATGAGATTTACAAAAATATGCTGCTGAATGAGATTCCCTGGAATATGGAAACTCCGCCGGAGCCCTTGGTTGAATTGGTTGACAGCGGGAAGGTGCAGCCCTGCAAGGCTATTGATTTGGGCTGTGGAGCAGGCAATTATGCTGTTTATCTTGCCGAGAGAGGATTCGAGGTTACGGGAATTGATTTTTCGCCGACAGCTATAAGAATAGCCAGAGAAAACGCAGCCAAAAAAGGCGTCAAGTGTAACTTTTTCGTCGCGGATGTTGTCGAGGAGCTGGACAAAGTGAACCAAACCTGGGATTTCGTTTACGATTGGGGTTTGCTGCATCATCTATTTCCTGAGCAAAGGCAAAAATATGTTGAAAATGTCCATCGAATACTTAATCCGGGCGGCAGGTATCTTTCTGTATGTTTTAGCCAGGAGGATACAGGCTTCGGAGGCTCGGGCAAATTCAGGAAAACATCGTTGGGCAGCGTTTTGTATTTTTCTTCCGAAGATGAATTGAGAGAACTCTTTAAGCCGTATTTTCAGGAAATCGACTTGCGGACAATCGAAGTCAGCGGTAAATGCGGGTCTCACATTTTTAACTATGTTTTTATGGAAAGAGAATAAAATTGAGCATAATTAGGGCAAAGAATCAACGAAGACCTAAAACTAACCACGACATAATAAAGGCTAAGTAGAGACAGACTCATTCTTAAACAGTTCTATGAGTTTAATCACGATAGTAATTATAGCTGTCGGGCTGGCGATGGACGCTTTTGCGGTCTCTATTGTTAGCGGCAGTGCATACAAGCAGTTACACGTAAAGCACGCCTTGCGAATAGCTGTTTTCTTCGGCGGCTTTCAGGCGTTTATGCCGTTGATAGGTTTTCTGGCGGGGTTGAGTGTAAAAGAATACATAGCAAATTATGACCATTGGGTGGCCTTTGGCCTTTTAAGTGCCGTCGGCGGAAAAATGATTTATGAGTCATTCAAAATTAAATCGGTCAGGGGAAATTTTGACCCATCGAATATCTTAGTTTTGCTGGTTTTGGCCATTGCGACCAGTATCGACGCCCTTGCGATTGGCATTACGCTTTCACTTATCACCAGTTCCATTGTTACTGCGGTGATAATCATAGGCCTGGTAACCTTTGCGTTGTCATATCTTGGCGTTTGCATCGGCAAAAAATTCGGTCACTTTTTTGAAAACAAAATCAAAGCCTTCGGCGGACTGGTACTTGTCGGCATCGGCCTGAAAATACTGCTTGAGCATTTACTTTTCTAAGCAGCCCTTGCAGTCAGGTGAGAAAACAATATAATGGGTGTGTTGTTTGATTGCAGGTAGTAATTTTTTATGAGTTCTAAAGTATATTTTATTAAAGCTTCGACCAATGATGGCGAGCAGGTGATTTCCGAAAAGGCACGCAAGCTGTTTAAGGTAGGTGGTTTTGCAGGATGCTTTAAGGAAAATGATTTCACGGCGGTTAAAGTTCACGTTGGAGAAGGTGGTAACAATACACATATAAGCGCCCCGTGCATCAAAGGACTGGTGGACGAGCTGCTCGCATTGAAAACAAAACCATTTGTAACCGATACCACAACTTTATATGTCGGCCGAAGGCACAATGCCATCGACCATGCTGTTTTGGCTGCCGAGCACGGCTTTAGCTTAGAAGGATTAGGGATACCATTCATTGTGCCTGATGGTTTGTTTGGAACGAATGAGATACCGGTTGAAATCAACGGCGAAATAGATAAACAGGTTTTCATTGCGTCCGGTATAGTTCGATGCCAGTCGCTCCTTTCGGTGGCTCATTTTACCGGCCATGTTGCAGCGTGCCTTGGGGCCACGTTGAAAACGTTAGGGATGGGTTGTGCAAGCAAAAAGGGCAAGTTGAAACAACACGCCGCTCTTAAGCTCAATATCAGCGGCGACTGTACACGCTGCGGCGTATGCTTAGAACATTGTCCGGCCGATGCAATTACGCTTGACGATGTCAAGGCGCATATCGACCAGGACAAGTGCATCGGCTGTGCAGAGTGTATGGCGGTGTGCAGATTCGGTGCCGTCAGATGCAATTGGGGCCAGGAAGGTGAAATATTGCAAAAAAGCATCGCCGAACACGCACTGGGGGTGCTGAAGGGCAAAAAGAACAAGGCTGCATTTTTCAATTTTTTACTGTCGGTTACCAAAGATTGTGATTGTTTTAGCGCGCCGAATATGCGTACAATAGTTGATGATATCGGCATAGCCGCCTCGGCCGACCCTGTGGCTGTCGATAAGGCAACGCTGGATTTGGTCGAAAACAAGGCGGGCCGGAAACTGGCCGAGCTGTTGGAGAATGACAAGCTCGACCCGCGTTACCAGATTGAACACGCCGAGCGTATCGGCCTAGGAAGCAGTAGTTACGAGCTTATAAAAATTGATTAGCGATTGAGAAATTTGAGGATTCGGTATGTCTCTGGGGCAAATTATAAGAAAAAAGCGTGAGCAGTTAAATCTGACTCTGGACGAAGTCAGTAATCGCATCGGCTTTTCCAAGCCGTACCTGTCAACCATTGAAACCGGCAAGGTAAAAAATCCGCCCGGTGACGAGCTGCTGACCAGGCTTGAGAAGACACTTGAGTTTGAACCGGGTCTGCTGTTGCACATTGCTCATATAGAAGGCCTTCCTGCCGATGTTCGTCAGGAATATGAATCCGCTGAAGCTGAAAGTCAGAAATGGCGGCAGATTGTCAAAAATCTCGTTGATGAAAAAGTTGATGCAAGCCGGCTCAGCGAGCTTCTTGCTGAAAGTGACTTGAACATCGAGCAGGAAAAGTTGCCTTTGGCAGCAGGTCGGTTAGTGCCCGTGATAAACAAAGTTGCAGCCGGCTATCCGAGTGATTTCAACGACCTGGACTATCCTGTGGGCATAGCCGATGATTACGTTCGCTGCCCGGACATGCACGACCCGAATGCCTTTGCTGTCCGGGTTGTCGGCGATTCGATGGAGCCGAAGTTCCGCGAGGGTGATATAGTGATATTCTCACCCGCAGCCGAGGTGCATAATGGCGATGACTGCTTCGTCCGTTTTGCAATGCCGCACGAGACGACTTTCAAGAGGGTTTTCTTCGAGTCGGAGAATAAAATTCGTCTTCAGCCGAGAAACGAAAAATATTCCCCCACAATCGTTGACGGCAAACGCATCAACGGCCTATATCGGGCCGTAGTAAAGCACGAAAAACTGTAACCGTTTTATACGTTTAGCAGTCGCCGGTACGTCAATTTTCTTTAAGAAGAGTCGTCGTTCCGACGACGGCTAAACAGGTAAAGGGGTGATGAAATCCCAGGATTGAGCACAGAGGCCAGCGCAGGCGGGATTGGCTTGAATATAATTGGCCGCCGCCAAAAGTGCTTCATGGTCTGTAATAAAAACCTTCCAGCAACCACGAGACCAGGGGGTTTGTTTCAGTCCCAAAGCCCATGTTGCACTGCCTTTGAATTGATTAACAAGGTACTCGATTCTGTACTTTGAGCGAAGGGTAAGCATGTGGACATGGTCATTCATTATTGCACAAGCTGGAATTTTGATATCCAGCCGCTGAACAACCTTTTTGAAACCAGCAGCAATGATTGGGCGGATATTGTCATCAATGAAAAATAGTGAGCGGGTAAGGCGTGATGTTGCCTCAGTCCAAAATCTGATTAACAGATCTTTAACCGGTGTCGGGTTCTGCCGACCGTATTTAATCCTGCCTAACGCCCGGAGTTGGTCATTATAAATTTCTTTAGAATATGAACCTCTGGGGTCATTTGGTAGCCAAGTACCGTATGTCGTGAAGATAGCGTGATACGCGATGACCATAATCAATCTCCTTATTGTTTAGCAGTAGCCGGTACGGCTACTCTCAACATCGTTTTCGTTGCTACGGGAGCCAGGACATCGTCGTTCCGACGACGGCTAAACAAGGTTTAGTCAGGCTTTCACTCGACTTAAGCTGTCGCTATTCCACAACAAACCACGTAATATCCTTGGGGGCTATGTTAATTGGGATTTTGACATTATATTCGCGATCAAGTTTATACTTCCTGCTTTTGCCCTGCTGCTCACGGATACTCGCTGTCTTGGTAAGTCCCGTATAGTACAGCGGAAGTCTCAATTGTTTTCTGACCGTGCGGTCCAGAGGATTATAGACCATTGCCAGACCCTTTCGCTTCAGTTGCGGATTGACGTGCAGAATGCAGTCGATGTCACGCCCATCGGGTCTGCGTATATGAATGATGTCGGAGTCGAGTATATCACGGTACTCTTTGTAAAAGTCCACCCATTTTTTAACGAGTGCTTTTGTTTCATCGCTGTCATACAAGCGGGGCCCACGGTAGCAGGCCTGCACGCCTGAGCCGAAGTTCTGCGCAAGGTGCGCACCGTAAGCATCGAGGTGTTCAGACAGCGGTTCGAGTGTGGCTGCAGCTCCGCCGCCGTGGTACTGGACCAGCGGCACAAACATCCAGCCCATACTCGGCGTTTTCTTCCAGGTGCCGTCGAATATGTTCTGTCGGCCGAGGATAATCTGCCTTTCCCGCGGCAGTGACCAGTTGGTCTCACGGTAGCCCATAGCACTTTTGTTCGAGCCATTCAGAAAATACCAGTCCGGAACATTCAGATAGACTCCCATGCCACGGCACCACTTGTAGAAATTGGTAATCTTCTTCCACTGTTTCCATTGCGAATCATTGAGTCCGCGATGACCTGGATGGCTCCTCGAGGCGCAAACGTCACCGGGATAAGACCCATCGTGTTCGAGCAGGTCTAAGCCGGTTTGTTCGATGAAGATTTTGATTTTTCTAAAATATTCGGCACCCCATCCACTGCACAGGCAAGGCGAATTGCCGAAAATCGCGCCGCCGGGTTTACCTGTTTTCGGATTAATAACATCGTGTTTATCACTTATCTTGCGGCTGGCCAAAAGCGAATACCCGCCAAGCTCAATGTTTTTGCTGTGGGCGTAATCGACTAATTCCTTAATCTGCGATATGTAGTCCGGGTCGATGTTTTCCATATTAAAGCCGCTGCCGAAGGTCATTATGACCATCTCGAACCCGACCTCGGCACACTGGTCGATTGCCAGGCGCACCGCTTTTGGGTTTGCGTGACGGACGTGCATTATAACGGGGTTTTCCGTGGCCCACGGTGCAATGGTACGGTACATCCTTCGCAGAGCCAAACCCTTGCGTTCGCGTTCAGTGCTGTCGTAGATTAACTCAAACACTCGAAAGGATTCAAACGTCCTGCCTGGTTCAATAATTACATCAGGACCAATTGGCGGCCGAGTCTCTAACATCAGCGGTGTCTTTCGCATATAGTTGATCTGCGTACTGTACTGTGGGTCAACAACCCAGTACGTTGTTTTATTGGCGCTTTTCGGGTCTCCTCCGTGAAAGGCGTAATCGCTATCGACGTGAATATTCGGATACTCCCATCGTTCAGGTTGTTCCACTAATGACTCATACTCTACTGCTGCAAGAATCTCGCTGATAAACGTATTGAGTCTGACCGGTTCATCGCTGCCGTTGTGGATTGTCAGCCACTTTGCCAACAGAGGAATGCCCTGGTACATCTCATAGTGGATTGAGAGGATTAGGCCTTTGAGCTTATTATTCGGCGGTTTGAAATGCAGTGTCAGTGATTTTCCGGGTGGTGGCCAGGGTAATTGGGCCGAGTATCGCCTGCGTTTCCAGGCGAAACGTTCTTTTGTTTCGCCGACTTCAAAACTACTGAATTGAAAGGCATCAGGATTTCTGCTTAATGAATCAATCCCTTTAGTGGGCAGGTATGCGTATTCGACCTGGCCCTGAAGGCCGCCAACTTCGTACTTTTGTCCATCGATCTCGACTATTGCTTCGGGCTTGATTCCGCGGATGACGGATTGGCCGGTCATCAGGTTATCGTAAGCGATAGTAGCCGCATTGGGCCGGAGGCGAAATGTCCGGCTGATAAGCCCGTTGCTCAGAACAATTTCCCTGCCATCGAGCCGTTTTTCAATCTTAACCGGCTCTTTAATCTGCGTAACGAGCCAGTCTGCGTCGATAGTCTTGCCTGATACCGTACCTATGACGAACAAAACCATTATCTTTATGATTGCTGATTGTTTTAATTTAATCATAATCTTGTTTCCTTTCTTTAACTGAAGTTCTTCTGCAACCGTAGTTAGCTAATATTTTGGCCGGCGACGGCTAAAACTAACGCAAAGACTTTTGAAGCACCGGCTTGTTTCAATGTCTTTGCACACTCGTTCAGCGTTGCACCGGTTGTTTTGATATCATCGACAAGACAAATCTTTCGCTCAGTAAAATTATGTCCATAACGCACGGCAAAGGCGCCGGCAACATTCTTGGTACGCTTAGCCGGACTTGGCATTGTTACTTGTGACTTTGTTCGGCGGATTCGGACGAGATCGGTGCTGATTTTAGCTGTGAAGTGCTTTAATTTTCTGACTAAAACCAGCGATTGATTGTAGCCGCGACACAATCGCCTCGACCAGTGCAGCGGCACAGGAACGAAAAGTTCTATATCATTATCAAAGCCACTTCCCTGCAAAGCGGAATTGGCCAAAAACCCTACCGCCGAATCAAGTTCCGTCCGTCCGTTTTTGAAGGCCAATATCATTTTTTGCAGGGCCTGGCTATAAACTCCGCTGCGAGCTATCCGGTCAAAGTGAAGTTCTTTGCCCTGACAGTCGGGGCAGGCGCCCTCCAGCATAGCGAATTTACTGGCATCCCGTCCGCAGCGTCGGCAGTAATCGGCACCCGTACAGGCCAGAAGCTGGTCCCAGCAATTTTGGCACAGGTTGTTATCAGTTTCACAGATGTTTTCGCCGCAATTGATACATACTGCAGGCCAAAGGAGCTGGTTTAAGCTCTGCAGAGCGAAAGTAGAAGCTCGTTTTGGCTTTGTTGTATCCACTCGAACAATTATATAGACAACAACTCAGATTTACCACCGAGAAACTATGAAACCCGGCTTGCCGATAGCTATTAGTCTGTCAATTTTGATTTGATAGGTTCTTCCACCGCAGGCAGACACTTGATACGAAGGGTGGCAGCCTCAAGCGCAGCTTGGGGATGGCTTTCCCCCATTCCTCATCCCCAAAGCCTTCCCTGGCTACGGCTTGGCCTTCGCCGAGACGAGCGGCTTTGAGGCTGCCACCCAACCTTGGGAATGACAGCCTACAGATTCAGGCTTGACAGACTACTAATTCTTAGCGAACATCGCCTTAATATAAGCAAAATTGATTATATATTTAGCCATGCTGATATAAAACGCTTTTTACAAAGATAATGATGTAAAGTTAAGTTTTTTGTAAGCCCTTTATTTACAAGGTCATATATTTCTTTAACCGGCTATGATTGCGGTGTTTTTTAGGTTTCCGACTTGACTATCGTGGTTTTGACCGTTATAATTGTTATAGTTAAATTTGTATGGCAAGATCAATAAAAACAATCGGAAAGAAACGGAAGAAAAAATCCTCCTCTAAGGTCGTCAGGGTCAAGAGCAAGAAGGCTTTTAGGAGCTATCAGCAGGCCATTGATTACCTATTTACGAGGACAGACTACGAAAAGCAGGAGCGTCTGCGCTATAACGTTACTACGTTCAACCTTAACAGGATGCAAAAACTGCTTTCGTTGTTGGGCAATCCACATAAAAAAATCCATACAGTACATATAGGCGGCACAAAAGGAAAGGGCTCAACAGCCACGATGTTGGCCAGGATGCTCGAGGCGAACGGCTATAGAGTTGGACTATACACATCACCTCACGTGGTACACCTGCATGAGCGGATTATGGTCAATTCAAAAATGATTAGCGACTCGGAAATGTGCGGCTTACTGAACCGCGTTTACGCTCCGGTTGAGAAGATGCCAAAGACCGACCCTCTCACTTTCTTCGAGATTATGACAGCCTTGGCGTTTATGTATTTTCTCGATAAGGCGGTTGATATTGCCGTGATTGAAACCGGTCTGGGTGGCAGACTCGACAGCACAAACGTTATTCGGCCCAAAGTCATCGGTATAACCAGTTTGAGTATTGACCATCAGCACCTGCTTGGGGACACTATTGACAGCATCGCAAAAGAGAAAGCGGGAATTTTCAAGCGTGGTGTCCCGGCTATTACCGTTCAGCAGGAACCCTCGGCGATGCGTGTCCTAAAATCGCAGGCTACCGCTGTCAAAGCGCCTTTGAGCGTAACCGGCAGCGATATTGATTTTTCACATCGATTTGAAACCTCGCGAGAGCACGGCCCGCACACAAGAATCTGCCTGACAACCCCGACCAGTAAATTTGAGCATCTGCGGGTGCCGCTGCACGGCAAACATCAGGCAATCAACTGCGGCCTGGCCTTGGCTATGCTGGATAAACTCAAATCGGCCGGCTACAAGATAGACAACAACAAGGCCGCCGAAGGACTTCATAAGGTCTCATTGGCGGGCCGAATGGAGATGATTTGGGATGACCCCAGAATTATGATCGACGCCGCCCACAACGCCGCAAGCATTCAGGCCTTGATTCACGCAATAGGCCAGAATATTCCTTATGATTCTATGGTGGTAATCTTCGGCTGCAACAACGACAAAGACGTTAGAGGAATGCTGGAAAGATTACAATACGGGGCTGATAAAGTAGTTTTCACCCGCAGCAACTCGGCCAAAGCGATGTCGCCGGATGATTTGGCTGAGATGTACACCGAGATATGCGGCAAGATGTGCCAGGCCGCCCCCAGTTTGTCTCAAGCACTGCAGCTTGCCAAAAGCGCGGTCAGCAAAGAAGACCTGATTTGTATTACCGGAAGTTTTTATCTCATCGGCCAGGCAAAAACGCACTTCCAGCAGAACTAATCACTTACGATAAGTTAAATTCCAGCCGTTCTTGGCGACAAAAGACATATACATATTGCACCCATCGTGTCTTTATTTTACCCAAGACCCTGAGCTAAATAACATTTCATGAAAATCGTGCCATTATTAAGCGACTTTTCGTCTGCGTTTGGCTGCCGCTGCTCGATTTCGTCTTGCAAGATAGCCACGAGCCTCTCGCATTAGCTCATCCATATTCTGAC
>Ga0209979_1002166_pt1 | contig 19354 bp, 18 predicted proteins | sample AnhtaG_FD_183114 | JGI IMG/M metagenome (GOLD analysis project Ga0209979, IMG submission 183114) | Deep subsurface microbial communities from Anholt, Denmark to uncover new lineages of life (NeLLi) - Anholt_01485 metaG (SPAdes) (version 2) | ecosystem: Environmental > Aquatic > Marine > Oceanic...
GCCAAAGGCGTGTGTGACTACAATCAGATTGCTCTTTGTCCCCAGTCTTTGGGCGAATTTCAGCCCAGTTTGCCCAGAAGTGCTGGCAACCACCACATCTTGATAGACGGTGGCCAACCCCTCTACAACCTGAAGACACCTTCCCGTATTTACCGAACCTGCCTGGTCAAAATACTCAACCTGACGGATCATGTACGACCTCCTTATTTCTCACAAATTGTTCGCTGACAATGGAGCATTGGTTTGCCCAAGGAATTCTTCACCTAATTGAGAAGCTAGAAGAGATAGTTTGGTGTACTTCCCTATCGGTGGGCTCCTTTGACCTCGTTGGTATTTCTTGAACCATAGCTCTGTCCTCATCGTAAAATGAAAGGCTAAGCCAAATCTCAGCACTTGTCAATGTGATTGGAGGGCTCTGGTGGTTCTTTGGGTTAGAAATACGACGTTTTACAGGTAGGTAAAGTTGCCTGTGGCCCGCCTTTTATGGTTTTGTAACAATAACCTCTCCAGGCAAGCCAAATAATTTTATTTTTTCCTTACTCTTTATAGAATACCCAGCATCTCTTATTGATTTTTCAACATATATTGGTCTACAATCAACTAGCGCAGGAAAATTTTTATGAACCCATTCATATGCCTTTAACAACCAAGATTCTCCATCTTCTTTTGACATACTAACAACACCAAGCCTTCCTTTTGGTTTTAGTACCCTTTTTATCTCTTTAAGAACTGCTGGGATTTCAGGTGTATCAAATAATTCCAGAGTAAAACTCATGAAAACTGCATCAAACATATTGTCTTTATAAGGCATACTCATTGCATCTCCACAATATGATTCTACTCTATCTGCAAGTCCTTTTTTCTCCACCCTCTTTCTTGTTATATCTAACATTCCAGAAGAGATATCAATACCATAAGCTTTACCATTTTCCCAAACTCTCTTTGCTATCTCTTCTAAGCAATGGCCTGTTCCAAAACCAATCTCTAAAACAGTTTCTCCTTCCTTAACATCTAATTGGTTTAATCCCATATTCCTAAACTTTCTCTCAAATGGCTCAGTAATAAGATCATAAATTCTACTAATTTTATCATAGGTTCTTTTAGCTTGTTCTTTTGTTCTATAAACCCTTAATATTTCTTTATTGGTCATACTCGTAATAGAATTAGTGTAATTATTTATATTTTACCATTTTCGTCAGGCTTCGGGCAAGTCTTCGCTCACGCTTTGTCAATCTGTTTGGAGAGCTCTGGTGGAGGATTCTTTGGTACATTGGACTCTGAACTCTCAATACGAATTCGGGTTAGTAAGACCCTCGGCTCGTGTCTTGACGTCGAACAAGGAGAGCTCATGTCCTAGTGAATCAGCCAAATTGTGTGTATCCTTCGTCTTCTGATAAGGCAGATCTCAGATCTTCTTGTTAGATATACCTTAGCCGGGTCATCCCTTGGTGGTCTTAGGTCTTCGTACCGCTAGATAGATCATGAGAACGGCTAAGGCCAAAACTACTAAGCCTCCAATGAGAAGCCCCACACCAATCCCCCATAGTACGGAGGGTACTGCTATGCCGATTAATGCTTCCAGATCCAGGCCGCGCGATCCATCCTCATTCATCAGCAGGAAGGAATAGGTGCCTGACTCAATTCCCCACTCCAAGGTCTGGGTTCCGGCACCATGGGCTGAAGCTGTCCAGAAAGCCTGGGAGGTGGGAGCTAGAGGTTCAGATGTACCGGGGTGATTTGTATATTTCGGACTGAGACGACGGAACTTGAAGTCGGTTATCTCATCATATTCGACGCCTGTGAGGTAGCGTTCCAGATCTGATGTCTTAGCTACTCCGATGAAAATCTGTTTTGATGAATCGCTACTGGAGCCTTCTATCTTGAGAGTGAGGAAGTCACTTGGACCCCAACTACGTACCCAGGGCAACCATTCCCACTCCTCTCCCAGATCTATATTGGCAGGTTCGGTGACAATAGCGTAGGAGTCTCTGTCGAACTCGATAGTCTTGCTAGTGTAAAACCCCTCACCATCTCTGAGAGCTTTTTCTGCCCACATCAAAGCCCCGCCGGGCACTAGAAGAACAAGCGATACCAGCAATATGATGATGCCAAAAATCAAAAGTACAATCTTTCCTCCACTCATAATAATACCTCCTGTTTTATTTGCTAACCTATTTTTTTCGTAGCGACTGCACTATCCCCAGTATTCCCCAGATAACCAGGAACAGGGCTATCAGATAGGCCACGATTGAGGGTGACCTGCCCCCATTGATAGTACCACTTGTTAGGTCAGAGTCAACGGAAGGGTGGACTCCGGAGCAGGTGGTGGGTAATTTAAGGCACTGTGCGGCCTTACCTGGTTGTATTCCTTGCACCACTGTCCAACGAGTATCTTTGCTTCAGTTAGTGATGTAAATATCTCCCGATTTAGTAGCTCATCTCTCAATTTACTATTGAATGACTCTATGTATCCATTCTCCCAAGGACTTCCTCTTGTTTCCATTTCATTGTTGCACTATTGAAACCAACATCGGGACTTAACGAGGTTTTGCTAAGACATCAAAAGCACTTTGCATTTTTTGGGGTTAGATAATTTGTTAATTTCTAAGAGAACGGACTAGAATTCTAAAGGAGGGGACATCTTTATTTGATCATTAAGTCTACATCCCTAAGAATCCCAGCAATTCGTAAACAAGAAAAGCTGGCCAGACAATCGCTTTTAGAAAACCTATAACTCCCATCCCGAAACTTGTGGCTTGGGAGATATAATATACTGCTGCACCAATAAAACCTAATCCATAAACGGCACCGGCTAGACCGCTCATATCATGTTTGGAATTCTCTTTCTTCATTGTTTTTCACCCTCTTATCATTTAGTGTAGTTTTAATAATTCTCTGCAAAGTATTTCTTGCCTTTTTGCCTGACTCTGAAACCTTCTTTTTCCAGTAATCTCTTATGTGCTTCTACCCCATCAGGATATTTCTCGTTCAGAAAGCCTTCGGATTTCAGCGTTCGCCAATAAGGAATACTCAAATCTTTATCTTCTTTTGCTGTTTCTTCAACTGCATTGACAATGGTCATGATGACCTGCCCCCATTAATTGTACCACTTTCTAAGTTAGTGTCACTGGGGTGATAACTTCAGGAGCAGGTGGTCGGTACCTCAAGGCACTATGTGGCCTTACTTGATTGTACTCTTTGTGCCACTCCTCTATCAATACCTTCGCTTCAGTTAATGTGGTGAATACCTCCCGATTGAGCAATTCGTCTACATAGTTTCCCATTGAATGATTCTCTCTGGCGTGTAGCTTCTTCTGGCCATTTGCATCCCCCTTTTCTTCGATCCTTAGTCTAACATAATAACTGGACCGATTCTAGGGGGGCAGGTCAACTAGGATTCCTCTACTCCAAGAGTTAATTTGACAATGGAGAGTCATTAGTCAACTCTCGCTGAAATCCGGTGAGGCTCTCTTTGACGCAACCCACTTTTTAGCTATGATAAAAGCTGGCTCTTTGTAATGACTGATCAAAACAGGAAGTAGTCCAATGAACAAAGCAGAATTAGTAGAGCAAGTATCCTACCAGACAGGACTAACAGAGAGAACATCCAGGGAAGCGATTGATGCAATAATCTCAGTAATAACCAACTCCCTGGCGAGAGAGCAAAAAGTTACTCTAGTCGGCTGATGAAAAAGCCCATTGTGGGAGTTACCCTTTTCTTTATGCTGGGAATAGTCCTAGGAAGATACCTGCCTTTCTCCTTCCTCCCTTTTTACATTTTTAGCCTTATTCTCTTCGCAGTGACTTTCTCCCTCTTTTTGAAGGGAAAGACTTCTCTTGTCAGTCTTTTTCTTTTCTCCCTGGTTCTTCTTACAGGTTATCTTTATTTTTCTCTTACCTATTTTCCCTCCTCTCCCACCCATATTATCAATTTTGCGCCTTCCGAAGCTGAAGTAGAGATAGTGGGAAGAGTGGTGAGCCGGCCCAGTGAGAAAATTTTCAGCAAAAGAAAAAGGGTCTCCTTCGTCTTAGAGGCAGAGACAGTAGAGCCCACGCCGTCACTAGCTGGGGTGGAGAAAAAAGATGGAAGCATCTCCTCCGATGCCCCCCACAGAAAAAACATTCCCTATGGAAAAACAGAGGGGCGTGTTTGGGTAAATAGCTATTCTCCTTACTGGAACTTTGGCTACGGGGATAGGGTGAGGGTAAGAGGGAAGCTTGGTCTTCCCCGGCCGGCAAGAGAAAAAGGGGACTTTGACTGGCAAAGGTACCTTTCCTACCAGGGTGTTTGGGTAGAACTTCACACCGGATGGGTTGAGATGCTGGAGTCATCGGACTTCTCCCTGGTGAGGTGGGCCCAGCAAAATGAAGATCATCTGGCCGCTCGAATAGAGAAAACTTTGCCTGATCCCCATGCTCAAATAGCTAAAAGTATCCTCTTGGGGGATAAAGAGAAATTGCCTCCTCCGATTCTGGAGGATTTTAGAAGGACCGGAACAGCCCATGTTCTGGTAGTGAGCGGCCTTCATGTTGGCTTAATTTTGTTTATCTTCTTTTTTGTTCTAAGAACTCTGGGTCTGTCTGCCAAGATCATCTCAGTCTTCTCCTTACCTATTCTCCTTTACTATGCCCTTCTCACCGGCTTGAGAGCCCCTGTGATGCGAGCCAGCTTTATGGCCACCGTGGGTCTTACCTGTCTTCTCATTGACCGGGATACTCCTCTGATGGTGATTCTCTCTTTAGCTGCTTTTTTTATTTTAATTCTTAATCCTCTCTCCCTTTTTACGGTCAGCTTCCAACTTTCTTTCGTTGCCGTGGGAGGCATCATTTACCTAACTTCCCCCTTAGAAAAAAAACTTCACTTTCTTCCTCGCTACCTGGCTAAATCCCTGGCCATCTCCTTAGCCGCTCAACTTTCTATTCTTCCTCTTTTGGCCTTTTATTTTCACCAGCTCCCCTTGATTGGCCTTTTAGCCAATCTTCTCCTGGCTCCGCTCATTACAGTTATTCTAGCTTTAGGTTTTCTCAGTCTCACCTTAGGGCTCCTCTTTCTTCCTGCTGCGCAAATCATAGCCAATACCAATTGGCTCATTATCAAGAGCCTGCTATGGGTAGTGGAGCATCTTTCTTTCTCTTCAAACTCTATTTTATCTCGGATAGCCTGTCCTTCCATAGGGCCTTTTCCTGCCACATGGCTCATAGGATACTATCTGGGACTGGTTCTCATCTCCCAACTTCCTAACATTCTCCCCTATATTAGGGGGAAAGCAAATTCTACTTCTCCCTCAGTTTGATCCTCTCGACCTCTTATGTTATTATTGATACTCTATGGGAATCTCACAAACAAAACAGAGATTGTCTGTGTCGATTCGGTAAAAAGTTCCTGGCTCCGCAGGATAATAAGTACTTTATGAGGAGGGGACAATGAAGCAGATAGCACTTATTTTCCTCATCAGCTGTTTTAGTTTAATTGTCAGTGGGGTAGGATTTGCCAAAGGAAACTGGGAGGTGGGTGTTCATTACGGTGACTGGAGCTTGAGTTTTTTAGAATCCTACTTGGAAGATATGATAGAAAATAGAGTGGGAGATGAGATCAAAGAAGCAATCATAGAGGAGCATCCAGAAAAGTCGGGATTGGAGACGGAGTACCATCAGAACCTTAATCTAGATTCTACCGGAAATAATTTCGGAGTTGAAATTAGATTTTATCCTTCAGGGAGAGAAGGCTCTTTCAGCCTGGGATTATCGATAGAAAAAACGGAAATGGAAGTTAATTTGACAGGCTCAGCAAGCCAGGAATTTGCTGACGGGAGCTATTTTGAAGGTTCGGGCAGCGGTAAATTATTGATAGACCCGATTTCATATCATTTGAGTTTTCGGTGGGATATCAAGCCATCCGGAAGACTCCATCCTTATTTCAGCCTTGGCTGTGGTTTGGCTTCTCTAAGAGGATATTTTTCCTATGAGGTATATAGTGAGTTTTATGATGGTATCACTGAAGAATTGGAGTCTGAGACTTACTTCGATGAGATAGATCTGGAGTTTCTAGAAAATGTTAAGCCCAGGATCACTCCGATTATTGTTCAGCTTAACCTTGGTTTAAAATTAGAAATAACCGATGATTTCCATTTCTTAATAGATGCGGGAATCTGGAATGGTTTTTTACTCAGAGGAGGAATTGCTGTTAGACTCTAGAATTCGGTTTTTTACTGGAGAGCTTGAGGAAAATAACTCTTCTGTACTAAAGCAGTAGGTAGGCAAGAAGAGGATTAGGAACATGGAGAAACGATGCTAAAAAAGATTATCTTTCTGGCTATTCTCCTGGTGTGGGGTGGGGTTTTTTTTGGAAAAGAGGCCTGTTCAGATTGGTCATATGGGCCAGGTGAAAAAATAGAACTGGCATACGCATTTGCTGAAAGAACTAACGAAAACGGGGATTTTGACCTTGCCGGGGAGGCTCACTTTAATGCGGTGCTCGACTATGCTCTGCTGTGGCAGAGCGATGAAGTAATAGAAGACTGCCTTGATCTTTGCTATCAGTATGGATTTAAGGTCTTTGTGCCTTTGCCCTACTATGACAAGGAGACAGATTTCCTGAACAGACCTGAGATAGAAAGACAAATTCAAAAATGGAAATCGCACCCGGCTATCTATAGCTGGTACATTCTGGATGAGCCGGTTTCAAATAGAGTTCCTAAAGCCTCCCAGGAGGAGTTCTACAACTTGGTAAAGGGCCTGGACACGAGGCCTGTGTCAATAGCAGTCACAGGCAGTAACACCGATGAAAAATGGCAGTCCTATTTTACAGAGAAGGCCTTTGATCTTCTCCTTTTTGCAATTTATCCTTACGTAAAGGGAGGTGTTGAATACGTCAATCTCTATATGAACTTGTGTATCACTCGATTTCTACCCCACAGAAAGGGAGACTATCCTGTTATACCCGTCATTCAAGCATTTTACGATAGTGATGAAAGTAACTTCCTGAATCCGACTGGTCATCTCCAGGAAATGTACGAGGTATTTGAGGATTATCAGTTAGTTTCTAATGGATTAGCTTTCTATGCGTGGAGGCCGGGAGGGAATCAAGTAGGTATTAGAGCCGATACTTCCCTTTATGATGAGGTAGAGGAAGTTATCTTCTTGAATGAGAACCCTCTTTCAAGTGGTTCGATCATAATCTATCCTAATCCCTGTAATCCTCGGGGAGGCCAATGGGTCAGAATTACCAATCTTTCTTTAGACTCTCAAGTGGTGGTTCGCATTTTTAACCTTGCTGGAAATTTAGTGCGAACTCTGGAGGAGAATGAAGAGATAACTCTCGAGGGAGAATCCAAAACGGCCACCTGGGACGGTGCTAACGAAGCCGGAGAGAATGTTGCAAGAGGGGTTTACCTTGTTTTTGTCACTGATGAAAAAGGAACAAGAGGGGTGGGTAAGATTGCTATCGTAAATAAGTGAACCTATTTTCGGTAATTCTAGCCTTTGGTTTTCTCAGCTTCAGCTTAGTGCTTCTCTTTCTTCCCGCTGCCCAGCTCATGGCTAATACCAATTGGCTCACCATCAAAGGTCTCCTCAAAGAATCCAGGAAAAGAGGCAGCAAATTCCACTCGTCCTGTAGTTTGAATATGGATGGGATGATGAAGACATGAAGAGAAGTGGGCAGTTGACATCATGAAAGAGAGTAGTAAAATGGGGCAAAATAGGTTTTGGCCAGAAAAAGATGAAGGATGATATAAATTTCAAAGGTTTAGTAGAAGAAAAAGAGGCTGCCAACTTACTGGGAGATTTGATTAGCATAAATAGTGTTAACCCCTTACAGAATACCTCGGTCAAGGGAGAAAAAGAGATAGCTTTTTATATTAGGGACTATCTAAAAAATATAGGTATAAGATCTATCCTGCAGCCGGCTCTTGATCAACGCCCCAATGTAGTAGGTATCCTTGAAGGTAAAAAGAAAGGCAGAAACTTTGTTCTGGAAGCACATATGGATACAGTTAAGGTAGATAATATGACCATAGACCCTTTTTTGCCAAAAATAGAAGAAGGTAAAATGTTTGGGAGAGGTGCCTGTGATGATAAAGGCTCATTAGCTGCTATGCTTTTGGCTATGAAACTTCTAAGAGAGAAAAATATTTCCCTCAAAGGAGACGTTTATCTTGCTGCAGTGGTGGATGAAGAACATAAATACAGAGGAGTATTACATTTTCTAAATCAGGGATTTGCATTTGATGCAGGAATAGTTGGTGAACCCACCAATCTGGACATTTTAATAGCGCATAAAGGTTGCATAAGGTGGAGAATAATTACCAGAGGAATATCTGTCCACAGTTCTCAACCAGAAAAAGGGAAAAATGCTATTTATCTTATGAGCGAGGTAATTGATGCTCTCAAGAAGAGGCTGGTTCCTCTTTGCAGGAAAAAATCACACCCTCTTGTTGGGTCTCCCACCCTAAGTGTGAACGTTATTCAGGGAGGAACTCAGGTAAATACTATCCCGGATAGATGCTTTGTCGAAATAGATCGAAGGATGATACCGGGGGAAAGTGACCAGGATGTTCTGAGGGAGGTAGATAAGTTCCTGGATGAGCTAAGGGATGAGAAGCCCTTACTAGAGGGAGAAAGAGAAGATCCTTTTCTTACAAGTCCTCCCATGGAGATAAACAAAGATGAGAAAGTGGTTCAAGCTTTATCTGACTGTGTAAGATATAACACGGGTATTGAACCGAAAATTAGAGGGGGTCAGTTTGATTCAGACGCAGGAAAATTCGTGGCCCGGGGGATTCCTACCCCTGTGTTTGGTCCCGGTAATGTCGCTCAGGCTCACTCCGAAGATGAGTGGGTGGAGATAAAAGAGGTAGTCAAGGCAGGGGAAATAATTGCCCAGAGTATTGTTACTTATCAGAGTATGAGGGAGTCTAGTAGATGAGGCGGAGGGAGACAGTTAAATGAAGTTAGAAAACCTATTCTCGCCTGTCAGGATTGGCAGAAGGCAGGTAAAGAACAGGATAGTTATGGCTCCAATGGGAGCTAACTTTGAGGCCGTTGATGGTAGCGTCACCGAGGCCTTAATTGACTACTTTGAAGCCCGGGCTAGGGGTGAGGTAGGACTCATTATTTCTCCCTTTACCATGGTAAATAAGGAGCAGAGGATGGGCACTCTGGGCATTTTTTCTGATAGATTTATTCCAGGGATGAGCCGACTTTCAGAAAGAGTCCAATCTTTTGGAGCAAAGTTTCTCCTGCAGATAGCTCACCCTGGAGGAAAAGCCATGAGAGAGTTTACCGGGAAAAGACCTGTTGCTCCCTCCGGCATTCACAGTCCCATTTATCCAGAACTTCCCAGGGAGTTAACCAGAGAAGAAATTGAAAAATTGATAGAAGAATTTGTGCAGGCAGCAAGAAGGGCTAAAGAAGCAGGATTTAATGGAGTTGAGGTTCACGGAGCTCACACCTATCTAATCGGGCAATTTATCTCTCCCCATACTAATAAAAGAGAGGATGAATATGGAGGAGATTTGGAAAGAAGAATGAAGTTTCCCTCTGATATCGTAAAGGACGTAAGAAAAACATGTGGGGAGGATTTTATAATTGGTTTTAAATTCAGCGCTCATGAGCACTTAGAAGAGGGAGTGGATGATGATCTGGCAAGAAAAATTGCACAACATATGGAAAAAGAAGGTGTCCACTATGTCCATGTTGCTGCAACCTCATCCACCATCCCTGGTTTTTTGGAGTGTGATTTTCCTTCAGTTCCTTCTATTTACTCTCCACCAGGGGGTTTAGTACAATTAGCCCAAAATGTGAAAAAAGCGGTGGATATTCCTGTAATAGCTACGGGGGGGATAACTGATCCTGAGTACGCTGAAAAGATACTGAAAGAGAAAAAAGCAGATCTTGTTGCCATTGGTAGAGCACTTATCGCCGATGCCGAGTGGGCACTTAAGGCTAGAAGGGGGACGGAAGTAAAATACTGCATAAAATGTAATATCTGTCACAAAAAACTATTTAGCAAGAACCGTTTAAAATGTACGGTTAACCCTGCTGCAGGAGAGGAGCGCAGGTTTGAGATAAGAAAGACTTTATCCCCCAAAAAAGTGGTCATAGTGGGAGCTGGCCCTGCAGGCATGGAAGCGGCTCTGGTGGCTTCACAAATAGGACATAATGTAGTCCTTTATGAGGAGAAAGATATAGGAGGTAAGATGGTATTTGCCTCTATTCCACAGTTCAAATCAGAGATAGGCAAGCTCCTGGAGTACTATGAGGCCAGTCTTGAGAAAAGCAAAGTGGAAGTTAGACTGGGCCAAAAAATTAATACTTTGGATGAGCTTTCTACAGAAAATCCTGAGGTAATTATTGTGGCTGTGGGAGCTGATCCACTGGTTCCAGAGATACCAGGTATAGGGAAAGAAAAGGTACTAACGGTAGTCGAGCTTTTTGAAAATAAAGGATTGGAGATTGGAAAGGAGGTTGTGGTATTGGGTGGCGGGTTGATAGGTTGTGAAGTCAGCTGGTATTTAGCTTCCCAAGGTAGATCTGTAAAAGTGGTGGATATTCTAAGTCGGGATGAAATTTTACAAGATGAGCATCCTACCAACCGTTCTATGCTAATAAGAAGTATGGAAAAGGAGGGAGTGAAGATTCTGGGGAAAAGAGAGGTAGCGAGAATAGAGGAGGAAGGAGCAGTTGTAAAAAGAGAAAATGGCCGAGAAGAGTTTCTTCCTGCAGATAACATAGTTCTCGCTACTGGATTCAGGCCCAAGACTAACTTGAGGAACGCCCTTTCTCGGGCTTCCCTCAACGCTGAGGTTTATTTTGTAGGAGATTGTGTTGAGCCGAGAAAACTATATGAGGCTATCCATGAAGGATACTATGTGGCCTGGAAAATCTAACCCGAGATAAACTGAAATGAAAATTTGCTCAGATAAAGTTTTGCAGATCCCCCACTCAGGTATAAGGGAGATCTTTGATCTTGTTCCAAACTTCCCCAATGTAGTTAATTTATGCGTTGGTGAGCCAGATTTCACCACTCCCTCCTTTATTATTGAAGAGGCCTTTGAAGCCGCCCGTAATGGTGCTACTCACTACACTGCTAACGCTGGAGTTCTGGAACTTAGAGAGGAGATAAGCAAAAAATACAAAAAAGAGCAGGGAATACACTATGCTCCTGATAAAGAGGTGCTTGTTACTGTGGGAGCCATGGAAGCTTTGTTTCTTGCTCTCATGAGTATTGTTAACCAAAGGGATGAAGTACTACTTCCTGATCCTTTCTGGCCCAACTATGAAGCCCAAATTCTCCTCGCAGGAGGAAAACCCATTTTTGTTCCCACCAAAGAAGAGGAAGGATGGGTTTTACACCCGGACAGGATAACCTCATATTTGAGTCCCAGAACCAAGGCAGTTATTCTAAATTCTCCTGCTAATCCCACAGGATGTGTCTATGGCTTAAAACAGCTGGAGCAAATAGCCACAATGGCAAAAGATTATGACCTGGTGGTTATCTCGGATGAATGTTACGAAAAGATTATCTACCAGGGAAGACATCAAAGTATAGCTTCCTTGAAAGATATGCGGTCCAGAACTATTGTCATAAACAGCTTTTCTAAAGCTTACGCTATGACTGGCTGGAGAGTTGGATATGCTCTTGGAGATGAGCAAATTATCAAGCAAATGACTAAATTACAGGAAGATGTGGCCTCCTGTGCTAGCTCCATCTCTCAGAAAGCTGCACTAGCAGCTATGAGGTCAGGAGATGGGGCTACAGAGGAGATGCTCCAGCAGTATCGCCTGCGGCGCTCCCTGCTCCTGGAAGAAATTGAAAAAACTCCTATGATTTCCTGCTCATCTCCTCAGGGTGCTTTTTATGCTTTCATAAACATAAAGAAACTAAACCAGAAATCCTGGGATGTTGCCTTGAAATGGCTGAGAGAGGCTGGGGTAGCTACTGTACCAGGGTCAGCATTTGGCAAAGAAGGAGAAGGCTATCTACGGATTTCTTTTGCTACGGGTGAGGATAAAATAAAGGAAGCTTTTGAGCGAATAAGAAGTATCATATGAAGATTACAAGAAGTGGTTTTTGGGAAAGGAGGTGAGATCCAGGAGAAAGGTAAGATGAGAAAAGTCTGAACAAAACTTCGAAAGGAGGAAAAAGATGTCTGAAAGAAAAAGGGTAGGTTTACTACTGCTAATGGCGGGATTAATAGCTGTGCTGATGAGTGGTGGCCTGTTTGCCGCAGAAATGGTAGACCTCAACAAGTACAAGAAGAGCCCCCCTTATAAGGTTGCCTTTGATATCTATTATAAGGGAAATACCTGGGGGGTGCAGCTTTTTGAGGAGTTCAAAGCAGAAGTGGCTCGTCATCCTGATCTCATCAGCCACGCTTTCTATACGGATTCGGAAGGAAATGCCGCCAAACAAATTTCCAATATAGAGGACCTTATGGTTCGAGACCCGGATGTCCTGGTGCTAACTCCCTGCTCCTTTACTGCTCTGGTTCCAGTGATTGAGAAAGCTTATGATATGGGTATAGCGGTGATATTGTGTGCTGCGGGGGCAGATACAGAACAGTATACATCTTTTGTAAATGTTGACGATTTTGAGTATGGTGTAACCGGTGGCAAATGGCTGGTAGAGACTATAGGATACAAGGGTAATGTGGTTGGACTTTCGGGAATTGCTGGTGTTTCCACAGCGGAGGATCGCTGGAGAGGAGCTATGTCAGTGTTTGAGAAATACCCCGGGATCAAAGTAGTAGCTCATGAGTATTGTGACTGGACCTATGTCAAAGCAAAAATGGCTGTGGAGAGTCTAATACCAGCTCATCCCCAAATTGATGGAATATGGACTGGTGCGGGTATGATGGCAAGAGGTGCCATAGAGGCTCTTCTTGCTGCAGGAAGATCTGTTCCTCCCATTACCGCGGACGATGACAATGGATATCTGAAAATGTGGAAAAAATTTGATTTGACAGCCGTCTGCCTTACAAAGCCCACCTGGTTAAGCCAGAAAGGTCTTCAAATAGGTCTTGACATTCTGCAGGGTAAACCAACTCCCAAAGTAAATATCTTACCTGCTTATACCATTACCAAAGAAACCCTGGATGATTTTGTACGCCCAGATCTACCCGATACTATGTTCGTGAATACCCATCTTCCTGAGGAGGTTATAAAGCGACTGTTCCCGGGAGAATAGCCGAGACTGAGGAAATCAAGAGGTAGCAGAAGAGAGGGGGTCCTCCCTCTCTTCTGCGTTATACAATAATAGTGAAGTCAGGCATGAGTTATGAATAGACGGGTTGTTTTAGAGACAAAAGGAGTAGTCAAGGTATTTCCCGGGGTGAGAGCATTAAACAAAGTTTATTTTACCCTGTGTGAAGGTGAAATTCGTGCTCTGGTTGGAGAGAACGGAGCGGGAAAAACCACCCTGGTTAAAATATTGAGCGGAGCTTATCAACCCGATCAAGGGGAGATTTTTCTGCGAGGAAAGAAGGCAATAATACCTGATCCCTATCAGGCGCAGCATATGGGAATCAGCATTGTTTATCAGGAATTAAATCTTATCCCTTATATGAGCGTGGCCAGGAATATTCTATTAGGGAGAGAACCTCGCACTTCTTTGGGATTGGTTGAATCATCAAAATTAGTTGAGCAAGCAGGCAAGCTAATGGCAATGCTGAATCTTAGCCTTGACCCTGACTCTCTAATTTATGAGCTACCCATAGCGCAGCAACAAATGGTGGCAATTGTTAGAGCTTTATCTGCCAACCCTGACATTCTTATTTTAGATGAACCTACTGCTAGCCTGTCAGAGCATGAAGTTGAGCACCTATTTCAGGTGATGAGGAATTTGAAAAAAAAGGGGGTAAGCATTATTTCCATATCCCACCGTTTGGAAGAAGTATTCCAGATTGCAGATTCAGTTACGGTACTAAAGGATGGGGAGGTAGTGGCTACCAGAAGTGCCCGAGAGATAAATCAGGGTGAACTTATTAAAATGATGGTGGGAAGAGAATTTGTCAATATCTTTCCCCAAAAGGGGGGGCCGGACATAAAAGAAGAGGTGGTTTTTTCCATTCGAGGATTAACCCGAAAGGGGGCTTTAAAAAATATAAATCTTGACTTGCGTCGAGGAGAGGTAGTAATAGTGGCTGGCCTGCGTGGTCAGGGTCAAAGAGAGCTGGTAAGAGCTATCTTTGGTATTGACCCCATAGACAAAGGAGAAATATATCTTGAGGGCAAAAAAATCCAGATAAATAGTCCCGGAGATGCTATCAGAGCGGGAATAGGGTTCTTGTCCGATGATCGAAAGGCCGAAGGTTTAGTTCTTTGCAGATCAATCCGCGAAAATATCGCCCTACCCACCCTGAAGGGAAGACAAGTAGGGGGATTTATCAAGAGAAAAGAAGAAAAAGAAGCGGTAAATAGCCAGGTTAAAGCCCTGGATATTCGTACAACATCTATAGAACAGGAAGCACAATTCTTAAGTGGTGGCAACCAGCAGAAGCTCATCATCGCCAAATGGCTACTTGGTAATCCCAGGGTAATTATCTTTGATGAGCCGACCATAGGAATAGATGTGGGCACCAAGATAGAAATTTATCATCGTTTAAGAGAACTAGCCCGGGAAGGCACAGGTATTCTGATAGTTTCCTCAGATATGATAGAAATTATAGGGATGAGTGACAGGGTCCTGGTGATGTTTGAGGGAGAAATTGTGGCAGAGATTCCAGCAGAAAAGATAAGTGAAGAAAAAATTATGGCTGCTGCCGCTGGCGAGAAAGCCTCTTAGTTCTGAGGAGGGGTAGGGGTGCTTTTTAAACTGCTGAGAAGGAAAGATACAACGGTAATAACAATTTATCTGGTGCTAGTTATCCTCTTTATTATACCCTCTCTGATCTCCCCGGTCTTTCGCACTTCCAGGAATTTTTCCAATATCCTGCATCAGGCTGCATCCTTAGGGATTGTAAGTATAGGACAAACCTTTATTGTTCTGCTTAGCGGCCTTGACTTATCGGTAGGATCAGTGATGAGTTTAACTACTGTTCTGTGTGCTAGTTTAATGAAAAATAACCCCGCAGCGATATTCTCCACAGTGCTTTTATGTCTTGCTGCTGGTGCGGGAATAGGCTTTCTAAATGGGTTTCTTGTCAGCAAGGTTGGGATCTCTCCCCTAATAGCTACTCTTGGTATGATGGCTTTAATCCAGGGAGTAGCTCTCCAGATAAGACCTTATCCTGGAGGCTATGTGCCCAGAAGTTTTGGAGAGGTTATTACGGGCAACCTCTATTCTGTCCCGGTTCCGGCAATTATCCTTGTTCTGGTAATTGTGGCAGCGATAATTATATTAAGAAAAACTGTTTTAGGGAATTATATCTATGCAACAGGAGGAAGCGAGGAAAATGCCAGGCTGGCTGGGATTAATATAGACCTGGTCAAGATTTTTGCTTACACAATCTGTGGTCTTATAGCTGTTGTAGCAGGGCTGGTTCTAACGGGGCGAATAAGATCTGGAGATCCTTTAGTGGGAACATCTTTTCCCCTGGACTCAATTACTGCAGTAATAGTTGGTGGCACTCCTTTTGCAGGAGGCCAGGGTGGTGTGGAAGGAACCATTGCTGGGGCACTAATTATTGCTATGCTAAGTAACATGCTAAACTTACTAAATGTATCTTCTTTTTACCAGTACATAGTAAAAGGGCTTATTCTAATAACAGCAGTAGTTATATATTCTTTGAGGAGAAAATGATAAGTTTGTCTCAGAGAGAAATTAAGGATGAAGCTTTTTTGCAGGGTGCAAGATTTGGAGATATAATTCAAAGACTAGGGGTTTACTTTGCTTTACTTCTTCTGGTGGTAATTTCGGGAGTTCTTTCACCCCCATCAGTCAGTCCCACTCATCTTTTAAACGTTACACGCCAAGCATCTGCCCTGGGTATTGTAGGCATGGGGCAAACCTTTGTGATTATGACCCAGGGTATTGATCTATCCGTTGGGGCAAGCCTTACTTTAATTGAGATATTAACTGCTGGGATGATCCTGGGAAGAGGAGAAATGGTCCTTCCGGTGGTAATTTTCTGCCTTGGTGTGGGGGCTTTTATAGGGCTCATTAACGGTCTAGGCGTTGCCAAGTTAAAACTTTCCCCTTTTGTAATGACTTTATGTATGATGTCAGTGCTCACTGGAGTTTATCTCCTTTACTGCGGAGGCTCCCCCAGGGGAAAAATCCCTGATGCTCTTCGGTTTATAGGAGCAGGTCGCATAGGCAACGTTTTTCCTGCAGCCATAATTGTGTGGGTGGTAGTAATTACTGTAGCTTTTATCGTTCTTCGTTATACTACTTTCGGAAGGTATGTTTACTCCACGGGAGGCAGTCCCCGGGCAAGTTATTTATCAGGAGTAAATGTGGACCTGGTAATTATTATAGCTTATGTCATCTCTGGTTTTTGTTCCGCTCTTGCCGGTGTTCTTCTGGCGGGTTACATTGGAACAGGAAGCTTAACTGTAGGCACAGGTTATGAGCTTAATTCTATTGCCGCAGTAATAATGGGAGGAACTACTTTTAGTGGAGGTCGAGGAGGTGTTATAGGGACCGTAGGGGGAGCACTGGTAATAACTATTTTATTTAGCCTTTTAACTATGTTAGGCATGCCTCATTCCGGAAAACTAATGGCTCAGGGTATAATTATTATTGGAATGGTTTCCCTGTACGCTAAAAGAAGATAGATAAAGCGAAACGCCGAGGGGGAATATTTCCCCTTCAATACAAGCTTGCTTCCCTACCAACGATACCCAAGCTTCAGATTCACTGAATAGACAGGGGTACAATAAAATTTCGCAAGGAGCCAAACAATGAGAATTATGGACAATGTCTACTTGGTAGGAAGTGGTCAGATCGGGTTATCTCACCCCTTTGACTGCCATATATACCTAATCGATGGAGAAGATGAACTTGCTTTAATTGATAGTGGAGCAGGGGTAGATGTTGGGCTGGTGTTATCCAATATAGAAAAGGATGGTCTTAAACCTGAAAGAATCAAGAAAATAATCCTAACCCATCACCATGCTGACCATTCAGGGGGTTGCAAAAAGATTAAGGATATGACTCCTGCCAGAGTTTATATCCACCAGGACGGTGCAGAACTTGTTGAGGAAGGAAAAGAGGAAGAGATGGGACTGGTAGTTGCCAAGAAAAGTGGTCTCTACTCTCCAGGGTATACCTTCAACCCTTTCAAGGTAGATTGCAGAATAGAGGATGACCAGATAATTTCTGTGGGAAGATTGAACCTAAAAGCTATCCATACTCCAGGACATAGCAAAGACTCCACCTGTTTTTATATGGATGATGGATCCTGTAAGATCCTCTTTTCAGGAGATGTGGTCTTATTTAAAGGGGAAATAGGTCTTCTTAACCTGCCCGGATCAAGCCTTAAGGATTATCGTAAGAATTTTTCCAAGGTTGCATCTTTATCTTTTGATGCTCTTTTACCCGGGCACGGTGTTTTTGTTCTTAAAGAAGGTAAGCAGCACGTTGAAAAAGCATCCCTGGCTTTACGAAAACTCTCTCCTCCCCCCAATTTTATTTAGCACTAAATTATCAAATTATGAAGAACAAGCTTTGAGGTACCACCCATGGAAAGGTTAATTATCCAGGTGGAGTGTCATTCGGACTATAAATATGCCCAGAGCCCGGTAGTATTCACTCTCCAGGGGAAAAGACACGAGATAGAGCGCATCTGCGCTCGGTGGCGGGAGGTAGCCAAAGACTTTTTTGTAGTCCAGATTCCTGAGGGAAAGGAATATACTATATCCTATGAGGAAGGATCCGACAGGTGGCACCTGGAGAGGATGAAGGAGTAAGGTCAAGATGAAGGAAAGGGGAGTTAGGGAAAGGAAAAAGAAGCGAGAGGGAGGGATTAAGAGGAACGTCGTTCTCTTGGGAGGAACCAGCCTTCTTACTGATCTGAGTAGCGAGATAATCCATCCTCTTCTTCCCATGTTCATCAGTACTCTGGGAGGAGGGGGACTGGTGGTGGGGTTGATTGGTGGACTGGGAGATGGCATAGCTAATATATTAAAGATCTTTGCTGGCTTCTGGGCGGATAGATGGGGAAAAAGAAAACCCTTCATATTCTCCGGGTATCTCTTATCCTCTATATGCAAACTCCTTCTAGCTTTTTCCACTATCTGGCAGCATGTCCTTGTCCTCAGGCCAATGGAACGGAGTGGTAAGGGTCTTAGAACTGCTCCCCGCGATGCCATTATTGCTGAGTCTTTCTTCAAATGGAGGGGGAGATCTTTTGGTCTTCATCGGGCCATGGATACCATAGGAGCCATTGGAGGATCATCCCTGGCCTTTCTCCTTTTTTATCTGGCAGGCTGGAGATTTAAGTCCATCTTTCTTCTGGCAGGATTTGTTGGCTTCTCAGCTCTTATTCCTCTTTTCTGGGTGAAGGAAAAGAAAAGAGCCCCTAAGGATCTATCTTTAAGGATTAGCCTGCAAGGAATATCACCGCCTCTTCGCTGGTTTATTTTCGCTGCCACCCTTTTTTCTCTGGGCAATTTCACCTATATGTTTTTCCTCCTCAAGGTAAGGGAACTGGTTTTGGATCCCCGTCTTTCTATTGCCCTACCGGTACTTTTCTATGTCTGGTTTAACGTTATCTACAGCATTCTTTCCTTCCCCCTGGGTATGGTTTCCGATAGAATAGGAAGAGTGCCGGTTCTCATCACTGGCTATGGTATCTTTGGCCTCGTCTGTCTGGGTTTTATCTGGTGCAGGTCCCTGGTGAGTCTTGTTCTCCTCTTCGGCCTGTATGGATTTACTTTTGCTGCTATTGAGGGTCAAGAGAGAGCTTTGGTTTCTGATATGTCTTCCGGTGAGGTAAGGGCCACTGTTCTGGGAACTTTTCATACCTCAGTAGGTCTGGCTACTCTGCCTGCTAGCCTCATAGCCGGATTTCTCTGGCAGTACTTTCAGCCTGAGCTCGCCTTTGTCTACGGAGCGGCTATGGGGGGACTGTCCACCCTTCTTTTACTCTTTCTCGCTTTTAAGTATGGTTATTCAAGCGCAGGTCAAATACAAAGGGAAGATGACAAAGAATAAACTTGGAGAGGAAGATAGGCGGCATATATGTTCTATTTATTTCTGTGAAAAGGAGCATGCTCCTCAAGGTTGGTGCTCTGGGCAAGATTAAACTCAGCAAAGGGGTCAGGTCTCAACATTCAACAATCTATTTTTCATATCGATCAAAAACCTTTTGTCAAATGTTGAGACCTGACCCCCCTTCCACAGATGGGGCACTTCTCTGGGAAACATTTCTTGCATATCTTCTTGCCGCAGCCTTGGCACCTAAAGTAA
>Ga0209979_1002167_pt1 | contig 19349 bp, 15 predicted proteins | sample AnhtaG_FD_183114 | JGI IMG/M metagenome (GOLD analysis project Ga0209979, IMG submission 183114) | Deep subsurface microbial communities from Anholt, Denmark to uncover new lineages of life (NeLLi) - Anholt_01485 metaG (SPAdes) (version 2) | ecosystem: Environmental > Aquatic > Marine > Oceanic...
CAACCCGCAGGGCCATGTCTTCACCCCGCCAAACCGTCTCCCACGGATTTGAACCAGGCGTGTCGGCCCGCCCGCGCTAGCCCGCAGAGTTGTCAGGGCTCGCTTCGAGACTCGCCTCGCTCAGGGGCCGCAGGTCGCCCTCCAGCAGCCCTAGATGGGCCTGGAAGCGGCCGGCGTGCAGCTCCGCCAGCATCTGCTCCTGCGACTCCAGCGCCCGCTCGAACACCGTGCAGAAGATGCCGATGCCCTGGGTGGAGTGGGCGTCGCTGCCGCCCGTGACCGGCTTGCCCAGGATCCTCGCCACCTGGAGGGCGAAGAGGTTCTCGCGCGGGCTGTTGGCACCGTTCAGGGCCTCGATAGCGTCTACCGTCTGGAACACGGGCAGCCGGGCGGCCTGCTCCGGGGTCAACGAGAAGGGCTCCCGAGCCTCCCGCAGGAAGTGCACCCGGTCGAAGAAACGGCGGAACGGGTGGGCCACGATCATGTAGCCCCCCGCCTCCCTCACCACCCGTCGCAGCTCCTGAGCGTTTCGGATGCCCGGCACGTAGCCGTCCAGGCCGATGACCAGGATGTGGCCCAGGTCCGTGGACACCTCCATGCCGTTGGCGATGAGCAGCCTGTCCCCGTGGCGGCTGCGGTAATCATCCAAGGCAAAGCGATCCCAGAGACGGTCATGCTCGGTGATGTTGACGCCGGAGAGCCCCCGCCGCTGTGCCTCCCGCGCCAGCTCCTCCGGGTGCAGGTTGCTGTCGGTGGCACCCCGCGTCGTATGGACGTGCATGTCGATGATGGTCCCGGCTATGTTCAGCGGCATAGCATCCGCCCCCTACCCCGAATCGAGAGGGCTCCAGGAGGCCAGATACGGCATGAGGTAGCCGAACAGCCCGGCCAGGGCCAGACCGACGACAGCCGAGGGCCTCCGGATGCCCGGCACCACCATCGAGATGGGCACCACAGCGATGGCCACGCACGCCAGGACGAGCCCCGTGAACACCAGGTTGGGGCTCCCCAGCCCTCCCTCGGGCGCCCGCTCCTCCAGCGCCATCAGCAGGAGGCCCAGCAGCATGCCTACCGCCGTGAACACTAGCAAGGCGAAGAGGTGCAGCACCACAGAGAGGGCCGCCACCGATGTCTGCGAAGGCACCACCAGGCGAATTCGCGCCGAACCCGAGCGCACCAGGGCGATCGCCACCGCTGGCGCCGCCACCAGGGCCACCATGTAGCCGCAGATGAAACCTGCCAGCACCTCGGCCACCGCTCACTCCTCCGTCCAGGCCGCTGCCTCTGCGGCGGGGAGCGCTCTCGTCTCCCTCGCCTCCAGCCCCAACGACCGCAGCTCCCTCAGGACAGGCTCGATGGGCCGACCCTCCTCCGGTAGGAGGAAGAGGGCCGGCCCGCTGCCGGCCAGGTGCGGGCAGCCCAGCCCGCAGGCCGCAACCCGTTCGAGCAGCCGGGCCGCCTCCGGCATCACCTCTCCCAGCACCCCCTCGAAGACGTTACAGATATCCTCGTCGCGGATCCGCTGGCCCCCGCGCAGCCGCTCCACCAGCCGCCCGCTCGCCGACCCGTCGCTGTAGTGCTGCGTCCGCAGAGTTCCGTACATGCGGGCGGTCTTGTCCCTCAGAACAGCCTGCGGCCAGGCCAGCACGAAGGGGCGCGGCCGGGCATCCTCCAGCGGCCTGAGCCGCTCGCCGCGGCCCTCCGCCAGGGCCGTCCCTCCGCGCAGGAAGAAGGGCACGTCGGAGCCCAGCCCGGCGGCCATCTCCGCCAGCTCTTCTGCCGACAGGCTGAGCCCCCACAGCCGGTTCAGTCCCCGCAGCACCGCGGCCCCGTCGCTGCTGCCTCCCCCCAGACCCGCCGCGACCGGTATCCGCTTCCTCAGCACCACGGTGGCTCCTTCCTTCCCTCCGCTCGCCTCCCTGAGCGCCGTGGCCGCCCGCAGGGCCAGGTTCGATTCCGCGCTGATGCTCTTCTCAGGCTCACCTACCCCCGACATGCAGACGTGCACCTGCTCAGAGGGCTCCAGCTCCACCTCATCCCACAGGTCGACGGTCTGGAGGATGGTGCGTACCTCATGGTAGCCGTCGGGCCGCCTCCCCAGCACCTCCAGGGTCCAGTTGATCTTGGCGGGAGCGATGAGCCTAAGCTTCGCCATGCTTCTCCCCCCGGCCGAAGTCCCTCGGGAGGGTGCGAGCCAGGGCCGCCCACTGCTCCAGACTCAGCGCCTGCGCCCGCAGGCGGGGGTCGATGCCCGCGATGCCCAGCAGCGACGACGCCGCCACCGTATCCAGCCCCAGGCCCAGCGCCAGGGCGTTCCGAAGCTGCTTGCGCGGCGCGCTGAAGCCCGCCCGCACCACCTGGAAGAAACGCGCCACGTCGTCCACGCGGGCGCGCGGCTCCGGGGCAACGTCCACGCGCACCACCGCCGAGGTCACCTTGGGAGGAGGGTAAAAGGCCGAGGGAGGAACGGTAAACAGCAGCCGCGGCTCTCCGTAGAGCTGGACTGAGACCCCGAGCAGGCTCATGTGCCCGGGCCCCGCCACGATGCTCTCGGCCACCTCCTTCTGGACCATGATCACCAAGCGCTGGGGGGGCGCCGCTGCCTCCAGAAAGTGGCGAAGCACGGGGACGGCGATGTAGTAGGGCAGATTCGCCACCACCAGATACGGTGGTGACACCCCCGCCTCCGCCAACAGCCCGCTCGGCGAGAGGGAAAGGACATCCTTGCAGATGACCGCGACCCGCGCCTGCCCAGCGAAGCGCCGACGCAGGTACGCACACAGCCCCTGGTCGACCTCCACCGCAGCCACCCGAGCCCCAGCCTCAACCAGCTCAGCCGTGAGCGAGCCCACGCCCGCTCCTACCTCGATGACGGCGTCGGATGGCCCGACCCCCGCGGCGGCCACGATCCGCCGTAGGATGCGCCGATCGCTCAGGAAGTGCTGGCCCAGGCTTTTGCGCGGGCGGAGGCCCGCCTCGCGTAGCTCCGGAGGCGGTCCCACCGCGCCCGCCCGACGGCGGCTACGGGGCGAGGATGTAGATCTCAACCCAGTGGGATATCCAATCAGGAATCACACCATCCGGATACCCCAAGTCTATCATGTTGCCGGAAATGCCGCCGCCGGTGTCCGCGGCTACACCGGGGCCGTAGCCGGGAATGTACATGCGGGTTCCCAGAGGGATAACGTTCGGATCGACCGCGACAACCCCGTGCGTGACGGGAACGCCGGTCGCCGTTATCCCATACCATGGGTCAGTGGGAGACCTGCCAGCGCTGGCGGGGCAGTACCAGGTAGCGTACACGCGCATCGTCCGCACGACCTCGTAGCCGTCGAGCGAGGCAGAAGCAGAAGGTTCCACCGCAGGGCCGATCTCGCTCGGGGCGCTCTCCGTTGCCGTGGAGTAATACACCACAGTGTCCGCCGGTTCCGGCTGATACCATTCCTCCACCAGCTCCCATGCCACGGCCACGTCGTTCTCGTAGCGAATACGATACTGCCGGTAGAGAACGCCGTCATGCCCCTCCACACGGCGGGTCTCGCCCGGCGGGAGACTGGGGTCGGGCTCGTAGACGGTACTGCTCTCCAGGTACTCCTCTTCGAGCAGGAGCTCCTCGGACACCCGTATCACGTGCACGAACATGCCTGCGGTGATCGCCGTCTCTGCCGGCGGCTCCAGCCGGCTACTCTCGGGCATGGCGATGCCCGCCTCCGCCAGGGCCTCGCCCACCGTATCCGTGAGGGTGTACAGCACGATCTTAGAGCCGGGCAGGGTTACCGTGAGGGCCTTGGCGTGCTCGACGTGCACCTCCAGGCCCGCGGACAGCTCGGTGGCCGGGCTGGGCTGCATCCAGTCGCCGGGACCGAGCTGCACCCCCGCTTCCTTGAGGGCCAGGCCTACCGTGGTCCGGCTGGACTCGAAGTGCAAGGTCTGGCCGTCCTCGTACACGGTGAAGGGGACAGCCCTCCGCACCTCAATGCTCACCGGCCCGCCCTCGGCGCCGGAGGCCGCGCCCGAGGAGTCCACACCCCCAACGGGCAGCAGCGCGGCCAGCCGAGGCAGCGGGCGGATTGAATCGTAGGGCGAGACGAACACATCGTTTTGGAGGACGCTGTCCTTGGGGCCCAGCTCCACGTTGGCCTCCGCCAGCGCCCCGGCGATGGTCGCCGAGCGCGTGCGCAAGCCCAGGAGTCGCCCGTCCACCTCCAGGATCACCGGAGTGGCCCGTTCTACCGCCAGCACCTCCTCACCGGAGTATTGCTTTCGCTCCACCCGGTCGCCCGGCAGGACCTCCACGTCCGCCAGCCGTAGCAGCACCTCATCGCTGTCGGCGCGGCTGGCCACAGTGGTCTCGGTGCCATCGGCAGCGACCGTCACCTCCCGCACGGGTAGCACAGTGAAGGCCAGCAGGCTGATGATCGCCAGCGCCGAGAGGACCGCGAGATGGATACGCGGGCGGCGATGGCCCAAAGGGGCGAGAGCCCTCAGCAGCAGAGAAGCAAGGGTGAAGGCTGGAGCTTCCCTAAGCGTGTCGTCGTCGGCCATCAAGAGGCACAGACTTCCTGCCGCGCCAGGCGAAAAGTCGCAGCCCATGGTCAGGGGAAGATCAGAACCACCCCGCCATTGCGGTCGTGCACCCGCTGTCGATTCGGTCCGGGAGCTTGTCGGCGCTAGCCAGCTCCGGCCCGGTTTCCCTGCGGCACCCGAAATCCACTGCTTACCGCTGCTTCCTTCCGGACCTGACGGGGTTCGCAGGGTTTCGCCGCGCAGGACCAGGCCCTCAACGCCGCTCGGCGACGATAGTCCCCCCGGCGCCTGAACCTCGAGCGGGAGTTCAGCCCCGCTATAGCGGCTTGCGGGTACAGGGCACCGCTAGCTCCCCGCCTAGCACGACCGCCTGACATGCTAGCCACATGCTCTCCACCATGTCAAGGCGACCCGCCCGCCGCCCCGTTCCCATCACCCCCAGCCCTGATGTAGAATGACTCCATCGTTAGCCTTAGGCTATGTCCTAGCCCCTCCGGAGGGCTTAGCGTCATCAACAGAATAGCCCGACACGACCCTGGGGGAGTGCAGAGGGGGCCTGCCCCCTCTGCCGGGGGTCTGGGGGTGTCCCCCAGATTCCAAATACATCTCGCGGGCGGGGCGGGTGGGCAGAACCACCTATCCCCAAGCCGTGCCGGCCTAAACAGTTCATGACCACAGGGTCTCCACCTGATCGAACACGGGAGCACCATATGACCACTCCAGCCAGGGAAGTGCACAAGGCGGTGGTGCTGGCGGCAGGCCTGGGGACACGCCTGCTGCCCGCTACCAAAGCACAACCCAAAGAGATGCTGTCCTTGATAGACAAGCCCATCATCCAGTACGCCGTGGAGGAGGCCGCCGCCTCCGGCCTCCACCAGGTCATTATGGTCACGTCCCTGGCCAAGCGCGCCGTGAAGAGCCACTTCGACCGCTCCCCTAAGCTGGAGCGGGCCCTCCGAGAGAAAGGCGATACAGTCCACCTGGCCGAGGTGCAGCGCATCTCGGAGCTAGCCGACATCGCCTACGTCCACCAGAAGGAGCAGCGAGGTGTGGGCGACGCCGTGCTCACCGCTCGGGACGCGGTGGGCAACGAGCCCTTCGTCCTCTTCTTACCCGACGACGTCATCATCGCCGAGGTGCCGGTAGCCAGGCAGCTAATGGACGTGTTCGGACGCTATGGGGGCTCGGTGCTGGCGGTGGAGCGCGTCCCCTCAGCCCAACTGGAGAGCTACGGCGTGGTAGACGGCGAGCCGGTGGCCCAGGGCGTCATCCGGGTGCAGGGCCTGGTGGAGAAGCCCCAGCCCCAGGAGGCCCCCTCGGACCTAGGCATCGTGGGACGCTACGTGCTCACCCCAGAGATCTTCGACGCCATCGCCGAGACCCCGCCCGGCAAGGACGGCGAGATCCAGCTCACCGATGCCCTCGCCCTCCTGCTGGCCCGTCAGCCTGTCTTCGCCTGCCAGTTCCAGGGGAACCGCTACGACACCGGCCAGACCCTGGGACTGCTGAAGGCCTCGGTCGAGCTGGCCCTCCGCAGGCCCGACATCGGGCCGGCGTTCCGTCAATACCTGCGAGACCTGGCCCTGGGAGGCGAGTAGCTACCCCACGGAGGCAGCAGCAGTGCGCATCCTCGCCCTCGGCATCCCCCTGCCTGGTCCGCAGGTCGACAACTACACCTTCGCCAGCGCCCCTTCCTTCTTCGACTACGACGCCATGGTGGTGGAGCCCGGCGCCCTGTCCCAGCTTATCGAGCAGCTTGTCGACAGCACCGCTCAGCACGCCACCCACTTCGACCAGCCGGTGGCCAACGCGGCCACCTCGCCTGTGGCGGTGGGCCTGGCCGACCTGCTGCGTCGCCGCCAGGAGGAGACCGCCCGCCTGCTGGCGCGCGGCGGCCTGGTGGTCTGCTTCGCCTACCCCGACGTGGTGCATGTGCGGGTGATAGGCTTCACCGGCTGCGACCGCTACTTCTGGCTGCCCGCGCCTCCGGGCATGCAGTACCGCGAGCCCCATCTCCTCCCGGCAGAGGGCACCGAGGCCTTCCCCACCGACCTGGACCATCCCTTCGCCCCCTACATCCAGGCCTATCGGCGCAACATGGCCTATCGAGCCTACATCTCGGAGGCCGTGGATGGCTTTTCGGGTTTCGGAAAGATCTTCGCCCGCAGCGCTGGCGGTGCTGCTGTCGGCGTCGAACTCGTCGCGGGCGGCGGCCGCGTTGTGTTCATCCCTCCCCCGCGCAGGGTCAGAAGCGGCGACGAGCGCTACGCCTTCTCCAACACCCTCCAGGAGGCGATCCGCCGCACCCTGGGCCGGGCGGCCGAGGGGCCTGCCCCCTCCTGGATCGAGGAGTACCCCCTGCCCGGACTGAGTGAGCTCCAGGCCGAACGGGCCGAGGCGGAGCGCCGTCTCAAAGAAGCACAGGCAGAGTTGGCCCAGGCCGATTCCCGCCTCGGCGAGCTGGAGAAGTACCGCCGCCTCCTCTGGCAGGAGGGCAAGTACGGGCTGGAGGAGCCGGTGCGCGAGGCCCTGGCCCTGCTGGGCTTTTCGGTCGGCCAGGACCTGGACGCGCCCGCTGAGCTGCGGCTGGAGGGCCGGAAGGCCTTCCTGGAAGTGGAAGGCTCCGAGTCGGCGGTGGGCATGGAGGCGCACTACCGGCTGCGCAGGCGCCTCGAGGAGGCCATTAAGGAGACGGGCGAGCCACAGCGGGGCGTGCTGGTCGTCAACGGCCACCGCCGCCTCTCCCCCGCCCAGCGCCCACCCCAGTACGATGACTCCCTGCGCGTGGCCGCCGAGAGCATGCGCTACTGCCTCGTCACAGCCGACCATCTCTTCCAGGCGGTCCGCGTAGCCATGGAGGAAGACGAGGAGACGGTGAAAGTCTTCCGCGACCGCCTGCTGACCACCGAGGGCGTCCTGCACACCGACCCCGTCTTGGGTTAGAGGAACACGGCGTGTCATCTCTCCCAAGCGCGATTCGCCACGACTTCGCCGCAGGCGCCGACGGATGGGCGATGCACGACCAGGAGGCGCAACGAGTCCACTGGCTGGACCGTGAAGCCCTGATGCTGAGGAGCGCCAGACCGGTCCTGGCGCCGGTCGCCCCCCAGCCGCCCTACACCCTCAGGGCAACCTTGGGCGGCGGTCCAGGACCATGCTACGTGGGATGCTGCTTCCACGGCGCGGACAGCGAGAACTTCGAGACGATATACGTCGTACCTTATCTCGGCGGTCACCAGGACGCCATTCAGTACGACCCGGTTATCAAGGGATCGAACACCTGGCAGGTTTTCGGCGACGCCGATGGGATCGCGTCAGCGCCCCTGCTCAAAGAGCACTGGCATCTGCTTCGCATCGACGTCTGGGCCGACATCGCCCAGGTCTACGTCGATGACGAAGGTTCGCCCAAAGCGACCTTCCCTCTGCGGTCGGGACTTCGAGAGGGCCGCGTAGGGCTCTGGGGCTACAACCCTTCCTATGTTGCAGATTTTGAGGTGCGCCCGCTACAAGCCGCGCCGCCGCCGTCCCCTGAGCCGAAGGTGACGGTCCCGCCGGGCACCGTGCGCGGGTGGCTTGTCGCCCGCTACGACAGAGACTCAGGAACCTTCGTCGAGCACCGGCTGGCGACGACCGAGCACAACGGAACGCTTTGCCTGAATCGCCTCTACAGTGCGGAGCCTGAATCCCAGGCCCTCGCCGCCTGCGAAATTGAAATCCCGCCGGGATCGGAGCAGGCCATTCTTGAGACTGGTTATAGCGACCGCGCTCGCATCTGGTTCAACAGCATCCTTCTTCATGAAGGCGAATGGAGGTGGGACCCGGTCGCCGGGACAGACGGACGGATCAGGCCGGGCCACGTGAAGATTCCGGTCCCTGCTGCCCCAGGCAGGCACCTCCTCCTGGTCGAGATCACGGCGCTCGAGCCAGGTTTCGGCTGGGGCCTTACCGTACGCGCGCTGGCTGATGACAACCCGTGTCAGTGGTGGCCAGCGTCAAAGCTCGAAGTGCCTGTTAGCAGTGTGGGCTGAAGAACTCCAGCCGTCAGGGGTACAGGGGGCGGAGCCCCCAAAGGTTTCCGTTCTCAGCCTTGCCCGTCCGAGCATTCCGCCCCCGCGCAGCGGGCGGGGGGCCTGGGGGGTGTCCCCCCAGAATGTGATATAGTCGCCGCGAGCCGCCGCCGCAGGCGGCGTGCGACATGGCCACGCGGGGACAGCTTCCTTTCCCCGCACACCGACCAGAAGGGAGACATGCCCATGGCCTCGAAAGACGCGAACGGCTGGGCCCTCATCCTGGGGTCGTCCAGCGGCTTCGGCGCCGCCACCTCGCTCGAGCTGGCCCGCAGCGGCATGAACGTCTTCGGCGTCCACCTCGACCTGCGCGCCACCCTGCCCAACGCCCAGCGCACTGTCGATGAGATCCAGGCCATGGGCCGCGACGCCCTCTTCTTCAACGTCAACGCCGCCGACCCTGAGAAGCGAAAGTCCGTGCTCGATTCGATCCAGGAGCGCCTCCGCCAGGAGGGCGACGACGCCTTCATCCGCGTCTTCCTCCACTCCCTGGCCTTCGGCACCCTCCTCCCCTACGTCGCCGGCTCGCCCAAGGAGGCCCTCACTCAGAGGCAGGTCGAGATGACCGTCGACGTCATGGCCAACAGCCTTGTCTACTGGGTGCAGGACCTGGTGCGCGCCAACCTCCTCCGCCGGGGCAGCCGCGTCTTCGCCATGACCAGCTCCGGCGCCACCCGCGTGATCAAGGCCTACGGGGCCGTCTCCGCCTCCAAGGCCGCCCTCGAGTCCCACGTGCGCCAGCTCGCCTTCGAGCTGGCTCCCCTCGGCATCACCGCCAACGCCATCCGCGCCGGCGTCGCCGATACCCCGGCCATGCGGCGCATCCCCGGCGGCCCCGAGCTGTACGAGCACGCCCAGGAGCGCAACCCCAGCGGCCGCGCCACCCAGCCCGAGGACGTCGCCCGCGCCATCGCCGCCCTCTGCGACCCCCGCCTCTACTGGATGACCGGCAACGTCATCGGCGTCGACGGCGGCGAGGACCTGACGGCGTAGGCCGCTCCACAGAGCGTGTTGCCAAAGGGGGAGTGCAGAGGGGCACAGCCCCTCTGCCGGGGGCCTGGGGGTGTCCCCCAGATTCCAAATATGCCCCGAGGGTGGGAGGGTAACCAGAACCACCTAGCAGGATGGTGATAAACTCCGCCAGTCGGGGGTACAGGGGGCGGAGCCCCCAAGGTTTCTGCCCTCAGCCTTGCCCGTCCGAGCATTCCGCCCCCGCGCAGCGGGGCGGGGGCCTGGGGGGTGTCCCCCCAGATTCGAACATTGAGGCCGCGAGCCGCCGCCGCAGGCGGCGTGCGACGTGGCCGGGGCAGCGGCAGGCCTTTTCAGCACCCCGCTAGCTTCTACAATAGGCTCTGGACTCCGGCTCAGATCAACACTCACCTGCGTCAGGAGGCGCAGAGCATGCAACACCCCAAAGCCTGGATCGCCTGGAGCAGCGGCAAGGACAGCGCCTGGGCCCTTCACGTGCTACAGCAGTCAGGTGACGTTGAGATCGTCGGCCTCCTGACGACGATCACCGAAACGTTCGACCGCGTCTCGATGCACGGCGTACGCGAGACGCTGCTCGAGGCACAGGCCGAGGCCCTCGGACTCCCCCTCCACCGCGTCTCCATCCCTACGCCCTGCTCGGACGAGGTCTACGACGCCGCTATGCGCACGGCGCTCGAGCAAGCCAGGGCCGACCGCGTGACACAGGTCGTATTCGGCGACGTATCCCTTTGCGATGTCCGCGCCTATCGCGAGGCGCGCCTGCGCGAGGTCGACATGGTGGCCCGCTTTCCCCTTTGGATGCGTGACACGGCTTCCCTGGCCCAGGAGATGATCGGCGGCGGCCTGCGCGCGTTCCTCACCTGCATCGACCCGCGCAAGGTCCCGCGCGAGATCGCCGGCCGCGCCTACGACGAGACGCTGCTCGCCTCGCTGCCTGAGTCCATCGACCCCTGCGGAGAGAACGGCGAGTTCCACACCTTCGTCTGGGACGGCCCCATGTTTGCCAGGCCCATCGACGTTCGCCTCGGCGACACCGTCGAGCGCGACGGCTTCCTCTTCTCGGACCTCCTGCCGGCAGGCAGCCACCGCCAGGAGCGATAGCCCATCCCCTCGCTCCGGCAGGCCTATGCCTCGTCCACGACTTAAACTTCTACCCGCGCAGAGGCCGGTTGCGCCGCAGAAGATGACACCTCGCGGACCAGCCGCAGGAAGAGGAGCGTTGCGCTCATCCGCCCCGCCCCTGAGAGGAGAAAGAGAAGCTTGATTCCGTAGGCCTGGGACAGGAATCCGCCCACAAGGGGCCCCAAGAAGGCCGAGAAGAAGACCATGGTCTGGTAGGCGGCGGCGTATCGCGGGCGCTGGTCCGCGGGGGCAATGTTGAGGAGCAGGTTGAAAGCACCTAGGTTGTAGCCCGCCCAGGCCACCCCACCCAGGGCATTGATGAATATGACCTGCCAGGGCGCCTGGACGAAGAACCATCCCAAGGGTAGCGCGGGAATGGCCAGCCCCGTCAGCACCATCACCCACTTGGCGCCCCTCACGTCCACCATCCTCCCGAAGATGCCCTGGCCCAGCAGCCCGAAGAGCGACGCCACCGCCGCCAGCCCTCCCACCCACGCCGCCGAGCCCCCCAGGTTCTTGACCAGGTACACGTTGAAGAACGGCGCGGCCACGTACAGCGATAGGTTCCAGACGAGCGCCGTGCCGCAGAAAGCCAGCAAGGTCCTGTCCGCGAGGAGCGTACCGAATGGCGGAGCGCCGTTCGTCACGCCTTCCTCAGCACGCTCTGCGGGCTCCGGCTCCGGTATGCGGGCGTAGAAGCTCGTCGAGATCATCCCCGCCAGGAAGGCGATAACCCAGGCCACCTGCCAGCCCTCGGCGAAACCGAGCTGCCCGATGACCAGGCCCGCCAGCGGCGCGCCCACCAGCCCTCCTACCCCTAGACCAATGTTCCGCCACGAGAAGAAGCGACCACGCATCCCCACCGGCACGATCTCCGCGCTCAGGGCGGTCCAGGCGGGTGTGCCCAGACTGCTCACGAAGCCCCGCGCCGCCGCCAGGGCGATGATCGCGTAGATCATGTCGCCGCCCTTGGAAAAGAAGGGGAGGACCGCCAGCACCAGCAGCATCAACCGGCCTGCTCCGCCCCCGCTGAGCACTACGATGAGCTTCTTCCGACCCCAGGTCTCCGCCAGCCGCGCCCCGGGGAAGAAGGCCGCCGCCGCCGAAAGGGCCGCCAGCGCCGCCAACAACCCGATCTGCGAGTTGCTGGCACCGAAGGCCAACGCATAGAGGGCCAGGTACTGGAGGACGATCGTCTCGCTGAACCAGGCGAACAGACCGTCCCACCAGAACATGCGCATGCCCTGCCGCTGCTCGGCTGTGGGCTGCGCCTCCACAGGCAAGCTGGCCAGCTCCCCGTAGCCGAAGCCGCGGGCAACCCGCGCCGGAATCACCGCAGGCGAAATCCGCTGCCGCAGGAAGATCGAGGCGAGGCCGATGAAGGGGAAGCCGACCAGGCTCAGCAGGGCTGCGCTCAGGCGGGCCGCGCCGGACACATTCCGCTGTCCCTCGGCCTCAGGCGGAGCCGAGGGCAGCGGATCGGGGTCATCAAGGGATTCTGAGTCCTCGGGGGACGGCGCGTCCATGAAGCTCAGGCTTCATTGTGGCCTGCCCGCGCCTATGGAACAAGGGGGAATACGAGCCATTCCGCCGCTAGCAGGATGATGGAGAACTTTGCCAGTCGGGGGTACAGGGAGCGCAGCCCCCCAGGGTTTCCGCCCTCAGCCTTCCCCGTCCGAGCATTCCGCCCCCGCGCAGCGGGCGGGGGGCCTGGGGGGTGCCCCCCCAGATTCGAACATTGAGGCCGCGAGCCGCCGCCGCAGGCGGCGTGCGACGTGGCCGGGTCGCCGGCAGGCTTTTTCAGCACCCCGCTAGGGGCAACCGTTATTCGCCCCCGAACTCCTGCTCCAGCACCGACATCAGCACGGCATCGACCCAGCGGCCATCCACCCAGTCCGATTCACGTGCCACGCCCTCCCGCACGAAGCCGCACTTCTCGTAGCAGTGGATAGCCCGGGCATTGGTCGCGTAGGTGCCAAGCCACACCCTATGCATGCCCATGGCGTCGAAGAGATACCCCAGAAACGTGCGGATCGCATCCGTCCCGTAGCCGCGGCTCCAGTAAGCCTTCTCGCCGATGGTGACGTCGATCTCCACGCTCCGGTGGCGTCGGTCGATTGCGTTGTAGGCGATCATCCCGATGGGGCAGCCATCAGCCTCGATAGCGAAGCAGCGCCCCCGCTCCGGCTCCGACCCGTCGAAGTAGTAGGGCTTCCAGTCCGCCAGGAACTCCTCCTTCGACCTCATGAGGTCCCGTCCACCCCAGAACTCGCGCACCTCCGGGTCCTCCAACCAGCAGAGGACGAGGTCAACCTCGTCCAGCGTCATGGGACGCAGCCGCGTCTTCTCCCCTTCCATGACCGGCTCGCTCATGCCGAAAGACCCCCCTGATAGCGACAGAATGAAACCGCGTCCACGGGCTCCTCTAGAGGGGATGATCCCTACTCCTCGAGCCGCAGCACCGCCATGAACGCCTCTTGCGGGATCTCAACGTTGCCCACCACCCGCATGCGCTTCTTGCCCTCGCGCTGCTTCTCCAGAAGCTTGCGCTTGCGGGTCACGTCGCCGCCGTAGCACTTGGCCAGCACGTTCTTGCGCATCGCCCGGATGGTCTCGCGGGCCACCACTCGCCCGCCCACGGCGGCCTGAATAGGCACGTCAAAGAGCTGACGAGGGATGAGCCGGCGCAGCCTCTGCACCAGCGCCCGGCCCTGGACCGCGGCCTTCTCCGCGTGCGTTATGAGCGAGAGAGCGTCCACAGGCTGCGCGTTCACCAGGATGTCCAGCTTCACCAGCCGCGCCGGCTCGTAGTGCGAGAAGGTGTAGTCCAGGCTGGCGTATCCCTGTGTTCGCGACTTGAGCTGATCGTAGAAGTCCACCAGTATCTCCGACAGAGGGATCTGATACTCTAGCACCACCCGCGCCTCCCCCACCCCCTCTGTCCCGCGCTCTCTGCCCCTTGTCCCTTGTCCCTTGTCCCCTGCCCCATGCTGTAGGTACTCCATGCTCTTGAACTCGCCGCGACGGCCCGTGACCAGCTCCATGACGGCGCCGATGTAGCGGTCCGGGGTGATGACGGAGATCCTCATCCAGGGCTCGCGGATCTCGGCCAGCTCGTTGGCCGGCGGCAGATCGGCAGGGCTGTGCACCTGCACGAGGCGCCCGTCCGTCCGTAATACCTCGTATTCGACGCTGGGCGCGGTGGTGAGCAGGGTGAGGTCGTACTCCCGCTCCAGCCGCTCCCGCACGATCTCCATGTGCAGCAGCCCCAGGAAGCCGCAGCGAAAGCCGAACCCCAGCGCCGCGCTCGACTCCGGCTCGTAGGCCAGCGACGCGTCGTTCAGCTTCAGCTTTTCCAGTGCGTCGCGGAGGAGGCCGTAGTCGTTGGCCAGCACGGGGTAGAGGCCGGCGAAGACCATCGGCTTGGCCGGACGATAGCCGGCCAGCGGCTCCCCGGCGGGCCGCGCGTCCCCGGTCAGCGTGTCGCCCACCTGACACTCCGTGACGTCCTTCAGGCCGGTGGCGACGTACCCCACCTCGCCCGTCGCCAGGCCCTTCGTAGGCGTCATGTCGGGCCGGAACGCGCCCACCTCCAGCGGCTCCACGGACCGAGCCGCCGCCATCAGCCGCAGCAGCCCGTCGCCCGATAGGCTGCCCTCCACCACCCGCACGTAGGCGATCACCCCCTTGTAGGAGTCGTACTTCGAGTCGAAGATGAGGGCGCGCAACGGCGCCTCGCTCCGACCCGCCGGCGGCGGCATCCGCGCCACGATAGCCTCCAGCAGCTCCTCCGTGCCCACCCCCTCCTTGGCCGAGGCGTAGATGACCTCCTCCGGGTCGAAGCCCATGACCTCGGCCAGCTCGCCCGCCACCCGCTGCGGCTGGGCACTGGGCAGGTCGATCTTGTTGACCACGGGGATGAGCGTAAGGTTGTGTTCCTGGGCCATGTACACGTTCGCCAGCGTCTGCGCCTGGATGCCCTGCACCGCGTCCACCACCAGCACCGCCCCCTCGCAGGCCGCCAGGCTCCGCGACACCTCGTACGTGAAGTCCACGTGCCCCGGCGTGTCGATAAGGTTCAGCTCGTACTCCCGGCCGTCCTGGGCAGCGTAGCGCATGCGCACGGCCTTCGCCTTGATGGTGACCCCCTTCTCCCTCTCCAGCTCCATGCTGTCCAGCACCTGCTCCACCGCCTTGCCCCATGCCCCCTGACCCTTGCCCCTCTCGATCGTCCCCGTGCGCTCCAGCAGACGGTCGGCCAGCGTCGACTTCCCGTGGTCGATGTGCGCGATGATGCAGAAGTTGCGGATGCGCGACTGGTCCATCTCGAACCCATCCTAGCACACCACCGAGGCCCCCGCAGCGACCTGCTTCCCGCCTCCCGCGTCCCGCCTCCCGCTTCGCCGGCTCCCCGGCTCCCCGGCTCCAAGGTTCCAACTTTGCCTGCTTGCCTGTTCTCTGTTTGCGTGTTTGCCCTCCATCTTGACAATCACCACCAACCCGCTATCATGGACCTGGCCCCAGGCAGGTGAATCATGCTCCCTAAACGACTCCTTCTTCTCCTCGCCCTCGGCGTCGCAGCCTTCGCCGCGGGCACGACGACTGCCCCCGTCGCCCTAGCGGCCGCGACGTTCACGGTGAACGACCTGGGCGATGCCTCCGACCTCAACGTCGGCGACGGCATCTGCGATTCCGACCCCGCGTCTGGTGACCAGTGCACGCTAAGGGCGGCGCTCGAGGAGGCCAACTTCAGCTCCGACGCCAACACCCTCACCTTCTCGGTGGCCGGCACCATCAGCCCCACGAGCCCGCTGCCGGACCTCTCCTCGGGCAACATCACAATCGCTGGCGCCAACCAGACGGTGACCGTCGACGGCAGTGGGGTCAGCGGGGGTGCGCCGGGCTGTCTCCGGCTCACCTCCGACGGCAACGTCATCGAAGGGATGGTCATTCGCGGATGCGACACGGGTGTGGCGATACCGGGCGGCTCCAACAACACGGTGGGCGGGCCAACCGGCGCCAAGAGAAACGTCATCGTGGACAGCAGCGGTCAAGGCGTCATGATCGCACACGATACGGCCGGGGGCAACCTGATCGAGGGTAACTACATCGGCGTGAACAGCAGCGGCACGGACGCGGCCCCCAACGACCTCGGCATCAGGATATTCAACGGCGCTCACGGCAACACCATCCGGGGCAACGTCATCAGCGGCAATAACGGCCCAGGCATTTCCGTTGGCGGCTTGCTGTACTTCTTGAACGGGGGAAACAACCCCGGCGTGCCAATATCGATCGACGACGACCTCGAGGTGCTGCTGAACGGTGACTCTATCTTCCACGAAAGCACCCCCGACGGCTCCATCGGCGGGATCTCTTTTGTGGCAAACCCCGGCGACATCCTGGAGATACGAGCCTCCAGCACCATTGACGATTGCGGTAGCCTTGGTGAAGTGCGCCTCCTGCATGGGTGGACTCTGGAGGGCCAGCAGTTGACGACAGGGGCCGACAACGGCTGTAGCGGACCTGGCGAATTCTTCCGCGAAAGCTACTCAATAGCTGTACCTGCCACACCTCCGATAGCCTCCGGCAACATCATCCAGGGCAACCGCATCGGTACCAACCCCGCAGGCGATGCGGCCATCCCCAACGGCGGAAACGGCATCGAGATCGTGGGCAGCTCCAGCGACAGCCTTGTCGGCGGGACAGGCGCCGGTGAGGCCAATCTCATCGCCTACAACGACGGCGACGGAGTGAAGGTTGACGGCGACACCACCGGCAACACCATTAGCGGCAATTCTATCCACTCCAACGGGGGCCAGGGCATCGAGAACACTGACGGCGGCAACACCGAACTGGCTCCGCCGGTCATTGACAGCCTGGGCTCGGCCTCCGGCCACACCGAGCCCAAGTGCTACCCGTGCACGGTGGAGGTCTTCTCGGACAGCGACCACGAGGGGCGCGCCTACCACGGGTCCACTGCCACGAATGATGATGCTACGGGCACATGGAGCTACCCGGGTGCCGTGATCGGCCCGAACGTCACGGCAACGATCACCGACGCTAGTGGCAACACCTCTGAGTTCTCGCTCCCGGCTCAGCCTTCCGGCCTGAAGATCGGAGCGCTCTTGCCGTTCACAGGGCTGCTGTCAGACTTTGGGCAACCGCTCCTCAACGCGGCCCAACTCGCCGCGGACCACGTCAACAATGCCGGTGGCGTGCTCGGCGGCCAGGTTCAGATCGCCCAGGGGGACACCGAAGCCGACCCTGTCGCAGGGGTAGCCGAAGCGCTGCGCCTGATTGACAGCGAGGGTGTCAGCGTCGTCGCCGGCGCTGTCGCCAGCGGGGTCACCGTACCCGTTGCCGAGAATGCCACAGTTCCTCGCGGCGTACTTCAGATATCGCCGTCCTCCACCTCTCCGGCTATCACTACGCTGGCGGACAACGATTTTCTCTTCCGAACGGCCATTTCCGACGCCGCCCAGGGCACCGCGCTGGCGGAGCTAGCCCGGGAGCTGGGCTTCCAGACAGCATCGACGCTCTACATCGACAATGCCTACGGCCTGGGCCTATCGGACGTGTTCGCCGAGGAGTTCGGGAGTCTTGGGGGAGAAGTGCTCGCGGCAGTACCACATGAGCAGGGACAGCCGTGTCTACCCGATGTGCTGCTTGCGGCGGTCGGCGATCCTGATGTTCTGGTAGTGATCACGTACCCGGAGGACGGCGCCGACTGCGTCACTCAGGCCTTACAGAACACGTTCATCGACCAGTTTCTGTTCACTGACGGGAGCAAGTCGGAGGACATGGTCGACGCGGTGTGCCAGGTCGTGCCGCCTGACCCTGGGTGCCTGGAAGGAATGCACGGGACCGCTCCCGGTTCGCTGGACAGCCCGGCCGCCCTTGCATTCGACGCGGCGTATTCTGACCAGTACGGTCAGGCGCCACCCCCATTCGCGAGGGAGGCCTATGACGCCCTCATGCTGGCCGCCCTCGCAGCCGAGGCCGCGGATTCCAGCGACCCGTCGTCGGTCCGGGATGCCATCAGGGACGTCTCTAGGCCGCCGGGCGAGGTCGTGGGGCTGGCCGACGGCGGCATCGGTTACGCCCTCAGCCTCGTCGGGCCGGGGCAGGATGTCGACTACGAGGGGGCCTCGGGGTGCGTGGACCTGGACCACAACGGAGACGTGGCTTGTGGAGCCACCGAGATCTGGCGCATCGAGTCGGACAACTCAATCTCCACGGTGGATTCAGAACCTTGGTGGCAGGACAGCGACGGCGACGGCTGCGCGGACAGTCATGAGTGGGGCTCCAACTCCGCCCTGGGCGGCCAGCGCGACCCCTTGAATCCCTGGGACTTCTACGACGTGCCCGTCCCCACCGCCTTCGACGGCGGCACCCTGGCCGACAGGGACAAGGCCGTGAGCATCATCAACGACCTCCTGGCCGTGCTGGAGTATGCGGGCACCTCAGATGACGGCCTGCCGAACGCCGGGCCCGACGGCATCCCCGGCACCCCTGACGACAGGGACTACGACCAGGACAACAACGGGGACGGCCAGGACGACGGGCTCCTCTACGACCGCTCCGTGGGCGCCGTGTGGTCGGACGCCCCGGACGGCGCCGTCACCATCATCGTTGACGTGCTCCTCGTCCTGGCGCAGTGCGGCCATTCCTGCCAGGCGCCGCCCTAGCCACTCCCCTAGCTCCCAGCTCTCCCCTGTTTGCCTGCTTGCCTGTTTGCCTGTCTGCCTGTCTGCCTGTTCGCCGGCTGTCCCGCCTCCCGTCTCTAGCCTCTAGCATCCAGCCCGGTGCCACCAACCCCTTGGCCCTCGCCCCGCCTTCCCCTACCATACCCTCGCCATGCCTGCACGCCCTCGTCCCGGCACAGCCTGCGCACAGCCCCGCCTCGCCGGACGCACAGCGGGCGGAACAATCAAACAATTGCCCCTCCCGCAGATTCGCCGGGAGCCCCAAACTCCGCTCTTTTTCAAGACAATCAAAAGGCCCCGGCGCCGCCGACTGCCAAATGCGTCGCCGGGTCGGGCCTGCCCCCTCACACCTGCGGGCGGGCCATCCTCCTGCCGATCCTAAGACAGGGGGTACCAGTCATGTTCAGACACATGGTCGTCTACGTCGGCCGCTCATCCGTCTTCACCGACAGCCGCTTCACCGAGAAGCTTCGCAGCTCCCTCCGCACCCACGAGGCTCACGGCTGGGAACTGGTGAACGCGGTTGCGCGTGTGGGCGCCCTCGGCGACATCACCGGCATCTGGCTCTTCCTGAGGCGCTCAGCGGCAATCGAGGACGCCGAAGCCGCCTAGAGCGACCGAACCACCCTCGACCCCCACCTGTCGCCCCGAACGCAACAGACGGGCCGAAGCCCCCTCTCGCCCCGGAAGCCATCCAGAGCGGTGCGGGTCTTCTCTTCGCCTGGCGGCACTCACACATGGCGCTGTGCAGCGCTATGATGTGCACGGGCTCCAGGAAGGCACGGGGATCATCGGGTACCTGGGCATCAGCTACTGGGTGGAAGGGGTCTGAAGGGGGCGGAAGGCGTCTCGCAGGCAGGCCTGGTCGAATACGGAGGAGGCATAGCCCCCTGGCGAGACCAGGCCCCCACGTCTACCTCCTTCACTCCTGGCCGTG
>Ga0209979_1002168_pt1 | contig 19347 bp, 22 predicted proteins | sample AnhtaG_FD_183114 | JGI IMG/M metagenome (GOLD analysis project Ga0209979, IMG submission 183114) | Deep subsurface microbial communities from Anholt, Denmark to uncover new lineages of life (NeLLi) - Anholt_01485 metaG (SPAdes) (version 2) | ecosystem: Environmental > Aquatic > Marine > Oceanic...
AAGTAAAACACCCGAAAATGAGGGGGGTCACCTTAATAAAAGTCAAACAGGAGGTAAGTTATGTGGCAAAATGTAGCCTTTATCTTAATTGGCATCGGCATACTGGTCTTGATTGGCTGGAGTGTTCAAGGCTTCTTTACCTCTAGCGACATTCCCCTGCTTATCCGCATAGCGGTGGGTATCATCGGGGTCGGGGTATTAGTGCTTATTGGCCTAGCCATTAAAGACCGGCTTAAAAAGGCAAAGACCGACGATTTCAAGGAGGTAGAGAAATGATTATTACCACCTCAGCCCAGATAGAGGGCAAGAAAATAACTAAAACCATCGGGATGGTCAAGGGCAATACAATTCGGGCGAGGCACCTGGGCAAGGATATTATGGCTGGACTGCGGGGCATGGTGGGTGGTGAGATAAGCGAGTACACCAAGATGATGGCTGAAGCCAGGGAACAGGCCGTCCAGAGGATGGTAGAGGATGCCGAGAAGCAGGAGGCTAACGCCGTGGTCAGTATGAGGTTTACCACCTCAATGATAATGCAGAACGCATCTGAGATATTGGCCTACGGCACGGCGGTGGTGGTGCAATAGCTAAAAAATGGAAAGGTAAAAGTAAGGAGGCAAATCATTGACTTTATTCTAAATGGGTGCTATACCTAGCTCAGTGTCAACAAGGAGGATGGAACAATGGGTGAAGAAAAAGGCAAAACAGGCACGGGGCTGGAGCCAAATGTTGCCGGATTGCTGTGCTACGTGTTGGGTTGGGTAAGCGGGGTGGTATTCCTTCTTCTGGAAAAAGATGACAAGTTCGTGCGCTTTCATGCTATACAGTCAATAGCCGTCTTTGGCGCCATTAACGTAGTCTCCTTTGTAGTGGGCATGTTCAGTCTGATTCCTTTTGTGGGCATCGCTTTCTTAATAATCAACTACCTCATCGGCGCGCTCGCCTTTATCCTGTGGATAATACTGATGATTAAAGCCTATCAGGGGCAGAAATATAAGCTTCCCGTAGCCGGTGACTTCGCTGAGAAGCAGGTTGGCTGAGCAATCGCCCAAATAAGTGAGGAGGAAGCAAAATGAAAAAAATCGTATCATTGGTGCTGGTAGTATTTATGGTGCTGGGTTGCATTAGCCTCATTGCCTGTGGTGGTGGAGAAGGGGATGGAACGGCACCACCATCTGGTGAAGAAGAGGAGGAAGAAGAAAACGGAACGCCGTCTAACGGCGAATCATTAGACGAAATTCTGGGACTGGGAGCAGGTATAGACTCGGTAAAATACGATATGGAGATGACCGCTCCCGGGGTGCCGATGGTAACTATGCACTGCTGGGTCAAGCAGAACAAGATGAGAACCGAAATGACCGAGCAAGGGCAGACTATAATTATGCTGATAGACTATGATGCGGGGACGCTTTTTATGTACATGCCGGATGAAAACTTGGCTATGCAAATGCCTCTCACCCAGGCGACAGAATCCGCTATAGAAGAGGCTCAGGCTGTCGCCGACTATGACTACACTGTTATTGGCACCGAAACCCTGGACGGGAAGGTCTGCCTGGTGGTTGAATATACTGTCGAGCAAGCAACAGCCAAAATGTGGATATGGAAAGAGCATGGCTTCCCTATTCGAATAGAGACGACAACAGCTGAAGGTAAGATGATAGTCGAGTTTAAAAACATAGAATTTGCTGATATCCCTGACAGCATGTTTGAGCTGCCACCGGGTGTCCAGATAATGGAGTTCTGATATTAAAGGCCGGTGACATAACTATCTTTGGGTTGCCCATGACCATAGTGAGCGCAGGAACTTCAGATTAACCCGCCCCACCGGTAGCTCTAATTGCCTTCTCTCCACCACCGGAAAGGCGTTTATCTGGTCTATTTCTGGTTTTAATTGGGATAGCTCCTCATAATCACCCCGGGACAAGATATCATCGATGCGCTGTGCCATTTCCCAGGCCGCTTTGATGCGTTGCTCCCCAGCCTCAGCCATCTCAGGGGGGATAATCCCGTATCTCGCCTTCAGGCCGTTGAGGCGCAGTATCGCCTCGTAAGCCGTGCCCACAATCTGCTGGCGGGTCAGCCACTCTGTCTCGTAATTTAGGGAATACTTCCAGCTTGGCGCTACCAGCGCCTGGCGGTGCTCCTCCAGTGTCCCAAACAGGATATGGTAGCCGTGGCGCTCCGGTTGCTCAAAGCCCAGACTGCCCGGGTCAAGGAAGGGCGAAATAGGCGCAATAAACAGGGAAAGCCGCTTATCGCCCTTAAACTTCTGAAACAGGAAATCGCAGTAGTCAATGGTGTCCATCACCGACTTCGGCGTCTGCTGGGGCAAGCCAATCATAAAGAAGACATCCAGTCGCCCGCAGCCAGCCTCCAGCGCGTCACTCAACGTCTGTTCCAAGTCCCGGTTGGAATAGTTCCTGCCGGAAGCCCTTCTTATTTTGGGGTCGTGGGATTCGGGAGAAATCTCCAGGCAGAAGTTGGGACAGGCTCGGCTCATCTGGTGCAGTAATTCTTTAGGGGCGGGGTAGAATAGCTCGAAGATGAGCTGATTTTTCACCCTATCCTTCTCCAGCCGGCGCAGAACCTCATCGGCGTATTCCTCTCCCGCCTGGCGCAGGTCTCCCAGGATAAAAATAGGGCCCCGGCTAAAGCGCTCAATCTGCTTTACATCCTGAGCCACCGATTGGGGAGAACGAAAGACAGCCTTATCCCGATGGTAGAATTTTTTAAAGGCGGCGGCAGAGCCGCCGCAGATAACGCAATTCTCGGTGCAGCCTTTGCAGGTGAGCACCGCGGTAATGGGATAGCGCCGCCAGTCCTTAAAGGGAATGTAGCTAGCCAGGTCACGGTATCTGATAACCGAGCGCACGGTATTAGCATAGTAGCTGGACATAACATCGCTGAGGTCAGCGGGAACATGAGAAAAGGGGTTTTCCCGTATATAACCTTCTTTATCCCGCCAGACCAGATTGGGCACTTCCTCAGGCTCACTCCCGTTCTTTATGCAATCCATCAGGTTCTTAAGCGGTTCCTCGGTAGAATCACCCCTCATCACATAGTCAATCTCCGGGTACTCCATTAGCTCTTTATAGAAGTAGGACGAGGAAAGCCCGCCGAAGATTACCTTGGCCTCGGGGTGGCACCTTTTCACTATTCTGGCGACCTCAATAGCCCCGTGGGAGCTCACCAGCCAGTGCAAATCGATACCAAATAGCGGTGCTCGCAAACGCTTTATCATTGCCTCGGCGTCGAATTGTTTATCGTTCAGCATACGCACCGCCAGGTTGACGATGCGCACCCGATAGCCGGCGCCCTCCAGGTATTCAGCAATGCTGGTGAAGCCAATGGGGTACATCTCAAACATGGAGGACGACGGAATCAGGTCGCTAACCGGTCCGTAAAGAATAGTTTTCTGACGGAAGTCATAAACGCTGGGGGGATGGAGTAAAACCAGGTCGACTGCCATTAGCTAAAAAATCCTTCCCAGAATATAGCCTATGCCCAGGAGGAATTGAGTGAGCAGGACAACCAGAACGTTATTAGCCATGGCTGGCACCAGTTGACTCATCTCATCATGCTTTCTGGCACCCTGAATCGCCTTTATCGCCAGCGGCAAGGTGAGCAAGGCTATCAGAGAGAAGTCTGGCATTTTCCCCGCCATCACCCAGCCGACTATCCACAAGTAGACTACCAGCGTCATAGCTGAATAGACCATCCATGCCTTATCCTTTCCCATAGCGATGGGCAGGGTCTTTCTACCTGCTTTCCTATCGGCTTCGACGTCGGGGAATTCATTCAGTAGCAGCAGGTTATGCACCAGAATGCCCGAGGGTATGCAGGCAATAACAGCGGGAAGGGTATAATCAGCGGTCTGAACGAAATAAGCCCCCAGAACCGGCAGAGCCCCCATCCCCGCCCCCGGAGCCCACTCCGGCCATCCCAGCCTGGTTAAAAAGGGGGTATAAAGGAGGGTGCACACCGCAGCCACCACCAGCAGAGGTAGCAGCAGCCAGCCCCTGGCGATAACAAAATAAACGCCTATGGGCACTGCCAGCAGTAAGGAGACCAGCCCAAACCACAACACCTGCCTCGGCTTGAGTAGAGCCGCCGGCAGGATGCCACTGCCGCCGCTAAAGGGGGTCCTCTTAGCTTCTAAGTCTATCCCGCTTTTGTAGTCAAAGTAGTCGTTGAGCACATTGACACTGATGTGACATAGCAGCAGCCCGAAGAAAGCCAGTAGGGCATAGCCCAGATGGAAGTAACCATCATACCAGGCGATAGTGGTACCCAGGAAAGCTAGCACCACGGAGAGAAGCAAAAATTGCGGTCTGGTTTCCAGAAACCATACTTTCAGCTTCACTTCTCTTCCTTATGAGCCGTCGCTACATGCTTCGGCCAGTATTTTTCATGCACAAAAACAGCACATCGGGCGCAGTAGTAGATATGGGCTCGGGCATCCTTTCGGCAAACCGGACACTTCATTGATTACCTCCTGAGATTGTTTCTGTCAACCTCACCCCCTGTGTCCCCCTCTCCACTCTTGGAGAGGGGGAATGGTTTTGAAAGAGGGGCGTTAGCCCCTCTTAGACACCCCAAAGAGGAAAAAATCTTCTTATAATGCGGGCTTCGCCCCTTCAAGCTTCCCCTGATTTATCTTACTATCACTTCGTCGCCTACCTTGGCAGCCAGAAAGGCGCTGGCACTGCCTTCTTTCACTGCTATCTCCAGGTAGCCATCGCTGCCGAAAAGGGCTAGAAGTCCCTTCCCCTCGGCATAGGTGTGGCTTAAACCCCCGATGAGCTGAGCGCTAACCTCAATGGTTAGCGCTCGTTTTCCTTTAGGCAGGTCATCTTTCTTGATATCGGTAATCAGATTGCCAAAGCCATCGATATGTACAATATGGCCTACTATTGAGCCATCCGCCGCCTGAGAGGGCTGGGAGAGGGGCAGCGTGATGACCGAGGTTATCACGCTGCCAAAGTCAGTCGGCGGCAAGCCCAGGGAAAGCCGAGCCGCTACCGGGGCAAAGATATCCCGTCCGTGGAAGGTGGTACTAACCTTTGGCCGCCAGAGCTGAGGTTTAGTAATGGCTACCGCCTCCCAGGCCGAAGACTGCTGGGTAACATAGCTCAGGACGCCGTTATCCGGGGCAACAAAGTCAGCCGATTTTGTTCTCAGGATGATAGCCCTGCGCTCGGTGCCGACCCCAGGGTCAACCACCACCACATGAATTGTTCCCGCAGGGAAGAAGGGATATGCCTGGCTCAGGACAAAGGCGGCCTGGGCAATATTTTGCGGTTTAATGGTGTGGCAAATATCAACCAGCTTGGCCTCAGGGTTGATACCCAGTATTACCCCTTTCATCGCCGCTACATAGGCATCAGTCAAACCCAAATCGGTGGTCAAAGTTATTACGGCAGCCATGACAGCCAACTGCTAGCTAATTCTCAGCGTTATAATAGAGATAATAACGAATAGAACTACCAAGACGATGGTAAGCTGGAAGAGTGTTTTTTCCAGACCCCGTTTAGTTCGAAAGACGGTGTCAGCCTGACCAAAGATGCCCCCCAGCCCCCCGCCTTTAACCTGAAGCAGAACGGCTAATATCAAGGCTATAGATAATATAATCTGAGCCACATTGAAGTAGGTCTGCATCTTATTCTTCCTCTAACTTCCTCTCTAGTAATTGGTTCACCAGCCCTGGGTTGGTACGACCCCTGGTGGCTCTCATTACCTGCCCCACGAGGAACTTCAGGGACTCTTTCTTCCCTGCTTTATAATCGGCTACTGCCTGAGCGTTGCTTCTTATTGCCGCTATGATTTCTTTCTCAATAGCCTCGGTATCACTGATCTGGCCCAGCCCCTGCTGGTCAATAATGTCGGCAGCACGCTTTCCAGTAGCAAACATTTCTTCGAGGGCAGATTTGGCGGTGGCGGTGCTAACATCGCCTTGTGAGTCTAAGACCAGTAATTCGACAAGCCATTCAGGACTAATTCTCTCTCTAAACTTATCTATCTCTATGTTGTTGGCATTCATTATACGGCTAACCTCGCCCAAAAGCCAGTTGCTCACCATCTTAGCCCTTTTGGCTGATGACAAGCTATGGGACATTCCCGTCTTGAGGCAATCTTCAAAGTAGTCAGCCATTGCCTTGGAGCTGGTAAGCAGGCTGGCATCGTAGAGGGACAGATTGTATTCAGCGACAAATCGGTCGCGTCTGGCTTGGGGCAACTCGGGCAGCTTTGCCTTTACTTCCTCCACCCACTCCCGGCCCAACACCAATGGCGCCAGGTCTGGCTCAGGGAAGTAGCGGTAGTCGTGGGCATACTCTTTGCTGCGCTGGGCTACTGTTATCCCCCTCTCCTCCACCCACCCCCTGGTCTCCTGGGTGAGCTTTCTACCCTCTCCGGCTATCTTTCTCTGCCTTTTAGCCTCATAATCCAGAGCCCGATAGACTGCCTTAAAGCTATTCATATTCTTGACCTCGGCCTTAGCCAGAGAATCCGGGCTATTCTCAGGACGAATACTGATATTGGCATCGCACCTGAAGCTCCCTTCCTCCATATTGCCGGTAGAGACGCTGAGGTACTGGAGTATGCTGCGCAGCTTTATCAGGTATTGCCTGGCTTCCTCCGGGGAGCGCAGGTCAGGCTCACCGACAATCTCCATCAGCGGCACCCCCGCCCGATTAACATCCACCAGGCTGTAGGACTCTCCATTTGAGGGGGTGCGATGGACTAACTTAGCCACATCCTCTTCCAGATGGACCCGGGTTATACCCACCTGCCTCTTCTCGCCGTTGACCTCGATGGTAAGCCAGCCATGATGACCAAAAGGGGCATCATACTGGGAAATCTGATAGCCCTTCATCAGGTCAGGGTAGGGGTAGTTCTTACGGTCAAACTTGGTGTAATCGGAGATAGTGCAGTTGAGGGCTAGAGCCGTCATTACGGTATATTCTACTGCTTGCTGATTAATGGTCGGCAGAACTCCGGGCATCCCCAGACACACCGGACAGACATGGGTATTGGGTGGGGCACTGGCATAATCAGCGCTACAGCGGCAGAACATCTTGCTCTTGGTCAGAAGCTGGGCATGAACCTCCAGCCCGATGATAGTCTCATAGTTCATGGCACATTTTAGTATAGCAATAATGGTGGTGACTGACAAGGAAAGCATATGCTATAATCGCTTTAGGTGGGGATATAGCTCAATTGGGAGAGCGCTGCCTTCGCATGGCAGAGGTCGGGGGTTCGAATCCCCCTATCTCCACCAAAAATTTTGCACGAGAAAGTCGTACTCCTAAGTTTGGACACTTATGTATATAAAGGAGCAAAGCGGACTGGGTAGGGCCATAGTTTTCTTTACCTAGAACCACATAGTACCGTCAGCATCAAGAACCAAGTCGTTCAGTGTGGCAGCGCCTACAATCTTGGCCTCTGGTATGAAGTCCCCTCGGTCAAGGCCAAGCAACTGGGTACTCTGTTCACAAACCAATAACTCGACGCCGGCATCTATTGCTTGGTCCATTATTTCCTTCAAGGTGGGGAAGTCGCCCTCTTTGACCGTCTCTGCTGTGCCTTTCTTTGCCACCGTTATTCCCAGGCCTAGAAAATAAATGGTAGCATCTATATCCATTGCTTTGGCTGTCATGCCGAGCACAAAAGGTGAGTAAAGACGCTTTGGGGTATCAACGCCGCTTGTTAGAACGTAAAGAATACGCTTCTTCTCAGCCATAACCACCTCCTATTTTATTTTTTGCATGAGAAATCTCCAACCTTCGTCGGTTTTGTCTATCTTTAGTATTTTCTGCCCGGCTCGCTTTGCCCAAGCCTTGAGGTCCGCCTCAGCAGCAGGGTCATCGGCCAATACCTCCAGAATTTCACCGACGGCAATTTTGTCCATTTCCTGTCTGGTTTTTAGGACTGGCGTCGGACAGTAAAGACCTATGCAATCCAAGATTTTATGAGCCCGCTCCGCTGACTTGCTCTCTGCCATCTGGTTCAGCCTCCTCTAGCAGCTTCTTCTCGGATGTCAGCCCCGCAATGGGGGCAAACCCTATTCTCCCGGGGTAAAGGCTTTCGGCACTTGGGACAGTAGAATATGGTTACGCCGCAAACCCGGCACAGAGGTAAGTTTGCCTCTGTTATCTCTACGTCACAGTAGGGACAGTAAATGCGCTCCTTTTTCTCCGTCATCGCTCCTTTCCTCCCTTTGTTTTCTTTTTGCTCAGGTAGTCCTGTATGGCTTTATTCAGAGCCTGGGCCCCCAGGTTGGAGCAGTGAAACTTTTGCTTGGGCAAGCCTTCCAGCTCGTCAGCTACTGACTTAGGAGTAATTTTCTTGGCTTCTTCCAGTGTCTTGCCCTTGGCCATCTCACTCACCATGCTGGAAACGGCAATCGCTGCCCCGCAACCGAAGGTCTTGAACTTAACGTCTTCGAGGCGGTTGTCCTTGACCCTTATGTGAAAAGTCATCATATCCCCACATACTGGATTACCTACCTCGCCGACGCCATCGGGATTCTCGATTTCCCCCACATTGCGAGGGTTCATGAAGTGGTCCATTACCTTGTCGCTATAGACCGGCATCTTATTTGCCTCCTTTGCCACTTTTAGTGAATTTACTGTAGAGCGGTGACATCTGCCGTAGCCTATCAACAATAGGCGGCATAGTCTCCAGAACATAATCTATATCTTCAGCGGTGTTATCTATGCCCAGGGTAAAGAGGATAGAGCCCTGTGCCAGCTCATGGGGTATTCCCATGGCGATGAGCACATGGGATGCTTTGAGTGCCCGGGAGGTGCAAGCCGAGCCGCTGGAAACGGCAATCCCTTGGCTGTTTAACAGCATGAGCATGGATTCGCCTTCGATAAACTCCACGCAAAAGCTGGCGTGCCCCGGCAAACGGTGCTGCGGATGGCCGGTGACGACCAGGTGTTCAATCTTACCTGACAGTTCCTTGAGCAAGCGGTCACGCAGAGGGGTCAACCGTTTTACTCGCTTTGTCACATCAGTCTGGGCCAACTCTGCCGCCTTACCCAGGCCGACAATGACCGGAACATTCTCGGTGCCGGCTCGCCGTCCTCCTTCCTGGATGCCGCCGTCAAGAAGCGGTATAATCCGCACACCCTTCCGCACCCACAGCGCACCAACGCCTTTGGGACCATAGAACTGGTTCCCGGCCAGGCTCAGGGCATCTACCCCCAGTTCCCCCACATTAACGGGTATTGTTCCCGCGGTAGCTACGCCGTCAGTATGAAAGGGAATTCCCCGCTCCCTGGTTATCTTGGCTATCTCCGCTATGGGCTCTATGGTGCCTACTTCACCGTTAGCCTGCATTATGGAGACCAGTACCGTGTCCTTTCTGAGGCTGCGGGGCACGTCTTCGGGGTTAACCACTCCGTATTTGTCCACCGGAACTTCACTCACCTCGAAGCCCCACTTCTCCAGGGTTTTCGCTGAGTGAAGTACTGAGAAATGCTCGATAGCGGAAACGACCACGTGTTTCCCCTTTGCCTGCTGTGCCAGCGCCAGGCCCTTGACGGCAAGATTATTGGCCTCAGTGCCACTACCGGTGAAGATTATCTCCTCAGCCTTAGCCCCTATAAGCCCGGCTACCTGGGCACGAGCTGTCTCTATGGCTTCTCGGGCACCGTCTCCCCAGTCGTGTAGTGACGAAGGGTTACCAAAGACATCACCCAGGTAAGGCATCATTGCCTCACGGACTTCAGGCAGAAGCGGTGTCGTAGCCGCATTATCTAAATATACCTTTCTCATGTTGGCACCTCCCAGGTTGTATTCCTAATCTACCTGCTATGACGGGTCCTCGCCCGCTTAAGGATATAACTGGTTGCCTTCGTCATCCTCAATGATTATAGCATTCTCTGGGCAACTTTCGGCTGCCTCTAGTATGACCTGCTCATCAACAGACGAAGGGTCAAGAACTACCGCTTTGTTTTCATCATCAAGCTTAAATACGGTGGGGGCAATAGCCACGCAGTTACTAACCCCGGTACATAATTCTCTATCCACTCTTACCTTCAAAGCTCGCCTCCTTCATCTTAATTTGTTCCTTTCTCCCTATTTTATCATCTTGTATGCTATCCTTGCTTTAGGGCGAATCTCTTCGGGAACCTTCACTCTTTAAGAGCGTTCAGCGCCCGCTTCCCGGACCCTCGGGTATTCACCAACAATGATAGCGAGAGCGGAATAACGAAGTCATAAAATGAGCGGAGAAAAAGTTACAAAATCATGACATTATAGGCTGTAGTCCCTGATGGAGGTTTACGATGTCACCGAGGCCTTTGGCGTTCCAACTTTTTGAAGCTGGTCTTACAGTCACTCGGGAACCAAAGGACCTTTAAGGCATAAAAAAGCCATTGACACAATTACCAATCACCCCTACAATAGCATTTACGGGCTAGTTCGTGGAGGTTTCATATGAGAATCATGCTCGACGTCAAGGATATACCCAACAAATGGTATAACATCATTCCTGATTTAGACTTTAACATGCCACCCATGATGAGCACCAGCGGCTATCCGCTGAGCCATCACGACCTTGACCCCCTGGCGTCCTATGCCATTATTGAGCAGGAGCTTGAGAAGGAAAAGCGAGACATACCAATTCCCAAGGAAGTGGCCAATTTTTATGCTGACTGGAGACCCACCCCCCTCTACCGTGCTGAGAGGTTAGAGAAGAGCCTGGAAACACCAGCCCGTATTTTCTATAAGAACGAAGGCGGCAGCCCCTCAGGAAGCCATGAGATGAACACCGCCGTGGCTCAGGCATACTACGCCGTCCAGGACGAGAATGTGAAGCGCATGGTGACCGCCACCGGAAACGGCGAATGGGGAGCCGCCCTGGCTATTGCCTGCAACTACTTTGGTATCCAGTGCAAGATATACATGGTGCGGTCTAGCTATGAGCAGAAGGTATATGGACGCTACGTCATGGAGATACTGGGAGCCGAGGTCGTTCCCAGTCCCAACGAGCAGACTTACACCGGTAAGAAGATACTAGCCGGAGACCCCGACTCGCCGGGAAGCTTGAGTATCGCCTTAAGTGAAGCCTTCGGAGAAGCCAACACTCGTGATGATACCGCCTTTTCCTGGGGCACGGTAATGAATCATGTTCTGCTGCACCAGACAGTCATTGGTCTTGAGGCAAGAGTCCAGATGCGCCAAGCCGGTGCCAATCCCGATGTTATCATCTGCGCTGTGGGTGGGGGTAGCGGCCTGGGCGGTCTGGCCTTCCCCTTTTACCAGGAACGCGGACGGGGGATGCGGATAATAGCCGTTGAGACGGCGGCTTGTCCAAGTCTATCCAAGGGGCGATACGCCTATGACTATGGCGATACGGAAGGTCTATTCCCCATGCTGAAGATGTATACCCTGGGCCGCAGCTTCATTCCACCGGATATCCGCGCTGGCGGTATGCGCTACCACGGAATCTCGCCATTGGTCAGCGCTTTGTACAGTGAGAAACAAATCGAGGCCAAGACCTGTATGCAGAAGCACGCCTTTGAGGCAGCCATCACCTTCGCCCGCACCGAGGGGCTGATACCTTCCCCTGAGAGCTCATATGCAGTGGCGGCGGTCATAGATGAGGCACTGGCCTGCAAGCAAAATAAAGAGAAAAAGAACATCCTCTTCCTGCTGGATGGCAACAGTAATCTCGACCTGGCTAGCTTCAAGGATTTCGCCGAAGGGTCGATAGAAGATGAGACTTTCTCGGAGGAAAACGTCCGGGCTGCCCTCGAAAAATTGCCCGAGGTAAAAACGGGCTAGGTTTATAACCACCTTTTTCTTCTGAAATAGACCAACAGTGAGGCACCGATAACAGCCATTACCAGCAAAGCGGCAAAGTAACCCCAGTGCCATCCAAGCTCCGGCATGAAGCTGAAATTCATGCCGTAAACGCCAGCAACAAAAGTAAGTGGTATAAATATGGCAGCGAAGATGGTCAGCACCTTCATCACTTCATTCATTTTGTTGCTGATGCTGGAAAGGTAAACATCTAGCATGCCGGAAAGCATGTCCCTATAACTTTCCACAGTATCAATAATCTGGATGGTATGGTCATAAACATCCCTGAGATATATACCAGTAGATTCATGAATAAGCGATAACTCACCCCGTTCCAATGAATTGACCACTTCCCTCAGAGGCCAGATAGACTTTCGCAGGAATATCATCTCCTTCTTGAAGGCACGAATACACTGCAATGTCTCCGCAGTCGGATTTGTTGCCAGCTCCTGCTCTGCATCCTCTATACTTTCTCCAAGTTGTTCCAGAAGTACAAAATAGTGGTCAACGATAATATCAATTAGAGCGTAGGCAAGGTAATCAGCCGCTGACTTTCTGACACGACCCTTGCTTTGTCTGATTCTCTCTCTTAAAGGCTCAAAAAAGTCGCCTACACGCTCCTGAAACGAAATAACAAAATTTTCCCCAAAGATAAGGCTGACCTGCTCCGCTTCTAACTCGTTCTTCTCCTTATCATAGTAGAGCATCTTCAAAACAACGAAGATGTGGTTGCCGAAATCTTCGAGTTTCGGGCGTTGTCCTGTATGAACAATGTCTTCTAACACGAGGGGATGCAGGCCAAATTTCTTCCCGATTTTTTCCACCACCTCCACATCATGGAGGCCATCTATGTTTATCCAGGTGATGGTAGGCTTGTCTTTAAAGGGAAAACATTCTTCAACTGTTTTGGCTTCCTTCTCTTCAAGTTGCGTTTCATCGTAGTCAATGATTCTAATCCTTACCTTTTCAATCTTCCTCTCCCCTACATGGACAAGGGTCCCGGGGGTAAGACCCACCTTTTGTTTTGTCCTCTTCATGAACAATCTAGGCATTACTGTTCACCTCCTCCTCAATCTCTTCAGCAGTATCGCTCATCTTATCAGTAGTACCCTTTAAATGGCATGATGCACCTCCTTAGATTTGGTTAGCAATGTTGGTTAACGGTGGGGGAATAACTGCCGTCAAAGCGGAAGCTGTGATTAATAGACACCAGGCAGCCTTATAAGAGCGGTGTTATTTCTTCTGCCCTCTACCCTCTTCCTTCTCAGGGTCTGGGGAAGAGGGTACACTAGAGGGCATATCGACGAAGTATTTTTCGGCAGTAAAGGGGGAGTAACCGGTAGACACCTTGCGGCGACCCTCGGTAATCTCCAGCCCGGCGCCACACTTGGGGCAAGTCTGGTTCCGTGGAATCTGTAACGCCCAACCAGCACAGCGATAGTTACACTTTGGGCATTTGCCTTCTAGCATATCTTATACTATATAATACCAAAGTGGTCACCTATGGCTGTCAAGCCCCCTGTCTTAAGGGGGTGGCAAATTTTCCTCTCTGTCAACTGCTCTAATTGCGTTTATCCTCCGTTTTTCAGCCAGTTTCGGCTGAAGCATGAAACCAGAGCCAAAAAGTAGGGGGTTAGTTTGACGGCTATAACGCTGACAGGTAAAATACCATCTGGCAAGAGGTAAACGGTCTTTTATAGTGCTCGTTTTACCCATGACGCCCACTATAAATTTAGGAGAAGACTTGAGCTAATGATTATCCAGTGTGATTTTGACGGCACCATTACCGAAGAGGACGTCAGCTTTATGCTGCTGGACACCTTTGCCCAGGGGGACTGGCGAAAGTTGTTCCAGAAGTACCGGGAAAACAAAATGTCGGTTGGCGATTTCAATACCCAAGCCTTTGCCCTGGTCAAAGTGGGCAGAGAGGAATTACTGGAGGTTGCCAGAGCCGGGGTTAGATTGCGTGGCGGCTTTCATAACCTGGTAAACTATTGCCGAAGCCGGGGCTTTCGTTTCCTGATTGTCAGTAACGGGCTGGATTTCTATATAGAGTCAATTCTGGAAGATGTTGGCTTGGGAGATATTGAAGTATATGCTGCCCAGACCCGGTTCCACCCCGGCGGGCTTGAAGTGCAGTATATCGGCCCCGAAGGCGCGGTTCTAAAAAAGGGTTTCAAGGAGGCTTACACCAAGCTATTCCTTAAGCAGGGCTACCAGGTGGTATGTGTGGGGAACGGTCCCTCTGATATCTTTCCGGCGTCTCTTGCTCAGCATGTCTTCGCCCGGGACGGGATGTTAGACGGCTGCAAGGAGAAGAAGCTTAAGTGCAAGCCCTTTGATGACCTCAATGACGTGGTCAAGGGCTTGGAATTACTCTAAGCTGAGTTTTTAATCCCACAGCTTTTCAATATCCTTTTCTACTTCGGCTTTTCCTGCGGAAGTAAACTCCCGGTAAGACTGGGCAGAACCGTATTCGCGGGGCTGAAAGGCCACTGGCATGGGTACGGCATGCCCGAAGATGAGTGCCTGCTGTTTGGCGGCGAGCTTGGCTAACACCGATTTAAGCTCGGCTCTACCCGATACGCCGGCGAGCACGCTATCGATATCGCGCTCATTATCCAACAGGCAGGTTATCTTGGTACCAAGCTGAGACATAACCTCGCTATCGATACCGCTGGGCCGCTGGTCAATCACCAGCAGGGTGACATTATACTTTCTCATCTCACGGGCGATAACGCCGAAGATGGTCTGGCCGGCGACCTCGGGGTTGAGAAACTTGTGGGCTTCTTCGATGGTAATTACCAGAGGTCGGGGTTTCAGGTTATCCTTGGCGGCGGCGGTTGCCTTCTCCATCCTTGACTGGTACTGGGCATAGATGCGCCGGCTGAGCATGTTGGCCACCAGAATATAGGCGGTGATATCACGGTACCGGCCGAATTCCAGAACTACGTTGGTACCACGGTCAAGATGCTCCAGAATGGCTTTTACGGCGTTGGTTGGCGGGCTGGGTTCGATGAAGGGCAGCCGCTGGATGGTGGCCAGTCCCCGCCGCAGGTTTTGAAAGGTGCTGTCGTGGATATTAAGCTCTTTTAGCAGTTCCTTGCTTTCTTCAGCATCTAAGTCCAGGGTATTCTGTAACCAGTTCTTGCCGTATCTCCGGTGCACCTGGTACACTGCCTCAACAGCCGGCTCGGTAAGATTCAGTGTTTGGCGCAGCAATACTATGTCTTCCGGTTCAATTTCGTCATGGCCGATTCTGACCACGCCGTCAGTGCTCACTCCCCGGTGCCGCGAATTCTCTTCGTCCAGGGTAAAGACGGCGACGCGGGATTGGAAAAGCTGTTTCAGCGCCTTGACCGGCGGACCGCCTTCTCTGGTTCCAGCCCAGCCGTACTCATTGTGCATATCGAAGACCAGGTTGACCGCCCGGCTCTTTTGCAGCATGCCGATAAGCAGGATCCGGGTAAGAAATGTCTTGCCGGTGCCGCTCTTACCAAAGATACCGTTAGAGCGTTTGACCAGCTCCTCCAGGTCGAGGCAGAGCTTGACCTCCATATCCAGGGGGTTGCCGATGAAGAACCTCTTTTCGTCCTCGGTGCCGAAGACCAGCTCCACGTCCTCCTGGGTCGCCAGCTTGACCGCCGAGAAGTGGCTGGGGATGGTTTTTACCGGCTGGGGTCCCTCAAGCATGGTGGCTGCATCGCCGCCAATGACCAGCGAGGGGGAAACGTGGAGCGTGCCGAAGGTGCTGGTTCCAGCTAAAACCTCGGCGATGAAGGGGTCGGAGACATCAGGCGGGGTGAGGGCTAGCCTCTGGTCGGTCACCCCCAGGCTGACATCGGTTATCATGCCGAAGAAACGCCGCTTTTGCCCCTCAATGGTGACAAACCGCCCCACCGCCATATCCTCAATGGAGGCAGAGCTGTCCAGCTTGACCTCCACCCCTTTGTTTAATGAGCCAGAGACAACAATCCCCAGACGCTGATTTTCTGTCATATCCTAATCCTCCCCAGAATAGTTTTGAGCTGGTTAAGGTTGCCGCTGAGCAAGATGGCTAACTCCTTGCCCGCCGCCACTAGGAAGGTACGGGGGTCGGGATGCGCCTGGCTCATCTGGCGGAGCGAGGCAGAAATAAGCTCCTCAGTAGGGACGGGTAGGCGAGCGTTAATCAGTATATTGAGGAAGTCAAAAGACTGCCCGAACTCCTTGACCTCCTCAGGCGGGCAGAGGTAAACAAAGCTATGAATTCGGGCTGGCTTAGGTGGGAGGTAGTGATATAGCTTATTGTCTTTCTTATGCCCCACCACCAAAGCTCCGAACTCGCTTTTAAGCAGTTTTAGAAGCTGAGGGCTTGAGCGATAGATTGCCTCCTCGCTTTGCTCGTCCTTACCCCGGGCAATGGGGCGCCGTCCCGGCTCCAGGCTGGTGGTGGCGGCGTTATAGACTATGCCGTATAGCTCAACGCTTAAATCCTTGGTCTTCACCAGGCTACCCAGTGGCGGAATTTCATATAGCTCATAGCACTGGGCGGTAAAATCGGTGGTGCTGGCTTCGATTACTTCACCGGCTCTCTGTATTTCAGCCATTTTTCTTTACCTCACCGTTGCTTGAGCAGTGCCTTCCTGCCGACAACCTCCTGCCCTTTGTACCACTTCTGGACGGTCTCAATCACCTCATCAGGGTGGTCGCAGACTATGAGCAGGTCGAGGTCTTCTTCGGAGATACATCCCTTATCCAGGACCGAGCTCTTCAGCCAGTCCAGAAACCCTTGCCAGTACTGGCTATTAAATAATATCACCGGGAAGGGTTTTATCTTATAGGTCTGCATCAGGGTCAGCACCTCGGTCAGCTCGTCAAGCGTGCCCAGCCCACCGGGCATTATAACAAAGGCGATGGCATACTTCACCAGCATGACCTTGCGGACAAAGAAGTGGTTAAAGGTTATTGACTTGGTGGTGTAGGCATTGCAGACCTGTTCCTCGGGCAGGTCAATGTTCAGCCCCACCGAGGTTATCCCGGCTCTGAGTGCGCCTTTGTTGGCTGCCTCCATAGCGCCCGGCCCACCGCCGGTTATGATGGAGAAGCCCAATTGGCCCAGCCGGTAGGCTACTTCCTCTATCTGGGCGTAAAGCTCGTTATCCTCTTTAAGTCGGGACGAGCCGTATATGGTTACTGCCGGCTCTATACCGGAGAGTTCATCAAAACCCTCCACCAGCTCCCCGATGATGCGGAACATGCGCCAGGACTCTTCCTTGGCCAGTTCGTTTATTTCATATCCATTCGGCATGTTATCCTCCCTAGTCTTTATAAGGTGACCCCACCCCCCGTTTTTAGTATATGTCTTTCTTCCCACCTAGCCCGCCCTCATAGGCTTCTTACCCCAAAAAAACTTTGTTTTTTCGGGGGCCCCGTATTCGCCTCTCATACTCTCCAGAACCCCCGCCCTACAGGGGTTTCACCCCTCTAAGACTCTTCTATTTCTTCTTGGCTGCCTGTTTCTCCAGCTTTGTCTTCTTGGGCTTCCTGGGTTTCTTTACGTTCTTTCTGCCTTTACTTCCCATTATTTGCCTCCTGTTTTGAGGATTTTCCTTTTTTCACTATCTTGCTATAGGTATTCTTGTAATCCCCGTCTTCTCTGCCACGACACATCTTACGGTCGTGCCTATTATGAATGTAACCTTGTCGGGATAAAGACCTCTTCCAACGCCTATGGTTAATGCGTATCCTGTGTCTGGATTTGGGACAATTTTCCAGATTATGTTTGACCTATTGAAGATTATTACATTTTCGGTCAGTGTTCCTCCCCCTAAAAGATATAAACCTAATTTGTTGCCTCCTTTTACCTCCAACGTAGCTGCGCTTCCGTGCTCTCTTGTAAAGTCAATCTTACCCTTCTCATCCTTGAAAAAGTGGACAAAACTCTTGAGCATACTCGGTGGTGCAAGAATCACGTTTGGCATGTGACCGATGCTGTTCAATCTTTCAATTTCTTTCAGAACAATGGATAGTTCATCATCCTTTTCGTTACAGAACTCATTAATCACTTTTACTTCATTTTGAATTGTCTTAACCAAGAACCTTTTCTCTCCTGCGGCAATCTCTTCTCCGAGCTGTCTAAACGCTGGCCCCCACCAATAGTCTTTTGCATTGAATTCATTCAAACTGATATTTGAGCGTATTGCAATATGTACCAAGTTCTTCTTATCTTCTTCATTCGCTTCGGCTAACCTCACTATGTTACGAATCATAGTGCTTCCTAAATATCCTTCCCAAACACCTTTATCAAACTCGTCTACTGTTTTTTCGTCCAATCCCTCTCGGCGTTTTTCTAATTGTCTTGCAACATCATATAGTTGATATTCTTTAGTAGAAGTTTCACTGGCCTGAGCTTTTCCATTAGGTTCCATCGTCTTCACTATATCATCAATTGCCTTATTGCATACTTCCTCAAAATCGCTATCACTGAACTCTGGGCATTTCCTGCCTCTCAATTCAATAGGAATATCAAGCCCCTTCTTTCTGATAGAGCTATTTACCTTAGTAAGAGAGCTAGCAAGGCTCCATTCTGCCTTCTGAGCTTCAGAATCTGCAGTGCCAGTGGTAACTATCGTCAACATAGCATCGCAGGATTCAATATTTTCAGCAATGTCACTAATTAGCCATTTTGCACTGCTGGAATCATCAGCCCATACCCATGCTTTTATGTCTCTTTGCTTACATAGTTCTTTTGCTTTCCCAGCATATCCTAATCCTTCACCATTTTTCTCACAGTAGCTTATGAAAAGCTTCATCTTTCCCCTCCTAAAATCAGGAGTCTAAGAGGGCGTTAGCCCTCTTTATATTATACTCCTCCCCCTCTCCTTTGAAGGAGAGGGGGTCAGGGGGTGAGGTAGTAAATAACTCATTATACCCACCTCGTCCTCTTACTGAAACTCTTGGCGGAGGTGGGGGTGGGCATTTTTTCACCAATCAGCAACGACTCCACCAGTTGCCAGAAGGTTTCTCTATCAGCCCCGGTTACCACCGCCTGCTCATGGGCTTCACTTAAAGCCACCGGGTAGCCCTGCCCCCGCTGGCACTGGTCTAAAATTAGGGCGTGGGTCAGATTGAGCAGGCTTTCGTCAGTAGCTACCCACTGCGGAATCTCAACCCGCGCTATTTCATCATCTATCCTGAGGTAGAAGAAATAGACCTCATGCACCCCGTAGTGCTTCTGGATTTTAGATGTGCTGATAAACAGCGCTGACCTCTCTCCCTCAGCTAGCACACTGGCAAATAGCTCCCTATCCCGCACACCGGCTACTTCATCGCAGTCCCTTGCCTTATTTGGGCAGTAGCGGTCGCAGTCCGCCGGCTCATGGGGGCATATGGCTACCCGCAGGGCGTTGACCACATCGGTAGAGCGGGGAAAGCTTATATAGCTGGCGAGGGCGACTCGCTTATCGGTATTAAGCTTCCTTATTTGCTCCAGGGAGCGGAGAAAACCCTTATGCAGCAGCGCCTCAACGACAAACTCAGGGTAGACCTGTC
>Ga0209979_1002169_pt1 | contig 19346 bp, 14 predicted proteins | sample AnhtaG_FD_183114 | JGI IMG/M metagenome (GOLD analysis project Ga0209979, IMG submission 183114) | Deep subsurface microbial communities from Anholt, Denmark to uncover new lineages of life (NeLLi) - Anholt_01485 metaG (SPAdes) (version 2) | ecosystem: Environmental > Aquatic > Marine > Oceanic...
TGAACTTCAAGACAGATTCTCACACAGCCGCCACAGAGAATGCATTTGTTGGGATCTCTTATAATATAAGGATGAGAATCGTCAATGGTATACTGTTGGCGTCTTCCCTGAAAATGCTCTCCATCAATTCTGTACTCAATAGCGTAATCTCGCAGCCGGCACTCAAAAATCTCCTGACAGCCGCAGGAAAGACACCGCTGACATTCCCTTTCTATCATATCTTCGGTGAAACCGACTTGGGTTTCAGCGAAATTTCCCCTTCTCTCTTCCAGAGCAAGCTCAGGCATCTTACCTCGAGGAATCCTCTCTACCTGGGCATACTCTTTAGCATCGATTTCATTGAGCTCACCCTTTTTGATGCAGAAAATCTCTTCTTCGCCACGTGGTTTTTTACCGGCCAGGTACTGGTTAATGGAATGGGCTGCCCGGCGTCCGCAAGCTATAGCCTCAATAGCAGTAGCAGGACCGGAAATGCAGTCGCCCCCGGCAAAGACTCCCTTTAAGCTCGTCTCTAAAGTTTTCTCATCTACCTGGACATAGTTTCTTTTAGTAAGCTGAACAGAGGTTCCCTCCAGGCAGGATTGGTCCAGATACTGTCCAATAGCAGCGATGGCTGTGTCGCAAGGTATGTCAAACTCTGAACCGGGAATAGGCTCCGGTCTGGCCCTGCCTGATGCGTCGGGTCTACCCAATTTCATCCTCTGGCAGGTCAGGGATGCTAATCTCTGGTTTTTTCCATTTGCTCTCACCGGGGCAGCCAGGTAAAGGATTTTGACACCCTCTTTTTCTGCTTCTTCAACTTCTTCTTCCTCAGCAGGCATCTCCTTTCGGGATCGGCGGTAGATAATGGTTACCTCATCAGCCCCTAATCTGAGAGCGGACTTGGCAGCGTCAATGGCGGTGTTGCCTCCTCCGATGACACATGTCCTCTTTCCTACCCTCACCTTCTCTTTGAGGGCGATCTGGCGAAGAAAGTCTAGCCCTGAAATAACTCCATCCAGATCCTCTCCTCCGATTCCCATCTCCCAGCACTTCTGTGCCCCCAGGCCCAGAAATATGGCCTCAAAACCTTCCTCTTTCAAACTATCTATGGTGATGTTCTTTCCCAGGGTTCTGTTGCATTTAATCTCTACCCCCAGGGCAATGATGGTGGCAATTTCCCTGTCTAATTCGTCCTTGGGGAGCCGATACTCGGGAATGCCGTATCTCAGCATTCCTCCAGGCTCTGGATTTCGATCAAAAATAGTTACCTGGTGGCCTTCTCTGGCCAAAAAATACGCTGCCGAAAGACCACCAGGCCCGCATCCAATGATGGCTACCTTTTTGCCAGTGTCAGGTTTACGGGAAGGGATATAAGGGTGACTACTTTGCATATCGCAGTCAGCCAGGAATCTCTTAACAGCATTAATGGCCACAGGCTCATCCACCAAATTTCTTCGGCACTCTCTCTCACAAAATCTAGGACAGACTCTGCCGCAGACAACGGGCAGGGGATTAGTTTCCTTGATGAGCTTCAGAGCTTCCTGGTAATCACCCTTGCTAGCTAAGGCAATATATCCCTGTATATCTATCCCGGCAGGGCAAGCCAGTTTGCAAGGGGCCAGGCAATCGGCATAGTGGTTAGAGAGAAGAAGCTCCAGGCACATCCTCCTGAGGACGATAATCTTCTCCGTCCTGGTTCTTACCCTCATCCCTTCACCTACAGGAGTTGAGCAGGCAGGGGTAGGCCGAGGCATGCCCTCCACTTCAACCAGACACATAAAGCAGGAAGAGAAGGGATCAAGACGAGGATCATAGCAAAGGGTGGGAATCTCGATATCTTCACCTTTGGCAGCTTCTAAAATGGTGCTGCCAGCTTCAACTTCAACTGGCTTATCGTCTATAGTTAGCTGAACTTTCTTAGACATTTTTCTCTATTCCGAGAAACCGATGGTAAGGCTCTACTTCACTAAGACAGCATCGAACTTGCAGCTATCCAGACAGATGCCGCACCTGGTGCACTTTTCCTGGTCAATACGATGAGGCTCTTTCTTTTCTCCCAGGATAGCCTCAGTAGGACAGCGCAAGGCACAGACTCTGCAGCCGGTGCAGTTTTCAGGGATAATTTCAAAAGTTATGAGAGCTCGGCATTTCTTGGCCGGGCATCTTTTCTCGAGAATATGAGCTTCATACTCATCTTTAAAATAGCGAAGAGTAGTGAGGACAGGATTGGGAGCAGTCTGACCTAACCCGCAGAGAGAAGCTTCTTTAACCTTTTGTGCTAGATTTTCCAGGAGCTCAAGATCCTCAGGGTTCCCTCTCCCCTCGGTAATTCTTTCCAGAATTTCCAGCATCCTAAGGGTTCCAATGCGGCAAAAAGTACATTTGCCGCAGGACTCTTTCTGGGTAAAACTAAGGAAGAACTTGGCTACATCCACCATGCAGGTAGTCTCATCTATAACCACCATTCCTCCGGAACCCATAATGGCTCCGGTGCTGGTTACCGATTCATAGTCCACCAGGGTATCGGCCAGCGTTTCCGGTATGCATCCTCCTGAGGGTCCTCCTATTTGTACGGCTTTCAGCTTGCCGCCATTCTGGATACCTCCTCCAATACCAACGATGACTTCCCGCAAGGTGATCCCCATAGGAACTTCCACCAATCCCCCCCGGGTAATTTTGCCAGCTAAGGCGAATACTTTGGTTCCCCTGCTTTTCTTTATACCGCACTCACTGAATTTTTTTCCTCCATTGATGATAATCCAGGGAATGTTGGCTAGAGTCTCCACATTATTGATGCAGGTGGGTTTTCCCCAGAGGCCTGAAGTGGCAGGAAAGGGGGGTCGGAATCTGGGCATTCCCCGCCTTCCTTCAAGAGAGGCGATGAGAGCCGTCTCTTCCCCGCAGACAAAGGCGCCCGCACCCTCCATAATTCTAATTTGGAAGTTAAAGTGAGTTCCTAGAATTGACTCTGTCAGGTACCCCCTTTCTTCAGCTTGTCTAATAGCCTCCTTCAGTCTTTTCACCGCCAGGGGGTACTCCGCCCTCACATAGATATAAGCCTCTGAAGCACCAATGGCATATCCGGCTATGAGAAGACCCTCAAGGACACCATGAGGGTCACTTTCCAGAACGCTTCTATCCATAAAAGCTCCTGGATCTCCTTCATCGGCGTTGCAGACCACATATTTCGGCTCTCCCCAAGCACCTCTGGTGAGTTCCCATTTTCTCCCGGTAGGAAAACCAGCTCCGCCTCTTCCCCTGAGTTCAGATTTTCCTACCTCCTCGATTACCTCATCCGGCCCCATCCTTTTTACTACTTTCTCTAGAGCCTGGTAACCGCCGGAATCTAGATATTCATCAATGGACTCCGGATCAATAACCCCACAGTTTCTGAGAACGATCCTTCTTTGCTTGGAGAAAAAACTCTCAAAAGGTGTATGAATACCGTCACCCAGGATGATCCACTCTTTTATGGGGCGACCCCTCTGAAGGTGCTCTCTTAAGATCCGCTCGGCTCTTCTCAGGGTTACCTCCCCATAAATTATTTTCTTATTCTTTCCCTGAGGGACAACTTCTACTAGAACTTCCTTAAAACACATACCAAGGCAGCCAGTTTTTTTGAGGTTAACCGGAAGATTTCTCTCACCTATCTCTTTGGCTAAATAATCAAAAACTTCTTGTCCTCCTGCGGCGATACCACAGGAAGCGAGACCCACTTTCACCACTGTTCTTGAATCATTTGATGGCATACGCATTTTATTAGACCCTGAGCTTCCTAGTATTTCTTGATTATTTTTTTGATTTTTCGGGGGGTGAGACGCCCGTGAGTTTTTTCATTAATCATCACGCAGGGGGCCAGGCTACAGCAGCCGAGGCAGGCCACCCGTTCCACAGTAAACTTACCATCTTCAGTTGTATCTCCTTCATCTACTCCCAACTCCTGGTAGAGAGCATCGGAAATCTTCTCCACTCCACCAATATGACAGGCCGTCCCATGACAGACCTTAACCATATTCTTACCAATGGGTTTCTGGCGGAATTGAGCATAAAAACTCACCACTCCCTCTACCACGCTTGGAGCGATAGCCAGTTCAGCGGCGATGCGCTCTAAAACTGGCTTAGGCAGATAGCCGTAAGCTGTCTGGGCATCTTGCAAAATAGGGATGAGACCTCCACGCTCCCCATTGTGCTTGTAAATTATGGCCTCTACTTTGGCGAGATTCATTTTTGCTCCGAGAAATCAATTTAAATTTAGCTCTTTCCAGGGCCTGGGGCGCTCAAAGAAGCTTCTTACCTTTAGAGTCTCCAGTTTCGAGACCCATTTCTTTTTCCTGATTTTCCGCGCCACCACCTCAACGGACGAGGATGCCTCAACTATCACTATTGCGTCCCAGGAGCCCTGAACTGGATCAACGAAGTCTACCTCGTCTATCTCTTCCAGCTCTCTCAATGCACTAGCCAATTCATCCGGGGGTAAGCTATCAGCAAACTTAAGCATAAGATAAGCTCTAAGTCCCATTCTACCCCCTCTTTAGCTCCTTCCGGACGAGATTCAGGACTCCAGGCAGGGAATTTCTCACCGGCCTACTCAACCCTATTCCCATTTTGGTATTTTTAATTTCCACTCCCAGCACCACAACTTCTTTGGGAAAAATTTTACCTAAAGTCTTTTCTGCCAGAGCTAACCCATGTTGCCAATTAAAATCGTGCAAGGAAAGAAAATTCAGCTTTGAATCTCTGAGGTCCTCTCTTTTCATGCGATAGATAGTCCCCGCCTTTCTTCCGCTCATAACCGCATCAATGATAATGACCTTTTCTTGGCCTTCTAGCTGGAATAAAATATCCATCCCCCCCGTCCCTATGTCCACGAGTTCAACTCCTTGAGGTAAAGGGAGTTTTTCCAGTTCTTTTAACGCCCACACCCCAATTCCATCATCTCCTCTGAGCAGATTGCCGCAGCCGATAATCTTGATTTTAACTATTTCTCAAATTCTCCTTCCCTTGGCAGCATGATAGGCCTTGATAAAAGAATCAGAATAGATCTGTTTATTTAATAGGAGTTCTGCGGTAATGGCTGCATTTAACAAATCCTTATCAGTCGCATCGCAGATGGCCGCATCTAATCCAGATTCAACGGCCATGACTAAAAAAATTCGGTTGATTAATCTTACTTCGCTACTTTGTGAGGAAATGTTACTCAGGCCGATGACCATATGGGGGGGAGGATCGGAGAGGAGCTTGAATTGACGAAGAGCCTCCAGTACATGGGAAGCCTGAGGTTGAAGGAACTTCAAGGGCATGGTCACGGGATCGAGGAAGATTTTTTCCGGGGAAAGACCCTTCTCCGTGGCACTGACAAAGATCTTTGCTCCCAGTTCCACCCTTCGGTTGACATCCTGAGGACTTCCCTTCTCATCCATACACACCCCAATCAAGGAAGCATTATGCTGGACAGCCAGGGGCACCATTTGCTCCAGTTTCTCTTCATGGGCGGTGGTGGAATTAATGATGGGCTCTTTTACACAAATTTCTAGAGCTCTCCTGACAAATTCCACCTTATTGCTGTCAATGGAGATAGGGCTATCTACGGTATTCTGAACTGTTTCTATCATCCACAGAAAATCTTCTACTTTGTTAGATACGGCACCGATATTTACATCAATGTAATCTGCTCCGGCTTCGATCTGTTTTCTGGCCCACTTTTCGATGATGGATTTATCCTTTTCCTTGACGGCCTGGACGATGTCTTTGAATCCTCCGTTAATTCTCTCACCTATGATAATCATTTTGTCTCCTCCTGTGAACTGCTCAAGCTAGCGGACCGTGCCATCAGTTTATCAATATATTTTCTTACCTCTTTTGCTGCCTCAGGATGACGCATGACAATAATATCGGCCCCTGCCAGAAGATAGGTATAGGCAGTGGTGGCTTCCCACAAGGGACCGCGCTCTCTATGATCGCCCCACTGAGGAGCCTCTTCCTGAGTGCTAGCAGCTTCCTTTATCTTCCAGACCTCCTTTCCTATATCGCAGATGATGGGCATAGCCCACATTTTGTCTCCTCCCAGGCCTGCTAACCTGCCCCTTTCCATAATGGTATAGACATATTCGATTCCGTACCCCAGTGCTCCTGTGGTAGGATAGATAACGATGTCTTGAGGATCAAGTCCTAGATCCGTGGCCAGAATATTCACCTGCTTGGCAATATTGATATCCACCGGAGACTCGGCGATCAATTTATGTCCATCAGCTTTGCAGAGGGCCACCAGAGTTTTGTAATTATCCTCGGTGATGGATCCAAAAAGACACCTTTCCCCTGCCGAGACTTCACTGCATCTGGGAAGAACCTCGTTATCCTTGTCGTCGTTTCCACATCCCCAGATGATGAGAGGAGACTTTACCGCTTCCAGCACCGACTTTACTGCCCGGCTGGCCTCTTCAGGCCCCCGGTTTTCCCCATCGGGGTCACATCCCTGAAGCTTCAGACAGATTAGACGGGCTCCAAACTCCTCCTCACATTTCTTTGCCCATGAGGCAGGATCATCCCATACATCAGAGAAAAATTCAGCTAACAGGGGATGCCAATCCTTTGGAAGGACATCCCAGACCTCCATGGCAACTACCGGGGAATGGGGTATCTTTCCCTCAAAATGAAGAAAGGGCAGGGTAGTCTCTCCTCCTACAGTAACGCTGTAAGAACGAGTTCCTCCTTCTTCCTGGGTGGCTCCGATCCTCACCGTATTGATGGGACTCACCCATTTCCGTGTAAAATCCGGAATGCTCATTATCTAACCTCCTTATTAATCTCGTTTTTCTTAAGAATTCACCTCTCTCTTTTCACTCCAGGTTTAACTTTTCCAGTAGATTAGCTACTGAGCGAAGGGCAGGGGAGGCCTCAGGCAGATCCTTCAGGGATCTATCTTCCTTACTTAAAGACAGTATGAATTCATCCTGGGGAACTTTACCTAACAGGGTAAGGTTATTTTTCTCGATTTCTTTTTCTAGATGGAGCGGGATCTTCTCCTTAGCGTTGTTGAGAATGAGATATTTCTTCTTTATCCTCAGCTCCAGCTCTTCCCCCATTCTACTGATATTACCCGCTGAGCGCAGGGAAACCGGATTATCATCACTGATCACTAATAATAAATCCACGTCTCGGGTAGTGCGGCGGGATAGATGCTCCATCCCTGCCTCGTTATCAATAATAGCATACCGGTAGTTTCTGATAATAGAATCTAAGAACTCGCGCAGAATACTATTGACCAAGCAGTAGCAGCCCGGGCCTTCCTGTCTTCCCATAACCAAAAGATCCAAACCTTTATCTTCAATCAGACATTCCTCGAGCCCCAGCTTTAGATACATTGATTTGGACATCCCTGCTGGAAAGTCCCCTTTTTTTATTACCTTCAGAGTCTCCTCCCTTAAACCACCCACGGTCTGATGTACCTCAACTCCCAAGAGCTGATTGAGATTCACATTGGGATCAGCGTCTACAGCCAAAACGGCCCCTTTCCCGTTTTTCACCAGCTTAAGAATTATTAGGGCGGCCAGGGTACTCTTGCCTGTTCCTCCCTTACCGGCCACAGCTATAGTAAAGGACATCTAAACAGTCTCCTTTATTTTCTCGGCCAAGGAGGGGAATTTTGTTAGATCTGTATGGGGGATGAACTTAGCGGAGAGAAACTCATCCATATAATGAGGATAGGTAATAAGATCATAGTATGTCACACTCTTAGAGATTTTCTGAGCCATTTCCAGAGCCTCTTGAGAGAGCAAGGCCATCTTAGCTCCGGTGACGGAAGCATTACCCACGAATTGAATCTTTTCCGGAGAAACATCAGGGATGAGGCCAATCATGACAGCTTTTTCCTTATTGAGATAACTTCCAAAACCCCCTGCCAGATAGATAAGGTCTATATCATCGAATTCTAAATTCATGGAGTGAGCTAATATGTGAGCTCCGGAGAAGATAGCCGCCTTAGCTCTGATTAAATTTTCGATATCGGGTTCGGTAAGCACAATATCATCCCCGGTTTGAGTCTCAGAATGGGGAACCAGAACAAATTCAAGCTCGCCATCTCTTTCACGAATGCGAGAGGTAGCCTCAGGCTTTAATCTTCCTGAGCGGTTGATATAACCCATCCTGAAAAGCTCAGCCACAATGTCTATCAGACCTGATCCACATAGTCCCCTGGGTTTAATATCACCAATGGTAGAGAATTCTATCTGGTGGGCATCTATTATCTTGACTTTTTCAATGGCTCCTTCAGCGGCTCTCATGCCATCCTTGACCCCACTTCCTTCAAATGCGGGACCAGCAGAAGCCGAGCAGCAGATCATCCATTCCCGATTGCCCAGTACCACCTCTCCATTGGTTCCTATATCTATGAGCATGGTGATAGAGTCCGCTTGATTGATACCAGTAGCCAGGATACCTGCGGTTATGTCTGCTCCCACCCAGGCACCTATACTGGGCAGGCAGTAGAGAAGACCCCTGGGGTTAATCTTTATTCCCACCTCAGCGGCCCGGATGGGTGGTGGTAAAGTAGAAGCAGCCACGTAGGGTTCCCGTCTGATGTGAGAGGGATCCAGACCCAGAAGAAGATGCATCATAGTGGTGTTTCCGGCGCACAGAATCCCCATGACATGGTGGAGTTCAACCCTGTTCTTAGAAATGAGGGAAGTGATGAGGTTGTTAATGTCATTGACTATAGCTTCCCTTAGTCTGTCATAACCTTTGAGCTCCCCGTAAATTATTCTGCGGGTTACCTCTTCCCCATAGACACGCTGAGAGTTGTAGGTAGCTTCGGCATCAAGGGTCTTAGAATTATTCAAATTCAACAGGTGAGCCACTACTGTAGAGGTGCCTACATCTACAGCCACGGCGAAATTGGTTTTGGTAGTATTTCCCTCCTCTATCTGGATAACCTCAGTTGTTCCTCCTCTCATTCCTATGGTGGCGGTGATCTTTCCTTTGCTTGTTCTCACCATCTGAGGGATCTGCCGGATGACTTTGAGGCCGGTCTGCATTATGGTGATGTTTTTCTTTCGTCGGATCTCCCGGTAGATGCGCTGCTGATCGGCTAGACTATCATGAAGGGTGGGCGGGGGAAGTTCCAGATATATTTTCTGGATAAGAGGGTCGTATTTGAAGAAGACCTTATCTTTAGCGGCAGGATAAAACGCCCGAAAGCGCTGAGAATCTGTATCTACCAGAATCTTTCTCTCTTCAATTCGGGACTCCGGCGGAACTTCAACCTCTACGTTTCCTTGTACCGTGCTCTGGCAGGCTAGAGCATATCCCTTTCGGATTTCATCCCGGTTGAGGAGAGTAGTGGGGTTAGTATTGACCTTGCCTTCTTTAATAATAAGGCGACATTTTCCGCAAATGCCGTCCCCTCCACAGATACTTGAGACAAAAACTTCTGCCTTCCGGGAAGCTTCTAATAAGGTGCTACCCTTCTCTACTTCGACCTCTTTATCTTCCGGTCTAAAGATAACTTTGAATTTTTCAATCTTCACTTTCGGTTATGTTTTCCACTCCTTTCTCAGAAAAGAAGGTATTCGGGAGGCTTCCTCCGGGCCTATGATGGCCTGCCAGGGAGATTCTTCTTCTATTTCTGCCCGAAATACCGCCACCAGTCCAGGAATAATTATCTTGTTGTGATTAACTTTTTCTTTTACCTTTTGTTTCTCCAGAGTCTTAATTACTTTTTCCGCAGACCACTTGTCTCCAGCATAGGCATTAAGGACACCCAATCCTTCCGTATCCACTACCGAGATGAAAGAGGGGACTTTGCTACTTTCTACCTCTCCCTCCACGGTGAAGTAAGTCAGGGAAAAATTGGTAGTTACTAATACGGGAGAGTCAGCTCCCGGACTCCCAATTTCATAGAGTTTTGCCTCCACAGTATTGGGAACCTGTGGGTCTGTATAGATATTCTGTCTTACGGTAAGCAGAGGAAGAAGCTGCCATTTCTCTTTTCCCTCCATAACCACAATACCCCCGTATTTAGATATATAGGTGGTGGCCTCAGCCACTTCCTGGAAGGGGCTCTTCTCATGCGTGAAAACTATGGTAGGATAACCCAGAGGACGAAAATTCTTCTCCAGAGCCAATCTCCTCATCTTGGTAAAGCTGCCGAGAGCCTCAGCTAAATCACTTGAGTCTAGATCCAGAACCATATCTTCTGTTCCCCTGTTCTTGATCTTCTGAGTGAGATCAGCCAGATCCTCCAGGGTTTTGCCTTTGACTACTAGGGGGCAGTGATGCTCTTTGGCTAGATCCGCCATCTCTTCCCAGTTCTCCTGGTTAGCCGCATACAGAAGAGGATTATCTTCAGCGCTTACCTTGAGTGCCGCCTGCATAGCCCAAGGATCTTCAGATACGAGGATTAGGGGAAGAGCGGAATTCTCCATCGCTCTCTTAACTACTTTGGCAAAAGATTGTGGCTCACCAGAGGTATGCTCCAGGGCCAGAAGATCTACTCCAATTTCCTCTCCCACCCGGGTAAACTTGAGATTGTTTATGTCTCTAATCTCCTGGTCGAGTTTATTCTCTGGTACATCTTCTCTTACTTTAATAGCGACCAGGCTCGGATGATAAAATTTCTCCTGGTGTCGGAAAAGGACGGTTTCCTGTCCTATTTTGAGTTCGTGCTCACTTTTGCCGATCTTGACCAGCCTCATGGGAGGAGCAGAAGCCTCATCAAGTTTAGCTTTAGCTTCCTCGCTCACGTGGGGACACTGATCCAGGGAGACCCGCTTGGCGGCCAATTGCATGGCAAAGGCCATACAGGTGGGGAGGTTACAATCTCCACAGTTAGTCTTGGGTAAGTTTTTGTAGATCTCTAACCCGGTTAAGGCCATTATCTTTCCTCCTTTACATAATTGGTTCCATAGAGAGGGCAGGATGCTTTTTATCCTGCAGGAACCTCAGCAGTTCCTCCGAGGTGGTAGCCTCTTTCTCAGTGGCGATTTTGTCCATAAGATCCACCTCACCTATTTCCTCAAGGCGCATCTTGACTCTTTCCCCTATTTCTTCTTTTAGCTCCTGGGGCATCCAGACAACTCTCTTGATACCCCCCTCGGCGGAGATAAATTTTTGGCTGGTAATATACATTTTACCCATGCCTATGAAGCCCGGAGTCTGAACTCCACCACCCACCTGGCCAGCCATGGTACTGAAGGTCATTCCCACCGGAGTCATTCCCGTAAATTCCCGGTTGACGATCATAACCCCGTTTGTTTCCGGAAGAACCACGGTGATACACTCAAAACACCCACAATTCTTGATAAGCGGACCTCCATTAACGAAATAGCAATGAGTATCAGTAAGGGTCAAGTTATAAACATAACTATATCTACCGTTATTTTTGATATTTTCTACTTTAGTAACTATGTCCAGGAAGTAATCAGTTTTGAGAGCAGCTTCAATAATACTCTGGTGCCCTTCCTCTTCTGAGGGAGGATCAAGGAGATTAATTCCCAGATTAGCGTTAAGAACTTTGTTGGCATTAGAGATAATCGGTCGAGATCGTCCCGTCTTATAGTAAAATAGGGTACTGGGAGAAAGAACTTCTTTACTAGCTGGAAGAGCAGCAATAGCTTTTCCCACGCAGTAAGGCAGAACTTCTCTCTGAGTTTTGTCTAACTTAGTATCATCCTCATTGGTCAATTGACATACTTTGCTCAGCAGCTTCTCTTTTTGAGGATGTTTTGAAGAAATGGTATAAGCGAATCGGAATAAATTGCCTCCGTGAAGTTCAACTTTCCATACGGATCTATCCTCTCGCACATTTCCTATTATCCCTAGACGTTTGAGCAATATTTGAAGATGTCTGGCTGCCTTTTCCTTAGAGATACATAGATATCCTTCCCCAACTTTCCACTTATCTTGATACTTGCGTATTCTAATGCTGCCATCTCCATCAAACAGCCCGCCTAGAAAGGCAGCAATGTGAGATTTGGGTAAATTAAGCATTTTTCCTAAATCCCACTTGCCCCTGCTGCCAATGCGGATTCCAAAGTACTCACAAAGATAGCCTAGCACAGGGTTGTTCACATAATAATGGAAACAGCGTTTAGTTGGTTTTATTATCCTTCCCCTAATTTCTGAGGTATTACTCTTCCTTATTCTCATATTTAATTTTCGATCAGGAAAGGTACGGGAATAAAGGGAGGCAAATTCTTGTCCAAGTTTTTCACTGGTATTGATAAAATCAATACGATACTCATACCTGCCTCGCTTGGTAATTGAACCATCAGAAGCTATTAAGCCCATTATATAGAAAAGGTCTTTACTTATTTCATCGGGTAGCTGAATGAACGAGGAGGCAGTACTTACAGTTTTAATCAATTTCTTAATTTCTTGCCAATCCTCTTGAAGATAAGAGATCACTGTTTTTAGATCCTTGAGGCTTATTGACTTCACTTGGAGAAGAGACTTTATGCGGAGTTGTCGAAAGGCTTTACGCAGCGAACCATATTTGGAGGCCAGACGTTTTTTAATATCGGCGATTAAGTCTTGATCAGCGACTCGAAAATCATCAGGCAAAAGATCGATGATATCTGGAAGCTCTGAGGATAAATCAAGATTTGCCAGGGAAATCAAACGATCACCAGCATTGACCTGATCAGCCCGAATCCACTGTATTCCTTCCTGTTTATCTACAGCTATTTCATGATTAGGTGTAAGCACTAACTCTACTCCCGTTTTTGTCTTTAGATAAATCAAATTATCAGGAGCTGGAAAACGCTGGAGAGCAACAATAGGTTCCTGCTTGGCTAGCCCTTCGCGAAGCGTCAAGGCCGAGGATTGAGTATAGTCTTCACCCCCATAATTTTCATCGATAAATTCATCTATCTTAGTTAGTTTTCCGTCGATTATGAGCTCTGTTTCTCGTACGACGCAACTGGTCATGGGATCCTCTATGATAGAATAGGCATTGAATCTTTCTAAATTGCCGTTTGATTTTTGAACCAGATATTCATTTATTCCTTCCCATTGACCCTTTACCTCATCAAGGCACCTACCCTTTTTCACTGGCTCGTTTGGTCCATGGGGATTAAGCTCATAAGAGGCTTTGCAGTCCAGCCAGGTGTAAGCTCCACATAACCCCAATCTCTGAGGTGTTACAATACATACATGATTGGGGGCATAGGACTGGCAAAGGATGCAGCTATACAGAGTGTCCACATTCTCATCTGTCATTCCCGCCAATCTCTCATCTCTGTCATGAAAAACTCGCCTTGCCTCCTCCAGGGGTTCTTTGAGCTTCTCTTCGTCAGTGATGATGGTTACCTGGACCTTATCCAGCAGCTTGGAGAACTCATCATGGAGCTTGGCCACTAAAATTTCACCCAGATGTTTCAGTCTAAAGCCCTTCTGGAAAGCCTCTTTGCTAATGCGAATCCAGGCGATAGCTCTTTGCCCCATATGAAAAATCCCGTTGGCGCAAGAGATGAACTCGTGAATGCGGCGCTCCAGGACTGTTTCAAAATCTTCCTGGAATTTCCTCCCTGCCACCTGAACCAGTATGCCCAGAGGCATAGCTGCACCCTCCTGCACCTGGTCAATATCTGGACCGATGAGCTCTATTTTGCCGTCCTCAACCTCCTCCATCTGGGCTCCTCGAAGGATTTCAAAAGCCTGGCTGTACTTTCCCCCGAACTGAACCTGCATCTGTTCTTTTCTCACCCTCTCTCCCTCAAAGCCAGCCCCATAGGGAACAGGGATATCAATCTTGGTGACTTTAATTTCCAGACCTCTCACCTCAATGGCCTTAGCCACTATAGTTTCCCGAGGAATGCTGGAGACCACGTGCTCATAGGTGCATATACCTGTGGGCAAAACCTGGGGTAGATCCACGTCGGATATGATCGGGAATCCGAAATTTATAGCTCCGGCAGCCGTAGCGTACTTCTCATCGGTGATAACCTGATCTTCATCTACTCCGGGATCGGCACCCAGAGCGAGGCCAAAGGCGTGAACCCTTTCCTTGTTATAAAGAAGAATTTCCCTTGCTTTCTCGAAATTTCCCGGTTTTATTCCTCCAAAGGTCATGGCTGCTCGGGCGGCAAAATTTAGAGCATGGATCGCTGCACTGGTATCTTTGCCGTAGGGGACAAGGAAGGTATCCCAGTTCATCTCGATACCTTCCTCAGCCAACTGCTCAGCCATAGACTTTCCGTTGCTACTTGAGGCCATAAAGACCAGGATACTCTTTTCTTGGAGAGTCCGGGCCAGCTTTACCGCTTCTTCGTTGCTGGGCAGGGCTCCCAGACAGGCAGCAAAACCAGGCATTCTTCCATCAACCAATTTTATCCCCTGAGTTCGAAGAATAGCATCATCGGTGAAGCCCAGCCAGATACCCTCCGGTTTCTCTCCTCTCGCATATTTTAGAGCTTCAATGATTTCCTCAGCGATGAGTGTGGCGACTCCTGCATCCAGGGCGTCCCCCAAATAGGGCAGCCACAATTTCTCACTGGGTGGGGCCGGCAAAAGATTCTTAGCTTCCTTCAGAGCCTTATCTATTCCCTCCAGGTTCTCTACTTTGAGTCCCAGGAGGGCGTAAATAACCGGAAGATAATAGGCGGTATTGGGATAGGCCACCTTGTGATCCGATCCCTTTTCCTGGATAAGCTGGTTCAGTTGTTTTTCAGCTTCCTTCACGTACTTGTGCGCTCCTCGAATAGCCGCCGAGGCAATTATTTTGGACATTCCTTTTCCTCCTTAAATTAAGCAGTTTTAACTACGTCTCCCGTTATGGAGATGCTCTCTCGAAAACCTTCTTTTTTTTCTAATAAATCTTTCACCAGAGCATAATCAAAATAATTTTCCAACAAAATATCCTTAACTTTTGAAATATCGACTCCTCTTCTAATAAGAGCAGTGTAAACTCCAGCGTTTTCAATGGCATTCAATAGCACTACCCCTACTAACCTGTTTTCTTTTATTACTAATTTCTTATAGATGCAGTCTTGTTCATTGAGCCGGAAAAATTCTTCATATCCGTTATCCCTCACCCTAACATGTCCCACCGAAATTAGAGGTAGGTCAAAAAACTCTATAGAATTGGCTGCTAGCGAACCGGGATAGATTCTCTTTCTTCCGGTCATATTCTCTCCAGCCACCTTTCCTTGCTCAGTAGCGGCTGTCCACAGGGCATTGGTAGTTTTTTCTCCTAAGATAATATCCTTAGTTTCTGCAACATCCCCAGCTGCATAAATATCAGAAAGATTAGTTTCTAGATAATCGTTAGCGATTATTCCCCAATGGATCCTTATTCCTGAATCCTCAGCTAACTCCTTGTTGCAAACTACTCCCTTTCCTATAATTACAATATCACCAGTAACTTTCTCACCATTATCCAATCTTGCTCCTTTTGCTCTTTTGTCTCCTAAGATGTCGATAGGAGCGGACCCGGTCCGAATATCAATTCCATTTTCTATAAGCCAGCTCCCCATCATTTGTGCTGCTCTTTCATCTGTAACTTGAGAAAGAATACGAGGAGACTTTACAATAACTTCCACATCTAATCCTCTTTTCTTTAAGGCATAAGATGCTTTTAAACCAATAAGTCCTCCTCCAAAGACTAATACTTTACCTCTATTTTCCGCCAGCTCCTTTATCTTTTTGGCATCATCTAAAGTCCTAAACCCAAAAACCCCCTCTTTATCCTCACCCGGAATACCTAAACCCTTGGGGCGAGCTCCTGTAGCAATGAGAAGTCTGTCATAAGAAATTTTCTTACCCGATTTAGTAACAATCCTTTTGCTCTTGGGCTCAACTTGAACCACTTTCTCTCCTAAACTTAAACTGACATTGTTCTTTTCGTAAAAATCTTCTTCCCGATAGAGAAGCTGGTTCTCCTCTCTTTCTCCAGCTAAATACTCAGAGATCAAACACCGACAATAGCCAGGGTAATTTTCTTCAGAGATTACGGTAATTTCACTTTTTTTATCAATATCTCTGATAGCCTCTACTGCATTTATCCCTGCGGCACAGTTGCCAATGATGACGTAGTGCATGACATACTCCTTAAGCTTTTGTTTTCTTAAATTCTTCCACCTCTTGGAAGTATAGACACCCAGTAGGACAAGCTTCTACACAGGCAGGAGTTTCCCGATCCCGACATAAATCACAACTTAAGGCTACCTTTTTCTTTTTGTCTCCTATGGAAACCTGTGCTGGTCTTATTACTCCCCAGGGGCAAACCATTACACACATCCAACAACCTACACATTTCTCTTCATTTGACACCACTAACCCTGTTTCTGGATCCTTTCCTATAGCTCCGGAGATACAAGCATCTATACAATAAGGTTCTTCACAATGTCGGCATTGAAGGGGGAAACTACCACGCTTAGCATCTTGCTGAACATCTGTTCTGGGCTTAGGCAAGGGATCTTCTTGGATAGCTTTTAAAAGATCCTTAGATACAGAGTACTCGACAGCACAAGCTAACTCGCAACTTCTGCACCCTAGGCATTTGTCAATATCAATAAATATTCTCTTCATTATTTCTCCTTTCTTTCTCTCTTTTGGATCTATGCCTTGACCAATTCGCCCTCTTTCTTGGCCACCTCTTCATACATTACAGGTTTTAGCTTCAGTGCCTGGCGCTTTTTATTGATATGATCAATCATCAGATGAGCAGCTTTTATGGGATCGGGTTCGAAGGCGTACTTGCCACCTACAATATCTTCCAGCTCCTCGCACATGAAGCGAGTAACATTCTTGCTTCCCAGCACTGGTTGAGGGGTGCCAAAAATGGTGAACACCCCCGAGGCCACAAAGTAAAATCCTATGGAGATAGCTTTCTCACTCATCCATTCCGGAGCCGCTCCTGCCGCCGGTAGATCACTAATATCTTCGCCCAATCCACCTTCATTGACCACATTGGTGAGGGTGACGAGGATGCGAGAGTTATCCACACAGGAACCTACGTGAAGGACAGGAGGTATCCCCACCGTCTCACATATCTCTTGAAGACCCTTCCCGGCATACTTTAGGGCAGCCTCTGGCTGAAGAAGGCCCGCTTTGGCAGAGGCAATAGCTGAGCACCCTGTGGCTACTACCAGAACATCATTTTTGATGAGCTCTTTGGTCATTTCTATATGTCCATAGTCGTGGCAAATATTGGGGTTGTTGCAGCCTACTACTCCGGCTGCTCCCCGGAGCCTACCGGTAATGATAGCGTCATTCAATGGCCGGTAGGTGGCCCTGAACCTGCCTCCCAGGAAATTAAAGACGCTCTCAGCGGTGAATCCAGCTACAAGATTCTCCTCTTCCCGGGGGATTTGCACCTTATTTTTTTTCCTGTTTGGGAAATTCTCCACCGCCAATTTAAGGATTTCTTTAGCAATCTGGTAAGCCTTATCTTCCTCAAATTGAATATGGGTTACCTGGGGAAATTTGCATTTAGGAGAGGTGGTGATGAGTTTGGTATGAAAACAGCCGGCAGTATCAGCTAGAGCTGGCATAAGACACTGAACATCCACCATCATCACCTCCACCGCTCCGGTGATAAGGGCTAGCTCCTGCTGGAGGAAATTCCCTGCCACAGGGATGCCGTGGCGCATGAGGATCTCGTTGGAAGTACAACAGATTCCAGCGAGATTTATGCCTTTAGCTCCATTTTTCCTGGCCAGCTCAAGAAGTTCCGGATCCTGACTGGCTGCTACTACCACATCCGAGAGGGTAGGTTCGTGTCCGTGCACCACCACATTTACCTCGTCTTCTCTCAAAACCCCCAGATTGGATGTACCCCGGATAGGCCGGGGGCTTCCAAAGAGAACATCGGAAAGTTCCGTGGCAATCATAGAACCTCCCCAACCATCGCTGAGAGCCGTCCTCAAGCCATGCATGAGGATGTTCCGGTAATCATTACCCACCCCCATATGGGTGCGATGCATAATTTCCACAATCTCCCGGTCCACTCCCCGGGGAAGGATCCCCAGCTTTCTCCACAGCTCGACCCTCTTTTTCGGCGCCCTGAGGGCCATTCGAAGCTCACCATGCTGCTGGCCAAATTCGCTTAATACTTTTTCTGCCAGCTCCTCAGCGATTTCTTCCTTTTTCCTTCCCTCCAGTTTAATTCCATATTCAATAGCCAGGACCTTGAGCTTCTCTTCATCTTTTATCTGATAGGCCTTTGCCTTTCCCTGAGCAGCCATAAGCAGAGCATGGGCCACATCCCGACCATGATCGGAATGAGCTGCCGCACCAGCAGCTATCATTCTGGCCAGGTTTCTGGCTACAATGGTATCGGCGCTGGCTCCACATACTCCTGTCTGGGGGCCTTCTCCGAAGGGATCAATTCGGCAGGGCCCCATGTTACAAATACGACAGCATATTCCTAACTCACCAAATCCGCATTGAGGCTGCATAGCCTCGTATCTATCCCAGGTGGTCATAATATCTTCTTCGTTTGCTCTTTTTAGCATCTTTTGAGCGGCAGGATCAATCGATCTTTCCTTAGTTCTGGCCATATTTACTCTCCTTCATAGTTATACTTTTTAGTCTATTAAACAGCATTTCGCTAGCTATGATAATTCCTTCCGTGGATAGATAAGAAGTTATGTTGGAATTAAAGAGGACCTTCCCATCAGGTGAAAATTCATCATCTCCTTTCCAGAGAACAAAAGAGATACTGACTTTGGGTAAGAAGGGAACTCTAACACCCACGTCGCCAAAGGGAATATTCACACCTCCCAACTTATCGGCGGCCCATTTTAACTTTTGCGGCTGCTCACCAAAGAAGGTGACAAATGGCTTAACCACTCTTTGAGAAAAAGCAGGATTATAGAAACTGCCTGCGGGAAGCTGATTAAATCCTACTAGCTTTTCTTCAGTACCAGCTTCCTTGGCATTATTTAGATAGCGCAGAAAAATAGCTTTTTTCATAAGATTAACCGGTCTAGAATTACCTCGACAAGTGACCTCACCTTTGGGGTAGCAGATCTCGTAAACTTCATTTATAAGCAAAAGGCTGATCAGGGCATTACCTGAGTGAGTGAGTTTATAGGTTGCTCCTGCAAGCTGGCATTGCCGCTGTATATCTTTTTTGACCAGTTCTTCTAAGGCTAGCCGAAAAGATAGCTCAAGATTACCCTGTTTTATCATAAGGAAATTTTATCTTACCCCTTGCGGGCAAAGAGCTATTTCAGGATTTACCCTCCATTATTTTTGCGACGATCTTTTTCACCTCTCCCATTAGTCCTGTGTTCATTCCAAAAGGCGAGGTATTGTCCAGGTCTGCCTCTAGAATTTTTTCATCATAGAGAATAAATCCCAAAAAATTGAAGTGAGGCATCTTTGTCATTAAGAATTCCTTGTCAGATTGATGGCGAATTTTGTTT
>Ga0209979_1002170_pt1 | contig 19344 bp, 19 predicted proteins | sample AnhtaG_FD_183114 | JGI IMG/M metagenome (GOLD analysis project Ga0209979, IMG submission 183114) | Deep subsurface microbial communities from Anholt, Denmark to uncover new lineages of life (NeLLi) - Anholt_01485 metaG (SPAdes) (version 2) | ecosystem: Environmental > Aquatic > Marine > Oceanic...
CATTCTGTCTTCTTGATAGAATGCAGTACGCAATACGATATACGCAATACGAAATCAGGGAGATAAGATATGACGGCGTCGGTAACAGCAATAATAGGTTTGGCTGATTGGTTGCCAAAGACTATCAATTACGAAATCATCAAGGGAAATGCAATTTGGCGGTTTGGACTTGTTTTACTGGTAGTGCTGGCGGCAATGGCAGCAGGGCGAATCGTCCAGTTTGCCATCAACAGCTATGCCGTCCGGCTGGCGAAGAAAAGAGGCCAGAGCCCTCTGACACTGCTGCTAAAGGCGCTGGCAAATCCTGTCTATGTAGCGATATTTGCAGCCGGCATATTTTTCGCCAAGGTCCCTCTGTTCTTCGATGACGAAAATGGCATACGAACCGCTATTGGCGATGGATGGACAACGCTCGCACGAGTGATATTGGCTGTTGCAGCAGCCTACGGGCTTTATCGGCTGGTGGACGTCATCGAATACTACCTGAATCGGCTGGTCGGAAAAACTGAAACAAAACTCGATGATATGCTCGTGCCCATAGTGCGTAAGGCCTTACGGATAACAATTGCAATTATCGCGATTCTGCTCATCAGCGAGAATATCTTAGGGACGAACGTCAAGTCTCTTCTGCTTAGCGCCGGTGTCGGTGGTATTGCCGTTGCTCTTGCAGCCAAGGATACGATAGCTAATTTCTTCGGCTCTATCACGATTTTTACGGACAGGCCTTTTCAAATGGGTGAGCTTGTAAAGATCGGCGAGCACCGGGGTCCGGTCGAGGAAGTGGGCTTTAGAAGCACACGCATACGCACACTCCAGGGACATCTCGTAACCATACCCAACAGTGTAATTACAAATTCGTGCGTGGAAAACATCGGCAGGCGTCCCTTTATTCGCAGGACCTCTAATATCACCGTAACTTACGATTCGGGCCATACCAAAGCCAAAAAGGCGGTGGAGATTATAAAAGAGGTCCTTGCCAATGCCCCGGAGGTCAATACCGAACCTGAGAAACCGCCGAGGGTGTACTTCAGTGATTTTAACGACTGCTCTTTGAATATTTATATGAGTTATTGGGTCAGGCCGCCTGACTACTGGCTGTACCACCAGGTCAACGAACAGGTAAACCTTGAGATTATGAAGCGATTCGAGGCTGAGCAAATCGAGTTTGCCTTCCCCACCCAGACCCTTTATGTAAAGAAAGACTGATGCGTCGCTCGTAAATCGTCAAACGAATCACAAGCCACGAAATACGAATCGGGCGGCTATTTTTTGGCACGCTCTGCCCTGGTAGTAACCGGCTCGGGCCCTCTAAATTCTGTTGCTTCAAACTGCTGTTGCTCGGTTTCCGACATAACCGGCTGTTCGACAATCCACGGAGTTATGAAAACAACCAGTTCGCTGATGACCGTATCTTCCCCTTCGAATCTGAACAAGGCGCCCAAAAGTGGCAAATCGCCGAGTAAGGGTATTTTGTTAGTCTGCTGGGTAACTTCCTTTTTGCGCAGGCCGCCTAACACTACTGTCTGGCCGTGCTTGATTAACAGCGTTGTGTCGGCTTCACGCCTGTCAACAACCGGCTGAGGAAATTGATTATCGCTGGTTCCTATTATCACGACCTCATCTGTTCTGACACTAAATTTTGGTTTCAAATTTAGTCTGATCATCTCGTCGCCGACAGCAAGATGTGGTGTAACCTCAAGCTCAACACCGACCTCTTTGAATGCGGTTGTTCCCATAGTGCCGCCTGTGGCAGACTCTGTAAGTTCCTGGTAGGGTATTTCGGAGATGATCTTCATACTGGCTGTTTCATTGTCAAGTACCAGAATTCGAGGGTTCGCAAGAAGCTTGGCATCAATATTATTCTGCTGAGCTCTTAACATCGCCTCAATATCGATACCGGAATTTAGCCAACCAAAACGCAAAACCCCTGACGTGCCGGAGGTTTTTCCCGTCGCTCCGCTAAAGATACCTGTCAGAAACGGGTCGGTTTCTCCACTGGTTGGATTTACGCCCAGTGTCCCTGTTCCGCTTGTTGTGTTGTAAATGGTACTACTGCCTGCCTGCCATTCGACGCCGAGGTCGAGCTTGTCCCGGCTGGTGATATCGTAGATTCTAACCTCGACCAGTACCTGGGGCGTGATGCGGTCAATTTTTTCGAGCAGTTCAGTTATCTCCCTGATTTTGCTCTCGGTGTCGGTAACAATTATATGACTGGTGCCCTTGATGGAGGATACCGAACCCTGTGGTGACTTGAATTTGTCCAGAGCGGTTACGACTTCTGTAGCATCCACATAGACAATTTCATAAGTTTTAGTCAGAATTGGTTCGGCTTTTGCAACCATTTCTTCAAAGGTTTTTATTATTATCATATTATCGGTCAGCACATAGGTGCAGTCGTGCACCGAAAGAATATTTTTCAGTGCCTCTTCGAGCGGCACATCCGTAAGCGTAACCGTTACATTGCCGGTAACCTTGGGGCTTTTGATAATGTCTAAGTCTGCCTGCTCAGCTAATTGTCTTATTACCGTATCGATAGACAGCTCATTAACATCGATACATATCCTTTTTTGCATCCGACGCTCAAGGTCTGTCAAACCTGCTTTTTCTTCTGGTTCCTCATTGCCGGTCTGGGCCGCGGCGATAGCCCAGCCAAGGCAAACAACTGCGAAAACCATCACAAACCTTAATGCCCCATATTTCTTCATCATGTTTCTCATAGTAGCTGCTTTTCTAAATTAACTGTTTAAGCGATTCTTCTTCTGTCCCGGTGTACCGGGACAGCTTTTATTGTCGAACCTTTTGGGTCCATCTTTTCCCATTCATTTCGAATTCGACACTATCTTTACTTATTTTTATAACACTCACACCCCGTATTGTTTCGCCCTCGTGGACTATTTGGTTACCAATAACTGCCGACGGATTGTCCTCGGTATAGAGAATGCCTTTTATGATTAGTTTTATTGTTTTTCTGGTTTCGGTCTGAGCGGTTGCTGCCGGGACCAATCGCATAGGGTCGCGAAGCGTTGTCGGATAGGGCGCCGGAATCTCCCAGTCGATTTTAGTATTAGCACCGGCAGTGACAACGCCGGGGGCGGTGTCTTCCACAGACGCTTCTGTATGACTCGCACTTGTGCCAAAGACGCCTCCTCTAAACAGCATAAAAATTAAAACGATAAAGAGCAGCGGCATCATTACCACCGTTGCCTTTTGCTTTGTGGTACTGACACCCGGTTTTGGTTTAAACAGCTTATTTCTTATCTGTTGCCAGAAGCTTTGGCTGTCGCTTTTTACGGCGGTAGGTTTCTCAGAGGCGTATTTTTTAATATAGTCAGTATCAGCTTTGGGTTTTTGAGCTGGCGCGGCCTTGGGCAATGATTGTGTAACTTTATAAGGTTTCTGGACCTGGGTCTTCTGCGGCTCCGGAGTCGGCTGTTTTGGCTTGGTATAGTCGGTGTGCCCTGGAGCAGTTTTGGGCAACATTTGTGTAGCTTGATAAGCTTTTTGGGCCTGGGGCTTCTGCGTCTCCGGAGCCGGCTGTTTTGGCTCGGTATAGGCCGTGTGCTCTGGGGCAGCTTTGGGCAACGTTTGTGTAGCTTGATAAACTTTTGGGGCCTCGAGCTTCTGCGGCTCCGGAGCCGGCTGTTTTGGCTCGGTACAGTCGGTACGCTCTGGGGCAGGGGGGCCGGAAGGCTCCTGGCCACCGTCGGCTTGCGGAATCGGCACCCCCTTGAAAATCGATGAGATTACCTTGTGGAGTCCTGCCTTATTCCTTTTGTGCTCTGCCATTGATTATTATCTCCTGGCCAAAGCCTGGCTTTCGATTATCTGCTCGGGCAAAGCTTCACCTTCGCTTATCTCCTCAGGCGAGGCTTTGCCATCGGTTATCTGTTCAGTCGAGGCCTTGTCATTGATTATCTCCTCAGCCAAAGCCCTATATTCAGCGGACGACCGGCTTTCGGGCGCATAAGTCAAAACCGCCTGACCGGCACTGGGGGCCTCAGCCAACCTTACACATCTGTGAATAACCGTATCGAACACCAAAGCGCCGAAATATTCACGCATTTGCTTTTGAGTCTGCCTGCTCAGCAGCCTCCTTTTTTCCACAAAAGTCAGCAATAAGCCCAAGATTTTTACATTACAAGGGTGCAAATGCTTTCCGATAATGTTTGTTGTCTCGAATAATTGTTTTAGGCCCTCCATTGCATAGTATTGCACCTGAACAGGCACGATAACATCGGTGCTGGCAACAAGTGCGTTGAGGGTCAACAGACCGAGCGACGGCGGGCAGTCGATAACACATACGTCATATTTGTCCTTTACTGTTTTAAGCCTTTCAGTCAGGACGAATTCTCTACCGACCACGCTGGCCAGCTCAATCTCGGCACCTGAAAGCAGAATATTGCTTGGGGCCAGATTAAGCCGCTCGATTTTCGTGCCAACGATAACGCTGGAGATTGGAATTTGGGCCTTCATAAGAGCGTCATAAATGGTTGGTGACAGCTTATCAGGATCACAGCCGAATCCTATCGTGCTGTGACCTTGTGGGTCGAGATCAACTATCAGTGTCTTCTTGCCTTTCTCAGCAAGGGCAACTGCCAGGTTCACTGTTGTAGTTGTTTTGCCGCAACCACCTTTTTGATTTGCTATTGCTATTATTCTCATATTTTCTTGCCGTAAAGCTGCATCGAGCCCTTATTGGTGGTTTTAAGGTCCTGCCCGTCGCGACGCGTCTTCGACGACTGTCGAGACGCGGCGGGCTGTTTTTTGACAAAAGCCACCACATTCAAACTCACTTGATAGCCTGAATCGTCCTGCCCCGAGCGAGTTATTGTGAACTTGTCCACAAAGAGGACCGGCCGGTGTCTCTCCAGAGCATTCAGAAATGTAGCAAACTGATTAAACCCCCCAATAAAGCTGATAACAATCTGGTTCTCGCGAATGCACTTAGCCTCAGGTATTGTTGACAGTCCCCGGCCGTCTTTGCTTTTGATGCTGAACGAGGCGACCTTCTTCTCGTTGGCAATTTGACTTATATCAAACGTCAAATTAGCTGAATCCTCGAAATCAATAACGAAATCCTTCAGCCTGGTTTTTAAACGCTCGATTTGTTCATTCGACCGGATTTTTGTTTCCTTTCGTGCTGCTCTTAGAGCAGACTCGTACACCTGTTTACTCTCAGCGAGCTTGTTTTCGATGCGTTTTTCATAGTTCTTTTGGGGTCTTAAGACAAGTATATAGGCAAGCAGGAATACTACAGAACAAGCTGCCCATATCAATCCTGCTGTCATAAGATATTTTTTATGTGTATTTGTAAAAGACATTTTACAACCTCGTCTTAAAAACACACTCTATCTCGTATGAGGCCACATCCTGACCTTCAAGATTCTCTGATTCCTGCGAATATCCGATGCTCTCAAGCTTCGGCCCAAGGAAAACTGAAGAACGAAGACTATCCTGAAAATCCATGACTGCTTTGCCGCAGTCGTATTGCGGACTACCACTAACGCTCATCTGCAATACTCTTACAGGAACATTCTTTTCAACCATTTCTTGTGGATTGTCTTTTTTGGGAACCTTTTTTCTCACAGTATGCTGCTTTACCTCAAGCCCGGTCAACATCACCGAGTCGGGCATATTTTCCACTATTGTAACTAACACAGGCGACCATTGAATATATTTGCTGATGGAGGACTTCACTTCCGACAAGCAATTACCGTAAATGATTTTCTCTTTCTCTAATGATTTTTGCAGCTCCATAGCGCCCGACAATTTATCAATCTCTGCCTGGTATCTGACTATTTCCTGCTCCTTTATTGATACGTGTGTTATGTCGTTCAGATAGAAGCCGAACATTATTATTGCCATGTACATAGGTACTGCAGCGGTTACCCCGGCAATAGCTATGCCCCCGGGACTGCTTTTCATCGGGATGCCTTGTCCCTTTAATAAATCTATCGTGAACATAATCTCGGTCCTCAATTCTCGATTTCCGTCAGGCCTTCCTTAATTTTTATGGAGTTGCCGGACTGGCTAAATACTCGATTCTCACCTTTTGTTACGAGTATCGAGTATCCAGCATCGAGCAAACTAATTCATACTGACCTCATAGCAAGGCCGGCAGCCAATGCCAGTGCAGGGCCTCTCTTATTGCAAATATCGCTGAGCTGCTGACCTGTATCGCAGTGTATTTTCTCAAACGGATTCCACAAAACCGTTTCGGCTCCGAGCTGGCTGTTCAATAACTCGATGAAACCTTTGGTAAGAGCAAAACCGCCGCAAACAAATATCTTCTCAACAGGCCTCGATTGCTCCTGGGTTGCATAGTAGCGCAACGTTTCGGAAACATCGACTATCAGTTTCTGACAGGCTTTTTCAAGACTATCATGTACCCCGCCCGTCGCAGACGGGACGGGGTGAAGCTCTATTTGAGATGCCGTCGAATCGCCGGACTCGTCTTGGCGAAGGCTGGCCAAGCCGGAGCCGGACAAAATCCCCTTGACGTCTTCCGTTGACATACCTTTATCAGCCGCAATCTGCTTGATAATATTATCACCGGCAAAGGTCATATCGCGAATGAACGGCCGGCCATTACTACCCATAATTGCCACAGTTGTGCCGGAGCCGCCGACGTTCAGGATAGCTGTTGTGGACCTTTCAGATTCGTCGGCCAGGCCATTGAAGCAGTTCAAAAGTGCCAATCCCTCCACATCCATCAGAACGCACTTAAGGGCGGCTTCTTTGGCGAGTTGTACCTTGTTTTTTATCAGTGCATTGGTCGCTGCTACTAAGATGCCTCTTGTCTTATTATCGCCATTTGGTATTAAGTGATAATCAACAGCACTATCAGCCGCATTGAACGGACAAACCTGCGTGGCCTCAAACAAAACAGCTCCATCCATCTCTGAAGTCGATAATAACGGAAACTCAAAGTCCCGCACCGCCACTTCCGGACCGCTTAGGCCGCAAACCGCTAAATTCGTCTTGCGTCCGGTCGATTTAAGGCATTCGCGAATTGCTTTGACAGTGTTTATTTTTCGATGATTATTGTTATCTTCGACCCCACCGTTTGCTTCGTAAAACGAATCAGTGGGGGCAATCTCGGCGAAGCCGGCTGCGGTTACCGTATAGCCGGCATCATCTTTGCGCAATCGGACTACCTTAACTGAAGATGAGCCGATATCCAACCCCAAAACTTCGTTCTTGGCAAAATTAAGCATCCGTTTCCACTCCAAGCCTATAAATCCTTTCAAAAAGTTCGCACCACAGATTTCACAGATTCTAACCACAGATTTCACAGATTTATCTGTGTAATCCGTTTCAATCTGTGTAATCTGTGTATCGGCTTAAAAAGGAAAGCGTTTTACTTAGAAATTGCAATTATATCGGCTTTTCAAGGCAGTAGGCCTGAGCCTGAGACACCAGGTCCTATAAACAGCGTATAGTATAGAGCACTTAGTGTACCGTTTTATTTTCGTATCCACTGATTTAACAATTAGGATGCTTTGGGATGCTTTGGTAAGTAATATTTCCCTTGACATTCAGGGAGGATTTTGGTAAAATACATAAATTAGATAGGAAGGGTAAAGTCGTAATGGGGGTTGTTTTAAGTCTCTCTTATTGAAAACTGTATCAAGTAAAGCGGAGGAACTAAAATGGGTATTCGATATTTGTCTGAAGGTGTCATTTTTGTTGCTTTGCCCAAAAAACCTCATTTGGGCAGTGAGCTTAACAATGTCAATGAAATCGCCAGTGATGGATGCGACTGTGATGTGATTATTGATTTTTCCAGAGCTAAGATACTGACTTCTGCAAGCATTAGTAATCTTATGCTGTTGAAGGGCCTTCTAAGCGCACTCAACCATCAGCTTATCTTATGCAATGTTTCTACCTTAATCAAATATATTTTTACTCGACTTGGTCTTGAGACATTCTTCGAATTTTCTGATGACAAGTTTGCTGCCTTAGAATCTATTACACAACAATAGTGAAGGAAGTCATCTCAAATCCGGGGGGCTTGAAAAACGAAGCGTTAGCTGCGGAACGTCCATAGCAAGGAAAAGATGGTGAGAGAATATTTTGGAGGGAAATGGTGGTCGGGGAGATTCTGATGAGAAAGTTAGTTTTTATTGCAGTACTGTGTGCGTTTGTAGCAACGCCAGCGCTAGCGGATTTCTACGGCGGAATGGCAAACTACTCCCAGAAGTATGCCACGGGGCAAGGTGGTGAGTTCAGAATAGAGCCGGATCTTGGATTTACTCTGAGCAATAGCATGTATGCCAACAGTACAAGGAACCAGGGAGAACCTGGGTCGTTCCAGTCATTTTGCATGGAGGTTGGAGAACACATATACGACAATTCTCACATCAAAGTGAGCAAAACTTATGTAAATGGAGACCCGGGCTCGCATGCCTATAAGGGTGGGACAGTCAACGGTGATGACCTCGGGGAAAGAACGGCCTATCTTTACCAGCAGTTCGCCTTGGGAGTACTTGAGGGATATGTCTATGACACGACCGGGTCATCGATACCAGTTGATTTTGGTGGCTACACCAATGTCTCTTTCACCCGGGTGGAGACGGCAGGAGTGCTCCAGCGCGTGCTCTGGCATCTTGAGGACGAGGGAACCGATTGGAACATCACTAATAAGTACTATAAAGTGGATCTCAATAGGCAAGACGAGCGAAATCTGGCCGACTACTGGTATAGCAGCCTAACGGTCCCCTCTGGATTTGGTGTGGGTAACGTGCGCGTGCTGCAACTTTACGAGTGCTACGACGGTACTACATATTCGGACAACGGGCAGGACCAGCTCTACCTTACCTCGATTCCTGGAGCGGTTATACTTGGTATTCTCGGTTTGACTGTAGCCGGCTTGAAATTGCGTAAATTTGCATGAGAAGCCCTTTAAAGAGGCAATCATGTGATTCAGTAACAAGAGACTTGCAGACGAGGCCCCGGTAAAGGGGCTTCGGCGCAGGTATTGATCTTCGCGGAGGAGTGATCAGCAGTTAACCTGTCTTGGTTTGATGGGTTAATACATGGTGGGGTATTGCAGCAAATAACAGGTCTGGTAGAGTATATATTTGGCCTAACCCGGCGTAGCCGGAACCAAACAAGCTTTAATATTAGAACGAAGTCCCAACATTATCGCAAAACAGCCGCTTCGCGGCTGGGATTTATCGCATTAAAGGCAACAGCATAATCATAACCGAGGCGGGGCTCGGGTCGCTTCCCAGCGCTGCCTTACAGCTTATGCTATATCCAATTAAGTATAAAACAATGGTAGCGGTCCCGAATGGCATGAAGTTAGTGATAAGCGTTGAAAACGAAGCAACTTACGTGAGTCCTGTGCGGCATCAATTATGGGTTTGGCCGCTAGCCTGGAATCCCTCGTAGAACACCAAGGAACCACAAAGGGCACAGAGGGCACCGAGAAGAACACAGTATGAAATCTTCGTGTTCTCTGTATTCTATTTGGGGAGTCAATCATGCAAGGCAAGGAATTCAATAAGCCACTTTTGAGCAAAGAGTTATGGGTTATCTTCATGCCATTCGTAGCGGTCCCCGGTAACATTATACAGATACTTACAAAAACGCTAAAAAATATTGTGCGTGCCATGCGCTCAATCATAATGCTAACGGACTAATCAAATCATCTTCGGTCAGATTAGAATTAAATACCAGTAATACCAATCCTAATTAACAAATGCCCATAATGCCCACGCAAAATACAGGCTAGAAAAGCCTGGATTCCTGCTACCCGCTTTCGCGGGCACAAGCTTCGCAGGAATGACAAGGTCATGTAATCGGCAATTAACAAACGGAATTGGTATAAAATGTCAACAAACGGTAAGTCAGTAATACGGATTCAGTTGGAATGGCGCAGGTGAGTTTAAGGCAGTACCAACAGGGTGGGACCCAGTCCCCTACTACACTGCCGGCAAAGGCTCGCTAAATTCCAACAGTTTCCAGACCTTCTGTATCGAAAAAGGAGAGTTTATCAAGCTTGATACGAGCTACAACGTGACGATATCCACCTACGCTGTAGCTGGCGGCGGCAATGACAATACGGCTGATCCGGGACATGGTGTTAGTTATGATACCATTTCCAGGGGGACCGCATGGCTGTATTACCAGTTTGCCAAAGGAACTCTTAATTACAAATACACCTTAGGTGCCGGCCGTATCAGCGATGCTAAACTACTGCAGAAGGCATTCTGGGCACTGGAAGATGAAATAGCTAATCCCACCAGCGGAATAAATAAGTACTATGATGCCGCCGTGACGCAGTTCGGCGCTAATGCTGAGGCAAACTATGATCCTACTGGAAGTCAGGTGCGCGTAATGATTTTGACCGACAATAATAATGGAAGCCATCAGGATCTGCCCGTACTGATTCCAGCTCCCGGTGCTATTTTGTTAGGCAGTATTGGTGTAGGCCTTGTCGGCTGGTTGAGAAGACGTAGGACATTGTAAAAAAGAGTGATTAACACTAAATAAGCAATAAGGGCGAAGCCGTATGTCTTCGCCCTTATTTTTTTATTGTGCTCCAGATGATTTCATAAGGCAAGTCGGGTGTACTTTGCGCTGAGCAATGACTGAAATCACTGCTTTTATTAGGTCAATAACCAGAGGTTATGTGAAAGATTTGTTTAGTTGCTCGGTCGGTAATCGTGCCAGCCCGCAGGTGCAGGGATATATTTGCCTCTCAACCACATATCGCCCGGCAAAATGCCTTCGAGCAATCTTTCATCAAGATAATAATATTTCAAATAACCATCACTGCCAACCAATCCGACGACACCCCGGATAGCTTCGGTGATGGTGCCGCGTACAACCAATTGGTCCTGGTTTCCACTGGTTTCTTTCCTGTCACCATAGGAGCCTCGTCTGACATTTTCCGCACCCCATCCTCCACCACCGACGGTCAATGCGGCCTCTACTACCATCGGGTCCGGCAGATGTCTTTCATATAATTCTGCCGGCTGCCACACGCGACTCCGGCTCCGCCCCTTACCGCTCCAGACCCACCGCCCACCGGTATCCTGCCGACCGATAGGAACATACTTAAAATTTTCAGGTTCAACGGGTATATCATCAACATAGCTATAATCGCTCATACCCGGGTCAATGACCTTGATTATGCCCTGGGCAACCAGGCCCAGGATGTTTGGATTATCCTCTGATGGTTTTCCGTCAGCATCGTGCGTACCGTCAACAACTATGGAATCAGCAACCCAGATATTGCCTGTTGCTACGACAGTAATCTTGCTTTTTATTTTATCCTGTCCGGGCAAAGCTGAATCGCCGCTGCCTATAATAACATTTCCATCGACAAAAATCTGACCGCCCGGTTCAGATTCCACGCCGCCTATTGACTGAGTAACATAAGTCTCGTCGATGTTCTGAACAAATCTTTCGCCCGTACTGTCTGCGTCCTCAGGCATCAGATGATAAGCGTAAATATCGTATCTTTCGTATCGGGTCCCGTCGCTGCCGGGTTTTACTCTAAAATCCCACGTCCTGCTATCCCATCTCTGCTGGAAGCCACGAACCGTACAATTGTTGGTAATACGGACCTTGCTGACACCACCTTCGACAAAAAATTCGAGGTGAACGGCAGCATTGGGATTTGTAATAGGTGCGGTAGCTGCCGGGCTAAACCTGAATTGGGCTTTCGTACTGTCTTTAAAGCGATCAACTTTGGTCTGGACGGAAGCTTCGTGCGTTACTTTACTGTCGGGCTGGTCAAAATAGATACCGCCGTCAAAAAGATCCATCACACTGGCATATTTATCAAGGCCAGAGCCATTTTTATATCTTGATTCACCCATAGTTACAGCACGTATAAATTGTGGGCTGCCTATTATGTAAATGTCTCTGTTATCTGGATTGTCATCCTGATTGTTAATGTGCAGTAGCATATCAATTATTTCACCGTTTGCAAAATTCACGGGATAAGTCTGGTTAAACCCACTTGCAACCCTGCACATTCCCATATCCCAGCCGCTCATCGCCTGGAGTACCAGAACATCCACTGTCCTCTTGAATACGCCGCTGTGGCCGCTGGATATAACCCTGTAAACGGGACGAGCTCCAACAAACGAAAAAAGCTCAATTTGATAGTTACAATCTCCATCTGGGAAACTTAGCGTACCACTCGTTCCCGGCACACCATCTTGCAGTGCACTTAGCATATCCTGCTGCTGGCTCATCCAGAAAATCGCCTTTTCATAACCGGCCTCAGCGGCGAGCATCGAGACCGCTTCGTTTTTCAGCCTGATTGTCTTGTGTCTGACCCCATAGCCGACTGTCAACATACTTAATCCCAGAGTAGCCAGGACGACCATCAATACAATAACCAGAACAAGTGCTGAGCCATTTTCGTATCTTGTATTTCGCATCTCGTATCTCGTATCTCGCTTGACGCTTGGGTTCCCGCCTTGCGGGGTCCCTTGACGCTTCACGAGATACGCCTCTCGATTTACCTGGGCCATATATTTCGCATTAATGTGGCGGTCATCACATTGATACTCTCATTGTCTTCGGGATCTGTCAGGATAATATTTATTCGAACGCTTCCCTGACCTATGCCGTTTAGTGTTGTATGGCTAAAAGCATCAACATTAGAATCCTTGTTGGTGGACACATTTTCAGCAAGAAGAACTTTTGTGATTACACCGGAGGTATTTCTGCTGCCGCTGCCCTCCGGCACTGCCCCGGGCGGATATGGGCCGTAGTCAACCTTCAACTTGTCACCGTCGAGATAAAAAAGGGCATAAGCTGTTGCCGTCTTTGTAACATCCAACAAGTTTTGAGTGTCGGTTTTGTCAAACCCGACATCCCAATATCTGAATTCCACTGCATCCCCGGAAACTACTTCCTCTGGGTCTGACGTTATCGGCACCGCAGGTTCAAAAGTCCCACCATCAATCTTATAGATTGTGTAAGCAAGCCGGTTTGCCTTTCTGCCCATACTCCCGAATGCAACCGTAGTAGCTAGCGCATCATCTTTTATTTTCTTGTTTGCCGAATTATAAGTATTCAGCCAGGCCCGATTACCACCGACCAATAGAATCCCAACCGCTAATATAACAATCATGTTCATCGTCATAGCGACAAGCAACTCTATCATAGTCAAACCGGAACGGAATTCGTACTTTCTATTTCGAATTTGGTATCTCATATTTTGCATCTCATATCCCGTATATTTGGTTCAATTTACGCTCGCCGATTTACTTTCTTACACTGTTAGCCGCTTGATGCACTAATCCGGACATAAGTAGTCAGAATAACAGGCTTAATATACTCTAACCGTTTACTAATTTCAGTTTCCTCTTCTTTTGAAGCTGTCCCAAATTCAACTATAACAGCAAGTTGCCGCAGTTTTACTTGCGCTTGGTCATCTTGGGTAACGTCCTGCCATGTAAGCATAACCAACATTGGCACGTCATCGACCGTGATAGCATTTATGGCCTCGTGTAATGGGCTGCCCAGTCCTCCCCCCTGACCCTGACTGAAGTGAGAGGGTATGGATAAGGCAGATGAAAAGCCCAGCCCCAGGGTGGCCGGGTTATACTCTCTTGAGCCGCCAGTGCTCTTCCAGTCTTCGAGCAGTAACTGTGCAGTGCGTGTAGCAGCGATTTGTGCACGCGCTATTTGGGCATCTCTGGCCGCATGATATTGATAGCTTAATGCACCTGTAGTAGCTATGACCAAAATGGCCGTAGCCACCATCACCTCAATCAGGGTAACTGCCGCCGCAAATTTGCCTCGCTTAACAGTCATAATCGCCATCCTCCATTTCCCTGACTTTCCAGACGACGGGGCCTTGCGTAACCCCGAATTCATTATTACAAAAATTAAATCCAGGGTAAGAAACTGAACTGCGAAAGCTCCCTCCGTTTGCCGAGCTTCTACTATTTATAGAGCTTTTACTATTTAAAATATACTATATAAAACCACCGAAGCAAAAAAAATATTTATAAGAAAGAACCGTTCTGCCACGCACCGATTGACCCAGCTCACTCGTTATTATTGCAAAATCTTAAAACTCTGCCACCTATCGATTGTCAGCTTTCGATGATCAATTTTGAGCAGGTTTAAGGACGGCTTTTTGAAAGTTATCGGTCTTGGAGACAACCGAAAAAACACAAGGCAATGGGACTAGCTTTTAAGGAGTATAAACCCAGCCGTTCGTATTATCAAGTTTTCCCGTACCGCTCAAACCGGCAGGAGCAGTTACCGAGATAGTGGCGATTCCGTTGACGTCAACTGAATCGATTGTGAAATTGTCGTCTGTAAAGTACCCGCCGGTAAGATCGCCTGGCTGAAATCCTAAAGTTGACATTACATCTGAAACAGGCTGGCCCGACCAGCCGCCTACTATTATCGGATCATTGACGAATTCAACCCGCACCACGGAACGGATAGCACCGCACATGGTAGCCGCTTCCGACCATTTTACCTGGCCCGATTTGCCACGAAGGATTGGAACCGCCACCGCAGCTAAGATACCGACAATTAGAATAACGAGCATCAGCTCAACCAGTGTGAAGCCCCTTCTGTTTCCCTCCTTTTCCATCTTCAATCTCCTGACAAACAGTGATTTTCGCACGCCACATTTAGACATAACCGGACGAATGATAATCATAGCTTGATGCGCGCAAAAGTGGCTATGGCCGCAACAGCCATAGCCACTATTAGCTCAATTGAACTAACTGCCGTCTGCACATGCGGGTTGCTTAACATTCAAACCCGCCTCCTTATGCCCTTAAATTCAAGGGCACTCTTGTCAACAAACCAATGTTTCACAAATTAAGGACTATAAACCCAACCATTCGTATTATCAAGTTTTCCTGTGCCGCTCAGGCCGGTGCCGGCTGTTACCGATATAGTAGCGTGCCCACCAGTCATAGAATCAATTGTGAACTTGGTGACGTCGAAGTACCTGCCGGTAAGGTCGCCTGCGGTAAAACCTAACTGTGCGGCTGTTGTGTCAGTCAGAGCGGTACCTGCCAAGGCAGTTGCCGCGGTGGGATTCTCGGCATAATAAGCGCGTGCAGCTGAACGGATGGCGCCGGCCGTCGCTGCCCCTTCCGACCATTTGGCCTGGTCGATCTTGCCGCGAAGGATCGGAACCGCCACCGCAGCTAAGATGCCGACAATCAGAATAACGACCATTAACTCAATCAGCGTGAAGCCCCTTCTTTCTCTCTTCTTTCCCATCTTCAATCTCCTAAAAAATGTTTTGAAAATTACCCCATTTCGTATTGCGTTTTTTTATACGATACGCATTACGCACTACATACGTTCAATCCTCTATCGGCTAAAATCATTATCAACTGTATGAGTTTTTCGAATTTTTACTGCTTATCCCATAGCGCCGTCGGCTTCTGTTCTGGGCCTCGAGATTGAACTATCCTGCCACATCCGACATTGTGAAAATCGGCAGGTACAGTGCAATAACCACCACCGCTACAACGGCACCAACCGATACAATCATTATTGGCTCAAGCAGGCTCGTCATAGTGGTTACTGTGGAATCGACCTTTCGTTCATAATGCTCGCTGGTCTTTCCGAGCACTCTGGACAAAGACCCGCTTTCTTCCCCGACCTGTATCATTTTGATAACCATATTTGGGAAAAAACCCGTTGCCGACATACTCAAAGAGATGTTTGAGCCTTCGACAATATTTTCCCTGGCTTGTACTATCGCTGACTTCATAATATCGTTAGAGGTCATCCCAGTGAGAATATCGAACACCTCAAGCACGGAAACACCCGAAGACAATAAAGTTGACATTGTTTTGCAAAATGTTGCAACGAAGGCCTGACTGAATACCTTGCCAAGCAGAGGTATGCCCAAAACAGCTCTGCTAAATAAATAATGTCCTTTTTTGGTCTTGGAGAAGACAACACCGAAAATTATCAGGACAAAAACAAGACCTATCATATAGAGAATATTGTGGCGGAGAATATCGTAAAACGCCATAAATCCCCGTGTAAAGGCCGGCAGTTTCCCCCCGAGCTGGTCAAATATCGTCTTGAACCGCGGGACAATAAAAGCCATTATAAATATCACTATCAGGGTAATAAAAGACATTACAAAGATAGGATAAGCCGTTGCCCCTTTAATTTTTTTGGCCAATTTATCACGGCTGTCAAAATACTCTGCCAGCTTACCCAGCGCGCCTCCCAGATTACCGCTGGTTTCACCGGCTATGACCAAAGCACGAGACAAGTTGTTGAAAACCTTGGGAAATTCCGCAATACCGTCCGAGAAAGATTGACCTTTCTTCACCTTCTCCGAGATACTCCGCAGAATCGGCTCAAGATTTGAATGTTCTGCATCTTCGGCAATCGTGTCTAAAGCCACCGAAATAGGAATTCCTCCCTCGACCATTGTGGACAACTGCCAGCAAAGCGCTGCAAGGTCCGCTGATTTGATGTGTTTGTGGCGATTTACTCGCCGGCTTTTTGAGGCTCCTGCGGATATCTCATCGATAGAAATAGGTGTAAACCCTTGCTCTCGAAGATGACTAAGTATGTCATTTGAGGAAGCTGCCTGCAGAAGACCTCTCTTCAGGGTCCCTGTTGAATCTCGAGCGACATATCTGTAGCTTTTCATTTACCGAACCCTATCAAACACTGACGAGGACACTGACGAACACTGATGTCAGTGTTAGTCCGTGTTCATCCTGTAAAGGCCACACTAATGACCTCTTCGGCGGTTGTTAAACCCGCCAACGCCTTATTTACACCGCTTTCAAGTAAACCACCATAGCCTTTTTGACGTGATGATTCTCTTATATGCGCCTCGCTGTCACCGGAAATTATCAGTTCGCGTATATCATCATCTATAACCAAAAACTCAAATATGGGCAATCTGCCCAAATAACCCGTTCCTCCGCAGGCTGTACAGCCTTTGCCCTGATAGAAAACAGAATCCTTGGCCTGCTTGGGGTCAATCCCCAAACGCTTAAGGACTTCCTCACTTAAGGTTATAGGCTCTTTGCAGTGTTCACAGATTTTTCTAACCAATCGCTGGGCAATAATTAAATTCAGCGACGAAGCCAACAGATATCGCTCAACACCCATATAGAGCAATCTGCTTATCGCACTGGGGGCATCGTTGGTATGAAACGTGCTCAAAACAAGATGGCCTGTCAATGATGCCTTTATTGCAATTTCGACCGTTTCCTTGTCCCGAATCTCACCTATTAGAATTATGTCAGGGTCCTGTCTCAAAATTGCTCGCAGGCACTTTGCAAAATCCAGGTCAATTTCCTGCTTAACCTGAATCTGGTTAATTCCCGCAAGACGATATTCGACAGGGTCCTCAACCGTTGTAATATTTTTCGTCGGGTCCTTGACGTAATTCAGAGCAGAGTATAATGTGGTACTTTTACCACTGCCCGTCGGCCCCGTAACAATCATTATCCCGTGGGGCCGCGCCAACATACTTTTAAACTCTTCGAGAAGCTCAGGCTTAAGCCCAAGTTGACCCAGGTCGTGTTTTACCGCCGATGCGTCCAGTATTCGCATCACTACTTTTTCGCCATATATTGTCGGAATTACTGATACTCGAACGTCTATACTTCGATCGGATGCCTTCATTTTGAATCGGCCGTCCTGGGGCAGCCTGCGCTCGGCGATATCCATCCGCGCGATAATCTTAATTCTGGCGATTACCGCTGCCTGCATCTTTTTGGCCGGTGGTACCATATCACAGAGCAAACCATCAATTCGCATGCGAACCACCGTTGTTTTTTCCTGAGGCTCTATATGAATGTCACTCGCTCTGCTTTTGACCGCCTGGCTCAGGAGCAGGTCAACGAACCGAATCACCGGCGCTTTGTTTGCCTCTTCCTCCTCGTCGCTGATATCCGGCTCTCCTGAATCTGAAAGTGCATCTTCCTCTATTTTTCCTTCTTCGTCGATTTCTCCTTCTACAATGCTGCGAAGCTGCTGTTCTTCGACGTCCGAACCGTGATAAACCAACTCTATCGCCAGTCGAATTTCCCGAGGAGAACTAATTGCCGACTTAATCTGACGCTTCATTTTCAGGGCAACCGTATCTATGGCGATAACGTTGAGCGGATCAGCCATCGCAACGACAATTTTGTCATCAGCCTCACCTATAGCCACAAGACAGAATCGCTTAGCGATACTCTCAGGCAACATACGAGCGATACCCATATCTATCTTGTCCATCTTGCTCGTATCATCTAAACGGATATATTCTATCGAGAGGTGCTCAGCCAGGGCCAGAGTAACATCCTCATGATTTAGCTTCTCGAGTCGAAGCAGTACCTCACCCAGCCGACCGCCTTGCTTGCTTTGCTCGTTAAGAGCTTTCTCCAGTTCTTCCCGGCTTATCAGACCTTTTGAAACAAGCAATTCGCCGAAAGGAAGATTGGCTTCCGCTTCAGGAATATTGGAGATGGTTTGTGTCGATTCAAAAATCTTGGGGATGCTTTGTGCCGAGTCCATCCGATTAATATTACCTCCACTTAAAGTTTGGAGTGCCTAAAGTAACAACGAAGCTGTCATTCTGTCCGAAGGACTCCTTACGGAGAGAGAAGCGAAGAATCTCTTTTTCGTTGGCCAGATCCCTTCGGCAACCCATTCGACTACCCCTTCGGCTTCGCTCAGGGCTTCGGCTAATTCAGGGCTACGGCTATTTCAGGGCAGGCTCTTCGGCTGCGCATCAGGATGACACGTAAGTGTCATTTTAGCTCACTTTAGGCACTTTAGCTCACTTTAGACACTTTAGCCCACTTTAGACACTTTAGCCCACTTTAGGCACTTTGTTCTGGTTTCTTGGTAGTAAATACTTGCTGACATCCTTTTTCGGACAATCTGCAGAAGTAATTAATCCCTATCTTGTAATTCAATGATGCAAAACATCGAACTTCCTTGCATTCAGGCAGGATGCCCACGATTTGAAAATGCAATGTAAGCCCTTGTTCTTAAAAACGTTAGGCTGCTCGATGCTCGATGCCGGGTGCTCGATGCTCGTCGAGAATCAAGTATCGGGTGTCGAGAATCGAGGCTGCTTTTGTAGAGCCTTTTATGGTTTATAGGACGAGTCGCGATCCGCCCCTCTCCTCAAAATTGTGCCAAGAAGCATAGTCTCCTGTGTTATCGGCCCTATGTTTTGGTGAGTTTAACCCGGATATTTCATAAGATTTTGCCCGTCTTTGCATATATCTGGTTCATCCGGTTAATGCGTAGGTGGACCAAACAGATCAGGGCCTTGGAGCTGTTTGGAGAGAAAAATCGTTTGGGCAGAGGCTCAAATTTGGGGCAGGCGGGGGGAAATTTGTGCCTCTGGGGCCC
>Ga0209979_1002171_pt1 | contig 19343 bp, 16 predicted proteins | sample AnhtaG_FD_183114 | JGI IMG/M metagenome (GOLD analysis project Ga0209979, IMG submission 183114) | Deep subsurface microbial communities from Anholt, Denmark to uncover new lineages of life (NeLLi) - Anholt_01485 metaG (SPAdes) (version 2) | ecosystem: Environmental > Aquatic > Marine > Oceanic...
TCGGCTCTTGTTGTGTACTCTTTGCGTAAAGATTGTATATCCATAGTCAGCTTTCTGCCACGCCCCTGTCAGAAAGTAGAGCCTTCCTATTATTTAAAGGAGTCATATAATATACTGAGCGCACTCGGCTGTCAAGCTGGATAAAACTGCTCGCTCCAAATCCGCCTGGGTTGGCTTACTTTGCGATTATACTTCTCATTCTAACTCTAAGTCATGGAAGCGGGGTATCGGGATGAGGCGCAGTTAGGATAGGCAAATAATCAATATAATTCTTGACTCTAATGTTATCATTCCCATCATAAATTTTTTGGTCAACAATATCTGTATCAAGTGTGCCCCAATAGTTTTCAGTGGCATTCATATTAGTGCTTTCGAAGTCTGGTTCTAACGATAGAACTATACCTTCTATATCAATAAAAGAGTTATATTTAACAAGCATTTCACTTCGACCTGGACTTCCCCCAGCATTGGATATAGGAGAAGACATCTCGTGAAAAAGGTTGTATCGAATATGAATCTCGCATATCCTACCTGCAGCTTGGTATGCATAAAACCCGCCGGTGTTTATGAATCTATTATATTCAATATTACAATTTGACGAAGGTGACTCTAAGCATATACATGCTTTTAAAAATTGATATCCACTCCAATCACTTATGAAATTCATTATTTCTGAATGCCTCAAATTGAAATAACCACCCCTATCCCATACACGGTATCCATTTCTAAATTATGCAATAGTCGAAGTCAGCGTTACCTGCCCCACCTAAAGTTGTAATGATAACAGAATTGCCTCCTCCATCGAACACGATTTTATTGTTAATAGTTCCAGCAGCGGAGATTGTTCCATGCAGCAAGAACATATCGCCCTCGCTAGGCATTGTAATGGTCACACCCGGTTCAATAGTAAGGGTTACACCAGAAGGTATCTGAACGGTATCCGTTACCACATATGGACTCCCACCTTTATTCCATGTTGTATCCGATGAGATTATGCCGCCCACGCTTGTACCAGGAGTAGGTATCGGCGTTGGCGTAGGGGTAGGCGTAGGGGTAGGCGTAGGGGTAGGCGTAGGAGTAGGAGTAGGGGTAGGAGTAGGGGTAGGGGTAGGACCGAGGTAAGCCGCTACCGCGTCAATTTCTGGGTCGTCCCATGGCGGGGAGATATTCACCGGTGTCAACTTTATATACCGGTAATTTCCGGGAAGTTCCCATACTGAGGCAATGTCGTCGCTGCACCAACCATTTCCGTTTGCATCAGTACAGCCATCGTCACGCCATCCGTCTAGATAGACTTCCTTTAGCGTGGCTTGTTGAGGGTTCCATCCACTCCAAAGGGTATTGGATCCATATAGTAGGAACTCAAGTCCCTCATACAGGTACGGCCCGTGATCCTGGCTGGGGAAGACTACCACCCCGTTTGTTGGAAAACCAAGGTCCCACCATCCTGTTCCTGTACTTCCCATACTATTGACAGGCCAATCTATTTGTACCCACAGGCCGTCCAGCGCGTCGCCATTAGTGTTCCCATCTCCAATCCATATTGCATAATCATCATCCCATCCAACGCGGTCTCCAGAATCACCATAGTCGGGTGAGCTTGGTGCTGTTGGCGAAACCCCTAGAAAGTCCGCGACATCATACATCGATGGGTCAATAATGCCATCGATAATTAATGGTAATGGCGAAATTTTACAGTAGGGAGTCCAAGGTTCACCAAATTTATAGGTTGCTGGGGGTTGTGTGTAGGCATCTACGAGCAGCGGCACCCCTAATGTGAGACCGATTGCCAGCACTCCGATGATAGCGAGTAATTTCACTTTGCGTGTCACGCTCATAACCTCATAAGTCATAGAGCATAAGATATTCGATTCTGTGAACGGAGGCTCGCATCGCCTTGCAACAAAACAAAAACCGACCGCTTCGGGTCGGTTTCACTACTGGCTCCTCACTATCAAAGTAACCAATTAGAGATAGCAAATCAATGCCCCCCGTCGATAGTCAACGAACCCAGCTATTTAGTAACTCCACAGCTTTATATGTATGCACAACTTTACTGCTATTCTGCCTGTTCCGTGATTTGGCTATCAGACGAACTATAATTATTGTGATTCTGGATGGTGGCTCACTGTAATCTACAATGCGAGGTGGCTTAACCTAGTTTTTACCACCCAAGAATCAAAATACCTCATAAGATAGTAAATGTCAAGCCCCCAAACAAGCTTATCCCACCCTAAAGTGCTGTTAGACATCAACAAGGCTCCTACCGCCATATTATTCTCTTGAGTCCAGCCAGCGCACCTCCTTGTCCGACCTAGGGAGCCCATGCCTGTCTTGGAGCCTACTGTGGGCCTCGGGGGATCGAAGAATCCGAGTGAGATTGCTTCACCTTCGGCTCGCAATGACGGATGGCTCTACCACTGTGTCATTGCGAGGCATTAGATGCCGAAGCAATCCCAGGGGGGAAGGGACGAAGGGCAACATCGCTTCGCTCAGGGCTTCGGCTCGCGATGACATTTAAAACGCCGATTTCTGGGGGTCGCTCTCAGATTCAGGGACGAGATACTAAGCTAGACTAATGATCTGTATCTGTGATACAATCCTAAAATAATCGTAGCTATGATGATGTATGCCCCGGGCAGTGATAAGCTGAAGAGTGAACTCGATTGGAAACTAGCGACCCCGTCCCGTGGCTGCCTGCTCACAACCATTCAGTACTATAGCCAACCTCGAAGAAAAGGATAGCGCGGTAACACTGTGGAAACCAGACCAAAAGCCACTTACCAGAAATTTGCTAAAGATGTGCTCATTGTTGGCGCTGCTTATGCCCTGGCAGCGTTGACTGGGATTCTCCTGTTGCCCCTGTTTACCAAGTTCCTGGGAGCGCACGACTACGGGATATGGGCACAGGTTATGGTTACCATAGGTCTCGTCTTGCCTTTCGCTGTTCTTGGTCTGCCCGCTGCTATGATGAGGTTCCTTCCTGCCAAGACGGATATAAGGGAAATTCAGGAGGGGTTCTATTCGGTACTTTGCCTGACATTCGTCGTTTCGCTGCTTTTCGCGCTCGGTATAATTCTATCCGCAGATCTCATTGCTGAAACTTTCTTTGACGGCGCCACGGAGATAGTAAGAATAGTCGGGCTCATCATCCTGGTAATGGCACCAAATGCGGTGTGCTTAAGCCTTTTCCGAGCTCTCAGGCAGATGAAAAAGTTTTCGATTTTCGTGATTGCCGAGGCATATGTGCAGGTTGCGCTAGTTGCCTATCTAGTCTTGAATGGATACGGACTATTGAGCATAGTCTATGGTGTTCTGGCGATAAGAGTAGTAATCTTTTTCATCTTATTATTTCTAGTCAAACGACAGATTGGAATCAGAAGACCGCATTTTTCCAAGATAAGGGAATACTTGAGTTTTGGTCTGCCGACTATCCCTGGCGGCATCTCTTACTGGGTAGTTTCTTCCAGCGACAGATATGTCATCGCCTACTTCCTGGGGGCAACCTCGGTAGGTATTTATTCTGCGGGTTACAGTTTGGGGAGTATGCTTTTTATGGTAGCTATGGCACTTGGCCTCGTTTTGTTTCCCACATTGTCCAGGCTTTACGATGAGGGCCGAATGGACGAAGTAAAAACTCATCTAAGCTATTCCCTGAAGTATTTTCTGGCGATTGCTATCCCCTTTGTCTTCGGGGCGGCCATGCTTTCCGAGCCGGTATTGAGGGTATTCTCCACCCCTGCGATGGCCTCTGAGGGAAAGCTTATCGTGCCACTGGTTGCTTTAGCCACCTTATTCTCCGGTATTAGTGTTGTTATGGGACAAAGCCTTGGCCTGGTTAAGAAGACAAGAATACTTGGAGCGACATGGATAGCTGCCGGATTGGTGAACCTCCTATTAAACATATTGCTTATTCCTCACATCGGGATCCTAGCTGCAGCTATCACCACCCTGGTTGCCTATTCGCTAGCATTAGGTATAATAACCTTTTATTCCGTTAAGGAGCTTAAGTTCAGTATTGAGTGGGGCTTCATACTCAAGAGCTTGATTGCCTCAGGCGTAATGTCCCTGTTTATCTGGATGCTTGGCCCGGTGGGAAATTTAGCGGTAATAGCTACCGTTGCCGTTGGCGTAATTATCTACGTGGTTGTCCTGCTCTCATTAAAGGGCTTTAAGGAGGGGGACATCAAATTCTTTAAGGGGCTATTTCAAAGGGGCTCTTGAATTATTTTTGTTGCAGTGCATTAAGTCGAGAGCATGATCAAAACTTTGCTTCACTCCCTGGACTCTATAAATTTAACCTGGGGAATTCCTTTCCTCCAATTGATGGCTGGGCTATAGCCCGCCTCATCTCATAAAGATAATGTTAAGTAAGAGATAACTCATCAGATTAGTGGTAATGTGGAGCCAGGCTAATTGAATGTTAAGACGCGGTGCAGGAAGCATTGGCACACATAGCCTTTTATGTACAGGGGGCTTCTATTGCATTATACCAATGTGGCAAGGGTAACCAGAGTACCCGAATGGAAGCTTCGTTTATCTTGACATCGTTTGGGGTGCTTGCTATAGTTCGTAGATAGGCATGTTGACATAAAAGCCTGAAAAAATACTGAGTTAGGCGGAGCGCAAAGTTGACGCTTTTTGGTTATTCAGGAATACCCGGTACTGTAGATAAGAAATTCATCGAACTTGTGTTTGAGGTTAGATTATCTGTGGGTATCTCTTATCGCCTAGTGGTGGTAGGCTATGACACGAGGATATCAAGCAATGCCTTAAAACATGCTTTCATCTCCGCACTGCTCTCTGCGGGTTCCAGATGCTACGATGCGGGGACCATCCCCACACCCACGTTGGCCTATGCTGCCAGGAAATTTGAGGCTGGCGCTATGCTCAAGGCTTCCCACAACCCGCCGCAATATAATGGCATCAAACTATGTAACCCCGATGGCTCTGCCTTTGATTCTGCCCAAAGAGAGCGCATAGAGGAGATAATAGGAAATCGGGATCTGGGGTTGGCATCCTGGGAGGTGATGGAGCCCTCAAGAACCTATCCTGAAGCAATTGAGGACCACATCGAGCGCGTCCTAGCGGAAATGGAGAGGCGGCTGCAAGGTATGGGCAGGGTACCATAGCAAATGAAGGAAGAATAAATGTAAGCAATTGGATACCCTGTAGAAGAGACGTATATCAATAGTTGAGCTGTAGTAATGCCAAAAGTTATGTTTATAAATGCGATTAATTATGAGAAGGAGATCGAAACTTTTCTTCCTCCGCTAGGTTTAGGCTACCTAGTAAGCTCACTTAGGAAAGAGTTTGGCTACAACCACATTATATTCAAAATTGTCGATCGACATATTGAGCAGGAAATAGATAAATTTAAGCCAGATATTATTGGCATCACATCGGTGACCCAGAATTATAATAGGGCAATCAGATACGCTAGAATCGCCAAAGAATACGAGCTGCCGGTCATTATGGGTGGCGTGCACATATCTGCACTACCGGCCACCTTAACAAGTGATATGGATGTGGGCGTTATCGGGGAAGGCGAAGAAACGATCGTTGACCTCTTCAAACTTTTTGAAGAGAACGGGCATTTTGATAGGAATGAACTAGAGAATATTGAAGGAGTTGTTTTTAGAAGAAATGGCGAACTTATTGTGACAAAGAAACGAAGACCTATAGAGCCTTTGGATAGCTTGCCAATGCCTGCTAGGGACCTACTTGCCATTAAAAAGTCTACCTATATGTTTACCTCACGAGGATGTCCCTACAGGTGTACTTTTTGCGCCTCCTCTCGTTTTTGGGGTAAGGTGAGGTTTTTTTCAGCCGAATATATTGTTAATGAAATCGAGTGCCTCACTAAGGAATACAATGTTAAAGAGATTGGATTTTGGGATGACTTATTCGTAGCAAGCAAGGTAAGGGTGAGACAGATATTAGACTTACTGGAGAACAAGGACATTTTAGGCAAGGTGACTTTTGGTTGTAATGCCAGATCTAACCTAATCGATAGTGAGCTAGCCCAGCTGTTGAAGCAAATGAATGTGAAATATGTGGGTATGGGATTGGAGTCGGGCTGCCCTACCACCTTGGAGTATCTTAAGGGGAGAAACATAAGTGTGACGGACCACATAAATGCTCTCAAAATGCTCAGAAACTATGGAATAAAACCTCATGTTAGTTTCATTATCGGCTCACCAAAGGAGAGACGAGAAGATATCCTGCAAACCCTTAAATTTGTCAAGGAAAGTCGATTAACTAGCTTTGATATATATGTTTTGACACCGTTCCCTGGAACACCGGTTTGGGACTATGCAAAAGCAAGGAATTTGGTGAGCGAAGAAATGAATTGGGATATTTTGAATGTAAATTTCGGCGAGAGCCACAGTGATGCTATTATCATGTCAGAAAAGCTAACCAGAGAAGAAATATACAAATTATTTTTACTATTTAAAAATGCGAAAATAAGAATAGCAAGAAAGACCCTTTTGAGACATCCTGTCAACATTCCAAGGTCTTTATTAAGGGCATTAGTGAAGATATTGTTGCGTAGACCACTGTTTGACAGGTAATGGCAGCAATCCTCAAAAAGGACTTCGAATAGAATATTAGCGAGTGTAATAAATAAACAATCTGATTAAATGAAACGAAGATTTTAGTCGCTGCCAACATAAGCCAGGATCGATATTTTGAGCTTCTAAGCCAGGTAAAATAAAAAGGACGGAGCAGAAATGAGAACCAGTTTCAAGAATATCCGTAACACACTAATTAGTAACACAATAATTAAATGGTTCATTCAAAAACTGTATTATATCCGTAACAGAATAACTAATTGGTTCATTCAGAAACTATATCTTAGGCAACGGGAGGAGGAAATCAATAGATGGGAGAAAATTTATGGTGAGTTTGACAAGACTAACTACGAAGATTTTACACTACGAGGACTACCTAATGAGGCTTCATTTTATTTTGGCGAAATTATTAAATGGGCACAAGATATTACACCCAGACCAAGAAGGACTTTATTGGCAGGTGAAAATAAGAATGTTGTGAAATATTTACAGCCTAAAATTCAGGTTAAAGATATATGCACAACTGGATTACTAAATATTGATTATGAGTGGAATTTTGAAAACAGTCCACCTAAAATGGGTGAATTCGACCTTATTATAAGTCAAGCAATACTAGAACATCTTTTGAATCCTTATAAACACATGTGTGACCTTGCTAGTCTTTTGGCTCCTGGTGGTTTCTTGATAGTGCTTACTGTGGGTCCTGGACACCCTTATCATAGGTATCCTATTGATGCATGCCGATTTTACCCGGATTGGTTTGAGGAAACAGCAAAAAGGTTGAATTTGGATATAGTTAAGAAAAGGGTCAAAGATCCCAAGAATAACTACATATTTTATATGTTTCAAAAATCAGGAGCTGAAAGTAGCAATAAAGACACTTCTGAAAAATCTCTTCAACATTCCAAGGTCTTTATTAAGGGCATTAGTGAAGATATTGTTGCGTAGACCACTGTTTGACAGGTAATGGCAGCAATCCTCAAAGAGGACTTCGAATAGAATATTAGCGAGTGTAATAAATAAACAATCTGATTAAATGAAACGAAGATTTTAGTCGCTGCCAATATAAGCCAGGAGCGATACTTTGAGCTTCTAAGCCAGGTAAAATAAAAAGGACGGAGCAGAAATGAGAACCAGTTACAAGAATATCCGTAACACACTAATTAGTAACACAATAACTAATTGGTTCATTCAGAAACTATATCTTAGGCAACGGGTGGAGGAAATCAATAGATGGGAGAAAATTTATGGTGAGTTTGACAAGACTAACTACGAAGATTTTACACTACGAGGAGTACCTAATGAGTCTAGAGGTTACGCTGGTGAGATCATCAAGTGGGCGCAAGATATTACGCCACCGCCTAATAGAGTCTTGTTAGCCGGTGAAAGTCGTAGCATCGTAGAACATCTAAGACACAGGTTTCGAGAGCAGGCTCTATACACAACTGGATTATCCAATGTTGATTACGAATGGAATTTTGAAAGAGACTCGCCATCGATGGGTGAATTTGATCTTGTCATAAGTCAAGCAATATTGGAACATCTTTTAGACCCCTATAAACACATTTGTGACCTCGCAAGTATTACAGCCCCGGGTGGCTTCTTGATCGTACATGGAGCCGGCCCCGGATTTCCATATCATAGATTCCCCATCGATGCATGCCGATTCTACCCTGATTGGTTTGAAGAAATAGCGAAGAGGTTAAATCTGCTTATAGTAAAAAAAAGGATTAGGAAGGATTCAAATATATTCTACATGTTTCAAAAAATCACAAGCTGAAAGTAGCAATAAAGAGACTTCTGAAAAATCCCTTGAATATTCCATAGTCTCTTATTTAAAATGCTGTAATGAAGATATTGTCAGGCAGGCCATTATTTGAGAGGTGAATAATGAAGAACTTGCAAACTGAGGTATTCTAGATGATCTCAATAATTGTCGTTTATAATAATGAGCGGACTTTGGATGAAGTTTTGTTAAAGAGTTTAAAGAATCAGACTGCCAAATTCGAACTTATTACTTTAGATAATACTGAAGGGAAATTTAGGTCGGCAGCAGAAGCATTAAATTATGGAGGGAAAAGGGCAACGGGAAGATACATAATGTTTATCCATCAGGATGTAGAGTTAGACTCTGCCTCATGGCTGGAAAGAGTTGAAAAAATCCTGGATGGTCTACCCAGCTTGGGAATTGCCGGTGTGGCTGGTATGGGTGAAATGGGGGGAAGTCATGAAGAGAGGAAGCGAGGATGCATCAGTGATTGTGGTGAGGTCTGGGGCAATCCTATTCAACGACCGGAGGAAGTGCAGACATTGGATGAATGTCTTCTAATTGTGCCCAATTCGATATTTAGTAAAATGCAATTTGACGAAAAGACTTTTGACCACTGGCATTGTTATGCGGTGGACTACTGTCTATCCGTCAAGCAAATGGGATTAATAACCTATGTAATTCCAGCATTCGTTTATCACCGGAGTTTGAGACGAAATGTGGAAAACTTACTCAGGTATCAGAAGAGGCTATATAAGAAGCATAGAAAGAACTATAAGGAAATCTATACCACTTGCGGGGATATTTCTCAGCTAAAATTCCTAAAGCTCAGGTTACGTTCACCCATCGAACTTGTCTCACCGCTCTATATGAGATTGTTTCCCGACTGGCTCAAAATTCTAAGGAAAGAACTCGTCAATTGTGACAGAGTTTTAGATTTAGGTTGTGGCTATAATTCTACCCTCCAGTATTGCAATGTACCTTTTTCAGTAGGAGTCGAATCATTCAACCCCTATTTGCAAGAGAGTAAGAAAAAGGGAATTCACAACCAGTATATTAAGGCAGATATTAGGAAAATTGAATTTCAGCCTGAAGCTTTCGATGCTGTTGTTGCCATAGAGGTATTGGAGCACCTAACGAAACAAGAAGGAGCCCAATTACTTAACAAAATGGAAAGGTGGGCCACAAAGAAGATCATAATTACAACGCCAAACGGGTATCTGTGGCAAGATGGTTACGATGACAATCCACTACAAGAGCATAAGTCTGGCTGGAGCATTGAGGAACTCAGAAACTTCGAATTTAAAGTCTTTGGAATCAATGGTTGGAAAAGCCTTAGAGGATATATGGGTTTAATAAAATATAGGCCAGGCTTTTTGTGGCGAAGAATTTCAGATTTAACCCAAAAGATGACATACTATTATCCAAAACTGGCATTTCAATTGCTCGCTATTAAGCAAATTGATGAAGGTGATGGGAAATAAAGCACCTCCAAAGTCTACATTCTAAAGAGGAATGTACCAAATGATATCGGTAGTGTGCGTATATAATAACGAGAAAATCCTAAGGGATGTCCTATTAAAAAGCCTACAGAACCAAACTGTTGAGTTTGAGTTGATAACATTAGACAACACAGATAATAGATACAACTCAGCAGCAGAGGCGCTTAACTACGGCGGTGTAAAAGCAAAGGGCGACTATGTAATGTTCGTGCATCAAGATATGTGGCTGGGTTCTAAGCCGTGGTTAGAAGATGCTGAGACAGTCTTAGCATCGATACCTGATTTGGGAGTTGCTGGTGTAGCTGGCCAGAGTGAAAAAGGTAGGAGCTGGCATGAGAGAGTCAGATTATCCATAGATATTTACGCTGACAGGTGCCGGGAAGAAATCAGCCGTGTTAAAGAGCCGGAAGAAGTGCAGACCCTGGATGAGTGTCTTCTAATAGTGCGCAGATCGGTATTTAGCGACCTGCAGTTCGATGAAAAGTTATTCGATGGTTGGGACTGCTATGCTGTAGATTACTGCTTGTCTATCAGGCAATTAGGATTGAGGGCTTATGTAATCCCGGCGCCTTGTTCCCACAATACTTTGCGGGCGAGTTATCATATTTGGGAATTCAAGGAGCTACTCAGATTTCAGAAAAGACTGTACCTAAAGCATAAGAGCAACTACAAGCACATTTATACCTGGATGGGAGAGGTTTCTTGGTTAAATCTTAAGTTACGTTTACTGGAAAGGTTTATTGCACCGTTATATGTAAGGTTGTTTCCACATATGTTTATTCATATGCGAAGAGAGCTTTCCGGTTGCGAAACAGTCTTAGACCTGGGTTGTGGCCACCATTCTCCCCTTCAAGTTTGCGGAATCCCTTTCTCGGTTGGAGTTGAATTGTTTGAACCGTCCCTGCAGGAAAGCAAGAGGAAGGGTATCCATAGTCAATATATACAAGCTGATATTAGACAAATAGAGTTTAAGCCGAAATCTTTCGATGCCGTTATTGCAGTAGAGGTTTTAGAGCACCTGACGAAACAGGAAGGGGCCGAATTAATCAATAAGATGGAAATTTGGGCCAGGAAGAAGGTTGTAGTTACAACGCCAAACGGATATCTGTGGCAAGACACCTGGGAAAACAATCCGCTACAAGAGCATAAGTCTGGCTGGAGCGTAAAGGAACTTAAAAAACTACAATTCAAAGTCTTTGGGCTTAATGGTTGGAAAAGACTTAGAGGATATAAGGGATCAGTGAAATACGAACCGACCTTTTTATGGGCTAGGATTTCAGACCTTACTCAAAAGATAACTTACTATTATCCGAAGCTGGCATTTCAGTTATTTGCCATCAAACAGATAGACCATGGTGAACGAAAATGAATCACCCCGGAGTATCCATCATCACCCTCGGATGGTACGGCTTGGGCATACTGTAGAGTGCCTGATTTCTTGTTTTAAGTAGATGGAGAAGATGAGAGCATATTCTATGCAAACGCCAATTTCGGGAGAAGTGGCGCGGTGATAAGAAGGCTCATGTCAGTTGTTATTCCTTTCTTGAGAAGACATCCGAGACTGATGCTGTTGGCAAGGAGTCTGCAATTCAGAATTTGGCACCTGAGAGTAAGGATCAGAACAATGAGATGGTCAGGAGACCTTGATGTGCATCAGACGTACTGGGTAGACCCGGATAGAATAGAATACGCTTGTGTATTTAACAAATTAGAAGAATGGGACAAATATCGCCACAGAGGTAAGGTGGTTGGAGGAAACTGGGATCAAAGGAGGATTAGATTCGCGGATCGAATAGGTCTGCTACGCGGACTTGAGGACAGATTCATACGCGGAGTGCGTTGGGAAGAAACGGAATTCTACCAGCGGGTCTTGAATGTGATATCCAACGGCACGCCTCTGTGGGACTGCAAGAGCAAGGCCGAGTTGGATGATAGGTGCAGATACTTAGACTCTCTATTTCAGGATATAAAGACCAATGGTTACAGATCTCAACAGGAGATTGCACAGGAGGAGAATAATCCTTATAAAGGCGAGGACGAGATAACAGTCCGAATAGCTCGCGATGGAGCACTCCTTTTTGAGGACGGGCAGCACCGGCTGGCAATGGCCAAACTGCTTCATATTGATAGAATCCCAATCAAGATCACCGCCAGGCATTCAGAATGGTTTCAGTTTAGAAAGGAAGTTATTGACTATGCCAGGATGCAGCCCTGGGGCAAACTCTATCATCCCGTAACTCATCCAGATCTTCGCGATATACTATCAATTTATGGCAACGAGAGATTCGAATTAATCAAGGCACATCTGCCTATACAGAGCGGTGACCTTCTCGATATCGGTGCTCACTGGGGCTATTTTTGTCACAAATTCGAAGAAGAAGGCTTCGATTGCTATGCTGTAGAAAGCGATGCCCGGAACCGGTATTTCATAGAAAAGCTGAAGATCGCAGAGAATAAGAAGTTCACAATAATCTATGGATCAATATTTGATTATCGTGACAAGACCGATTTTGATGTAGTACTAGCCTTGAACATATTTCATCACTTCATAAAGACAGAAGAAACCTACTATCAGCTGATTGATTTACTGAAGAGGCTGGATATGAAAGTGATGTTCTTTCAGCCGGCTCTCCCCGATAGCCCTCAGATGAAAGGCGCCTACCGAAACTTCGATTGTGATGAATTTGTAGATTTCATCTTAGAGAACTCAAAATTGAATGAATCCACGTACATCGGCGCGACACAGGACGGGAGGCCGATTTACAGGCTTCAAGCCGTTTAACAGATGGAAAGCCAGCGTCCGGAAGTCAGGGGTGGGTGTCATCCATTTACATGCTGGGGAACAAATATGAACTATCCCGGAGTATCTATCATCACCATCAACTGGAACGGCCTGGAGGATACCATTGAGTGCCTGGAGTCTCTGAAGAAGATTACCTATCCTGACTATAAGGTTGTTGTTGTCGACAATGGCTCAGAGGGAGACGATGTTAGGCTTCTAAGAGAAAAGTTTGGTGATTATATTCACATTATCGAAAACGATAGAAACTACGGATTTGCCGAAGGAGCCAATATTGGGATGAGATATGCCCTGGCGAACCTGGACCCGGATTATTTTTTGCTTCTGAACAACGATACCGTGGTAGATCCTGATTTTCTCGGTGAGCTGATCGAAGTGGCGCTTACTGATAAGAAGATCGGGATCCTTGGCCCCAAGATATATTATTACCATGAGCCAGAGAAGATATGGTTTGCCGGTGGTAATATAAACTATTGGCTTGGAAGATTATGGCATAGAGGTATAGGGCGAATCGACTCCAGGCATTTTGATGATATTGCGGATGTTGACTTTATCAGTGGATGCTGCATGCTTATTTCTCGTGATATGCTGTCCAGTGTAGGGTTATTGGACAGTGCATTCTTTTTCGGGACCGAAGACTATGACATTTCTATCCGTGCTGCCAGGAGTGAGTTCAGAGTGCTCTATGTACCAGAGGCTAAAATCTGGCATAAGATAGGCAGGTCCACCGGTCGCACTGGTAGACGTCCAACCCCCTTTGTTGTCTATTACGTCGTAAGAAACCACTTTATCCTTATGGAAAAGCATTGGAGTAAACTGCAGTTTGCTACTTCAACCCTATGGTTTATCGTCACCCGGCTCTTCATACTATATCCAGCTTACGATCGCCAATGGAGCACATTGAAGTGTTATGGATTGGGATTGTTAGATTATCTGAGGAGGAAGTGGTGATTCCAATCTATAAGACCGCCAAATACATATTAGAATACTGATAAAGAGGTGCCCCGATTATATCGTGGCCAGGGGTCTCCCCGATGTATCGGGGCAGCTTCAAATATCCCCCAAGATTGGGGGATATAGGGGATTGATAAAGACTATTTCAGTAGTCTCACATAAATAAACGTATATAATTCAATTCTCTTCAACTCTCGTAAACTCGAAGTAACCTCTCAGCCACTTTTCTCCAATCGAACTCTTCTTCGGCATACCTCCTGGCATTTAGGCCCATTCTTTCTCTTTCATCAGAGTTATCTATCAAGTACTTGATCTTCTCGGCCAGTTGCCGCTCGTCGGCTGGGTCAATAAGAAAGCCGTTCCACCCGTCTCTGATTTGCCGCGGGATACCACCAACCGTTGTGGCAATTACTGGCTTACCCGAGGCCATTGCCTCAAGTGTAACAAGGGGGTCGCCTTCGCCTAGAGAAGGGAGTACAAATATGTCGGCGGCTGCGTACAACATCCTGACTTCTTCCGACGGAAGAGAACCGGTAAATAGGATATTCTTTTCCAGTTGATACCGCTGGGTGAGACTGAGCATTTCCTCCATAGTTATCGATTCATCCACAGCAAGGAATGTAGGCGAGCCAACCAGCACGAATAGTGTATCTCTATAACGAAACTCGTTTACTGTTATATCTGCCGCTTTTATAAGGTACTCTAATCCTTTGATCTTTGCTAGCCGCCCAACAAACAAGACCGTTAATTTCCCTTCCAGTCTGTACCTCTTTACAGTCCCCTCTATTTCGATATCAGGGTTAAAAAAGTCGGTATCCACCCCATTGTGTACCACAACGATATTCTCCGCTTTGACCTTACCTCTATAATTGAAACTCTCTTTCGCTAAATCGTTCAACGCAATCACCCTTTTAACCCGCCTCATAAGATATGAGTCAAGAAGCAGCGTAATTCTTTCCAGGGTGCTTAATTCATTCGTAGCCAATGCCCAATGGCTTAGGTGACATGTATAGAACATTTTGCTACGAAGTCTTTTGTTTAGAATGACTAAAATCAACCCAATCAAAGTCAAGTGCAGGTGTATAATGTCTATGTTCTGCCTGTTCCTTCTTAGATATCTACTTACCTTAAGTGCAAAAAGTGCGATGTTAAGCTCGGCCAAGACAAAGCGGATAAACCAAGGTGCTTTGCCAAAACGAACTTGCAGGGCGTCTAATCTGGCTATTTTCACGTCTTCCACACAATCAATAGAGAGGTCGTCTCTTGAATACTTCCGGTCCAAGATGACTACTTCGTGGCCCATCCTGGCTAAGTGCTTGGAGGTGTTGAATATCACCGTCTCGGGAGCCCCTTCTTTTTTAGCTGGCACCCTCACCTTACCACGGGATATTTGCACTATCTGCATCATTATCCCCTTAGCCTTTCCTGCACCAAAACAATCTGATCCACACGGTTTGTATGATCGATGAACCCCGGAATCATCACACACGCGCTTTAGGAGAGTACTTCGAGTTAGATTTTGACATCATCAGCATGTTTTAATGTTTTGAGAATATCTCCAGGCAATAGGCTCCTATCGGAGCGTCCTAACCTTATCTCTGAGGATTCAATACAGTTCCTGTTAGGCGAGGTGCTCCATGACAGGACGCTACACTGCACCTCTGTAAAGTTCAATCTTCAATCAATTCTCGGTCGGAGAGAAACATATTGCGCTTTCTTCCTATGAAGTAATATGCCGATGCAGCATCAAGTGTACCAGGTCTATCAATTAGGTAATAGTCAATGTACTTTAACCAAAAGGAAGTAAGCCTTACAAAAGCTCCGACAAGGGCTCTTGCAGCTTTGGATTTAACAAAACTCAGGAGGAAATATCGGTATGCCCAAGCTAATGCCATTCCTGGCCCACCAACTGCGCCGCTAGAAATCTCTTCAAACTTTCTAAATAAAAGACGATGCCCCCGGCGAGTAAAGCGGGTGAAGTCATATTTGCCACCGTGTACTTGTTGCATAAATGGAGTCTCCGCATAGACCAGCCCACCTTCCTTTAGCACCCTATGAATTTCTTCGACACAACGGTATGGATCTACGACATGCTCGAGCACGGCCTGTACAATTACACCATCAAGCGAACCGCTGTCGAAGGGGATATCGTGTGCATCGCAGATCAAAGTTGTACGTGGGCCAAAAGAAACATCACTCTCGATACATTCAATAGAGGGAACTGACAATATATGTTGCATTCCGCGCCCTACTGTACTACCACCAACTACCAGTACTCTAGGATTCTTATTCTCCTTAAGGAGAAGCTCTGAGAATTTTTCATAGTTGGTTTTCGCCTTTATATTGCAATCGATTGCAGGCAGTAGATTAACCATCAATCGCAGTATTCTGGATGATGGTCTGAAAAAGGTATATCTGCGATTTACGAAGTCATCAATAGAGAAAAGACTGGAAGATTCATTTATCAAGATAGGTATGCCATCAACTATAGGAAAATGAGATTTGCACCGAACATTCATGCACTTAAATTGACAATCGCTTAATATCAACTTAGATTTGCAGGTCGGACAGCGCAGCAACTCCTGAGTGCTTGCCGTTAGTTTGATTTTGGTGTCCATTGACATTATCTCATCCTTTGAATCTTATTTTTGGTGCTTCTTACACTACCTGAACCTTCTAGCCTCTTTACCTGGCATTCTAGCTCAGTTTAGATCTTAGGCCCTCGTTGGTTAATATTCCCAGATGTGTCGGTGACATCGACGATGACCTTATGCTCCCGAGCCAACCGCTCGCTCATGTTTCTCACGTGGTCTTCCATTCTGCCGATGGCGGGGAAGTATCCCGGGCATACCTGGAGGATCTTCATCTAGCCGTTACCTCTTCTGGGCCAGTACGAATATCAACATTCCGAACTGCTTAAAAAAGGCATTATGCTCAAGGTGAGTGAAAAACCTATCACAGAACTCAGTGATTCTTTTCCTGCCAAGCATGTCCAGACGAGGGAAGGCGGAGTACTGAACTTGACAAGCAACGAAGCCATTCTCTTCGATAATCTCTGTGATTTCCTTCTTAGTGTAGATTCTGGCTGTCTGAAATCTTTTTCTAATAAATCGCGGTGCCCAGGAGAAGAAAGGCATTTGGCCATAGAAGCCGCGAATTATGGTTTTACCAATTCTAATATAGTGCATCTCAAGGGGATACAGTCTATTTGGTACAGAAACAACCAAATAACCTTGACTCTTTAACACTCGTTCGGCTTCTTTGAGCGCGATTTCCGGGTTTTTTATATGTTCCAGTGCCTCTATAATCATAACTACGTCACAACACGAATCAAGAAAAGGCAGGCATTCGGCATTAGCTTCAACGTATTTAGAACTTGCATTTAAATTGACTGCATCCTCTTGAGCTTCTCTAAGCCGATCTCGTTCTATGTCGATCCCGATAGCCGTTTGAGCCACCTGTGCGACGCTTAGAGTATACACTCCATTCCCGCATCCTACATCAAGAACGGTCTTGTCGGCTAGCGACAAATGGGCCAATAGCCCCAAAACTCGCTCTGTCCTCTTTATGATAGCTAGGTCTTCAGCTCTTGGTCTTCTGATAGTCCCCAAGCCTAAGGTCATCGCCTGAGTTCTTCCAATCTCCTTAATCTTGTGCAATATGCTCTATTCGTGCTGAGGGAGCGCTGAGTCCATAGCTCATTTCTCAGAGACCAGCATATCTAGGATGGCTTCATATTGCCTGGCGGTGTCGTCCCCAGTGCACTGGGCAGGAAGATAATAGACCTCCCACCGGGATTTGAGGGCCGCGTAACCCGTCAACGCTGCATTCTTTTCTCGTTGATCTGTTCCACCGCCTTAAGCAGGATGGGATCTACGCCGGCAGCCTGGGAAAAGCTTATCAGCATTCTTATGTCCTTGGGCAGGCACGCCCCTCTGTAAGGTTTTGAGTGTTGCGTCGCTCCGTAAGTGCTTATCCTGGGGTCCATAGAGGCGATCTTGCCTACTTCATGAGAATTGACCCCGACTCGGTCACAAATTTCATGAATCTCGTTGAAGTATGAGATGAGCATGGCCAGGTAGGCATTACAAGTAAGCTTAGCCATCTCGGCTGTCATTGGATCTACCCTTACAATAGGGGACAGTATGGGCCCATAGAGTTCCTCAAGGAATTTGCCATGAGTGGGGCAACATTCTCCAACGACTACCCGCCAAGGATTCACTTCATCTTGAAGAGCAGTGGCCGCTCGCAGAAACTCAGGAACAAAACAGATGTGGCGGCTATGCTTTTTCATCAAGCTCCGGGTTGTGCCTGGGGCAACGGTGCTTCTTATTACGGCAAGGCCGGCTACATCTCTCAACACAGCGAGGGTGTCATCAACGGCGGAGTCCGGGGTGCAAATAAAGTGAACATCGGCATCTGCAGCCTTTTCGGAGACGTCGAAGCCTTCAGTTCTAAGCGCCTTTAGCCTCTCCGAGCTCATGTCAACGCAGGTGACGGAGTGCCCAAATCTAAGGAAGCAGTCGGCTGTTGCCGTACCCACGACCCCGGCCCCAATTATAGATATCTTCATACAACCTCCTATCAAAGTTCACCTGTCGAGTGTGGCCACTGAGCTTCCAACCCTCTTTTTGGGGTTAGCCTTAGTTTAACAATTTCAAAGACAAAACCCAAACCCACTGCGCAGATAGAGGCGACCAGAATTGAAATTTTCTTTAGCTCCGCTATAGAATCAGACCCTCGAAACACCTTACCCATCCTTTGTGGGATATATTTGAGGAGCAGGTCTCGCAAGTATGCCCTCTCGGTGGCGATGGGTTGTGGGGCAGAGCTTATGCTGCGCAGCAATGCCTTGGAGTATCCTTGGTAGAAAGACCGTTTGAGTATCATACCGACCTTTCCCTTCGAGGGGGGGATTTTATGGTATACTATGGCCTCAGGGTTATATATGACTCCCCGGCCTAACTCGGCCCCTACTCGCAACGCAAACTCCGCTTCGGACCCCTGGACATAGGAGGTTCCTCTTCTAGCAAAGCCCAGTCTTTCATTCAATAGGCCTATTTTCTCGAAGACCTCCCTCCTAAAGCTCATGTTTGGCGCGTAAGCGTTGCGGATCTCAGTAATTTCTTCCCGGGCGAATCCCTTTTCGGTAACGCCAACCAGCCAGTATAGCTCTTCAGGAAAATAATCAGGTTTGCCAGAGACCCACACAGGCAATATCTTACCAGCTACCGCGACAGCATCAAACTTATCATGGGTAGCAACAACGTTCTCTAACCACCTTGTCTCAGCGACTGCATCGTCATCGATAAAAGCGATGGCATCGCCCTTTGCCGCTCTAATACCTGCGTTTCTGGCCGCGGAGACACCCACATTCTCACTAATACCAACAGTCTTGATATTCGCCTGGCCATCGTAGACTTTCACGAGCCTTTCGTATAGTTCCTGGTTTCCGTCAACTACTACGATAATCTCCATTTCTTTATGAGTCTGATTCAGCAGGCTGTCAACAGTATCTATTAGATTTTGGAAGTTGTCTAGGCTATGAGTAGGTACTACAATGGATACAAACATGATGGCCTCATCCTTTTGCCGATACCCATCCCCTCATCGAAACCTCTTCCTGATAAGCGTTTGCCCTATCCTGAACCCGTCTTTCAGCGAGCCGAGCTTGGCCTGATTCGGCCTTCTTCGGTAGAGAATGGGTAGCTCCGCTATTCGGTAACCTTGCCTGGCGATCTCTA
>Ga0209979_1002172_pt1 | contig 19340 bp, 16 predicted proteins | sample AnhtaG_FD_183114 | JGI IMG/M metagenome (GOLD analysis project Ga0209979, IMG submission 183114) | Deep subsurface microbial communities from Anholt, Denmark to uncover new lineages of life (NeLLi) - Anholt_01485 metaG (SPAdes) (version 2) | ecosystem: Environmental > Aquatic > Marine > Oceanic...
TGCCGAAGAGGGAATTTCATCAATCGGCTACACTTACTGGAACATCTCTCCCACCGACAAAGTACTGGAGGCAGTCAGCGAGGCAGACAAGGGTTCTATCGGACACTCCGGTGAGGCTGAAACCTCCCTTCAACTTTATCTTCAGCCGGAACTGGTGGATATGAACGCCGCTGTTTGGACGCTGGGTGTCTCTGGTGACCCCACCAAGGGAAGCCGCGAGAAGGGAAAGCGCATAGTTGACGCCGCGGTAGGTGCTTTGGTAAAGCTACTTCAAGACTATCATAGCGGCAAACTTGAAGATGGTCTCGTATGGCGGCGCGAAATCACCACCGAGCTTATTAACTATGGGCAATTCCCAAAGTACGGGTCGGAGCACTGACACATTAGTTACTGATGATACAGCCTCTGACGCTATGGTTGTCAACGTCACCCACCGAGTGAGAGAAACCCTGCCGAGATTGGAGACCATGAAGGATTTGCCCCTGGTAGTGTGTCCTGCTGGCCAAGAGAGCAGAGACGAGGAGGTTTTTTAAGCATATTAAGAAAGACGCAAGGAGGTCAAAATGAAAGAGGCCATCAGAACCGATAAAGCACCAGCGGCTATCGGACCATATTCACAAGGGTATAGGGCTGGAGATTTTATCTTTGTTGCTGGACAGGGTCCTCTCGACCCTCAGACCGGGAAAATAGAAGACGATACCATTGGAGAACAAACTAGGCAAACGCTAGAGAATATAAAGGCCATCCTCCAGGCTGATGGCGCTAGTTTGCGAGACGTGGTCAAAGTTACCGTTATCCTGACTGACCTTGCTAACTTTCAGCCAATGAACGAGGTATACAAGACCTTTTTTTCTGAACCCTTCCCGGCGAGAATTTGTTACGGCTCAGCGCTGGTGTTACCTAAGATGCTGGTTGAGATTGACGCTATCGCTTACGTGGGAAAGTAGTCAATATCTGATGTGACGGGCTCTGCCCAAGCCGCCGCAAAGGCTGACTCTAAATGGAAGAGTTTTATCTCAAGACAAGAAAACACCTATGGTCAGAAACTTAAGGATTATCTGAATTACGGGGAAACGCTGTAGGCTATGTCGACAGGGTTCTTCACGCAAAAGGTTACGCAATAGATTAAGAAAAAACAGCACTCTGACAAGGACAGCTTAACTATTTAAAGTGTTCATTACCACTGGATTAAGCTTTTGCTCTAACGGCTACAAATAAAATGCCTGGTCCAGTGTGAACCCCTAGCGCCGGTCCTAGTCTAACTAACCGAATCTTCTCTTTGGCGAATATGGAATCCATACGCTCAGCTAGAGACTGCGCTTCATCAGGCGTGGTACTATACACGATGGCCAAATCCTCGATATCTGTGGTCTTTTTCACAAAGTCAAATAATCGTTCTATGCCATTAGTACGTTTGCGGACTTGACCAGCCGACTCCAGTTCTCCATCTTTCATGGTTAACATTGGCTTCACCGCCAAAATTGATCCTAGAAGTGCCCTTGTTTTACCAATGCGACCACCTCGAGCCAGATATTTTAGCGTATCAAGGAGACCAAGCAAACGGATGCTAGGAATAATTCGTTTTACCTCTTCCTCCATCTGCGGCAAACTCTTTCCAGACTTGGCAAGGGCATTAGCCGCCATAACCAGCATTCCCAGACCCATTGTCACCAACCCCGAGTCTACCACCTCAATTGGATACTCTGTTTCTACAAGTTCCTTGCCCCGTCGTGCTGAGTTACAAGTGGCACTGATTTTACCAGAGATGTGAATGGAAAGAATCCCGTCAGCCTCTTGAGATAGCTTCTGGTATACATCGGCAAAATCCTGTGGAGCAGGGGGTTCGGTGCTGGGATGAAAAGGGTCACCTAGTAACCTCTGGTAAAATTCGTCTTCGCTGATGTCCACCCGGTCACGGTAGACTTCACCCCCAAATTTCACGTAGACCGGCACCACGGTAATACCCAGCTCCTCAGCTAGCCTGGGTGGCAGGTCGGCAGTACTGTCGGTAACAATCCTGACTTTCATTAATTATTTATCTCCTTTAATGTTTTAACCACCATAATTCTCTGGATTGAAGTATATAATTATTCATACGTCAGTGTCTCACGTACACTCATCTTTATGGCACGGTATGCGGGTAATAAACTGGCCACAACCGAGATAACTATCACGATTATGAGCCAGATAACGAGGCCAATTGGTAGAAAGACGAAAACCAGGGGTTGGTCAAGAATCATCGGTCCTATCATAGCGTTGAAAAGTAAGGTTACCGGTATGCTGAGGGGAATGGCCAATGCCCAGCTGAGGATACCGATGAGCAGCCCTTCGGTGAGGACGATGCTACCCACCATGCTGTTGGAGGCGCCGATGGAGCGCATCACACCGATTTCACGGGTACGCTCCATTACGTTCAGGCTCATGATGCCGGCCAGCCCAAGACCGCCAATCAATGCTGACATAGCGGCCATAGCCATCAGAAACATGATCAGGAAATCGAACTGGCCAGCTATGGATGAAGCCAGCTCATCTATTGTCCGCGACCCGGCGACCTTGATCCCGGCGTCTTTGAAGCGCTCCTCCACGGCTTCAGCCATCATAAATTGGGACCGCCCGTCTTTTTGTTCGGTACGGACATTCACCTGAACAGCCAGACCCGGGTTTCCCCTAACCTGTGACAGGTAGTTGAAATCAGCGTAGGCAACCTCATCCCAGGCCATAAGCATGATACCAACTATCTCCCAGCGGTATTCCTTATCATTTATCTCCACCACAATCTCGTCACCGGTATGAACGTCGGGCATATTTTTAACCAGATCGCTGGTAAGGACAATAGCACTCCGGTCATTTTTCTCCAGCCAGCGCCCCGAGAGTAGGGTTGGTTGGATAAAGTTGGAATCGGGAGGCAAGCCGATAACGCCAAAGGTGGCTCCTTTAGTACCGTCCGGTCTGATACGTTGCGCCGACAATGCTGTTTGCCCTTCTGCCTGGGTGACGCCCGGCACTTCCTCAGCTCTACGCTCAACACCCTGGCTCTGATAGGGGTCACTAAGGCCTATTTCGACCTGGTACCCGAACACTGTGTCTATAAGGTTATCGACTTCCGTCATCAGTGCGCCGCGCACATTCATCACGGTAATAAAGAGTGTACCAGCGAGGGTAAGCGTACCCAGAGTCAGAAAGAGCCGTCCTTTACGCCGAAACGTATTGCGTAGAGAGAGCAGTACCGGCCGTGGCAGGCCACGTACTCTGAGCAATAAGCGGTCAATCAGTCCATGCCCACCCGTACTCTCGATGCCATAATTGCTGATAGCCTCCCGCACCGTCACCCGCACTCCCCCCAGGACAGGTATTAAAGAAGCTAATATGGGCACCAGCAGTGCCACTATCAACTGCAAAAGGAGAATAGGCAAGGGCAGGTAGAAATGTAGCAAATCGAGATTCAAAAACTGTATCACCGCCATGGTGAATAAATAGGCCAGCCCCATGCCAATGGGCAACGCCACCAGTAACGCCAGCAGACCGTAAAACGACACCAGCACCAGATAGAGACTGATGATTTGCTTTCCGGTGCCGCCAACAGCCTTCATCATACCAATCTGGCGTCTTTGCTGGGCAAGCATCGCCGAGATGGTATTTATCACCAGGAAGCCGCTGAGAAGGAGCGCGAAGATACCGATGCCGTTCAAGATGAGCGTGAAGCTTTGTGTGGTATCTCTGCCCCAGTGCTCGCCGGGTTCGAGGATGTTGACTGAATTAACGGAAATCCCGGTGCGTTGCAACCGTTCCCTGAGTTCGTCGGCCACTACTTCAAGCTTGGCCAGACTATCATACTTGTCCTGGGCGACGATTTCGAGCCGGTTGTAGGTCTCTGGGTAGCCGAGCCACCCCAGCGTTTTCATGGAAACGTACCCGGTTAGCTGCGGATTCAGGTTCGCCGGGACAGCGTTTAAATCATGAACCGTTCCGGTAACATTCAGTTCATACTGCTGCCCATCGGATAGCTCGATTATCACATTATCGCCAATCTCAACACCGGGAAGCGAAAGCGAAGCACGCTCTAAAAGAATTTCACGCCGACCAGGTGGCCATTTCCCTTTCTCCGGAGCAATACGGTTGAGCGCTAAATCCTCATAATTATCGTAGGCATAGAGGTTCAGGTTAAATTTTCTATCCTCTCCTACCATTTTAACCGAGTACATAGCCCGCCCTTGAGCAGCAACAACCTCTTCCTGCCGGCGAGCCCAGCGTACCAAGCTATCATCAAAGGACGGAACGCCCAGGGAAATAGTGGAAGCATTATAAGCGTGGTACTGCGTATCCATGTCCGAGACGAGCACTTCCTGGGTGATGAAAACGCTGCCAAACGCAAAAACGCCAACGGCTATGGCCAGCACCACCAGAATTGTCCTGGTCTTGTTGCTCCAAAGATCACGGATAACTTTGCGCCAGCGCGGGTTAAGCATTATCTGTTTCCTTAGTAAGGTCGAGGCTCTCTCTGAGGCGTTCTTGCGCAACACGGTCTATCTGTTTTTTGGTGGGCTTCGACTCACCGATAAGCTTGTTGAAGTCCTCGCGGTCGAGAGCGGCAACTTCGACATCACTGTCTGGAGCAGCACGGACAGTAGCCATACTTGCTCCGCCGTGAAGCAATGCGATCTCGCCAAAGTACTGGCCACTCTCGATGCGGGAGACGACGAGTTCCTGTCCGCTGGGCACTCGTAAGTGAACCTGAACGTACCCCTTGGTGACAATGTAGAAATTATCGGGCGGTTCGCCCTTCTGGATAATAACTGAGCCCGGAGAGTACCTTTGTTGTCGGAATTTTGACGTAGCCCAAATCAGTTGCGGCTGTGTTAATGAGGGGAACGTTTTGGCTAAGTACTCCTCGATTATCTCGCCATCGGCAATGACAATCGTACGCTTGACGCGTCTTGCCTGGTCACCGTCGTGCGTCACCATGAGGACTGTTTTGCCACCGGCCACCAGTGCCTCGAACAGACTGAATACTCGCTCTGATGTTTTTGAATCGAGGTTACCGGTTGGCTCATCAGCCACGATAATTGGTGGGTCATTGGCAAGCGCCCGGGCAATGGCAACTCGCTGCTGCTCACCGCCGGAAAGCATGGACGGTAGTTTATTGGCTTGCTCAGCAACGCCCACTAGGTCGAGCACACTTAGTGCTCGCTCGCGGCGTTGTCGTGATGCGTACAACTTACAGAAATCCATGGGGAGCATCACGTTTTCGAGTACCGTCAGCATCGGCAGGAGCTGAAAGAACTGGAAGACTATCCCCAGGTTACGGCCCCGCCACTGTGCCACCCTTCCTTCACTGAGAGTATGTATCGGCGTACCCGTGACGTAAACCTCACCTTTGGTGGGACGGTCAATGCCGGTAATCATATTAATTAGCGTAGATTTGCCACTGCCCGACTTGCCAATCACGCCAACGAACTCGCCATTACCAATTTCAAGCCTGATATTCTTCAGAGCAAAAAAGTCGCCAGCCTCAGTCTGATATGTCTTGACAACATCTTGCAATTGAATGAGATATTCGTCATAGCGGTGGATATCGCGTTCTTTGAACGTTTGTTTTGATAAAAACTTAAATATCGGCATTGTCCCACTCCATAAAATTATTATTTATGATGCTATCAGTGAGCATATCTCCATGGATGACCGTGGCCCAGTTTATCTTTCTACTACGATTACGATTACTTCACCTTCACTAAGTCCGCTTAAAATCTCGGTCTGAGAGCCATTGCTGATGCCGGTAACCACTCTTCTCTCCTGAGTTAACTCATTAACCAAAACCGTTACTATCGGATTGTCCTGATTATCCAGCGTGATAGCCTGATTAGGCACCAGCAGGACATCTTTCCGTTCATCAATTACGATGTCAGCTGTAGCGCTCATACCGCCTCTGAGTTCGAAGTCTTGTGGAACGTCAAAGCCAATTTTAACATCATATAATACCAGACCGGGTTCTTCCCTTGACACCGGGGGGATAAAGGCTACTTCACCTTCGAGTTCAACACCGGGCAGGGCATCAACATTGATGAGAGCCCTTTCGCCTATCTTAACGTTTGGTATATCTATCTCATCCACTTCTACCTCTAGCTCTAAGCTGGTGAGGTCTACCAGATGAATGATTGCGGTAGTAGCCGAGACACTGTCTCCTTCATCAACATAGACACTGGCCACCACCCCATCAAATGGAGCGGTGAGAGTTGCCTCATCAAGTTGCTTCCGGGCCTGCGCCAGTGACTGCTGGGCTTGCGCTAGGGACTGCTGTTCTAGCTCCAGAGACTGCCGGGCTAGTTCTTGAGACTGCCGGGCTTGCTCTAAAGACTGCTGAGCTAGTCCTTGAGACAATTGAGCTAGTTCTAGAGACTGCTGAGCAAGTTCTACTTCCAGCTTTTTGATAACTATCTCCTGAGGGTCAGTACCGGCTAACATTGCCTCTAAAATATCCTCGGCCGTATCCAGTCTCGACTGGGCGTGGATTACGATCTTCTGTGCAAATTCCACGCCAGGTCCCGTAGATTGATTTAGGTTCCACAGTGCATCATCTAAATACCTCTGAGCTTCGTCCACATCAGATTGTGCTGTCCTAATATCTTGCCAAATATAGGTGTCTTGGGCTTCAAACAGATTGTACTCGGCAGTTTCCAGCGCTACCTGCGCCTCGGTTACGGCTACCTCTTTCTCGGTTAGAGCCACTTCTGCCTGAGTTACGGCTACCTCTTTCTCGGTTAGAGCTACTTCTGCCTGAGTTATGGCTACCTGCTGCTCGGTCAAAGCTAGCTCCGCCTGAGTTACGGCTAGTTCCAGGGTGTCGGTATCAAGTTTGGCCAATGCATCACCCTTATTGACTCTATCACCTTCCTCAACATAGACTCTTTCCACCTTATCGTCGCTGCCAAAGGACAACATTCGTTCCTCAGGAATAACTATGTTGCCAATACCATTGACGGTAACTGTTAAATCACCTCGCGTTACCTCAACCAGCTGTTGATTAGCCTCCTCCTCACCACCCCCAAATGGATTACAGGCAGTAGTACTAGCTAAAACCAAACATAGTAATAAAACAGTTGTGGTTTGCCAATTTTTCATCTCATCAATCTCCTTTGTCCCTAAATGGATATAAAATAAAATTCTATCTAATTGAGCTTTTTTTGTCAAACTATCCCCATTGCACAATTTAGCGATTATTATTTTTAAAGTAATCTACTATAAGAAATAAAAATTATTGCAATCTGGCAAACATCAATTTTATGCTATTCTCAGTCAATGGATTGCCATTTATTGACAGGAAGACATTGTCGAGTCCTGTATGAGCTGGTTCAGGCCTGCAGCGGAAGATATATCGCTGCAAAGCCCTCTGAGCATTGCTTCCAATGGGCACAATGCGTTCCTAAAACAGGGTAAGGGGGTCGGGGTTCGGACTTTACAGTGTGTATTTGTTAAAATGGCACGAATAGGAAGCCGAGCTAGCTCTTAACAAGGATAAACACATGCTAGGTTGATATCAAAATGGCTTGCATCTTTCTTTCAAAGGAGGCTTTTGTTACTCTTATCTCAATAATACCTTCGACTTTTGGCATTTATGACCCGGAATAGTTTATCAGCCACTGCACAGATACCAAAAAGAACTTGGTTTCGTTGGTCGTTAGCGGCTTTCGTAGTGGAGGGGCTATTGATACTCCGATATCTTCACATATTGGGGCAGGCTCACATACTGGTATCGCGTCATGCCGTCAATGATGCAGTAGATATGTCTCGAAGGCTCAGCCAGGTGAAATACTGGCTTGAAGAGCGAGTCAGCGATCTTAATTAACTCACCTAGCGACCCTACTTCAATCACAGTCGCTTCGTTCCCAAAGTCAGGGAGCTTCTCCACGTCCACGACAAGGTCCCTGTGCCTGGTCCTGACCTGGAGGGCGTCGGCTTCGATTCTGGATACCCATTTATGCTTGAATTCCCAATAGCTCCATATGGTATACAATAACACCACGGCCATCATTCCCAGTGCCCCCAGCGAACCTATCCTAGCCGTCTTGGCAGCGGGATTGGAGGCAATTATAGTTTCTTCGATGGAGCCTGACTTCGTTTCGGGGTCAGCCTCCGGCCACGCTATCTGCTCTGGCCCTAGCTTTACTGTTAAGCTCTGGCTGAAGGTTTCGTCTATTGGCCCGAACTCGCTCTGGGCCATTGTGTGCACATCGGCGGTAACGATTAGCTGACGGGAGGAGGCGGGCTCGCCGGTTTCCCTCTCGATGGATTCGAGCACCGCATAAAGGAGAGGCACATCCAGGGGGAAAGTTACGCTGAAGTCTCCCTCTTCTTGTCTCCTGGGCACCAGGACAAAAGTCTCCTGCCAGTCCTCCTCCTTGCCCAGAATGGCGTTGACCTCCACCTCATTAATTACCTCCCCTAACGGCTCTTCGCTTTGGAACTTGTAGGCGAAGGTTCCGTTTATGCTGTCAATAGTTTTACTCTGGTAAGCATCGCTAGACTCCAGGGGTACAGGGGGTCCAGGTGGAGGAGGGTTCTCTGACACCATGGCTACCGGGCCAAAGAGGATATTGTCCTTGAGTTGAATAGTGTAGCCGAAGTTCCCATGATGCACATATCTTAACCCTTTCGCGTAGCGCATTTCGGAGAGTACCGGCTGACTATCCCATTCCAGAATGGTCGAGGTCAACTTTACTCTATAGGTCTGGGTAAAGTTATCGCTTATCGGCCCGGCTTTGGTATTGGCTGTCGTATGGACGCTGGCTTTGAGCAATACATCCGGTGAGACGCTGCCCATCCCTAACTCTTCAGTAATATTGGCGGCCAGTCCGGAGAAGTCAGAGCGTTCTAAAGGAAAACTGATGGTGAAAGCCCCACTCTTTTCAGTCTTGGGCACGAGGATGACTTCCGTTTCCCACACTCCCGGGCTGCTGATTATGGCACTGATTTCCACTTCCTCGGTGACGTCGGTCACGGGTTCTCCGGCCAGGAACTGGTAGCTGTAGAGCACATCAATGGAGTCGATAATCTTCATAAAGTATCTGGGAGTGGTCTCGACTTCCGGAGTGTGCTTCTCAAAGGCCTGGTGGCCAAAGTTGCCCTCAATATCGTAGGTGAGGTGGGTTACTCGCCTCTCTTTTTCGGTGGCAACGGAGAAGCCGGCCACCACGCCGATTATGGCGCCGAAGAACAGCACCGAGGCCACTACCAGTAAGACTATTTTCCTCATGTCAGTACCTATGTCGTCATTTTGCTGGAAGCTCTGGACTATTGTCAAGCTGAAGAGACCAGGCCGGGCGTCGGTCTAGGCGATGCGGGCGTTGGGCCACCTTGTCTTTAGCCGTGCCACCATCTTCTTTCGCCTCTGTTTTCGGCGCCGGTTCGGGCTCATTATAGTGATAGCGTCGCCGGCAAGGCTGCCAAAGAAGAGGACGGCCGGGAGCAGCACCAGCATGGTAAAACCCAGCGGGTTCCAGACGTAGCGCCCGATTTGCCTCAACATGCCTGCCTGCTCACCCTGCTCGTCAGTGGGCGGCGGCCCGGTGAGGAGAGAGATGCGACCGATAAGCGGGATTTTTACCAGGCTATCCCCGATGGTGGGCACCCTGCCCACAATGTCATCATAGGTAATGGGGTCATCCGCTGCTGGGTTGGCGTCCCCCCTGGTGGTAATGGTCTCGCCTTTTATACTGACCACCCGGTGGACGGCCAGGCCGCCCCCGTGGCGGAAGACCACCACCGTCCCCACCTCTATCTCCTCCGGGGCGGCCTCCTTGACCAGAATAAGGTCTCCCCGGTTCAGGGCCGGATACATTGAGTGGGAAATGACGGTCAGGGTGGGGTGTTCGCTGTTAAGGGTGCGGAGCAAGACCTGGGGGATGGCATAGACGGCGCCGACCACCCCCACCACGAATAAAAGCCACCACAGAATATTTTTCATGTCAGCAGCGAGCTACCAGAGGCCCAGCGGCAGGCGGAGGACGAATACCTTCCCGGTGTACTTCTTCTCCACTGGCGCCGAGGCGGGCATGGTCAGCTCGAAATCCACCTCTTTGGTCTCTCCCGGCTCTATAGTTAGGGAACCGGGCTGGACCTTCACCAGGTCGCCGATGTTGCCGATGACGAAGATATTGACCTGGTTGGGCACGGTACCCGCATTTTCCATAATCAGTGTCTTGCCTATTGTCGCCCCCTGGGGGATGTCGCCGAAGTCAATGCGGTCGGTAAAAGGTGCCACGCCCATGGCACTCCCCTCCTCCTTGGCAATCACCTGGCAATCGTAGATGGTCAGCGCCTGGAAGAGAAAGGTGACCACCAGCAGCAGCACCACCCCCAGGGCAATGAAGGCTATGTATCGTTTCTTCATCGGGCAGGCTCACTCCTTCCCTGTCTACTGCTCTCTTCTTCCTTGCGCCTTCTGATATACTCCTCCAGAGCATTTGTCGTCAGACGCTTGAGCGTCAGACTTTCATCCAGCGCTGTCTGTTTGAGCTGCTTGTGAAGTTCTTCAGTTATCTGTAATCTAAGTTCTTTCATAGTGCACGTGTATCATATGATAGATATGATTGATGGTATTGAAGTGTATCATATGCTGCAACTGCTGTCAAGCCCCGGTCTGGTCAATATTCTGCCGTCTTTCTGCCCGCTTTAGAAGTTTAGGCCGGTGAAGAAGGAACGGGCTGGCGAATAGGCAAAGGAAAAGGCGGCACCGGGAGGAGGCGCCGCCCCTGTCTTCCTTGCCCAACACCGGGCACCCAAATGACTAGAACCTGGTGATATCGGTCACCTGGAACTTCAGGTCGATACCCATGATGGCCGGATCACCGGCAATATTTTTGCCATTCGGGAAGTACTGCTCAGTGTCGGTAGAATAGATAATCCACGAGGGGTCATCCCTCCAGCTCGGCTTTGGAACGGGGTCGGTGTACTCGTTGTAGAAGCCATCGAATACCGGAACATCGAGCCCAACGCCCACCAGTATATCCGTAGTTGAGGCATCCAGCGTGAAGGTGTGACCGGTTGTCTTGGCTAGAGCAGTAGCATGTGGCGGGCCGACCCATGTCAGGTAACCAATGCCGTCGACTGTTGCATGGGCGAGGATGTAGGCTGCCAGTTCGGTTGCGTCATCGGCCACATCTGGGAGACCCAGCAGGTCATCGGGACGGTCGTAACCTACACCTGTACCCACCCAGAGGGCCTCACCCAGCCACGGGTAGTATTTTACGCCGCCGATTTCGTGGTAAGCGGCGAGCGCCTGGATCGGGGCACCAGCTCCGTCAACTGGCACTTCTTTCCACTCGGCGAAGAGGGTGATGTCAACTGAATTGAGGTCCCCTGCTCCACTGTCGTCCAGCTCAATGATTGCCGAGCCGCTCAGCTCGACGGTCACGTGGGCCTTGTGCCACTCCTGTGGGAACACCGTGCCGAACGCGGTCGTTTCACCCGCTGCCAGTGAGGTCTTGATGGCGTTTTCCACGTGCGCAGTCACGTTGACCACGTGTGCCTCATAGGCGGAGACCGCCGCCACTCCGGAAGCGACCATCACTATGGCGGTAATGATAAGTATGACTTTCTTCATTTCTCTTTTTCACTCCTTTTTTTAGATTTTTACTTGTTATTTTCCCCAGGCCACCTTCCCGGCCTCCCTTCCCGGGAAGCGTGGCACCATGGGCACTAGTAGATTCTGGTCACCTGGATTTTTACGTCCGCGCCCAGATCTACGCCCAGGCTCATGTCGGTGGGGTACCTGGACTCACCCTTCTTAATTTCTACCGTCGGCACATTTTTGCCGCTGGGCTTGGTATCAACGTCGGTGTTTTCGTTATAGTAGCCCTCGAACACCGGCACATCCAGCGCCATGGTGACCCCGTCCTGTATGTTATTAATTTTGTGCAGGGAATCACTCAGGACGTAGATTGCCGGGGCTGATGGCGTCGGCATTGTTGGCCCAACGTCGGTCATGTCGGCCGCCTTTGGCCCAAGGGGATAAGTAGTGAAATTCCAGTTGACGCAGAAGTACAGGGCATCACCCAGCCAGTAGTAGCCTTCCTTCTCCTCCACCCAGATATCGTAATCGATGTTGAGCCTCGTTGTCTGATCGAGCTCACAGAAGGAATCGCTCACCCTGACGACAAAGGTCTTCAGCATCCATTCCTCCGGGAACACCGTGCCAAAGTCGTACTCGTAGTCCGGGCCAATGCCCACACTTTGCAGTTTCATGGCATTCTCCACGTGGGCAGTGACATTAATCACGTGCGCCTCGTAGGCGGAAACCATGGCTACCCCTGAAAACACCGTCACCAACGCACCCAGGACCAGCAGCACTCTTTTCACAACCATTCACCTCCTTTCATCAGATTTTATCCAACACGGGAAAGCCCGTGACAGATAACTAATTAGTATTCAACGGCGTGGCAGGCATGCTTCCACGCCTTCTTGTAGTGCTTAATCGCCACGTCAGGCTCGTAAGCATCTCTACAGGCGTCACCTTCAGCCAATTCCTGGTAAGCAATGGCTAACTGAAAAGGGTCGTGGACCATTACTTCAACCTCGTTTATGAGCGTCTGTGCCAAGGCACGGTCAACTGCCACCAGGACGTCGATGCTCCACTGGATACAGTCCACAGCTTCGTCACTGACCGGGGCGCCCAGCGTGGGCAGATCGTCATAATAGTTAGTCGCAAGGACCCCGAAGTCCCCGTGGACATCGTCGATGTCCATGGGTTGTGAGCCAGAGGTGTGTATCTCCGCATTGAGTTCGCCGTCAATGTATATCGTCGTATCTGCCGGCAGCTTTTCCTGTTCCTCTTCAGGCGTAATAGCATAGACGCCGAATCCGCTATCCGTTACCGTGCCATTATCCACAGTGACAGTAATATTCGGATCAGTTTCGTAGTACAAATACTCCAGAGTTAGTTCCGCGATACCCCTGCACTTATCAAGGGTAAAATCCCTCAGCACGTGCATGAGTCTTTTGACGGCGTAACGCTCGCAGTTGAATACCTTATGGCCATGTTGGCAGTCAAGGTGATAATCGTCAATCCAGAGCTCGGGATCGAGGCTCCTATTTAGCTTTTCAATCGCATTATTGAATAAATGTGACTCGTCAACATACAGCGACAGGCACTCTATGACCTGTTCCTTAACGGGTCGCAGTGGTTGCTTTACGCGAGCCGTTACGTTTATGGTGTGCGCTTCGTAGGCGCTGACCAGGGGCACGAAGACTGCCAGCACCACCACCACGCTGATGATGGTCATCAGTTTGCTACCGATTTTACTCTTCTTCAATAGTGCCATTATCTCCTGCTCACGGATAGGTTGCGGTTACCTCTATGGTGATATTCGCCGAGTAGTCGCCAGTGGTTGGGGCATCGGGCGCCAGGAAGGTCACCCACCATTTGTCACTGAGATCGGTTTGGTTCACGGTGGCATAAGTTACATTATCGGTCTCACCGGCATCGACCTCGTCAGAGTCGAGCAGCACGGTCAGGTAGGGTGTCATGTTCTCCGTGGAAGGATAGCCAATCGTAGTGTTGAGCGAATAAGCCGCCCAGGTGTAGTTATTAAAGGTAGCAAGATATACGGTAAAGTTGCCCGTAACGTTCTCTCCCGGGAACACCATACCGAAATCGATTTCGGTGTTGATGATGAGGGCGGGGCCGCTACTGCCCCCGGAGCTACCCGCTCCCGCCGGTGCTCCGCCACCCCCGAGTATGTTGCTGCCGGGAGGAATGGACGTTGTTTGGGACTGGCTGTTACCCTTGCCAGGGGTGCCCCCGGGTCCATTATTCCCGTTATCGCCGGGTGGGGGCGCTCCGGGCAAACCTGTGCCCGAAGTATTAGGGTCACTGCCGGAGGTGGGGAGAGGGGGTTGTGTGCCCGTGGGGTTGACTATCCCCGGGGGTGGGTTCCCGGTCCGGTCAATTATTCTGGCTATGCCGGGAGGGTTGGCCTTGATTTCGGTGTGTACATTTAAGGCGTGCACCTTAAATGCGCTGGAAAATTGAAATACCACGACTACCATGCCCACCGATAGCAATATCGCTACAATCTTGAAGCCTATTATTTTGTGCAGGAAAATCAAAATGTGTCCCATACTACCACCTCCAAAGTCAGGAGCCTCTCTTTCAAAGCATCACTCCCATTGTGCATTGCCTCCCCTTCCAGCAGGTAGCCCGGTCCTGGCAACTGACAATTTGGTAGGGAGATTAGCCTTGTGTTGTCTGATATAGAGGGACATATAACTAAAGAGCTTGTTAAACCCATTCCCTTCACTTGGGGGCCGATTTTCAATATACGGTTTAGAACTGTCTGCTGGCGGGTAATCTCTCCGTTTCCGGCGGAGCAGCGAATGCACCCTGGCCACAAGCTCACTAAGACTTGGTGGCTTTGTTATATAAGCATCAACCCCCAGTTCAAGTGTCTCCACTTCTTCTTCCTCACTACCGAGGACGATTATGGGCAGATAGGATGCCTGTCGAATTCTCAAGCAAACATCTTCATCATTCACTATCGGTGATTCCTGAGCCACAATAATCAAGTCAGGGTATGCTTCATATAACTTTTTTAGCCCGTCAAGGACATCAGTAACCCTTACTACGCTATAACCGGCCTCTTCTAAAGCTGCGGTTTCCTTCACTGCCAATGCTTCATCCTTCTCAATAACAAGGATACGGGCCGATTTGATAGTGTCACCTCCGGTGCACAATAAACATCTACTAGCATACTATAAGAAGGTGGAAATTCGGGTGCTAAAAGTGCCCGTAAGCGTGGAAATGAGTGGAAATTGGGTGGAAACTTGGTGCCAAATATACAAAAAAAGTAGGCGAGTGCTACCTTCAGTCAAATTCCTTTCTTTTCCTTCTCCCCGATAAAAAGGGGAGAGTTACGGAGTGTGGTTAGTCTAGGATAGATTCTTTCTGTGGCGAGATTAGAAAAACTATAAAAAACAAGATTTTGATGGGCAGTGATTAGATAGGTTTGACAAACCGGTAACCTATCCCTCGTTCAGTAAGGAGCATTTGTGGCTTGCTGGCATCAGGCTCAAGTTTGGAACGGAGGCGATAAATGTATTTCTTAACAAAGCCGTGCTCATTAGAATATTCCGAGCCCCATACCCTTTCCAGTAAAGTACGATGGGTAAGTACCTTGCCGTTATTTCTTACCAACTCTGAGAGCAGGTGATACTCGATAGGAGTCAATTTGACTCGCTTGTCGGAAAGAAAGATCTCACGCGTACCGAAGTTGATTGTTAGTTCTTCACCAATAGAAACCGAATGCTCTGGTTTGAAGCCAAGTCCCTGGGTGCGACGAAGCAGTGCTCTTACTTTGGCTAAAAGCTCGATAGGGCTGAATGGCCTGTTAACATATTCATCAGCCCCTGCCTCCAATTCCCTGGCCCTTTCCATGCCAGTTTCCACCTCAGAGAGAACGATTAAGGGCACATCGGAGAACTCACGAATTTCGCTGATTAAATCCAGAGTATCTATATTGGGTAGAGAGGAATCTAGCATAACCAAATCAGGCGACTCAGTTTCTATCATCTCTATACCCTTTTGCCCCTCAGCGACGGAGATAACTATTACCTCTGGATATCTTACCTGTAGGCAAAAGGAGATGTCTCTAACGACCTGTCGGTTATCCTCAATTACTAAGACTTTCAAGGCTTCATCCTGTAAATTATTTAAGGACAACAATTCTAGTACATAGTTCTAGTAAGTTGAGCATAGTTCGCCAGATGGCAAAAGTCAAGTGCGTGACTTAACTTTTCTTACCAAATTGGTACTTTTTACCCATGACTATCGTCCTAATGACCATTGTACTAGCCAAAGTAGCCAGTTTGGGTGATTGTGTAGTTAACTAAAGTAAATTACCATGAAGATAGGCTAATTAAAGAATAGATGGGAAAGATATGGAAAAAGACGACACAATAGGGCCAATGATGACAGTAAGAGAAGTAGCTCAGCTTCTACATCTCCACACCAATACAGTACGGCGGTGGGCGGACCAGGGAATAATAAGAGCGTACCGTATTACTCGTCGCGGTGACCGAAGATTTAGGCAAGAGGATATCGTTCGCTTCCTGGCTGGGCTCAGCACAAAAGGAAGCAATAGAGAGAAAATTAACTCAAACCAGAGATAGGCTGTGGATGAGCAAGTCGTCGCGTTGGTCAGTAAGACCTTTGCTATCCACCTTGGACGCCAGAGGTGCTATCCCACGTAGAACAGGTGATATCTGTTCATAAGGCAAGGGACTAAAAATGGCCTTCGCGGTTTCCCAGCATTTGTCCCGTCGATACTTTCCAGAAATATTGCTCGAGTGAACTGTACCTCCCAGCCGGCGGTACAGCATAAGTTCGCGCTGGTACGACTGCCACCAGTTCACCCGAATCCAAAGCCAGCATCTAGAACGCCGCCCTTGATTTGAGACAGGGGACTATCGCCATCTACAATGTCTTGGGCCGTATCATTATCGGCGGCAAGAATATTTAAGCTTGAAAAGAGAAGGCTTGTTTTAATAAAGATCAGTTACCATATACAGCATGTCTGACTTCTAGCGAAACAATGATGATGTTTCCGTGCGCGACTACTTCTTTCACGGGTGACAACCTCTTTAGAATCATAAGTATGGGCATCGGCTCACTTAGTTCAATTTCAGCCCAACTTGTCCCATAATTGGAGCCACCTTTTCCTATTAACCGCAGATTGGGAATTTCGAGCAAGAGTTTTTCAAAGACGGCCATTTGTTGAAACTCCACTGCTGGAACTACATGGAGTTCCAACCTGCCGTGGTAGACCTTTTCATCTTCCTTTTCTACCTCTACGGCGCTGGTTTCGGTTTCGATATCGCTAGCTGGGGGGAGGTCGAGTTTCTCTTCAATATTGGGGGGCACGGATATTATTTTACTTTGAGGTTCTGGCTTTGTGACTTCGCTTTCAGTTGCCTCAATGACTTTCCCCAACCTCTGCTGTGCTCCTCTGATTAGTAGTGCTGACTTTTCTAGATCTGTCCATACCTTGCTTCTAGCTTGGACAATTATCTCTTCTGCCTTCTGTCTAGCTTCAGCAAGAATTTGAGTCTCCTCCGATTCCGACCTCCCTCTTGTCTCACTTATTACATTGGCTACCAACTGTTCCCGCTCTCTTTCTGCTTTCGCTTTAGCTTCACTAATTATTTGTTTAGCCTTTTGCTCGGCGTCAGTAATGATTCTGAGCAATTCTTCCTCTCGCTTTTTCTTGGCCGTTTCACCGGCATCATTAATGATTCGATCCGCTTCTTCATGAGCTTTCCTTTTCACTTCTTCAATTTCGCGTTGTGCCTCCTGCTTAAGCTCTGCAGCCACCTTAGATGATTGCTCTGCTTCCCGTCTAGCCTCCTCAGTTAGCTTCGCGGCTAAGCTATGTGCCTCTTTACTTGTTTCAGCTGCTATCTCTTTCGCTGTCTTCTCAGCCAACTGGCGTGCCCTAGTCACAATCTTCGCACCTTCATCATTGGCCTCCCTAATAATGCGCTCCGCCTCCTTCTGTGACTTCTCTTTTCCTTCCTTCTTTAATCTCTTCTCAGTACTACTAACAAGCTGCTCTGCCTTTTGCTTGGCTTCGGTGATGATTCTTTCTGCGTCTTTATTTGCTTGCTCTTTTGCTTCCGAGACAACCCGCTCGGCTTCCTGTTGAGCTTTCGTGGTAATAGCAGCCGATTCTTCTTTGGCCTCAGTAATGATCTGATTTGATTCCTGTTCAGCTCGCTCTCTCAGCTTGGTTCTTACTTGTTCAAAGGCCTGACTAATCCCTTGTCTATATTCGTTAACAATCTTTTCTGCCTCATCAAGTTCAGGCCCTATTGTTTCTGGCATCTTTGCCATACTGACTCAACTCCTTTCGCGTTTTATATTGAGGTCTTTGATGCCAGAGTGACTATCTCTACTCAAGGAAAATTTAGTTCGGACTGTTCCAGTAGTATTTATAAACCCATCTTCGGCATCTTCAATGACAACAACATTCTTGGCCAAATTTAGCTAAATTGGCATCTTCACTCCTGCCTTTGCTTTTGTCATACAAATCTTACTTACAAGAATATTTTATGTGCCCTTCCCTTTGTTAGCAATAGTTATTTAGTCATAGGGAATTAGAAACATATAAGGCACGTTCTTATCCGTAAGCCAATAAGAATTGCGCTCCAGTTGGAGAATCAGCTTGACTTTATAGTTTACATGACTATGCTTCACTATAATATTAGCTTGCCAATCATAAATTTAAATAATTATGAGTACAAGCAAAGCTACCGGTGAATACAGTTGCGACACTCGCGATGGAGTCAGTGTTGGCAAAGACAGCTATTTAATCTGGGGGGTAGTCAAATACCCAACTTCCTACACTTCCGTATTTATATGACTCCCAGCGCCCTTAGAAATTCCAACTTTCTTATATATTCCTTCGCAATATTAATCAGAAGAGGGTCAGCTGATAGCTCAACAACCTTGTAGAAATCAGCGAGAGCTAGGTCATGCTGCCTTTTCTCGATATAAGAATGGCCCCGATTGCAATAGGCCACAGCTAACTCAGGGGCCAGCTCAATGGCTTTAGTAAGGTCAGCAATAGCCGATTTATACCGCCCCTTCTCGTTATAAACCCAACCCCGGTTATTGTAGGCTAAAGCGTAATCAGGATTTAGTGCAATGGCATTAGTAAGGTCAGCAATAGCCAGCTCCCACTGGCCATCATAACCATAAGCCATACCACGATTGTTGTAGGCCACAGCGTAATCAGGGTTCAGTTCAATAGCTTTAGTGAGGTCAGCAATAGCCAGGTCATACCGCTCCTTCTCGGTATAAGCCCGGCCACGATTGTTGTAGGCCACAGCGTAATCAGGGTCTAGTTCAATGGCTTTAGTGAGGTCAGCAATAGCCAGATCATACCGCCCCTTCTCGTTATAAGCATTGCCACGATTGTTGTAGGCCACAGCGTAATCAGGGTTAAGTTCAATGACTTTAGTGAGGTCAGCAATAGCCAGCTCCCACTGGCCATCATAAACATAAGCCATACCACGATGACTATAGGCCAAAGCTAACTCAGGGGCCAGCTCAATGGCTTTACTCAAGTCGGCAATAGCCAGGTCATACTGCCCCTTCTCGTTATAAGCCCAGCCACGATTGCTGTAGGCCAAAGCTAACTCAGGATTTAGTGCAATGGCTTTAGTAAGGTCGGCAATAGCCAGGTCATACTGCCCCTTCTCGTTATAAGCCCAGCCACGATTGCTGTAGGCCAAAGCTAACTCAGGATTTAGTGCAATGGCTTTAGTGAGGTCAGCAATAGCCAGGTTATACT
>Ga0209979_1002173_pt1 | contig 19336 bp, 19 predicted proteins | sample AnhtaG_FD_183114 | JGI IMG/M metagenome (GOLD analysis project Ga0209979, IMG submission 183114) | Deep subsurface microbial communities from Anholt, Denmark to uncover new lineages of life (NeLLi) - Anholt_01485 metaG (SPAdes) (version 2) | ecosystem: Environmental > Aquatic > Marine > Oceanic...
ACCGTCCAGATTTTGATTACAAGGCGTCTCTTATGGCAAAGTAGGAACTCCAGACAAAGGATAGCATCTCGGAGTCCGCTTTTTTGCGCCGTGACTTAACAAATTAAGCGATTGTGACCCTCTAAGAGGGCTTGTATAACTATTAGACTATTGACATCAAGGGAAGGAATGGTCTATCGTTGATACTCAAAAAGGGAGGTAAGCCAATGCAAGCATACTGTATGAAATGCCGCGCCAAAAGAGAAATGAAGAATACCAAAAGCATAACCATGAAGAATGGAAGGCCAGCGACACAAGGTATATGTCCAACGTGTGGAACCAAGATGTTCAGAATAGGAAAGAGTTAAAGCCGACTCGTTTCACTTGGCATGTACTATCTGTTCTGATCGGATGTTTCCTTTAAGTAATCAAAGAAAATCGCCTAGCGAGGGAGATAATTTAGCTTGAAATTTTACCTTATGACTTTTAGTATATTACTAGGAGTATATGACTAAGGGGTCGGGGGGTTCAAATCCTCCGTCCCCTTTTTTGTCTCCAGCTCCTAAGACTACTCTTTTGGAGTACTGGGCTCACTTTTTACGGTGGTTTCCTTTTTCGTTCTCTCCCCATAGCGCCCGACACCATATGCGGGGTGGAAGCACCCAGCGTTTTCATGACATCAGTTTGTTACTGGCGTTGGCGGTAAGCTTTAATGTAGCGTCGCGCATAGTCATCGTAGCCTAACGCTAGATCAGTCGCCAGTATGGCCGGACGTACCCTGGCCACATTCACGATCGGGCAGGTCACTCCGGCAGCAATGGCGATGGCCAGGAAGTAACTCGTCAGAAGGTTGCGGTCAGGCATGCCGAAGGATATATTACTGGCTCCTAAGGTCTGGTTAACTCCAAGTTCAGCTTTAACCCTACGGATAGCTTCAATGACTACCAGACCAGCTCTACTGTCTGCTCCTACTGTCATGGCCAAGCAGTCAATAATGACATCCTGGCGGGGGATACCCAATGCTTCAGCACGTTCCACAATTTTATGGGCGATGGCTACACGCCGCTCCGGACTATTTGGGATACCTTCATCGTCCATTGTCAGGCCGATGATTGCGGCCTCATATTTCTGTACCAGGGGCAAGATCTTCTCTAGGGAGTGCTCCTCTCCATTGACCGAGTTCACAATTGGTTTGCCCCGGTAGGTCTTGAGAGCCGCCTCCAGGGCTTGCGGGTTGGTGCTATCAAGGCACAGAGGAACATCGACGGTGTCCATCACCGCTTGCACAGCTCGTGGTAGCAGAGTCACCTCGTCTACTTCTGACGAGCCTACATTGACATCAAGGATGTCTGCTCCAGCCTCCACCTGAGCCAAAGCCTCCTGGCAAACAAGTCCCAGATCACTGGCTTGCAATGCCGCGGCCAGCTTTTTCTTGCCCGTAGGGTTAATGCGCTCACCGATGAGCACTGTTGGCCGGTCATGTCCAATGATCACTTCCTTATTTAAACTTGATACCCTTGTCTTCATCAGTCCATACCTTCCACCCGATAAGGGCAGTTAATCATACCACAATGGCGGCATTTACCTTTCTCGATGGTGAAACCTTCTCCTATTCCTATCGCAAAAGATACCGACTTACGCGGCCGCATCATGTACTTCTCGGTAAGAGTAACTTCTATTTTGTCGCTGGGGAGCAGGGCAAACACAATCCCTTGCTCCTGAAGAGCCCAATCCCTATAGCCCGGGCTAATCCGCGGAGCTAACGTCAGCCCTTTGGACAGTGCCTGTTGGCACACGATGTCGTTAACATAATCGGCAAGGCTTTCCACAGCCACTGACCCAGCGCTATCCAGCATGACGGCGGCAGCATACTCACCCACACTGAACAGCCTAGAGACCTCTCTTTCTAAAGTCATTCCTATTGTACAAATAGCCAATGCTAAATGTGTAAGTCCCTTCCAGTTCCGCGCCACTTTTCCTATTGGAAATTCCCTCCCGCCTTCGAGTTTTATCCTCCCCCCTGAACAGAGGCAGGAGGGAAAGATACGGAACACTGCCTGTGGCTGGATGAGCCTATAGCTGTGGTCAATTTGACTCCGGACTAAGCACTGGATTCCTTCCCTGACTTGAGCAGGATCTGCTCGGCAACCTTGAAAGCGCAAAACCTCTCTTGGCTCGATACTAACTGTCGCTTCCCCAACATACTGGTAATCGCAGAACATCATTGTTACTTAATCCAAAGGAGACTAAACCTCCTTTTCTATTAGGCGAGCGGCTTCACCTACTGCCGATGCGCAATCTCCGGCAAAGCCCTCTGCCCCAATCTTGTCAGCATACGCTCGGGTAACCGGTGCCCCACCAATCATCACCTTGACCTTGTTTTTCAGCTCGGCCTTTTCCAGAGCCTCAATAACCGTCGGCATGTAGATTATTGTGGTGGTGAGCAGGCCAGACATGGCTACGATGTCAGCGTTACTCTCTTTAGCTGCACTGACAAAAGAATCGGCGGATACATCGACACCCACATCAACGATGTTGAAGCCGTTGCTCCCCAGCATCATCCCAACCAAGTTTTTGCCAATGTCGTGGAGGTCACCTTCTACGGTTCCCAGCACTACGGTTCCTTTCTTGTGAATATCGGCACCGGCAAGGTGAGGTTGCAGTTCCTCAAGCCCCTTGTTCATGGCACGCGTTGAGATTAATATCTCAGGTAGATATACCTGCCCATCTTTGAATAACTGCCCCAGGGCTTGCACACCGGGTACTAGACCCTTCTCCAGAATATCTATGGCAGGCAGGCCTTCCGCCAGCGCTTCTTTTACTAGCTGAACCACCTTCTTGTCATCACCTCCCTGAACTTCTTCGGATAGAACACCTAAAAAATCTGCCATTGCTCGCCTCCTTTTGTTATTGAATGCGTACCCCCTAGTTAATTTCGTTTAGTCTCACATTTTACCCCCCTTCCATAAGATTTTTTCTTTAGTAGTCGCTTATCTTTTATGATATCTAGAGGCTGTCTGAAAACTACAGAAAAACATACCTTTGTCATTGCGAGCGAAGCGAAGCAATCTCACTAAGCTCTTTGTGATTGCTTCGGGGTTTCACCCCTCGCAATGACGAAAGAGAAACATGTTAATTTCTGGACAGCCTCTTAAGTTTATTGCTATATTGACTACTTTCCCTAGTTTGGTATGCCTGGGATTAAAGGCCATCCCCACCCTCGCTTTTTAAGCACGCACACATCAGACAGGTTACCACTAATAGCCACGCATCTATTTACTAAAAGTATGTTCAACCATACCTAATAGAAAAGCCATTTTATAAAGCACAATGCCCTAGCCAGGACCGTGTCAAATCATTTATGTAGGTAACCCAACTTTAGGTTGTTGTATCATAGTTGATGTCTGCACGGGAATATCTGAATCCGCACGGTCAGGACACCCCGTCGAGATAACGACCACCTTTTCCCCTCCTCCCCCAATGCCGTGGGCAGACTGAGAGTCATTAGCCAATGTTTGTAAAGTACCCCACAGGTTGCACTTATAAACGTGCGGTTGCTATTGCTGCTTCATAGTCTTCTTCACCGAGCACGGCTCTGAGCATTGTCAGCACATTCTCCGGTGGAGTACCAACTTGGATTGCGTGAGTGGGTGCGGCAATGTAGCCACCACCCGTAGCGAATATCTCAACGAGCCGCCGGCACTCGCTGAATACTGTCCGCTTATCGGAGTGGGGTAACAGATGCTGCACGCTGAGAGCACCGTGCAAACAGATCTGGTCCCCATAGGTATCCTTAAGACGCTGTGGGTCCATGCCGTCCGCATCAACCTGCACCGCCTCGAGTACGTCCAGCCCGGCATCAATTAAATCAGGTAAGATATCAAATACGGCGCCATCGCTATGCATCATCACAGATGCGTGCGGCGCGAGCTCCCTGGCCAGGCTGAAAAGACGCCGATGGTAAGGCTGAAGCACTTCACGATAGGTCCTTCGTGACATGATCAAGTTACGCTGGGTACCAAGATCATCGGCAAAGTAGCAGATATCAATCAGATCCCCGCAGCACGCCAGGGCACGCCTCATTTTTGCCTCGAAGAAATCGGTAATCTTCTCAAGGGCCGCGTGGACCAGTTCAGAGTTTAGTAGCACATTTACCAAGGCATTCTCCAACCCTGTCATCCAGCAATAGATTTCAAACGGGTTACCGCACGTGTCAATCCCGAGCTTCCGTGCCTTGTAACTTACAGGGTCCTCGGAGATAAGACGCTCACGGAGGCTAACATAATTGTACGCCGCAGGGTCTGGTCAAGGATACTCCTCGATTTCAGCTGGTGTTTTTACGCTGGCAAGTGGATAAAAGGCAATTTCATTATAGCTTCCAGCCCCGTATGACTGACGCTTGCGCTCAATACCCCAGATATCTGCCCGAGGCGTTAGTTCCGGCCCGCTATAGGGTACAAAGATGGTCCGGATATCCTCTGTATCAGCCTGTAATCTCCGCAAGTTGATACCCTCTTCAGTAAGATAGTTATCTAGTGTCGTCCACATTTCTCGGGTTAGTCCCATACCCCAGGAGAATGGAACCCGATCTGGTTCCCGATGGTCGAGTGCCGTGAGCACACGCTCTCGAGGCGACATCCTATGAGAGGTATCGAACTTTGCCTGATTCATTATTTAACCTCATTAGACGCCACATTCCTCGTAGCCAACGTGCCGATGCTATGCCTGTGGCACCATCGACCGGCGAAGGGGAACATTTACCAAATCTCAATCCACTTCCCCTCACGAGAGGAGCGATAGGCTGACTCTTCAAACTGCATAGCGCGAAGGCCGTCATTCCACCCTGGGTAATCATCGGAACCCTCACGAAATGCCTGGTACATGTGGGCAAGCATAACCCTTTGTGCATCCCCCCACCCCTCATTATGCCCCCCTGGGTAGAGCGAATATTTACGGCTTGAGAGCAGGTTCGGATCGTCCATAAGCTGGAGGTTAGGGCCGTCCCGGCACCCGATCCAGAGATGGTTGGGCTCCTCAAGATTCCAGTAAAGGGATCTCTGTGAGCCACAAATCTCTATCTCTAAGCGATTCTTCCTACCAGGTGAAACTTGAGAAACCCTAACATTACCCCTTGCACCACCCTCAAAACGGATTAAGACTGCACCGTAGTCCTCCGTGTCTATCTCTATCAGTTCGTAATCTTCCGGTTGCTCAAGCTGGAAGGTCTCTCCTTCTTCCTTTGGTCTCTTCCGAAACTTGACGAAGGTTTCCAGATCGGCCATTACCTGCAGAGCCCTTTTTCCTGATAGATATTGAGCAAGATCTATCCAGTGGGAGCCGATATCCGCTATGACCCTTGTCTTAGCTGTCCCAGGTTTTGCCCTCCAGTTGTAATCCGTATCGTAGAGCAGCCAGTCCTGAAGGTAACCGCCTTGAATGATGCGAACCTCTCCGAGCTCTCCTCGGCCGATTATGGCCTTCATCTCCTGAACCACCGGAAAGAATCGGTAATGGAAGCAAATGGCATTGAAGATCCCTCGTTTCTCCGCCAGCTCGACTGTCTCTTTAGCCTCCTCTAAGTTGACGGTCAAGGGCTTCTCCGAAATTATAGCAATGCCCCTCTCAAGGAATGCTTTGTTGATCGGATAATGGAGGCTATTCGGAGTGCAGTTGTGAACCACATCTATCCCTTTGCTTTTTAAAAGATCCTTCCAATCAGTATAGGCCTCTGGGATGTGATACATGGCCTGATAGCGCCTTAACGTATCCTCGTTTCTCGTCACGATGGCCTGGAGCTTAACATAGGGAAGCCTGCGGATGTTCTCACAATGAACCTTGCCCATAAATCCAAGGCCGATTACTGCCGCTTTTGTCTCTCTCATGTCCACCACACCCCGGCAGGAGGCTCTTCAAGAATACATTCTTTAAGGAAGCGCACTGCCTTCTTCAAGCCCTCATCGATGGAGGCCAAGGGATCCTCATGCTCAATGCTGAGAACATAATCATAGCCTACGATACGAAGCGTACTGATGATCCTCCTCCATGTTAGCTGATCATGGCCATAGCCGACTGTGCGGAAGGTCCACGATCGGTCCCTAAGGTTCTGGTAGGGAGTGGCATCCAGAACCCCATTGAGTTCCATATTCTCCTGGTCGATATAGGTATCCTTGGCATGGAAGTGGAAGAGTGCGCCCTCTCGACCGATCTCCTTTAAGGCCTTAATGGGGTTAACCCCCTGCCAGAAAAGGTGGGATGGGTCAAAGTTTGCGCCGATCTGAGGGCCTACGGCTTCCCGTAGTCGAAGCAGGGTCCTGGGGTTATAGACCATAAAACCTGGATGCATCTCCAAGGCCAACTTCGTAACTCCATGCTTCTGAGCGAAGGCAGCAGTTTTTTCCCAGTATGGTACCAAAATCTCCTCCCATTGCCACTTCAGAATTTCTGCGTAGTCAGGAGGCCAGGCGCAGACAACCCAGTTGGGTGTTTTGTCAAACTTGGACCCTCCTGGACACCCGGAAAAGAGGCAGACCACCCCCACCTCAAGCTCCTCCGCTAGCAAGATCGTCTTCTCGAACACTTGATGATGTGCTTGGGCGATCTCCTCTTGGGGATGGATGGGATTACCATGGCAACTTAGTGCACTGATCATCAACGCCCTATCCTTTAGTGCTTTCTTGTAGCGCTTTAAGGCTTCTCTATCGTTTAGCAATTCATCTGGATTGCAATGAGCTTTGCCGGGATAGTTTCCTGTCCCAAGCTCAACTGCTTCCAGGCCAGCTTCTACCACTCGAGCTAACATCTCCTCATAGTCAAGAGAGCCAAAAAGGGAGGTGAGGACGCCGAGCTTCATGACTTTTCCTCCTTTCCTAAACCTACAACACCTACATTTATTTTTCCGCTCATTTCTAAACTCCTTCTATGTCTTTAATTAACTTAACCCCATGCCTACTAGATTGTGATAGCTGATAGCGAGTGATTCAAATGGATCGCGATTGTAACATGTATCCTGCTCAACAATGTACCACTCCACACCACTTTCTAATGCAGCCTGCAAGATACTGGGCCAATTGAGATTGCCTTCCCCTATTTCTGCAAAACGCTGTTCTCCATTTTGTGTAACCACCATATCTTTAAGATGAAGCAAAGGCTGACGACCTCTGCATTTTTTTATCCATGCTGCAGGATCCCCGCCACCAGCCTGAATCCAGTAAACATCAATCTCTGCTTTAAGCTGTTCCGGAGAAGCCTGTTCATACAGCATTTCCAACCATGTTTTATTACCGTATCTGGCTAATTCATGATTATGATTATGATAGGAAAAGTCCATTCCCTCCTTAGCAAGCTTTTCAGAAACAGGACCAAGCTCATCAAGGAATCGTTTTAATCCATCTAGACTTCTGTACTCATTAATAGGACTCAAATAGGGAATTGCTGCATGCTTACACTTCCACATTTTATGTTCTGCTATAACTTCGTCCAATTCATTAACAAAACGCTCCCACCTAACGTGTGTTGCTGCAACTGTAAGCCCGCTGTCTTCTAAAACATTGGCAAGTTCATTTGAATCCACAGGACCAATTCCTGATACTTCAACACCTGTATAACCTATAGCAGAGATTTTCTTTAATGTTCTGGCTATATCAGGAATTGTCTTTGTAAAATCTCTTACTGTATATAATTGTGCTCCTAAAAGATGTTTTGACATTTTATCCTCCATTTATTGTCTGCATCTTTTTTATCTAATTTTGCAACATCAATAGTGCTGCTTGAAAAATCTCTTTCATTCCGAGGGGTGCTACATGGTTGTTAGCGTTTCGCTTTCATATTTCTACCTCTGAACTAATATTGTTAGTTACTTATAATTGGGATTCCCCATTTCAACTTGCGATGGGGTATCCTGACCCTCATCGCTCTTATCACTGCCGGAGCACCACTGAGCCGATTGGGAGGTCGTTCGCGAAGCGCCCCGTAAAGCCTCAGCCCACAAGCCGGCGTAGCAAAGCAACTCCCTTTGCGCACGGCTCAGCGGGGTCGCCACTTCCGTAGTATTCCAACACGATGTGGCTATGTTAATGTAAAAGACCAAAATTATTTTGCCAGTTAAAAAGTACCCCCAGAAATTCATCTTTGTTATTTTTCAATCCGTTATAAGCTTTCTCTGCTTCCTCTGGTTTAAGTATATGGGTTAATAGTGGTTTTATTTCTAGCCGCTTGTTTTTTATAAGCTTGAATATTATTTTTGAATTTCTTTCCTGCGAATGTTTTACAAAAGGATTAGGCTTAACAGGATATTGCCTCTCATGTGCCCCTTTAAATTGTACTGGACCCCGCCTGAAGTGATGTATGTATTCAAGCATCTCTGTTAAATCTGTTTTGAATTCTCCTCTTGGACTTCCAAGTAAGATAATCTCACCTCTTTTTGAAATCAGGGGTAGGGAATCAATGACGACTGATGGAATACCAGTTGCTTCGATTAATGTTGAGACACCATTATTCGATGTAATATTCATAACTTTTGATTTTATTATATCTTTATTCATTGGCTCTGTAAATTTAATTCCACACTCTTCAGCTATTTTCAATCGCTTTAAACTTAGATCAATCCCAATTACAGTTGCACCCTGAAGCTGCACTAACTGAGCTGCCAGATTTCCCACTAGCCCCAGGCCAATAACTCCAACAAAATCCCCTAACTCAATATCAGAAACTCTCAAGGCTGTAATTGCGATTGCTGCCATCCTCGTAAAAGGTGCATATTCCTCCCTTAAACCATCCGGAAGTTTTAAACAAGGCCACTTATCTACATTTATTTTAAAAAATTCTGAGTGTGGTCCATGTGAAAGTACTATATCACCATTCTTGATTTTCGATACTTCATTACCTGTTGTTATTACCTCTCCCACAGATGAATATCCAGGTGTAGATGGAAGTTTAAACCATGGTTCATTTCCTGATAAGCAAGCCAATTCCGTACCTGGGGATATGAGTGAATATTTATTTCTAATAATAACTTCTTCAGACTCAAGAGATTTTTCATCAAATTCATCGTAGACTATTTCCATCTTCCACGGCTTAGAAAAAACAACTTTCTTGCTTTTCATTTAAAGTTTCCTCCCTTTAGTTAGGATTTCCCATTTCATCATCCCTAAAACGCTGACTTTGTCAATAGCTTCTACTCGTTCATATGATTAGTGACACATCCTCTTTTCCTGAACATTCTTTCCACTCCTCAAAAACTTAAGTGGTGTCAGATAACCCAGCGCCTGATGGGGTCTTATTATATTATCACCGATAAACTATTTGTGGATGAACCTTCAATCTGCTGGCTACTTCTTTTACTGTTAACGTCTTTTATACTCCTATAAGCAATTACAATTATAGAGCCACATTCGGCTGATGAGTCCGTTGGCTTGCAGTCTGCTATCCCTTCACACGTGTTCCTCTCCCTAGCTGTAGAGAAAGCACTTGACGAGGACGTCGTCCACGCTGACGTCCTTCGGGGCCTCGCGTTTACACCTCTCCATCACCTGGGGACATCTCCCGGCGAACTTGCAGCCAACCCGCAGGTACTCCTCTTGCTCGCTCTCCGAAAGCTCCATCTTGGTGGTCCACCGCTTCCTCGGGTCCGTTTTGGGGATGGACTCCCGCAGGAGCTTGGTGTAGGGATGCTTGGGCTCCATAAGCACCCTTTCCACATCGCCCATCTCAACGAGGTTTCCTCTGAACATGATGGCGATCCGGTCGCATACGTAGTAGGCGGTGGCGAGGTCATGGGTGATGTAGACCACGCTTATTCCAAACCCCTCTTTGAGCTCCTGAAATAGGTTCACGATGGACATCCGGATCGAGGAGTCCACCATGGACACCGGTTCGTCCGCGATCAACAGGGAAGGTTCGGTAAGAAGCGCCCTGCCAGTGGAGATCCTCTGGAGTTGACCACCGGAGAACTCACTGGGGTAGCGACCGGCGATCTCCTTATAGTTAAGGCCAACCGCCTCCAGAGCCTTGTCGATCCGTGGCAGGGCCTCCGTGCGGCTTCTCGCAAGGTCAAAGTCGTGTAGGGTCTCAAAGAAATAGCGCTCCACCTGCCGCAAGGGGTTGAAGGTCTCAAACGGGTTTTGGAAGACCGCCTGCACCCCTGCGGTGCGCCAGACCTTTTTCCCGGAAGTGGGCTTCCCGTCCTTTCCTCTGTAGATGATCCTCCCCGATGTGGGCTCCTCGAAGCCTAGGATCATCCGCGCAATCGTGGTCTTCCCGCACCCACTTTCCCCGGCGAGTCCGAAGATCTCCGCGGAGCCCACGTGGAGGGAGACACGGTCCACAGCCGCGATCCTGACCCTTGAGATCATACTGCCCAGGTGGAACACCCTGGTGATATCCTGAAGTTCAAGAATCTTGTTTATCTTTACCCTCCTGCATCAGCCAACACGCTACCCGGTGTTGATCGCCCACACCTTGGAACTCGGGCACCTCTTGTCGGCAAATCTCCATTGTGAGGGAACACCGGGGATGGAAGGCGCAGCCACTCGGGAGGTCCACAAGTGAGGGAGGGGCCCCGGGGGCGCTCTCCCGCGTCGCCTTGTCGCCGAATTTGGGAAGGGAGTTGATCAAGTATTTGGTGTAGGGATGGAGTGGCTCTTCGAAAATGACCTCCGTTCTCGCTTCCTCGATTATCTTCCCAGCGTACATGATGCCAATGCGGTCGGCAATGTTGGCCTGAACACCCATGTCATGCGTGACGAGGATGATAGTAGCCTCCAGTTTCTCCTGGACCTCCTTAAGGAGCTGAAGGACCCCCCGCCCCACCACCACATCGAGCGCGGTGACGGGCTCATCCGCGATCAGGATCCGCGGGGAGAGGAGGGAGGCCAAGGCGATGATGGCTCTCTGGCGCATCCCCCCGGAAAGCTGATGAGGATACGCTTCCAAGATCTTCGGCGGCAGCCCCAGCTCCACGAGATGTCGCCGGGCGATTTCGAGCACCTCGCCTTTCTTCTTGCGGGTGCCATGGCCTCCACTGAAGTCACGAAATGACCCTTTGAGCTTGATGACTGGATTGAGAACGCTCATCGAACTTTGGGAGACAAAGGAGATGAACTTCCACCGCAATTTTCGTCTCTCCTCCGGTCTCAAGGAGAACAAATCTACCTCCTCCTCATCGACCCGGTACCAAACCTTTCCGCCCATCAGCCTCAACGGCGGTTCGATGTCGCCAAAGAGGGTTTTCAAAAGGGTTGTTTTCCCGCATCCGCTTTCCCCGGCAATCCCATATACCTCGTTTTCCTGCACCTCCAGATCCACCTGGTTGACGGCTTGGACGACCTTCTTGACCCCGAAAATGTCCAGGACGTAAGAAGATTTCAGTTGCTCTGCTTTCAGCACCCACATGATGTAGCCCTCCTCACCTTGCCCCCACCCGTTGGATCCGGGCCCTGGGGTCGAGGTACACGCTGATGCTTACCGATACCAGATACAAAGCGACGAAAAGGGCGACCGCGACTCCGATTGGGGCGAACAGCCACCACCAAAAGCCGAGGAGCACCGCCTGGTAATCGATGGCCCACTTGAGCATGGCCCCCAGGGTGGGGATGGTCAGGTCCGTCAAACCAATGAGCGCAAGTGTAATTTCCATTCCCACCACAAATGCCATGTGGTTAATGAGCGTGGCGAGAACAAGAGGTATAATAAAGGGAAAGTATTCGTTAAATATCAATTTACGCGTAGGGGTTCCGGAGAGGATGGCGGTATAGGTGAACTCCCTTTCCCGTAAACTCAAGATTTGAGATCGTATGAGCCGAGTATCCCATGGCCATCCTACTATCCCGAAGAGCAACACCATATTCACGAAGTTCATATGCTCCCGCACCAGCATCGCCAGCAGCACGAGGATCAAGAATAGCGGTATCACCATGAACCCATCGCTGATGAACATGAGCACCCGATCGACGACACCTCCAGAGTAACCGGCCACCAAGCCCACCGTCACCGCAATGACCCTGGAGAGTGCCCCCGCCAAAAGCGCCATTGCGAGGGAATTGCGCACGGCAAATGTCATCTGCCAGAACACGTCCTGGCCCATAGAGTTCGTCCCCAAAAGGTGCTCCCATGACGGAGGCATGTCGCGTGTGACCACGCGCCACTCGGTGGGATCGTAGGGGGAAAAAAACGAGAGAAGGGCAAGCACGGCGAGCACGAGCAACACGGCCGCGCCAAGACTGAACCGACCGTCCCTCAAGAGCTCTCTTAATGTCTTCATTTAGCCTATTCTCCGGTTCATTTGAACCTTATCCTGGGGTCAAACAACGGGTACAAAAGGTCGATGATCAAAATGCCGCTTGCGATGGCTACGATGGAGATGGTCGTAATGCCCATGATCAGGTTGTAGTCGGTGTTTATAATGGCTTGGTAAAGCAGGAATCCTATCCCGGGATAGGCAAAGACGATTTCCGTGATCAGGGCGCCACCGAATATCTGCCCAAGGGCAAGAGTGAGCCCGGTGATCTGGGGTAGCATGGCGTTCCTCATCACGTATTTGGCAAAGATCGTTGGCTCCTTGACGCTCCCAATTTTTGCGTACCGTATGTAATCCTCGTCTTTAACACTCTGGACGAGGAGCCGCATGGTTTGATGGTTTACTGCCGCGGCCAACAGCATCAGGGACATGACCGGAAGAAAGGAGTGTTTGAGGATGTCCCTAACCGTGCTCCAGGTGAAGGCAATCCTGGCGCCGATGGGAAACCCTCCTCCAAGAGGGAATACGGGAAGTAGATAGGCAAACAAGATGAGGAGCATCAGGGCAAATACGTAATAGGGTATAGGGCGCACGAACATTGCCATTCCATCGACTATTTTTAGTATCCTACTCCGCGTAAAGTACCCTGAAAGTCCACCAGATATGTTCCCAATAATCCAGCCCAACACTGTGCTCACGAGGAGCAACCCGACCGTCCACGGCAGGGATTGGCCTATCAACTTGATAACAGGGGTAGGGAACATGAACAACGAAGGCCCAAAATCACCGGTGAAAAGCCTCTTCCAGAATGAAGCATACTGCCCAAGTAATCCCGCTTCCAAACCATACATCTCTCGCAATGTGCCCATCATTTCCCCCATCGCTGCCGGATCTAGGTAAGTGCCCTGGGCAGTAATCGTACCGAGCATCATCTCGAGCGGACCGGAGGGCATCAGCCTGGGGATGAAAAAGACCACCGTAATCCCCAGGATGAGCACAAGCACGTATTGTATGAGCCGCGGGACGAGATATCGCCTTACGAACCTCAACTTCCTCTCTCCTATTTAGAGGCTGTCTGAAAACTACAGAAAAACATACCCTTGTCATTGCGAGCGAAGTGTGGCAATCTCACTAAGCTCTTTGTGATTGCTTCGGGGTTTCACCCCTCGCAATGACAAAAGAGAAACATGTTAATTTCTGGACAGCCTCTTTAATTAAAACCCCCCGGGCAGGGGGGATTTCCCCCCTGCCCAAGGTCTTTCACCAGGTTCGTGCCTTACCGCCCCGTGGGCTCCAAGAACGGCATCATGTACTTGAAGTTTGGCCAGTGTGAGAGCGGACACATATAGGGGTTCTCAAAAGTGGGCCAGTTCGTCCAGTAGTAGTTGCTCTTGACGTCCGGGGAAGGGTAGGCGAAGGTGGCGATACCCGGCATCTCCTCGACACCGACCTTCAGGCCGGCTATGCCGAGTTCAACGATCCGGTCGGTGTCGCCCCAGTCGGTGTTCTTAAGTTCGGTGATGATCTCATCCATGCGGGGATCGGACCAGCGGGAAAGGTGGCCATACTGTGGCTCTCCCAGAACCGGCTCCACGTAGGCCGAGTTCCAGTTGTCAAACGTCCTGAAAAGGTCGACGTGACCACCCCAGGGTTCGTACGCCGGCCATGCCGTGCTGACATCAAACTCGCCCGTCAGATTCAGTGCGGCGAACGTCGCAGACGTCATCACTTCCACGTCGATCCCGAACTTCCTCCACTCATGCCCCGCGGCGAAGGCATTCTGGTAGTGGGCATGACCGGGATTCGTATCAGTGAGAATGGTCAACTTCCACGGCGTGCCGTCGGGGAGGAGCCACTTTCCTTTCGCGTCCCGGGTGAAGCCGTTATTCTCAAGCAGCCTTGCCGCTACATCCGGGGCGTACTTCCACCAGCCATAGCCGAGAGTCCCCTTGATGTCCTCGGGGGCAGTATACCCGCGCGCCTCCGCATATTCGGCAAGGCGGTAGGGCGCGTCTGGGTCATAGGGCTGGAAGGTCTCCCCGTTGCCTAGGTCAAGGGTGAAGCCCGCCAGCCACTCCTCCATCGGTTCGTAATACTCTCTCATATACAGAGGCACAGCCGGGGTGAGAAGAGCGCTCAAGACGACTGCACCGTCGAAGGCGGTGGCGCAGTGCGAAACGATGTCAATGGCCAGGGTGAGAGCCCACCGCACTTCGCTGTTATCGAACGGGGGCTTCAGGGTGTTGAAGGCGAGTCCGGTGACGCACGGGTCCAGGGCACCTATCCACGGGAAATCAGCTTTATAGGCGAGGGCATAGGGGTCCACGAGCAAGGCGGCCGTTTGGGCCGGCACGTCTAAAATGCCGATATCGAGCTCATGGCGCGTCATGGCCATAACCTGGAGTGCGGGCTCCCCGACATCTTCGAACACCACGTACTTGGGCACAGGCTCGCCATAGAGCATCCCGGTAGGCGTCCTGTCCCAGTCGTCCCGCTTCTCCCATGCCGTCCAGAACCCGGCCGGGTCGTAACTGTGAAGCACATACGGTCCCAGGCTCAGTGGCGGGTTGTACTCGAAGAGTATGGGATCCTCCACCTCTTCCCACACATGCTTGGGCATGATGAAAAGGCATCCCCACCGATCCAGGAAGTAGCTGTGGAACCGCGAGTTCGGCTCGGTAAGTTCGACGACTACGGTGTATTTGCCCTCGGCGCGAACGCTTTCTACCCCTTGCAGCTGGACGTTGTAGTTCATGCCCGGAGTAGCCTTGATGAGTTCGATGGTGAACACCACGTCGTCGGCGGTGAACTCCACACCATCGCTCCAGTACACGCCCTCCCGGAGCTTGATCGTCATTTGGGTGAATTCCTCATTGTATTCCGGTGGGCCAGAGGCCAAGCCGTTAACGACCTCCCCGCGTGCGAACTCAATGGCCCACAGTGCCTCGTTCACAAACTGTGCCATGCCGCGATCCCGACTCTTCCAGCCTACCCATTCGTTGAAGTTAGTGGGGCTGCCTACACGTCCCGTCAAAATTTGTGCGAACACGGTTTCACTCCGAGGAAACTCTAAAAACACTTCCTCCTCCTCTTCCTCCTCCTGCTCCCCTGGTGCTGCTGGACCGCAAGAGGCCAGCACTAAAGAAGCCACCAGCAAGAAGCTCAAGCCCACCCATAAAATTTTCCTTTTCATTTGTATACCTCCTTTGTTATTGAATGCGTACCCCCCAGTTAATTTCACTTGCTCATTACTCTACCTCCTTGGGGGGGGGTGCTGACCCCGATTAGGTCAAGGCACCGCATGGGACGGGAGGTGAAACGGGGAGAAAAAGGAACCCCGGCCATGATTTCCCGAGCACCCTGCCGCAAATTATTAGAACTTTTCACTATCTAATCCTCTGAGACATAGAAAAGGTCATCAAGTTTATATCCGGGAAAGTCTTTTGTTGCCCCAATGATGAACTTTTGATGAATGCCACGGTCACCTCTTCTTACGCTATAAATTAAGTCATTCGATATTCCCATCGTCCGGGCTAACTCAGATAAGCTTTGGTATCTCCCGTTACATAACTCAAAAACCCTTGTCTTCAGTTTCATTGCCCTGTCGCTAAGCCCGATTACCCCCAGGGCTCCGGTACGGGAGGAGTGCGCACTTAAATTAAGCTGGTGGAGGAAGATTACTACCCCCCCCAGCACCCTGGTTTCCCCCGGCAGGGCCCGCCCATAAAAGATAAGGACTCGGAAAACACCCACACTCGGGGTCTCTGAGCCCTGTTGCTTGACTTATCCTCGGGATTACTCTAAAATAAGAATAACTCTGTAACATTATTCCTAATTACCCCAAAAAGACCTGTTCCCGCAGGTCTTTTTCATTTTAGCTGTTCTACTTCTCGTTTAACCTTCTCCTCTATTGCCTCCTCAAGCCACTCACCCAACGTCTTATCAGAAGTGACTGCCTCTATCCGGGCGTTCTTTACAACACTCGGCCTCATCTTGATACTTTTTGATTCCCTGACTTCGTCATTCATACAAATATCCTAGTGTCTCTACAATAGCACAAAATATTATTTTTTGTCAACAACCTAAGGTTGGGTTACCTACTTAAATGATTTGACACGTACACCGCATTGTGAACCAAAACTAGGTTTGTGTGTGCAGTATCTGGGATATTGAAAGGACATCGGGTAACAAACCGTCAAGTTGTGCTATTTTGCTAATGGTTCCTGTGTCACGGTGTCCATGGCTTGTTGTCCTTATAAAGCTTGGTATAACTGAATTGCTGCCTTCGAGTAGTTTAAAATCAGCACCAGTACCCCGAAAAGCCCCTGATAGGATTGCTTTGTAGACAACATCAGGTTTCGCATTTATTATCACCTCGTCCAGGACATCAAATTTAGCCATTGTTTTCCTCATTATATCTGTAAATAGTTAATAATCCGCATATTATCCATTATACATTCAGTATATAATAGTATATCATAAATCACTTGACTAATATGTGGTGCAGAAGTGAGGTTACCTCTGCTTTTAGGCTTATTTGGCACCTTCTTTCACTATGTTCTTAATGAGTTCTTTGGGAATATCCTTGGGTATGTCTCCAATGTCATCTTCCCCAACGTTTATGAAGCCTTTGGTGAAGCAGTCTTTTAATCCGTCTTTCACTCCCCTCTTCAAGCCGTCTATAAGCCCTTCCTCAATACCTGCTGAAGCGCCTTTAATAATTCCGTCACCTATGCTCTCAAGGTATCCCTTATGCTCATCGATTATTTCTTCAACTCTTTTCATTTCTGTACTCATGATCGTTTCCGCCGATTGGATTATTTCGCATTTTCTTACCTATTGAAAAGTCGGCACTTGATTAGCTGATCCGGCGAAGGTGTACGGCAAACTACTGCTCAGGTTGCCTCTTCTCTTGCTGTCCATACGCTTATGACTTGTGAAACTCGATCATCTCAAGCGTGACTGGGTTTCTTACGTCCCAGCAGACGAGCCTTTGAGTCTCCTGAACAATTCTCGCCACTACGTCTTCACAGGTTTCACAATCCTCGGAACGTAGTGAGGCATTATCGAAGAACCATAGGCCACCTTGAGCGATGCTAAACGCACAAACGGTGTGGCTTTTCTGCACTGGCCGCACTAATGCTGTAACCAAAACCGGATTATGATTTGGGTTCCAACGGCGAAGCAGCTCGGCAGCTAAGCTGGCAAAACCATCACAGTCGTCCTTCTTTTTGACCCATGTTACCTGCGGATGGCTGATGCAGTCGAATAGGTGCAGTGGTCCGTCCATCGTCCACTTCACTTGTTTAAGGTATGCCTCAATTTCTTGAAAAGAGCTGGCTACTGGGAGAGCTGTAGTAAGATATCGACGCTCAAATAATCTGCGATGCATTTTTGACCAGCCATAGCGACCGCTACGAAGCCACCACGTGAGAAACCAATCGATAATTGAACTCATTGTTCTCCTTACCTGATCACAATCTTTTCAGACGTGTACTTCTGCCTGACGGAGGCTTCTTTCTTCGGTATTCATCGACATATCTGTCAAAATCCCAGGTTTTGAAGAATTTCTCTGCCGCTTGTCTTCCAGACTGGTACAGCTCCTTGCTTCGTTCCCGGGAAATATCGAATTCCGTTGTCCCAATGCCTAAAGTGGGGATAGGAATGGTACGGACGAATTGGTCCTCCTCGATATACCGTGCATCATGAGCTTCCATCATGGTTGCAAACAAGGCTGTTAGTAATGTTATCGGACCTCGGACTTTGTGACGAACTTGGTTCTCCTTCCACTGCTCCAGAAACTTGAGCGGTGTTAGGTAAACAAGGGCTTGGTGGGGATATAATTCAGGGATTGCTCAGCCGTTATGATTTGCTCCCTGCTAGAGCTACCTGTACGTTTTTTGCCCGTAATAAGCATTTTTACCGTGCTTACGATTGAAATGCTTGCTGACCAGAGATTGCTTTACCGATGAGATATTCGGGTTGAGGGAAAGCGTGTGAAGTGCCATCTTGGCTAGATACTCAAGGGTGACAGAGTGATGCACGGCTTCCTCAGGTGTAGCCCCCCAGGTGAAAGGACCATGCGAGGCAACGAGAACCATCGGTGTAAGTTTATACGAGTAATGCTTAAAAGTTTCAACGATCAGGTTACCAGTCTCTCTCTCATAGTCCTCTTTAATTGCCTCATCTGATATCATCGCCGTGCACGGAATTTCCACAGGAGAGTAGTCGGCATGAGTCGTCCCAAGACAGGGAATCGCCCTTCGTGCTTGTGCCCAGGCAACGGCGTAGGGTGAATGGGTGTGAACCACACCGCCGATTTCAGGGAAGTTTTGGTATAGTACGAGATGGGTCTTGGTATCCGAAGAAGGATTCAGGTCCCCTTCCACAACATTACCGTCAAGATTAACCAGTACCACCGCTTCCGGGGTAAGCTCTTCATAAGACACACCACTTGGCTTGATGGCCACGATACCTTCTTCCCGGTCAATGCCACTGACGTTGCCGAATGTGTGAATAACCAGCTCCGTCTGGTAAAGCTCAAGATTGGCTTTACACACCCTTTCCTTCAATGCTTGCCGTGAACCCATAAAATACTCCTCTCACCTGTTCCTCATTATTTCCCGTTCTACAAAAGCACCTAATTCCCCGTACCTCTTATAAAGAGCTTTATATTTCTCGGCATTCTCCTGAATAGGCGTATATACTTTGGCAAAGCCGCTCTTCATATACTGTTGCGCTTCTTCAATAGTCCGATATATCCCTGCTGCCGTAGCGGCACATATCCCCGCACCCAAAGCACAGACATGTTCAGACTTACAAACCTTAACCGGCTGGCCGAGCACATCCGCAATGACTTGTGCCACAAAACTCGATTTGGTGGGGACTCCACCGGCAGCAATAACCTGCTTAATGGGAATACCTTCGGATTCAAAGCGGTCGTTGATTTTCTTGGCCCCAAAAGCTGTTGCCTCTACAAGCGCCCGGAAGATACGCGGAGCATCGCTGCCCAGGCTGAGCCCGGTCAGGGCTCCCTTGAGCAGCTGGTTGGCATCTGGCGTCCTCCTGCCATTCAGCCAATCAAGGGCAATGACGCCGGATTCATCTATAGGGACCCTTGCCGCG
>Ga0209979_1002174_pt1 | contig 19332 bp, 14 predicted proteins | sample AnhtaG_FD_183114 | JGI IMG/M metagenome (GOLD analysis project Ga0209979, IMG submission 183114) | Deep subsurface microbial communities from Anholt, Denmark to uncover new lineages of life (NeLLi) - Anholt_01485 metaG (SPAdes) (version 2) | ecosystem: Environmental > Aquatic > Marine > Oceanic...
CGATGATTTGTTTCCTATTCTTTAAATTGGGCTGTGAACCGAGCTACCTTGGGAGGTTCCAAGAAATCCCACTGTCCTCGCACGCCACAAGTCATGGCCGCCACTTCTATGTGTAGCATGGCAATGCCACAATCCAGCCGCTTGGATATGCCAAACTCCGGCCCGGTACTTCTTACCGACACAGTCATGTTGCGCGGTTCTACGTGAAAGCTCCACGGCTGACGGTTGATGGCAGACGGGGCGAGTCGGGCGGCTTCCAGAGCCACCCTTACCCACTCCGGCCATTCTGCCATTTTTGGCCCTGTAGCAAGAGTCGATAATGGCTTCCGCCTGTGAGTGCGACCGAAACCTGTCATCACTCTTTCCTCTAGTGACTGATCTGCCTTGGCGTATCCCACCGGGCTTACCGCCAGTATCCTCTCATTTTCACCGATTTCCGTGAGAGAAGCAGCGACATCGGGTCTGAAGAACCCACCAACCCAACAGGTATCCAGTTGCAGGGCAGTTGCTTCCAGGATGATGCCTTCTCCCGTATAGCCAACCTCTTCTTGAACATAGCGACCGGTCACATTGCCAATAAAGGCAACAAAAGCAGGTGCATCTTTCACTTTGCCATAGGGACCGACGGCACCCGTAAAGACCTTATCAGGTGACTCCGTTACCAGCACCGCTCGAGCATGGCGGAATGGCCTGAATTCAGCACAGACTATGCGCAGGCTTGCCAGGACATCAAGTTCGATATCTCGTGTTGAATCGAACCGTCTGCGTGACCTGCGCCTACCGATCGCTGGGTACCATCTGGAACAAGGCAACTCCATGTGTCTACTGTACCTCTGCGGAAAGGGTCAATTTGTCTCGTCGTGTCACACCCGGCAGGGGGCGAATAGGAGCCTCCGTTCACACCGCCATCAGAAGTGCCCGGCATCTCCTTGCCTGGCGCCTGCAATCATAGGCCAAGAGAAGGTAAAACACAACTACTCTCATATGATGGCTTTCTACGCCACGAAACTGGGCGCCAGGGCAGCCACGATAATCGGTATTGTTACGCTGCTATTGGGGTTGAACACTTTGGCTGATTGTTCAAGTTCGAATCCTGGTCAGATCACCATTTAGGACAGAAGGCAAAACTTCTCAAAAGACCTTCGCGTTGGTCTATCAAGGAGGCGACCACTAGCGCTGCCGGGCGTAGGCCACGGCGGGATCAGTGATGACATTGACGCAGGCCGGCCTCCCTGAAGCGAAGGCCCGCTCCAAGGCGGGACGAATATCCTCTGTCCGTTCCACATATTCGCCGTGACCTCCCAAGCTTTCCACCAGCCTCTCGTACCGAGCTGTCTGGCCCAACTCCACCCCCAACGCCCGCCCATACTGGGTCAGTTGTCCGTGCTTTACCTGGCCCCAAGAGCCATCATTGCCGATAACGGAAACAACCTGAATGCCGTGCCGGGCCATGGTATGGTACTCCATGGCGCTTAGGCCAAAGGAGCCATCACCATTAACTATGATCACCTGCTCGTTGGGCCGGGCAAGCTTGGCGGCCATTGCGTAACCGGTGCCTATGCCCAGGGTGCCCATAGGGCCAGGGTCAAGCCAATGACCAGGATAATAGATCCTCAAGACGCGGGCGGCGAAGCTCACTATGTCTCCACCATCGCCAATAACGGTGGCATTCGGATCGAGAAAATCCCGTATCTCACGGCATAGCCGCAGGGGGTGAATGGGAACGGCGTCGGAGTTCAGGAAAGCCTCGTCCCTTTGGCGAGCAGCGTCCTCTTGCTCCCTTAGCTGCCGAACCCATTTCGAAGGCTCGGCCGAGGGTGCAGGCATCTCCTGCGAGAGCTGCCTCAGGACTGCGCCTAAATCGCCGCTAATGCCTACCTCTACGGGTCGGTTCTTGCCGATGTCCACGGCCCTGAAATCGATTTGGATCACTCTGGCCTCAGCGCCGAACGTTGGAGGCCGACCGTAGCCCAGGCGGAAGTCCAGGGGAGCGCCGACGACCGCTACTACATCAGCCTGACTTAGAGCAAAGCGCCGGCTGAGGGAGAAAAGCAGGGGATGATCGGGGGGTACGGAGCCCCGGGCCAACGAAGTCGTGAAAATGGGGGTGCCCGCCCTCTCCACCAGCTCCCTTAGTTCCTGGGCTGCCTGACACCACCACACGGAGCTCCCGGCTACCACCACGGGCCGCTCAGCCTTCAAAAGCAGCCGGGCCGCTTCCCTCACTATGGCCGGGTCGCCATGGGCTCGGGCTTCGGTTCTATACTGGGCGGGGTAGACGACATCAGCCTCATCAACCTCCCCGTGGCAGATGTCCAACGGGATCTCGAGAAAGGCGGGACCGGGTTCTGGGCCAATGGCCTGTCGGAAGGCAGCAGCCACATATTCGGGAATCCTCCTCGTTTCCACGACTCGCTTGGCCCATTTGGTAATGGGCTTCATGTATTCGATATGGCTCAATTCTTGAGCCGACCCCATGTCCACCTCCGCCACCGGGTCGCCGCCGCCAATAACAATGAGCGGGCTTGAGTTTTTCGAGGCATTAGCCACCGGGGTCACCGTATTGGGAACGCCGGGGCCTCCCGTGGCCACACAAATGCCGGGCCGGCCAGTGACCTTAGCCCAGCCCTCAGCGGCAAAGGCGGCTGCCTGCTCGTGGCGGCAGTCGATGATGCCTATGCCCTCATCCACACAGCCCTCATAGATGGGCATGATGTGAAAGCCGCTGAGGGTGAAGATATACCTCACCCCTTCCTGCTTCAACGCCTTGGCTATCAGATGCCCTCCATCGATACGGGCCATGTTCCCATTCCTCCTTCACTATCTTTAATGCCTTGAAATCCAGCAAAGGCCTGTCGGCGTCTGCGATTGTCCTGCTGCCAAAGTTGGGTGCCGCCTTGTGGCAGCAAGCAACAGTATTCGTCCTCACACAAAGGCCAGCAGCTCTATTATACCTGTTTCCCTATCGCCTTGCACAGCACAAAATCACGTTTTGTGTCCTTCGTGCAATCGGTCCCACTTGGCCAACCGCCTGCCTGATACCATAGAACGGTGACTCAAGTTGCGAGCACTGCCTGCCGCTCCAGTTTTGTAATCACTTCATGAACCCCCACTCGTTCGGCTACCTCGGCCGCAGGCTTGCCTCCTGGTGCTCTACTTGGGTTGACAATCCAGCGCTCTGTGCAACAAGCTAAACCGACTTTTTCGGGATACCGAGCTACGGCTGAACAAAACTGACAATTGTGCAATTTCGCCACATTGAACAAGAGCCCATTTTGCAAAATTATGAGGAAGCAATTGCATCCTCCGCTCCCCCAAGCAGTTAGCAGTCCTTATTGCTAAATGGTGTCCTTAGGCGATACAATAACTAGGTGATGATCCACGACGATGAAAATCTTTCTTGACTCCAACATCATTATTGCCGATTACAATCTAAGCAGCTCGTATTTCCAGGTCTTGGAATCTTTCTCGCGGCGCACAAACTCAAGCCTATTTGTTCCCCTCATAGTGCTGGAAGAGGTCAAGAGCAAATACCGGGAGGACTTGCTGCAAGCATCAAGGAAGTTCTGGGATGCTCTTAAGAGACTGCACTATCTGGAATGGTCGCTGCAATCTGAGAGGTCGAAGCGGCCGTCAAAGTTCGAAATACCGTCACCCGCTGATAACCCTTTACTAGATATTGAAAGGAAGGTTAAGGGATACTTCAATTATCTGGAATCAAGGTTAAAACTCCTTAATGTTCAGCGCCTAGACTACCCGACTGTACCTCATGCCAGAGTGGCTGAGCGAGCCATAACCAGACGGAAACCTTTTTAAGAGGCGGGTAAGGGTTACAGGGATACTATCATTTGGGAAACAATCCTAGCTGAAGCTGCTTCTGATAACGAAGATATAGCATTCATAACGAATAACACCAAGGACTTTTCAGCTCAGGGTTCTGCTTGTCTGTACGATGACCTGAAGCACGACCGCAAGACGTCAGGAATTTCCGAAGAAAGGGTTACGCTTTATACCAGCGTTGAAAGCTTCGTCAATTCATTTGTAGCTCCAAGACTGAAAAGGCTCGATGACTTAGAAAAGCAACTTAGCGAGGGTACATTTGCACCTCTAAGCTTACAAAAATTGCTGGAGGACCCAGAGGAAGAGGTGACATCCGTCATAAATAACGAACTGCCCGATCTGCTGGGTGAACCTAGGTTTGACGAACCCAGCGTGGTTGGTCTCTATCACCCAGCACAAATTGACTCTGTTGTGGTATACGAAAACGATAAAACGACTCTGTTCGTTCAATTTGGTGCCAACTTCGATGTGGATGTTGAATTCTTTATTGAAAAGGGCGATTACTACGTACTAGACGAGGAACAGGATGATTTCTCTATCTATGACCCGGATTGGAATGAATGGGTAATGAGAGGTGGCAAGAATATCACGACAGCTATTGATTGCAGTCTCATTTTCAACTTAAAAAAGAACGAGGTCGCCAACTTTACAGTGCTTGGTGTCAGCAGAATATGGTCTGACGAATGATTACATGTCATGTTTTGTGGCGAGCCAGATAGCCTTTCGCTTGGCAGTGCACAGGCCATATTACTTCTTTGTTCCGACAGGCTGTACTTGTCTTTGTCCATTGCACGAAAACTCAGAATGTTCAGCTAACCCGGCGCGTAAAATGAGACATTGTGAGCTTCATGAAGTGGGGGGCGCTCAGCTCCACAGACGTCACAGAATCTACTGTGCTCATCAACGGCAATCTCTCGATATTTGGCAATCGTATCAAAGCTGGCGTTCCCCGGTGTTCTTGAAGTAATCTAAGCCCGTGGTAAGTATTTTGTTGGAAGTCTAAATATTGTTAATGAAGTTATTGTAAAACTTATAAAACAACCTTCTCTGGCCAAGGTTCCTGCTTTGAAGTTCCCCATAGTTTACTAATGTAATCTAGTGAAAACAAATCTTCAAGTGCATGCAGCCAAAAAGTACCCTTATCAGATAGGGTTACCTCGTTTCCATCATCCTTCTTTATTAGGCTAAAAAGAGAAAATAGCTTTATATACTTTCCATATATTTCATTGAACTCCTTTCCAAATCTTTTCTTGAAATCACTTCTCTTAAACCTTGTCTCATAGACTCTCCAGTAAAACCACCATGCCATCTGCATGCTTTCTGGCAAATCCAGCGATAAGGCAATTGGCATTCTTCCATCTTCAAGTCTCTTTATGTATTCAGCAACATTAAAGGTGTTAAGGTAGAAAATATCTTTCAAGTAAGAGCATCCACTGGCACCAAGACCGACATAAAGGGGCACTGTCACTGAACAATACTTTGGAATCCCTTCTTTAGTGAATGCCCAGACAGACGTTCTTTCATACTTTCTATCATAGAATATGTCTTCCAGGATATGAAGCATATTTCTTCTCTTAAAGATATTTAATATGTTGTAGTTGCTTTGCTTAGCCGACTCTCCTATTTTGGTATAAGGAAACCGGAAAAGAGGATAAGCGGCAACCTGGTCGATACCCATCTCAACCAGCTCACGACCTGCCTGCTCCAGCTCACTATATGTCTGATTGGGTAAAGCAAAAATGAAGTCCACGTTGAAGCATGTGAATCCTTTATTGACGGCTCTCTCAACTGCTGCCTTCACTTCCTTTGTATTGTATGGTCTATTAAGGATTTTCAGGTATTTATCTTGTAGAGCTTCTATTCCGGTACTTAGATTCTCTACGTTAAGAGATTTTATAGTGCTGAGATTATCTAAGCTCAAATCATTAGGATGACTCTCCATATGTATATCACACTGCATATTAAAAGTTTTAAAGATATGTTCTAAAATCCTGTCAAGACCACTATAAAGCATTGTCGTAGGTGTTCCGCCACCAATGTAAAAAGAAGTCACCGGTTTATCGCCAAAAAGACCGGAATAGAAGTCAATTTCCCTTTTAACAGCTCTGGTATGCATTTCGGCTACCCCAGGTTCATAGATCTCCTTGTTGTATGGGCAGTAAGGGCATATTTGTTTGCAGAAAGGGATATGGAGATAGAGTCCAAATTCACCGATATCCTGAAACTTCTTTTCAAGGCTCTCATAGGAAGGAATCCAATTTTCAAGTGTCATACTGTTCTCTTTGGTCAGCAGTTTCTTGATTTGGTTTCTAGAAAAATCCATAACTGACATATAAGTTCCTGCTTTCTGACGGCTCTATTATAATCCTTTCTCGCATGTAGCGTCCTGTTTTTACTTCCTTTCTTTGTATTACCTCGAGGTGTCTGCCTGTATAGAGATCAACAAAAAGACAAGTAAAACCTCCTGAATTGCGAGCTTGATACACGAGGTAGTATCTCAAAAAGCAGCGAAAAACGAAGTGGGATGTTTCCTACACTCATGAACTGCCTGGGAAACATTATTGCATTCTGTCACATTTCACTCAAACTGTTTGGCCATTGCACAATCTAGCGTAATGTTAACTGCACTGGTATTGAGCACTCTATGTTGGGCATTGACCGATTATCAATAGAGGATTACAATTATGTTCGAACATCTGAAATAATCTGAAAACTGATAGATGATGGTCTGGGGAAGGTGGGGAAAATGACAAAGGGCACTGAAACCACTAGATAATATTGCGGTGGCTGGTGCCCTTTTTAATTATGGCTGAAAGCTCCAGAGAAAAGGGGGTGATGCCTATCGGAGAGAGCAAGTCTGGAATGAACGGAGGTGGACGATTTTGGGGGCCGCCACGTTCGGAACATATGTTGTGGTAACCTAGCAAAAACGCAAATTCTCATCAGTTTCCTAATAGAAAAGGATGACGAAATGCTGACAGGAGCAGCGGCAGACTTATTCAAATTGAGTACTGGACTTGATAATAAGGAGATGGCAAAACTTCATCCCGGATTGGAGAAGCTTTACAACAATATTCCAAAGACCATAGCCTATCAGATAGTTGCCGAGGTAGTAAAATCCGAAGCCTGTTTCGCCGGGATTGGGGTCGGCAACAGGTTGGTTTTCGACCCGTTTCTAAATCCTCAGAAGTCAACTGGAAACATGTGCCCAAAGGCTTTGCTCCCCGTCCTGCTCGAAATCAACGCACTCTGGGAGATGACCATGGAATGGGCAGAATCCGGGAAAGAGGAACTACCGGAAATAGTGTGGCGCAATGTGCGTTGTCTTGACCCGGGCCTTGAAGATGGAGGCGTAGGAGGCGTAGTCTATACGATCCATGCCGAGAAGATAGCTACTTGATAGGGCGGGGAGTCAAGGACAGGCATCAAGTTTTTCTCAGGCTACTGAGTCCAACATTCGGCCGAAATGTAGAAACCGGGAGCAGAGGCGCTCCCAACTTGTTGAAGATTAGAAGCACCCCCTAAATCTGAACACCTTTGAAGGGATATCTTCAAAAAATCCCGCCGATGTAACAGAGGTCCATGGTACTCATTCAAGTAGCAATTGGGCGTTACGTGCAATCCACTGCATCTGACATACCGGAGAGATTCTGAAACACCAGACACCGTTGACATACTTGGAGAAGGCACTATAATTCGGCTTGAAGCGAATGTGTACATTGAGGGGTGAGCAGATAATCCCTAGGAAGGAATTAGAGTACGGAGGTAGAGACGTGGGGACTAAAGGGAGAAAAAATGTGAAAAAAACCAAGAAGCAAGTATTAGAGAAGAAAGTACAGAAGGCAGAACAAAAGAAGAGATGAAAGTGCCCATAATGGGACTTGAATAGCGTTGGCACCCAGGCATAACATTTGCTTGGATTGTGTAGCCAAGTAACAAAAGTCCAGAATATTCAACTATAAACAAAAGGATGCTTCGCTTCTTGAACGTTTCATCGGTTTGTTCAACCGAGTCCGCTTGACCCTAGAATCGCAGCAAGGTACAATACCGTGAGAAAGGAGGCAAGCGAATGCCGCCTTTTCGTGGGGATGGTTTGGGACCATGAGGCCGCCGGTTCAAATCCGGCCACCCCGACCATAGCTTTGGCCACCTATTCACCTCCTTTCCTATGAACCATGTGCTCACTTTTTACGCCCAAATCAAAAACCCATCTTGTCCTCGGCGGTCTCACCTCCTTCTCTAGGTAAGTCTGCCGCCTTTCGCTGCACGTCAAATTGTAATAAATGCTCCCTAATCGGCCATCCCCTTAGCCTTCGCTCGTAGAGTATTCGCCAAATCTTCTTGTAGGAATATTGATACTGACGCCAACCACGTGTCTATCAAAGCCAATTGCTATCAACTTACGACTAGGCCTCCACCATTGCCACTTGACAGTCAGCTATTATGGACAACAAGATGCCAATGGCTTCCGATATCCAATAATAGAGGAGAGAGGGAAAAAATGAGGCAAATTGAAAGTATATTGAGTCAGAAGAACCGCTAGGAAGTGGCGGTAATGCCAAAGTTCCCGAGCTTCGTGAGATGATCTTAAATCTATCGCGGTACCACCGAGAGCACGAGAAGTTCTATTCGCAGGCTCCCGTCCAGCGGGCCATCGGCCTTCAACAAGCGTCCGGAGTGTTGAAAACTCTTGCAGACCGGTGGAGCCAAGCCGACCCAAGGGATTCGAAGGCGGGGAATCCTAAGACTATTGCACAGGCATTGAGCATGGTAAGGCCGACGGTAAAGGCGATTCTTATCGGCATCCATCCCGGACCAGCGGAGTTCAATCCGACAGAAGTGGTGCGGGGAGCCAAATCGATCTTCGGCTCCTATGCCTACGCGCCGGAGATATGGAATCGGGCCCTGGCCCTTCTTTCCTCCGGAAGAATTTCGGTTGAACCTATGATAACCCATCGGATACCCATCTCGGAGGCGAAGGAGGGCTTTTAGCTGGCAGTGAAGAAGGATGCGGCTAAGGTGCTTTTCATCTCATAAAGGAGGAGGAAATGAAACTAACGGGAAAGGTAGCTCTGGGCACAGGGGCATCAAGAGGTATTGGCAGGTCACACGCTCTGCGCTTAGCCAGGTTGGGGGCAGATATCGTAATCAACGCCCGTGACTTAGCGTCCTCTAAAGAGTTCGGGGAGGAGCTCACCGCTCCAACGGTAATGGATGAGGTTCAGGCTCTCGGGGTTCGGTGCATCGGTATTCAGGCCGATGTGGGCAAGAAGGACCAGGTAGAGGCGATGGTAAAAGGGGCGCTTGATGAGTTTGGACATATTGATATCCTGATAAACAACGCAGGTGGCCTCGCCGGTGAGGTCTTGCAGAGCTTCGCCTCTTCTGTCTCCGAAGAGGACTTGAGGGCCACCTTGGATAAAAACCTCGTGGGTACTATATTTTGCTGCCAGGCAGTATTTCCGCAGATGAAGGCACTTGGGTGGGGTCGAATTGTTAACACGGCATCTCAAGGTGGTCTTCAAGTTCAACAGGGCGGGATATACTCCTCTTACAGTGTAGCAAAAGCAGGGGTGATAATGTATACGCGAGCCCTAGCTCAATAGCTGGCACCCTACGGAATAACGGTGAACTGCATCGCCCCTGCGTTTGTAGAAACCAAGCGTCTCGCTGTCACAGTGTACGATGCCATCGAAGGCGCGCGAGAACAGTTGTTGAGCCAAATTCCAATTGGCAGGCTAGCTACGCCGGATGATGTCTCGAAAGTGGTTGAATTCTTCGTTTCTGATCTTGCTGACTATGTTACCGGGCAATGCTTAAGTGTTTGCGGCGGTGCGATTAGGTTCTAGGCAGACGTAAGCCCTTATCCGTTAATCTGGAGTTCTCTCTATTGAGCAACGCGGGGACCCAAGGGCTATACGAACCTGCTCACTGGACCTGCGCAAAAGACGCTACAAAGGTTCTTGTTTTTATTCCAATTGGCTCCGCAACCTATTTTATCGATAGAACCCCACATATGATTTCTAAGGTACTTGCCTCTATAGCCCAGTAATCCTCACTTTGTAGTCCCCTGGAACTGTAAATATTGGATACTTCATGGTCATACTCGCGCCCAATGGTGAATATAGGTCCGATGACGGTGTGCAGGGTTGTATTCCGTCCATTTGAGACAAAAGTCATATCAAGCGATCAGCGAACGCGCTAGACTGAGAATAGCCAAGAAGAATGTAACGCGTAGACGCTAGAAGGAGACTCATGAAGATAAAGGACATTATCGAGCAGCAAGGGAAGAGCATATCTTTTGAGTTCTTCCCAACCAAGAGGGAAGAGGATGAACCCCGGCTATTCGATGTCATAAAAAAGCTGGAGATTCTCAAACCCAGCTTTGTCTCGGTTACCTATGGGGCTGGGGGCGGCACCAGAAAAACAACCAGACACATAGTCGAGCGTATCATGCATGAAACATCCCTCACCCCAATGCCACATCTCACCTGCATAGGTCAGAGCCAAGAGGAACTCAGGGACATCCTGCGCGACTACCGCGAGTTGGGCATCGAGAACATCCTGGCCCTCAGGGGTGACCCACCCAAGGGGACCATTGAGCCTCCCGCCAAGGACGGGCTTTGCTATGCCCGTGACCTGGTGCAGCTAGCCGCCTCGTTCGACGCCTTCTCCATCGGGGTAGCAGTATATCCAGAGGGCCACATCGAGGCTCCCAGCCTGGAGAGCGACCTGTTCCACGCCAAGCAGAAGATAGAAGCCGGAGCCGACTTTGCCATCACCCAGATGTTCTTCGACAACCGCTACTTCTACGATCTTGTGGAGAGAGCGGAGAGGGTGGGGGTCCACGTCCCCATCATCCCCGGCATCATGCTGATCACGGATATTGAGAAGATACAGCGCTTCAGCCAGATGTGCGGCACTACCTTGCCGTCGTCGCTAGTCCGCAGTATGGAGATTGCAGCCTCTCCCGAGGAGATGCAGAAGATCGGCATAGACTTCGCCGCCAGGCAATGCAGCGACCTGTGGCAGAATGGCGTCCGCTTCTTCCACTTCTACACGATGAACCGGGCCGATACGGTGACCGAGGTATTGCGCAACCTGTCCCTGGACAGATTACTCGCCGACAAGGAGAAGGAACTCACTGTGGCCAATACATTGGGGTAAGGAGAGTTTGCTACCATGGCCACATCCCTATTAGGGACAGCAGCACCACTACCACCATTTATTGTGGAGCCGTGGACAGAAAGCTCTACACTATGAGCCGCATTTGTATGCTCCCATCAGCCTATAGCATCTATTGATCTTGCCCCACCATTGCCTGACTAAGTAGAGCCGGACTTTCTCTGTCGTGATAAAGCTAGACAAAAAGGGACCGATGTTGTAATCTGGTTTCCTTCAGCATGGTTAGTCACCACGTGTATAAAGGGGGTCAAGATGTCGTTTGACTTTTCTATGAGCGCTGAGCAACAGCAGCTAAAGCGGGATGTGGCAGAAACCGCGCAAAAGCTTCGCTTCCGGGTGGATGATTGGGATCGAAGGAGCGTGGCTCCACGGGAGCTATTCAGAGAAATGGGGATGAGGCGCTGGATGGGACCCATCGTGCCCCTGGAGTATGGTGGGATGGGCAAAGGGGCCATAGAGTATTCCATAATAAGCGAAGAGCTGGCCAGGGCCGGACTCTTCGGCCCACAGCCTACCATTCAGGCGGAGAAACACCTCCTGGCGTCGGGCACGGATGAGCAGAAGGAACGCTATCTCCCCAGGTTGGCTCGTGGGCAGTGGATAGCCGCTATCGCCGTCTCCGAGCCCAATGTAGGCTCAAGCTTTGATGCCATGGAGACCACGGCGGTAGGGAAGGACGGCACCTACCTCATCAGCGGCAGAAAGTCTCACATCAACTATGCCGCCGATGCCGCCCTGATCCTGCTCTACGCCAGAACCGAAAAGGGGCTCTCCATCTTCATTGTGGACAGGGGGACACCGGGCATCAACTTCAGGAAGGGCAACCCCATCGGGCAGAGGATGCAGCCCATCTACGATGTCACCCTGGACAAGGTGGAGGTCCCGCGGGCTCAATTGCTGGGCGAGGAGGGCGACGGTATGAGCACCTTCTTCGCAACCTTCAACCTGAGCCGGATTGGCAACGCCTCGTGCCTCCTCGGGCTGGCCAGGGGGTCTCTGGATGAGGCCATCGCCTACGCCAGAGAGAGGCAGGTAGGGAAAAACCTGGTAACCGATTTCCAGGGCATTCGCTGGATGGTGGCTGACCTCAGCACCCAGGTCGAGGCGGCAGCCCTGCTTAGGGACAAGGCTGCCTGGCTCGAGGATGAGGGGGTGGAGCACGCCCTGGAGACGGCGATGGCCAGGTACTATGCCGCTGAGGTAGCAGAGGAGGTCTGCTCCCGGGTCTTCTCGTTGGTGGGGGGCTGGGGTTGCTATCGTGAGCGGCCCTTCGAACGCTACTGGCGGGATGCCAAGGTGGGCAAGCTGGCCGGCGGCTCCTCTGAGGTGCTGAAGAACCTCATCGCCAGGCGGGTGCTCGGCAGGGAGCGCGGCTGATTTCTTATGAGGCCGGCAAGATTTGCTTACCCCAATCGGCGTATCAGTTCCATGATCTCGTTGAGATAGATGGGTGACACCCTCCCCTCATTGCATGAGGCTCTTTCACCTGTCATTGCGAGGAGCGCCAGCAATGAAGCAATACCCGGCGATGGCGTTGTCATTGCGAGGAGCGCCAGCGACGAAGCAATCCCTGGCGATGGCGTTGTCATTGCGAGGAGCGCCAGCGACGAAGCAATCCCTGGCGATGGCGATGTCATTACGAGGAGCGCCAGCGACGAAGCAATCCCTGGCTATGGCGATGTCATTGCGAGGAGCGCCAGCGACGAAGCAATCCCTGGCTATGGCGATGTCATTGCGATGAGCGCCAGCAATGAAGCAATCCCTGGCGATAGCGATGTCATTGCGAGGAGCGCCAGCGACGAAGCAATCTCATGGGAAGTTGAGAGGAGATGGCTTCGCGGAGTTTATCCTGAGCCGTATGTTGAGATTCTTCCCCTTCACTTCGTTCAGGGTCAGAATGACAGAAGGCGAAGGGCGCGCAATGACAGAAACAATAGTGCGAGGCAGTGTGTCACTAATGATCTGAAGAATTACAGTCTGGTGGGTGCTCATAAGAGGGGAGATAGGGTGTTTAACATAATGCGCGAGTCTGGCAAATACAAGACCTTAGCCCTTGAGTTGCGAAGCTAAAAAGCCGATGAAAAAGAGATGGGGCCCCGAAAAATCAGGACCCCATTTCCTGCAAACCATATTACTTTGCTTCAGATCGCTCGAGCTACCTGAAAGGCGCAACCAACGCTCTGTTTGTCGCTCTTAGGTTCAGCAAGTGTGGGTTTACAGCATACCGAGGAGAACTTCGAACAATCCACCCACGGCGGCGAACGCGTTGGAAAGGGCGTCTAGTGCTCCTACACTTGTGTTAGCGCCCCACAAGATGCTGCCCTGAACATAACCGTCCAGGTACCCCATTAGCGTCCCATTCAGCGAGGCAGTTTGGGCAACACCCGCTAACGCGGCTAATGCCTGATCCCCAAGCCCGAATAGGACCGCGAACAGTCCAACAACAGCTGACATCTCGAATCACCCCCTTTCACACCTGAAAGATATTCTTTAAGAGCGGCTTTACACCGCTACAACGGGGCAACTTGCCGGCTGGCGCCGGTCACATTGCCACTATCACCCTATATTAAGCACCTAATGCCTTCGTACTGGAGGGATTATGCTAACACAGTTCTGCAGCTTTGTCAATACCCTGGCCACGTACAGAGACATTTATGCCCCGATCTCGTGCTGATTGCTCCCGTATTATCTTATTTGCTCCTTTATTGACTTATTTTGTCCTATATTATCCATAAATGTCGTGGGGTCTGCGCGGCTGGTGCAGATTTCCCTTGTTGCTTAACATTGGCCCACTTTGGTCGCGCCTAATCCCCCCAGATACCCGCTGTCAACTGAGCAAGAGTCACGATGGGATCGATGAGCAGCTCCCTGACAGTGGCCCGCAGCAGGTCGTTTTCCGCTATGAAGTCGGCGATCGGAGGGCTGACATCATAGTAGAGGGCCACAAGTTGAGAGCCGAGGGTGCTTTCCAGCAGCACCTGGTCCCTGAAGGCCCGCAACACATCGAGCTGCCCGGCGGTATCTGTGCCATAGGCCGCGGTAGCGATGAAGCAGCCGGCTACCCCTTCCAGCTCATAGAAGTCTGCGCTTCCGTCGATGTCTTTAGTGGGTTCCCCAATGAGTTCGACGGTGTTGTCAAAGGTGCCGAAGTACTCCTTCCCGGCGTAATCGCCGCTGGTGCTGCCGGACTTCAGCGCAAACAGGTATCCCGTCTGGCTACTGGGGGTAAGGATGTCAGTGACCATGACGCCCTTTATGGTGCTGGCATCTTTGGTCAGGAGGAAAGTGCCTGCGGCCCAACCTCTGCAAGTGGGATAGGTGAAGTAGGTCACAGCGTTCCTCGAAGCGGTGATGATTGCTCCTGTAAATGGCCCAGCGGCCAGGCTCACACTCATCCCGCCCGACGCATCCTCAATTGATGTATTGTCAACGCCCGGGGTGATATAGTTGGAGCCGGTGAACTGGACGAGGACGTCACCCGTCTGGGTTGGGATGTTGTTTGTATTGCCTGTTGTCACTGTGCCTGTCCAGGTGGTTGCCGGCAGCTGGGTGATCTCATCAGCGTCATAGACCCTCAAGGTGGCGGTCCCGGCTGCCAGTGTATAGTCCCCACCAACTCCGGTGGAGGTGGAGAAGGTGCCGAGCACAATCTTGCCAGCGAAGTCACCTGTTCCCGCCGTGCTGACCATATAGCCGGTGACATCGCTCTTAACGACCTGAGGCGATATGAAGGTATAGTCGATGTCTCCCACTTGAACGCCCTCAAAAGTGTTCCCATCACCATCATCAAAGGTGAAGGTTCCAACACAGTAACCTTTTCCTACTCCGCCCAGCTCAGTCCACCATATATCCAGCGAGTTGTGGACTGCTGTGATTGTGCCGGTGAGGTCGCCAGTCACGCTGCCGCTTGAAGTAGTGGCGGTATGGAAGCCGCCCGAGGGACTAGTTCCCACCGTGAGATCAGCCCTGGTGAATTGGATAACCTCATCCCCGCTCAGTAGGTTGTGGGCCCGGTAATTGCCGTCCACAGTGATGGCAGCGTTGAAATTGATGTTGAGCGTTTGCATTGGGCTTGCCTCAGCCGGGTTTGCTAGAGGCACTGCCACCGCCACCAGGGAGAGCGCCATGACCAGCGCCATCGTCAAATAGAACAGCTTTGTTTTCATTCTTTACCCCTTTTGCGTTCGCTTTTGTCTAAGCTCAGGCTCGATCAATCTTGTTTCCGATTCGCACCTCCTGCCAAGGTATTCGCCTTTCTGTTGAGCGGCACCTTCCCACATTCGCTTGGAAAGCTGCCACTGTCATCCAATATTAAACAGCTAATACGCTCATACTGGAGGGTGAACTTTACCACAGTTATGCACACTTGTCAATACCCTAGCCCCGTATAGAGCTATTTATGCCCCGCTCTCTACCAATTGCTCTTATATACTCTTATATACTCCTTTATTGATATATTTAGTCCTATATTATCCATAAATGCCCCAGGTTCTGCGCGGCTGGTGCAGATTTCCCTTGTTGCTTAATATTGGCCCACTGCGGTGATGCCTAATCCCCCCAGATACCCGCTGTCAACTGAGCAAGAGTCACGAGGGGATCGATGAGCAGCTCCCTGACAGTGGCCCGCAGCAGGCTGTTTTCCGCCATGAAATCGTCGATCAGAGGGCTTTGTTTTTTCGCTGTACTCGTTTATAATCTGTAAGAGCAATAGCATAGCGCAATCGGAGATAACATGGTAGCAAGATATAACCCCCGAGACATTGAACCAAAGTGGCAGGATAGGTGGGCTCAAGATCGCATTTACAATGTTCACGAAAATGACCCTCGTCCCAAGTGGTACGAGTTCACCATGTACCCATACACATCTGGAGACCTCCACATCGGGCACTGGTATGCCATGGCCCCCTCCGATGTTCATGCTCGCTTCATGAGGATGAAAGGATTGAATGTGCTCCACCCTATGGGCTTCGATGCCTTCGGCCTTCCCGCTGAGAATGCTGCCATCAGCCGGGGCATTCATCCCTACACCTGGACGATGGGCAACATCGAAAGGATGAGGCAGCAGCTTAAGAGCATGGGCGCTATCTACGACTGGAGCCGTGAGGTGATAACCTGCGACCCCGACTACTATAAATGGACCCAGTGGTTCTTCCTCAAGCTCTATGAGGCCGGACTTGCCTATCGAGCCAAAGCGCCGGTCAACTGGTGCCCCAAATGCCAGACGGTGCTCGCCAACGAACAGGTAGTGAGTGAGGGGCATTGCGAGCGCTGCGGGACTCTGGTCACCAGAAAAGACCTGGAGCAGTGGTTCTTTAAAATCACAAACTACGCCGAGGAGCTCCTGGACTTCAGCCATATTCAGTGGCCCGAGCGAATTAAGGTGATGCAAAGAAACTGGATCGGAAAGAGCGAGGGGGTGGATATCGCATTTGGACTTGAGGACAGGGTGGGGAGTTCGGATAAAGAGTTTCGTGTTTTCACCACCCGCCCGGATACTGTCTATGGGGTAACCTTCGTCGTCATGGCCCCAGAACATCCGCTGGTGCAAAGGCTTACCATAGCAGAACATAAGGAAAGGGTGGCTCGCTATATCGAGTGGGCACGGCGTCAATCGGAGATCGCGCGAGCATCTACAGAGCGTGAGAAGAGCGGCCTCTTTATCGGCTCCTATGCCATAAACAGGCTGAGTGGCGAGCGGGTGCCTATCTGGATCGCCGATTATGTACTCATGAGCTACGGCACAGGGGCGGTGATGGGTGTCCCGGCCCATGACCAGCGCGACTTCGAGTTCGCCAAACGCTTTGGCCTTCCGATAAAGGTAGTCGTTGCCCCTCCGGATTGGTCCGGCGAAGAATTGGAACAGGCCTACGTTGAGCCGGGGACGATGGTCAATTCAGCCCCGTTCGACGGCCTTCCCAGCGAGCAGGGAAAAGAAGCCATCGCCAACTTCATCGAAGAAAAGGGATGCGGAGGGAGGAAGACAATCTATCGCCTTCGCGACTGGCTCATCTCCCGCCAGCGCTATTGGGGCGCCCCTATCCCTATGGTCTATTGCGATAGGTGTGGGATTGTCCCGGTGCCTGAGCAAGACCTGCCGGTGCTGCTCCCAGAGGATGCTGAGTTCAGACCTACCGGGGAATCCCCCCTCAAATACTGCGAATCCTTTGTCAATACCACCTGTCCTCAGTGCGGCACCCCGGCGAAGCGAGAGACCGATACCATGGACACCTTCATGTGCTCCTCATGGTATTACTTGCGCTACTCAAGCCCAGACTATAAAGAGGCCGCCTTCCATTCAGAGAAGCTAAAGTACTGGCTCCCTGCGGACCAATACACTGGCGGCGCCGAGCACGCCACCATGCACCTCCTCTATTCCCGCTTCTTTATCAAGGCGCTTCGCGACATGGGGATTGTGGATTTCGATGAGCCCTTTATTAGACTTTACAACCAGGGGACCATTGTCATTGAAAGACAGAAGATGAGCAAGTCGCTGGGCAATGTAATTACCCCTGATCCCTATGTCGAGGAGCTTGGCGCCGATGCGGTGCGTGCCTACCTCATGTTTATCGGGCCCTGGGATCAAGGGGGCGAATGGGACGATAGAGGCATCAAGGGTATAGCCCGCTGGCTCCATCGTATCTGGTTTCTCGTACTAAATGCCCAATCCCGTGAATGGTTGGGGGCTAGCGGTGGAATCTCTGAGGAAGCCACAATCGGTACGAAAGAACTACGGCATATGACGCATAAGACCATTAAGAGGGTAACAGAGGACCTGGAGAGGTTCCACTTCAACACTATGATCGCCGCCTTGATGGAATTCACCAATTATCTGGGAAAGGTATCGGAGGGGAACACCGTCGAGCTAGCCGCCTGGCAGGAGGCCATCGATACGTTGCTCCTGCTCGTTGCTCCTACCGCCCCTCATCTTGCCGAGGAGCTCTGGGCCAGAACCGGACACCCCTATAGCATCCACAACCAGCCATTTCCCAAATGGGATGAGGGGCTTGCCGCTGAGGAGGAGTTCACCCTGGTGATTCAGGTCAACGGCAGGCTCCGCGACCGGGTTACAGTGCCGGTCACCATCACCGAGGAGCAGGCTCGGGAGCTGGCACTGGGCCGAGAGCGAATACAAGCATACCTGAAAGACAGAGAGATCGCCAGGATAATCTATGTGCCGCGAAGGCTAGTAAATATTGTGGTGAAATAACTTGAGCGAAAGCCTTCATTAGTGTATACTACTGCTAATATCCCTGGGGGTGAGATATGAAGTTATCGTGTTCTCAAGAGAACCTGAGCAAGGGCTTGGGCATCGTGGGGAGGGCAGTGGCCACCAGAACTACCCTGCCCATTACCAATAACGTTCTTCTGGCCACAGACCAGGGGAGACTTAAGCTAGCAGCCACCAACCTGGAGATCGCCATCAGTTATTGGCTTGATGCCAAGGTGGAAGAGGAGGGCGCCATCACTATCCCCGCTCGACTTTTCATTGATTTCGTCAACTCCCTGCCTAACGACACGGTCGATATAGCGCTTTCTCCACGAACCCACACCATTGAGGTCAAATGCGCTCGCTTTGAGGGTCGCATCAACGGGGTTGAGGCCGAGGAATTCCCCCCTATCCCATCGATAGGGGAGGGGGTGACTACAACGATTGACCCTGAAGCCCTTCGCTTAGCCATTGCCCAGGTGGTTTTCGCCGCGGCTACTGAGGACACGCGACCGGTGCTCACCGGGGTTCAAAGCGAGTTCGATAGCGACAAGCTCACCCTAGCTGCCGCCGATGGCTTCAGGCTTGCCGTGCATAAAGCACCTCTGGCAAAGCCAGTAACGGAAGGGATCGAGGTCATCATCCCAGGGCGTGCCCTTTCTGAGCTACAGCGCCTTCTCAGTGACCATGAGGAGCCCGTTGACATAACTATCAACCCGAACAAGAGCCAAGCGCTCTTTCGCCTGAAGGATGTGGAGATGGTTTCTCAGTTGATCCAGGGTACCTTCCCCAACTATTCACAGCTCATCCCTCAGAGCTATGTCACTCGCGCTGAGATGAGTCTTGCTGAGCTCACCAAGGCAACCAGAACAGCCTCCATATTCGCTCGCGAGGGGAGCGCCATTGTGCGCCTCCAGATAACTCCGGGGAAGGTGGTGCTCTCAGCGCGCGCTGAGGAGGTGGGGGACAATGTTGGCGAGGTGGATGCCACCGTGGAGGGGGAGGAGGCCAAGATCGCCTTCAACAGCAAGTATCTCTCCGACGTCTTGGGGGTGCTTCGTGAGGACAGGGTCGCCGTGGAGACCACCAGCCCCTCAAGC
>Ga0209979_1002175_pt1 | contig 19328 bp, 22 predicted proteins | sample AnhtaG_FD_183114 | JGI IMG/M metagenome (GOLD analysis project Ga0209979, IMG submission 183114) | Deep subsurface microbial communities from Anholt, Denmark to uncover new lineages of life (NeLLi) - Anholt_01485 metaG (SPAdes) (version 2) | ecosystem: Environmental > Aquatic > Marine > Oceanic...
AAAGATAATATAGAATTTGAAAAGACTCCCTGGCTTTCTGAAGATTCCCCTGGCGTAAACTCTCCCGCCCGTCCGCCCAGAGCATGGGGGTATGGGAGGGGTCCCCGTGGGAGAAGTGGGCTTTTAATCTTTCGTCACCCCGGAAGCTATAAAAGTTGTTTGGATAGAGGGAGAGGAGCTTCTGGTAGCTAATCTCCGCCTCTGGGAGGAGGTTCATCGCCTCGCATAATCTTCCCTTCCAAAAGAGGGCTTCTGCGGTTATCCCCTCGGGGTGTTTCCCGTTGAGAGTTCTATTGAGATAGTAGAGAGCTGAATCCAGCCATCGATTCTCTCGACAGATGAGGACCCCTTCCATCAAAGCGTTGGGGCATAGGGAGTGGGTTTCATACCGGCGGAGGAACTCATCGACAAAGGTGAGGGCTTTTCTTCCCTCCCCCTGATGGTGATGGTGCTCTATTATTCGGAGCAGAGCATTGGGGGCTAACCTATGGTGGGGGAAACGGCGTTTTAACTGGAGGAAACACTCTAAGGCTTCCTCATTCTTCCCCTGCCGAGAATAGCACATTCCCATCTGATAAAGGGCATCGGCTTCCCACGAGGAGCCAGTAAATTTCTCCATGGTCGACCGGAACCAGCGTAGCGCCTGGGGGTAATTCCTCTGCCGGTAATAAGAAAGTCCCAGTTTGTAATGGGAATCGGCAGACCGTTTCCCCTGCTCCTCTCGGTTGATAACCTCCAGGAAGTATCGCTGGGAGCGCCAGAACTCCCGATTGTTGAAGTAGACCATCCCCCTCTGCCAGAGCTCCAAGGAGGAGAAGGCTAAGCTGAGCCGATGTGTCCTTTCCAGCTCTTCCAGCTTCTTCAAACTATAAAGAGCGTAATCGTCAGACTGACTGGTTTCTATTAGCTTTTTATACTTCTGGGCAGCTTGAAGGGGTTTATTTAGTTTATAGTGACACTGGGCGACCAGATAGCCTGCTTCTCTACGGTAGGGGCTTTTTCTGAGCCCTTCCAGCCTAAGAAAGGCTTCTAACGCCCGCTGGTAGTCTTTGTTCTCCAGGTAGCTTCTCCCCATCCGATACCAGGCTCGGGGAACCAGCAGACTGGCAGGATAGTTATTGGTGAGCCGTTCCAGATGCTCCCTCTGCTGGGATAAGTCATCCAGGCTGCGGTATATCTCAGCCAGGTGGAGCTCAGCATAATCGGAAAGGAGGGGGTTAGTCTGGAGGGTTATATTATAATGTTCTATGGCTTCTTCATAGTCTCTCTGGTCCTGATGTAATCTGGCAAGCAAATAGGGGTAGCTATTCTCCCTGAACAGTGATAAATCTTGGTTTTTCATAGATTTAAGGTGCTGGATAGCCTGGCTGAGTTCCCCTTCTTCTAGGCTTTTCATCAGTAGCTGATGGCGCTCGGCAATGGGCTCCAGTTCCTGTTGGCTAAACCCGGAGGGGGATAACAGAAAGAGAATGATTCCTCCTATAAAGAGATAAAAAGCTCCTTTATGAAGGGGCTGGAGGGAAAAAGGGTTCATTTGCGGTAATTATCGCTTAAAATTCTGAATTTTTAATGAAAGCTATTACCTTCTAAATTATAGCAGAAGATAGAGAAAATTACTACTAAAAATGTGCCCCTTCATTCTATTTTCCTCTTGACACAGCTTTACCCTATTCTTTATACTTATTACTAAATGTTTCTCTTGTTCTAAAATCTGTAGATATATGGTGAGAAGCTAAAAATAGAGATTCTGGTCGGGAGGGGTTATGTTAGGAGAGGGTTATATTAAGAGGGCTTGGACCATTCTCTGGGAAGAGGCTGGTCCCTTTATTTTCGGCGGGTTTATTTTAATAGTTATCGATTCTATTGCCTTTGACCTCCTCGATGGTCCGGTAATCGCGGGGTTTATGTACATGACCTTGAGGAAGTTGCGAGGGGAACGGGTAACCCTGGGAGATGCCTTTAAGGGGTTCGAGAAGTTCGGCACTACCTTTCTTGCCGGGTTGGTCTATAAATTGATGATAGGGGTAGGGGTGCTTTTTCTGATTGTGCCCGGCATTATCGTGGGGGCTATGTTTATATATATGTTCCCCTTTATAGTTGATAAAAATATGACTTTCAGCCAGGCTTTTAAAGCCAGCCTGGAACTGACCTCCCGGAGGCTTCTCGACCATTTCCTCTACTTCGTGGTAGTCTCCCTCATCGGGGTGGCAGGGATATTGGCTTTCGGCATTGGCATCTTTGTTACTATTCCGTTGATGTATATTGCCTTTGGGGTTGCTTATTATAATCTGCTCTATCCTTCTGTGGTTAAGGAAGAGTAAGAGGAAAGAATAAGTTTGTTAAGGATGGTCCTCACCTCAGAGGAGTGTTGAGATTACCCTCCCGTTGGGCGAAGGTGAGGGCTTTCAGAGTTCCAACAGCTCTTTTTGTTTCTTTTCTGCCAGCGCTTCGATTTTTTCAATATAGCTGTCGGTTAGCTCCTGGATTTTCTGATAGGTTCTGTGCTCGTCGTCCTGAGAGATCTCCTTATCTTTCTCTAACTGCTTCACCTTTTCGTTGCTGAACCTGCGGGAGTTTCTGATAGAGGTCTTACCCTCCTCGGAGATCTTAGCTACCACTCGGACCAACTCCTTTCGGCGCTCTTCGGAGAGGGGCGGGATGGGGATTTTTATGGCTTTACCATCGTTATAAGGGTTCAGACCGAGGTTCGATCTCAGGAGGGCCTTTTCTATCTCCGGAATCAGGGAAGTGTCCCAAGGGGCTACCACTAGGAGGTCGGGCCTGGGAGCTGACAGGGTGGCAACCTGATTTAAAGGAGTCTCCTCATCATAGTACTCTACTGTTATTGGGTCGAGGATGGTTATAGAAGCCCTTCCCGTGCGGATGTAGCTCAGCTCCTTGGTGACTGCCTCCAGGGTGTTTTTCATCTTCTCTTCCACCTGAGAGTAGATTTCTTCCAGCATGGGTTACTCCTTTATGATAGAGCCGACTGGCTCTCCAAGGATGGCTTGCTTGATATTCCCCCTTTTTTGCAAGTTGAAGATAACTATAGGGAGTTTATTGACCATGCAGAGGCAGATGGCGGTGGCATCCATCACCTGGAGCCCTTTTTCCAGCACTTGCAGATAAGATATGTGTCCGTATTTCTCCGCCTGGGGGTCCTTCAGGGGGTCGGAGCTGTAAATCCCATCGACCTTAGTTGCTTTGAATATTACCTCAGCCTTGAGCTCCAATGCCCTTAGGGCAGCTGCCGTGTCGGTGCTGAAGAAAGGGCTGCCGGTGCCAGCGGAGAGGATGACTACTTGTCCTTCCTCCAGATAGCGGATGGCTTTGCGGGGGATGTAAAGTTCGGCTATTTGATTCATTTCTATAGCAGAGAGGTGCTGGGTTTTCACCCCCTTTTTTTCCAGGGCATCCTGTAGCGCCAGACCGTTTATCACCGTAGCCAGCATTCCCATCTGGTCGGCTAATCCCCTTTCCATCCCTTCCATAGCAGCAGCAAATCCCCGGAGGATGTTTCCCCCTCCCTCAACTATGGCGATTTGTACGCCGAGCTGGTAAATCTCTCTGATCTCCTCGGCGATGGCGGAGTTGACCTCGGGGTCAATCCCCGAGCTCCTCTTCCCCAGCAGGGCTTCTCCGCTAAGCTTCAGCAATATCCGTGAATAGAGCGGTTGATTATTCATCTTTGGGCAGAGGGTTTTCTATCTTTTTATTTTCTCCCCAGGGCATAGCGGACGAACCTTTTGACCACTACATTCTCGCCGAACTGGGCTATCTTGGAACTGAGGAGCTGTTTAACAGTGATGTTCTCATCCCTGATGAAAGGCTGTTCGTAGAGACAGGTTTCCTGGTAGAACTTTTTGAGCTTCCCCTCCACTATCCTCTCCACCACCTCCTTCGGTTTTCCGCTTTGGTCCCATGCCGCTCGGTAGCACTCTTGTTCCTGTTCCACCACCTCGGGGGGGACCTCCTCTGGTCTCACCCATCGGGGGCAGAGAGCTGCGATCTGCATGGCAATATCCTTGCCCAGGGCTTTAAACTCATCGTTGCGAGCGACATAGTCGGTTTCGCAATTGACCTCCACCAGCACTCCGATTTTCCCATCAGTATGAACATAGGAAGTGATGAGCCCCTCAGTGGTCGCCCGCCCTGACTTTTTCTCGGCAATGGTCATTCCTCGCTTCTGGAGGATTCTTATCGCCTCTTCAATGTCTCCTTTTGCCTCTTGCAGGGCAACCTTGCAGTCCATTACCCCCAGGTTTGTCTTCTCTCGGAGCTGTTTCACTAAGCTGGCTGGTATCTGCATCTTTCTTAAATAACCTCTTGCGGTAATTAGGGAAGAGAGGGCTCCAAGCGACCCGTGCCGTTCCTTGCTTACTGGTGACCTGATTTTCCCTGGTCAGAGCTCTCTTCCGGAGACGGTTTTTCATTGGAAGGAGTTTCTGAGGCGGTGGAGGAGGGAATCGAGGAAGGGGAGGCAACCTCTGCTGCCTCGGGTTCTTTCTCCTCCTCGGCTTGGCGTGATTCGAATACTTGGTTCCCCTCAATGATGGCGTCGGCAAACTTGGAAGTCACCAGATGGAGGGCTCTAATAGCATCGTCGTTACCGGGGATCACATAATCGACCGGATAAGGGTCGCAATTGGTATCCACCACGGCAACCACCTTTATGTTCAACTTGTTAGCTTCGCTGACGGCAATCTTCTCCTTTCGGATGTCGAGCACAAAGAGGGCATCGGGCAAACCATCCATATTCTTAATGCCGCACAACACCTTGTCCAGCTTCACCCGTTTCTTCTCCAACCGGGCAATCTCCTTTTTGGTCAAGCCCTCATATCGCCCATCCTGGGACCTTTCCTCCAGCTCTTTCAACCTTTCGATGCTCTTTTTGATGGTTACATAATTGGTCAATAGTCCCCCCAGCCATCTCTGGTTGACATAATACATGTTGCATCTTTCCGCCTCTTCTTTTGTGATCTCCTGCGCCTGGATTTTGGTGCCTACAAACAGGATTTTCCCCCCATTGGCGCCTAACTCCCTGACAAAATTTATCGCCTCGTTGAATAACCTGATGGTCTGCTGGAGGTCTATAATGTATATGCCTTCCCTCTGACCGAATATGTAGTTCTTCATCTTGGGGTTCCACCGCTTGGTCTGATGACCAAAGTGCACCCCAGCCTCTAATAGCTCCTTCATGGTGATGCTGACCAACTGTAGCTCTCTCCCTTAATTGCTGGGCAAAGGATTCCGTTGGAGCAATCCCCTACCTCTTGGAGAATTGGAACCGAGCGCGGGCACCTCGCTGACCGTATTTTTTCCGTTCTTTGATCCGGGAATCTCTGGTAAGAAACCCCTGTTTCTTCAACCTTTCTCTCAGCTCCTTGTTATATTCTAACAGGGCTCGGGCAATGCCGTGCCGTATGGCACCAGCCTGCCCAGAGATACCCCCTCCTTTGACATTCACATAGATGTCGAACTTCTCCTCAGTTTCGGTTACTATAAGGGGTTGTTTTATCATTAGACGATGAGCTTCGTTGGGGAAATAGGAGAGGAAATCCCGCTTGTTAATCTTTACCTTCCCATTACCGGGGCGGAGGTAAACCCGGGCTACGGAGCTTTTCCTTCTGCCGGTGCCGTAATACTGGATAAAAACCAATTCTCTTCCTCAAATATTCTCAATTGATGGTTAAAGGCTCGGGCTTTTGAGCCTGATGGGGATGCTCGTTCCCGGCATAGACCTTCAACTTTTTTAGGAACGCTCTTCCCAACTTGTTTTTAGGAAGCATCCCCCGTACTGCCAGCTTTATCATCTTCTCCGGTGCTTTCGCCATTAGCTTGTCGGCTCTAATCTCCTTCAATCCCCCAGGGTAGCCAGAATGACGGTAATAGATTTTCTGCTTGAGCTTTTTCCCGGTGAGCTTCACTTTGCTGGCATTTATTACAATGACATAACCCCCCATATCTAAAAAGGGGGTGTAAGAGGGCTTATTTTTGCCGGTTAAAATGGTGGCTATGGTGACTGAAAGCCTCCCCAGAACCTTGTCCTGGGCATCAATGAGATACCACTTCGACTCTCTCTCCTCTTTCTTAGGGAAATAGGTCCTCATCAAATCATCTAACCCTCATATCTCCAAAATTATCTTAATTTACTATACTTTTTCTCTTTTGTCAAGGGGAAAGGATGCCATTTTCTTAGGTGTTAACATATTAGGGCTATCTTATTTTCAGTGGTTCTAACCCCAAAGTTCTCCTGACCCAGAGGCGTCACCTTTTGGATACCCCCTTTTCTTGGCTAAAATCAGAAGGGTAAGAGCCAGCCCCGAGGTCATGACAGCGAAGGTTCCCAGGACAATAAAGATCTTGCTAAGCCCAAACCTTTCCCCCAGCCACCCAGCCAAACTCGAGGCGAAGGAGCCGATCCCCATAGACAGGAAAAAGTACAGACCATAACCCCGGCTGCGAATTCTCCTGGAAGTATATTTTGCGATCAGCCCATTTCCGACTGGCTGGCAACCGAAGTGGCTGAAGGCGAAAGCCATAGCAGATAATATCAACACGGTATTGGTGGTCAGACCGGTCAGAAAGAGAAAGGGTGCAGAGATGGACAAAAGGATAAACCACAACTTTTCCAGCCCTACCTTGGGGGATAGAACACCACCCATGTACTGCCCCACCACCCCGATTAACAGGGCGGCAGTAGACACCAGCCCCCCTTTGACCATCTGCCCGGTGCCCCACAGCTCGCCCCCGACCCTTTCTGCCAGATAGGAGGGGAGAAAGACCAGAGTCCCCCTATAGATGAGACCTACCAATATCTGAACCATATAAATAAGGGTGAGGAAGATAGCTACCTCCCTGAACCCTCCATCCCCCTCTTTGGAGCTGCGGCTGAAATCTTGGGCTCTCTGACGGGAGGGGGGCCTCAGGCGGAGCGACAATATCCCTAAGGCAATCCCTACCAAGGAGAAAACGAGATAGCCCATACGCCAGCTATACCGACTGGCAATTAATCCCCCTATTAAAGGAGCCAGGGCTAAGCCTAAATTCCCTCCAACTCCGTGGATGCCCAGAGCCTTACCCCGCTGTCTGACCGTAGAGGAGACCAAGGACAGCGCCGCTGGGTGGTAAAGGCTGGCAAACCCTCCCAGGCACATCAGAGATATAGCCAGCCCTACCGGACCCTTCGATTGGGAGGTGAAAAAGGAGGAAGCTCCTGCTCCCAATAGGCAGAGAGTGATTGTTCGGTGAGAACCTATGCGGTCGGAGAGGAAGCCCGCCGGCAGGGCACCCAACCCGAAGGCTAAATAGGAGATGGTTCCCAGATTGCCGATGTAAAAGAGTCCTACCCCTAACTCCTTTGCCATTAATATGTTGGCAGTCATAAAGAGAAGCATATATAGATGTATCAGCCCATGGGCGGAGCTGGTGAGGGCAACTATGCTTCGTTCCTGTGCCTCCATAGGTGTTATCCCTTAACCCTCTCTGATTATATCTTAAGGTGGCTATATCTGAGCCATAACCTTCCTCTTTACAAAGATGCCCTCATTATAATAAGAACAGGGTGGTTGTCAACCACTTTTTCACCCCGTCATACCGGGGAAATAACCTTGACAAACAGCATCCAAGCTGGTAAATTATCGGTGGTCATAAGAAGGGAGAAGGTAAAGATGAAGATGCACGAATATCAAGCAAAGGCGATTTTAGCCAGCTATGGGATTCCGGTACCTCGGGGGGAGGTAGCCTTCAACCCGGAGCAAGCCTACCAGATTGCCCAGAAGTTGGCAGTTGACACCATAGTCATCAAGGCTCAGGTTCACGCCGGCGGCAGGGGGAAGGGTGGCGGGATACGCCTCGCCCATAGCCCTGAGGAAGCCCGTCAGATAGCCAAGGAGATGATCGGGATGACTCTGGTTACCCATCAGACTGGTCCCCAGGGGAAAAAGGTCAGGCGGGTGCTGGTGGAAGAGGGGATGCAGATTGAGAAGGAGCTCTACCTGGGGGTGGTCGTCGACCGCTCCACCTCCCGGGCGGTTTTCATGGCCAGCGAGGCCGGAGGGGTTGATATCGAGCAGGTGGCTGCTGAAACCCCGGAGAAGATACTGAAGGAGCCGGTGGAGCCCTCGGTCGGCTTCCAGAGCTTCCAGGCACGGAAGCTGGCTTACGGGCTGGGGTGGGACAAGAAGCTTGTCTCCCAGGGTGTCAGACTGATGATGGGGCTTTACCGTGCTTTTCAGCAGAAGGACTGCTCTCTGGCGGAGATAAATCCCTTGATAATCAATCACGAAAAGGAGTTGGTTGCCCTCGATGCTAAGCTGAATTTCGATGACAATGCTCTATTCCGGCACCCCGATATAGTTGAGCAAAGGGACCTGGATGAGGAGGAGCCCTTAGAGGTGGAAGCCTCCAAATCGGACCTGAGTTATATTAAGCTGGATGGTAATATAGGCTGTATGGTAAACGGAGCCGGGCTGGCTATGGCAACCATGGACCTCATCAAGCAGGCTGGTGGAGAGCCAGCTAACTTCCTTGATGTCGGAGGGGCAGCTAGCGCAGAGAGGGTAGCCGATGCCTTCCGGATTTTGATGTCTGACGAGAGGGTGAAGGCGGTTCTTATCAATATATTCGGTGGGATAGTCCGTTGCGACCGGGTGGCTCAGGGGGTCATAGAGGCTATCCAGGAGGTCAAGGTAGAGGTTCCCGTGGTGGTGAGGCTGGAAGGGACCAACGCCGAAGAGGGGGCGGAGATGCTCCGCCAATCAGAGCTGAACTTCACGGTGGCTAAGGGCTTCAAAGAGGCGGCTGATAAGTCGGTCAGTTTGGCTAAGGCGTAACAGGAGTTAGATATCTTACTGAGGGGAGCATCAAAATGAGTATTTTGGTGGACACAAATACCCGACTGCTGGTGCAGGGGATAACAGGTAAGGAAGGAAGCTTTCATACCCAGAAATGCGTCGAATACGGGACCAAAGTAGTGGCGGGGGTCACCCCGGGGAAAGGCGGAATGCGAGTTGAAGGGGTCCCGGTCTTTAACACCATCGAAGAGGCGGTCCACAAAGAGGGGGCAAATACCTCGATCATCTTCGTCCCTCCCGCATTTGCCGCCGATGCTATTATGGAAGCCGCCGACGCCGGCATAAGGTTGGTGGTCTGTGTTACCGAAGGGATACCCACCCTCGATATGGTCAGGGTGATGGAATACCTTTCCCACAAGAAAACAAGGCTGGTCGGTCCCAATACCCCGGGGGTGATCTCCCCGGGGAAGTGCAAGGTGGGGATTATGCCCGGGTTCGTCCATCGTGAAGGGGGCATTGGGGTAATCTCCCGAAGTGGCACCCTGACCTACGAGGCAGTAGCTCAGCTTACCGAGCGAGGGTTGGGACAGTCCACTTGCCTCGGCATCGGCGGAGACCCGGTGCTGGGCACCAGCTTTATCGATTGTCTTAAGCTCTTCGAGGAGGACCCTCAGACCGAAGGAGTGGTGCTGATTGGAGAGATAGGGGGGACAGCCGAGGAGGAGACTGCTGTCTTCATTAAAGAGCACTTTAGCAAGCCGGTGGTTGCCTTTATCGCCGGGCAGACAGCTCCTCCGGGCAAAAGGATGGGGCATGCCGGGGCTATTATAGCCGGTGGCAAGGGGACAGCAGCGGAGAAAATAGCCGCCCTCACCTCGGTGGGGATAGCAGTTGCTCCCAGCCCCGCCCACATCGGAGAGACCATGGAAAAGGCTCTGCAAGGGGGAAAAGGCTAACCCAGCTTAGAGCCCTCACCATTTGAAGACCAGCGTTATTCCCTTATTACCGCCTACCATAGGTGCTACTTGTAGTCCCCGTGTGTTATCCTTTTTGTAGTTGTTCACCGTAGCAACGCCGATGACGGTTCCCAGAACAGCTCCAAAGACCACATCCGACAGCCAATGGGCATCCCCCTCTAGCCGGGAAACCCCCACAAAGGAGGCGGTCAGATAAAGGGGAAGGGCGACCTTCCAGTTCCAGTCATACATCCCCGAGATGACGGTGGCGGTAAGGAAGGAGTTTGAGGTGTGTCCTGAGGGTAAGGAGTTGCGAGCATCCCCGGCGGGTCTTTTCCGCCGGATGGTATATTTTAACCCCTGAGTGGCAAGGGTATTTATGAGCAACCCCTCCAAGAGGGCTTGGCTCACCCTGAGGGCGCGCTCGTTGTTCCCCAGCTTGCCCCAGCAATAGAACCCCAGGTCGATTGCCAGGTGAGTGTATCCCTGTCCCAATATATCCCCATAACTTTCAGCCCCCTTCAAGGGGTGGTTCTGTTGAAAGTAGCTCTGCACTGCCCGGTCCTGGGTATGTGCCAGCATAGAGGCTCCCGCACCTACTCCCAGGGCTAACAGGCACTTGCCAGAAAAGCTACCTCTAGCATCCTCCCACAGCCGGTTGGCAAAGCCCTTCTCGGCGGTGGAGGTAGCACAGAAGTAAGGGGAGGGGTTAGAGGACAAGTATTTACCATAGCTCTTCTTCAGAGCGGTTTGCCCCAGGCTTGGAGTAGGGGCGGAAATGGCTACTAGGGCAATGAGCAAGGTGAACAGACACCCCGATGACCGTAGCTTTCCAGAGAAAAACCCTCTTTCCTCTTTCCCATTTGTCAATTTCAGAGAAGGTTTAAATAGGGCATTAAAACAAAGCAATGTCAATCCTTTACTGGGCGGAGAAGGAATTCCCCTTCATTTTCCGTCAGGTAACCCCAGGGGACAAGGGGGTCGTGCTCAAAGACCAGCAGCCACTCCTGACGGCAGGCTTGGGGGAGGAACCTTTTTTTATTCTCCAGGGTTTCCAGAGGATAGAGGTCGTAACCCATAATAAAGGGGCTTTTCAGGTGGGATAGGGTGGGAATGAAATCCCCCAAAAAGATAGCTACCTCCCCCTCCGATTCGATTCTCACCAATTGGTGACACCTTGTATGCCCCCCGGTGACCATAGCTCTGACCCCGGGGGCGACATCCACCTCCCCCTCAATGGTCTTCAGCTGTCGGGTCTCCATCAGGGGCTCGAAGTTCCAGGGTAGATAGCTGGCTCTGGTGCGTTCGTTGGGGTGGAGGGCATCTTCCAGCTCTCCTTTCTGCACAACATATCGGGCCCTCGGAAAGGTGGGAGAGAGCTTTCCTCCTGAGCTCTTTCCGGTGTTGCCGCCGGCATGGTCAAAGTGGAGGTGGGTGTTGATGACTATATCGATATCCTCCGGCTGGAGCCCTAACGACGAGAGAGAACCCAGTAGGGTTAGCCTCTTGTTAATGCCGTAGATGAAGCGGAACTTGGTATCCTCCTTATCCCCGATGCCGGTATCAATAAGAATGTTCTCCTTGTCGGTTTTTATCAGCAGGGGGCGGAGACCCAGGAGGATGCGGTTCTTTTCATCAGGGGGGTTCTCTTTTTCCCACAGGGGTCGGGGTATTATGCCAAACATCGCCCCTCCATCAAGGCGGAAGAAGCCATCGGAGAGGGAGTATATTTCAAACTTCCCCAATTTCATTTTTCTGCCATCCCCTGGTATTAAACCCTTTCTAAATTATAGCCACCTGTTGGGGGGTGTCAAGAGGAATTCGGAGAGACAATCAAGCAAGGGTAGGGAGGGGGTCTCTTGTTAGGGATTACGATTTTCCTTTATCCAACAAGGCTTTTTTATTATAATAAAAAATGGGTCCGGTAAGGAAGCTTCCTCGTTGGCTGAGAAAGTCTGATGGTAAAAGAAGAACAGGCGAACCAGAATAGGAAGAAAGAAGGAGGAAGGAGGGCGCTCCATTTTCGTAAAGACGGAGTTTCTCTAAAACCTTCGGATTTGAGGGAGTCCCCCAAGTACATCTTTTCCCTGGCTAAACCCCCTGTCGGCTGGGGTGTGCTGATAGTGGGGGCGGTGGTTTTTGTTGTCCTTATATATATGCTCAATGTCTTCCTTACCCTCACCCTGGCAGCCCTAAGCGGTTTCTTCTATTACCTACTGAAGAAGGAAAACCGCTCCCGGCGTCTAACCCAGAAGGGGGTGAGCTATCATCTGGCTGGAAATGACGAACAAGCCCTGCAGCTCTTACAGAAAGCTCTGGAGATTTACCCCAAGAGCTACCGTGCCAGCTATTTGATGGGTTTCATCCTATCGGAAAAGGAGCGGTATGAGGAGGCGATCCCTTACTTTGAGCGATACTTGGAGTCAAATTACGAGTTTTTCACTGTATATTTGCTGGGCAAATGCTATTATATGACCGGGGAGCTGGACAAAGCTGTGGAGCTGTTGAAGCAGATACCTCCCACTTCCTCCAGCTATCTGGAGGGGCTCCTTCTCTTTGGCGATTGCTACCGGCGGCAGAAAAGCCTTGAGCGGGCAATAGAAGCTCTCAATCGAGGGGTCAAATTTGCCGAGTCCTCTGGGCACAAGCTTCTCCCCAAACTCCGTCTCTCTTTGGCAGAGGCTTTACAAAACTGCGGGGATTATCGGGCGGCATTGGAGCAGTATCATATTCTCCATCAGGAAGATGAGGATAACCTCGCCATAAAAGAGCGTATTGCTGAACTTAAAAGGGCACTTTAGGGCTGATTTTTGCTCCTCTTTTAGATTAGTATCTTAAAAATGGGAAACCATTAAGGGAGGAAGAAATGGAGGTTCCCTTACTTGATCTCCGAGCTCAACATGCTGTCATTAGAGAAGAGGTCAAAAAGGTGGTAAAAGAGGTCTTGGAGGAGCAGCAGTTTATCCTGGGAGAGAGGGTGGCAAACTTTGAAAGGCAGATGGCAGAATATGTGGGGACAAGTTATGGGGTGGGGGTTGCTTCGGGCACCGATGCTCTGCTTCTCTCCCTGATGGCGATAGGTATCAGCCCAGACGATGAGATAATAACCACCCCCTTTACCTTTTTCTCCACTGCCGGGGTTATAGCCCGCTTAAAGGCAAAGCCGGTCTTCGTGGATGTCGACCCCAGGAGTTTCAACCTGAACCCCAAGCTCATTGAGGAAAAGATTTCTCCCCGCACCAAGGCGATCATCCCGGTCCACCTCTTCGGGCAATGTGCTCGCATAAAGGAGATCAGCCAACTTGCAGAAAAGCATCATCTACCGGTAATCGAGGATGCTGCTCAGGCAATTGGTGCCTCTTACCAGGGGCTAAGGGTGGGCTCCATAGGGATTGCGGGTTGCTTCAGCTTCTATCCCTCTAAGAATCTGGGGGGGGCGGGAGACGGCGGAATAGTGCTTACCAGCGACCTGGAGCTGGCGGAGAGCATAAGGCTATTGAGGAACCATGGTGCCCAGTCCAAGTACAGGTACTCCACCATCGGGATAAACAGCCGACTGGATGCCCTGCAGGCGGCAATCCTGACCGTGAAGCTTAAATATGTCAACCAGTGGAACCGCGCTCGTCGTAAGAAGGCTGAGAATTACCATCTCCTTCTTCAGCAAGCTGGTTTGGCTTCGGATGAGCCTGAGGGCGAAGGGGCATCTGCCAGCCCTGAGAGACCGGTAATACCCCCCATAGAGTTTCCGGGATGCTACCATGTGTTCCATCAGTATACCATCCGGGTCAGGGATAGAGACAGGTTGAAAAACTACCTGGCAAGGGAAGGGATAGGGACGGAGGTCTATTATCCTATACCCTTGCACCTACAGAGATGCTTCGGCTATCTGGGCTATAAGGAGGGTGAGCTAATAAACGCTGAGCGCTGTGCTGCCGAGTGCCTCTCCCTGCCCATCTATCCAGAGCTGACCCGCGCTCAGCAGGAGTATGTGGTGGAAAAAATTGCTGCCTTCTTCCGTGAGAGGTAAGGATTGGGGCGCCGTTTGTTTTTTAAAGGATAGAGTATGTCTTATGAGGTGAAATTTTGCAAGCTCTCCGCCGGGGGAAACGATTTCATAGTTATCGATAACCGTCTTGGGGGCTTACCCGAAGATTTAGCCCCCTGGATAGAGCGCCTCTGTTGCCGGCGTCTCTCGGTAGGTGCCGATGGGGTCATTCTGCTGGAAGGCTCATCCCGGGCGAATATCAGGATGAGGTATTTCAATGCCGATGGGAGCGAAGCCCCTCTTTGCGGCAACGGGGTAAGGGCAGTTGCCCGCTACGCCTCTCTGTTGGGGATTGTCCCTCCAAAGATGACCATAGAGACCGGAGCCGGTCTGGTCCCTGCCGAGGTAACGGAAGGTAAGGTGCAAATTTTCTTACCACCACCTTCAAAGGTAGAGCTTCACTTTCCCCTGAAGGTTGGTGAGGAAACAATAGAGGGGAGCTATATTGAAGTAGGGGTCCCTTTCCTCGTCCAGCGGGTGGAGGAACTGGAGGGGTTTCCAGTAAGAGAGCGGGGGAAGGAGCTACGGCGTCATCCCGCCTTTCAGCCGGCAGGGACCAATGTTTGCTTTGTTAAGGTGCTCCACCGAAATCGGATTGCGGTAAGGATATATGAACGGGGTGTGGAGGATGAGACCCTCTCTTCGGGAACCGGCTGCCTCTCTGCCTCCCTGATTACCACCTTCCTGGGGGAGACTTCACCCCCCATCATCTGCCAGACCAGAGGCGGGCTCACTATTGAGGTATATTTCCAATACCAGGGAGGGGAGGTTTCCTCAGTCTCCATTGAGGGAGACGCCCGAATCATCTACTACGGGGAACTCCATCAGGAGGCTTATCACGGCTTTAACCCTTCCCTTTTCAGAGATTAAGGCAATTCATTAGGTGGAGAAGAGTTGTCAGTGCTGGCAAACCGGCTTATTCTAATTTAAAGACCCTCTGCAGATTGGCAGTAACCATTTTACCGCACTTTTCCACCGAGAGACCTTTAAGCTCGGCTATCTTCTGAGCTACTAACTCTACATAGGAGGGCTCGTTCCTCCTGCCCCGGTAGGACTGGGGCGCCAGGTAGGGGGAGTCGGTTTCTATCAGAATCCTCTCTATTGGGGTCTCCCGGGCTATTACCCTTAACAGGGTGGTTTTGGGGAAAGTTATGTTTCCGGCAAACGATAGATAAAATCCCTTTTCCAGACACTGCCGGGCATACTGTTGGCTGCCGGAGAAGCAGTGCATTACACCTCCTCCCTCCCACCCTTCCTCCTTGTCCATTATGGCGAGCAGCTCATCCTGGGCATGTCGCTGGTGGATGATCAGCGGGAGACCCGTATCTTTTGCCAGCTTGATTTGCTGTCTGAAGAGCTGTTGCTGTTTGGGGCGGGGGGAGTAGTTACGGTAATAATCGAGCCCGGTCTCCCCTATGGCGACCACCCTCGGCTGGCGGGCTAACTCCCCCAGTTTTTTGAGAGTGGTTCCCTCCACCTTATCGGCATCGTGAGGGTGGACTCCGACCGAGGCAAATACAAAGGGGTAACGGCTAGCAATCTCTATTGCCTTGATGGAGCTGGAGAGGTCGGTCCCCACTGTAATGATATATTTAACCCCTCTCTGCCGGGCACGCTCCAATACCTGAGGTAGGTCCCGGGCAAACTGCCCGGCATCGAGATGTGCGTGAGAGTCTATTAGCTCCATAGGAGGGACTTCTACCGCACCACTGCTCCCGGGGGGACCTCTCTGTCAAAGATTGCCAGAATCCCCTGGTCATCGACCACCCCGGTAAGCACCATACCTCGGGATTCCACCCCCATCAGTTTGGCTGGCTTGAGGTTGGTGCAGACGATAATGGTTTTTCCCTGAATCTCGTCTGGGGTATAGACTTCGGCAATGCCCGCTACCACAGTTCGCTCTTCGGTCCCCAGGTCGACCACCAATTTCAGCAGCTTCCGGGAATCCTTTATCCTCTCAGCCGATATCACCTTGGCTGCCCGCAGATGAACCCCAAGAAACTGCTCAATGGTTATCTCTTTCTCTTCGGTCATTTTCTTCTCCTGTGGGATTAAGGTTTAACTATGAAATACTTTTATTCTCGTAGGATTTCGGTCAGCAGCCAGCTTTCCACCCAAGGCTATTTAAATAGCTCCAGGGCTTCTTGGCGGGTGACTCTGTTCTGGCGGAAAACCCCTCGCAGAGCAGAGGTGACCACCTTGGTATGGGGTCGCTTCACCCCCCTCATAGACATACAGAGGTGCTCCGCTTCAATAACCACCATCACCCCCATCGGCTTAAGGGTCTCGTTAACTAGATCAGCCATCTGGGTGGTCAGCCTCTCCTGAATCTGCGGTCGCCTGGATAAGATTTCCAGCACCCGGACTAATTTGCTTAAGCCCACAATTTTCCCTTGGTCGGGGATATAAGCGATGCAAGCCTCACCAATAAAAGGGAGGAGATGGTGCTCGCAGACCGAATAGAGTGGGAGCTTCTTCATAATGACCATCTCATCATGGGACTCTCCAGGAATAGCCTTCATCAGTGGAGCAGGGTCTTCTTCCAGACCACCGAAAATCTCCTGGCACATTCTGGCATAACGCTCAGGGGTTTCTACCAACCCCGGACGGTTAGGGTCTTCCCCTATCCCTTCTAGGATCAGCCTCATTCCCCTTTTTATCTTTTCTAAATCCATCTAAACCCTCCCTTGGCAAGTTAGTTCCTTTGAGGAAATCGCAGGGTTTTTTCTCTCTTCCACTTTAGAACTAAGCTCTCATTCCTCTGCCCGACCTGCCGGTTTAGTTGACGCCATTGGGATTAATCTTTTGGTTCCTTCCGCTCCCTGTTGTCCAGATAGCTCTTTATAGCGGACATCTGCACCTCTTTGAGAGGGACCTCCCTCTCCTCGGCTATCCGTTTGCACTCTTCGTATTCGGGAGCGTAGCTCAGCACCTCCCCACCCAGGCGGGCTACCTTTACCGTTATAGGACCATAGCTGGTATTTACAGAGATGTAATCCCTCTTAAGGGTTATCCGGTTGGTGATATAATAGCGCACCCCCAGGGTGGTGGTCTCCCGGAATATGAGGGTGGCAATCTCCTCCTTGAGGTGAGGGGGGAGGATGACGGACAGGAGGGTGCCGGGTCGACTCTTCTTCATCATTATGGGGGTATAGCTTACATCGAGCGCTCCCTTTTCCAGCATTACCTCCATCAGATAGCCGAGTATCTGAGGGTTGGTGTCATCTATGTTGGTTTCTATCACTACCACCCTCTCCCCTGGCGCCTCCATTGCCCCCTCCCTCTCTCCCAGGAAGAGCCTCAGGAGGTTGGGATGCTCCTTATAGTCCCGGCTTCCTGCTCCATAGCCGACCTTCTCCACCCTCATTGCGGGGAGGGGCTGAAACTCCCTCACCAGGGAGGAGATGATGAGGGCTCCCGTAGGGGTTACCAGCTCCCCATCGACCCCGGTGGAGTAAACCGGTATCCCCCGTAGCAGTTCAGCGGTGGCTGGAGCAGGCACCGGAAGATTGCCGTGATGGCATCGCACCCACCCCCTTCCCACCTGGAGAGGGGAGGAGATGAACTCTTCAATACCAAGCCTCTGGAAACCGATGAGCGCCCCTACCAGGTCGATGATGGAATCCACCGCCCCTACTTCATGGAAGTGGACCTTCGCTGGAGACACCCGGTGTAGTTTGCTCTCTATGGAGATGAGCCGGTTAAACATCTCGATAGCCTTAGACTTAACCTCTGAGGAAAGCCCACTGGTATCGATTAGTTTCCGTATTTCTGCTGGCGACCTTTCCTGCTGGGGCTCGCTTATCTTTACTTCAAACTTCACCCCCCGGAGGGAAGCCCGGGTCACCTCCTGGGCGCTGAGCTGGTAGCCCTTCAGCGGAAGCTTGGCTAACTCCTCAGTCAGAAAGTCCAAGGGGAGCCCCAGGTCTATCAGACTCCCCAGCACCATATCCCCACTTATGCCGGAGAAACAATCGAAATAGAGGGTTCTCATATCAGCCCCTTCTCCTTAAGACTGACATAGCGGTTGTGTCCGATAATTAGATGGTCGAGCACCGCAATCCCCATCAGCTCCCCCGCCTCCTTCAGCCGTTGGGTCAGTTTGATGTCGTGGGGACTGGGGGTGGGGTCTCCGGAGGGGTGATTGTGGAAGAGAATCAGTGAGGCGGCGGATTCTGCCACCGCTTCGTGGAATATTTCCCGGGGATGCACCGGACTGCTTGCCAGACTCCCGACGAAAACCACTACCTCCTTCTTGAGCCGGTTCTTGGTGTCCAGAATCAGTACCCCGAAGTGCTCCTTCTTCTTGGTGTTGTATTTTGCCATCAGGAGCCGAGCGACCTGAGCGGGGCTCTTCAGGCTGGGGCGGTCTTCCCCGGTGGAGGCGGAAAGCCTCTTTGCCAACTCGAAGGCAGCGCTGAGCTGGGCTGCCTTGGCTGTGCCAATCCCCTTGACCTTCTTGAGCTGGGCGAAGCCCAACCGAGCAACCCCCGTAAGCCCCCCATGCTCCTTCAACAGATGGTTGGCTAAATCTACCGCACTTACCTTGCGGAAGCCGTGCCCCAACAGGATGGCTATCAGCTCGCTGTTGCCCAGCGCCTCGGCACCGAACTTCTCCATCTTCTCCCGTGGACGCTCCTCCTCGGGCATCTCCTTGATGGTCAGATGATACTCAAGCTTGCTCACTTAAGCCACCTCGATAAGAAATAAAAAATGGTAACTTTTTGCGTTAACAATTTTCAATAATAGATTCAATCTGTGGCCACTCGCTCCTCAGGCTTGGCTTTCCTTGTTTTTCCAATGACTCATCTATCTCTATTCCTTTTTTGCTTTTTCTACATCTATCTAAATATTCTTTTAAACCCCGCAATCCCCTTTTATTAGCACATTCTCTCGCATTCCAAACAATTGTCTTTCCTGGTAAAGCGATTTCTTCTAAAATTTTGATGATTTTTTCTATTTTTTCTTTTTCGGATATTTTCATTTCTTGAATTTCTTAAAAATCCATTTCCTTTTATTTTTTTGTTTAGTTAGCGTCTCATCTGCACCCAAAGGGGATTTTCTCTCTTTCAAAATTATGTAAGCGGCTTCTAAGAAGGTCATTTTATCCCCTCCTGGAGCTCAAATTGGGGCAGTATCTCCCCGGCGGGACCTAAGAGGCTCTGGTCGGCTAAAGGGGTAATGGGGGTGGGCTCCAGGTTCACCTCGATAACAGAGGCGCCGTGCTCCTTGGCGATGATGGGAAGCGATGCCGCCGGCTGAACCACTGCTGAGGTGCCCACCACCAGCATTATCTGGCACTGGCTGGCAGAGCTTATCGCCCCCTGCAGGGCATCCTCGGGCAGCGCCTCGCCGAACCACACCACATCGGGTCGCAACAGCGCCCCGCAGTGGCATTTGGGAGGTATCTCGGAGAGGGGGACCTCCTGGTTCTCGGTGACTATCCCCTCTCTGGTGCACCGCACCCGCCAGATGTTCCCGTGGAGTTCAATTACATTTTTGCTTCCCGCCTTCTGGTGGAGCCCATCGATG
>Ga0209979_1002176_pt1 | contig 19327 bp, 15 predicted proteins | sample AnhtaG_FD_183114 | JGI IMG/M metagenome (GOLD analysis project Ga0209979, IMG submission 183114) | Deep subsurface microbial communities from Anholt, Denmark to uncover new lineages of life (NeLLi) - Anholt_01485 metaG (SPAdes) (version 2) | ecosystem: Environmental > Aquatic > Marine > Oceanic...
AAATTCAGAAAGCTAGAAATTATTTTGGTTGTCTTTGCTTTGCTTTTAACTTTGAGTTGTATAAATGTTTTTGCTGCTGAGAATATTAAACTTACTTGGTCCTCAATAAGTGTACCTGGAGATGCCCACACTGAAGCGATGAAGGTCTTCAAAGAGGAGGTAGAAAAACTTTCAGCAGGTCACATAACTGTAGACCTCTATATTGCTGGTGCAATCTATACCCAAGAAGGAGAATTAGCAGCTTGTCGAGAAGGAACCTTAGATATGGCTTATTACAGTGATGCTTGGTTAGCAGAATTTATTCCCTATCTATCCATGTTCAGTGCTGTCTATACTTTTAGTAGTTATAATCATATGACTAAAGTATTAAATGGTGAGATTGGGGAAAGAATTTTTGATGAAGTTGCTCAAAAAATTGGGGTGCGTCCTCTTGCTGCTTTCTACTTAGGAACAAGAGAGCTCAATGTGGTGGAAAAGGTGGGTCCAGTTAGAACCCCCGAGGATATGAAAGGTGTAAAATTGAGAACACCTGCCAGCCCCACCTGGATTGCTTTAGGTAAAGCCTTGGGTGGCAGCCCCACTCCTATGAGCTTTGGAGAAGTCTACATGGGGTTAAAAACTGGTACTATCGAAGGTCAGGATAACCCACTTCCTACTGACAAAAATGCTAAATTTTATGAGGTAACCAAATATATAATTCTTACTGATCATGTAGTCAATTCTGTATGGCCAACTATAAATGAAAAGAAATGGCAGTCCTTGAGTGAGATAGATCAGTTAGTAATCCGTATGGCTATAGAAAAAGCACGAAAATTCTGTGATGAAACTAACTTAAAGGCTGAAGCAGAGCTACTCGATTTCTTTAGAGAACAGGGGTTGATTATTATTGAGGATCCGGATAAAGAGGCATTTGCTGCTTACGCCAAGAATTCTTATGCCACAGAAAGCAAAGATATTTCCAAAGATTGGGATATGGATCTATATGAAGAAGTTCAGGCACTAAAATAATCGATAAGACCAATTAAACAATTATGTAGGAAGAAAATCAGAGGGTCTCATTAATAATGATGAGACCCTTCTTTTTAAAGGAGAAAGAATAGTTATGAAAAAAAAGAAATGCTTGAAGCAAGTAGGAGCATTTATATTGGATTTTTTTGAAGTATTTACACCAGCAATTGCATTTTCTTTATTATTTATTGCTTTTATAGTCCAAGTATTTTACCGTTATTTTTTAGTTCCTCTTACCTGGCCATTAGAATTTACACTTATAGCTTTTATCTGGACAACTCTATTTGGAGCATGCTTCGCCATGCGTGATTCTTCTCATGTAAAGTTTGGCCTAATTTATGATATGGCAAAACCTAAAACTAAAATATGGATGAGAATTATTGGAAATTTCTTATTAATTATCTCCTTCTGTATTGCTCTATTTCCTACTTATCGATATATTGATTTTATGTCTTTTAAGAGATCTAATGTGCTTAAGATTCCTATGAATATAGCTTTTAGCCCTTTTATTGTATTTATGCTAATTATGATTGGTCGAATAGGATATAACCTCTTTATTGATATGAAAAAACTTTACAGAGGAGAATTATAATATGAATTTTCCCCTATTTATTTTTTTATTATGTTTTATTTTAACTTTTATATTAAGGATACCTATTGCCTTAGGGATGCTAATGAGTTCAATCTATTATTTTGCCCTTGCTCCGGGTCCTGCTACTGGAGTACAAATGGCTGCGACTCAATTCCTTACCCAGCTTAATGTAAAATTTGTCCTTATTGCAGTTCCTCTCTTTGTTTTTGCTGCCAAAGTAATGAATACTGGAAAAGTTACCGAAATGGTTTTTAGATTTGCCAATACTTTAGTAGGTAAATGGAGAGGAGGAATGGGTCATGTTAATGTAGTTGCTTCTATCATTTTTTCCGGAATGACCGGTTCTGCAGTTGCTGATGCTTCAGGTTTAGGTATCATGGAAATAGAAGCTATGAGAAAACATGGTTATGAAGATAGTTTTAGTTGTGCAATTACTGCTGCTTCAGCAACTATTGGCCCCATTTTTCCACCTAGCATTCCTATGATTTTTTATGCTATGCTCTCTGGTGCTTCCATTGGTAATCTATTTCTGGGAGGCATGGCGCCAGGTATATTAATTGGTCTTGCTTTAATGGCTTATATTGCTTATATAGCCAAAAAGCGAGATTACCCCAGGGGAGAGAAATACACTCTAAAAGAATTTATCAGAATTACAGCTGTAGCATTTCCAGCTCTTTTAACCCCGGTTATACTACTTGGCGGTATTTACAGTGGTATTGTTACTCCAACTGAGGCTGGTGCTCTGGCTGGATTCTATGCTGTTATTATTTCATTTTTTGTTTACCGAGCTCTAGGTTTAAAACAATTGCTTGAGGTTATTATTGATACCATAAAGACAACAGGTATTCTTACTCTTATTGTTGGTGCTGCCTTTTCCTTTTCTTATATTGTAGCCATAGAACATATTCCAGACATGTTTGCCAGTATTCTTTTAGGAATTACTACAAATAAGTATCTACTTCTATTAATTATTAATATCCTTTTTATCGTCTTGGGAATGTTTATCGACACTATGTGTATTACGCTGGTATTTATTCCCATGGTTTTACCGCTGGTAGAATCTCTGGGAATTGATCTGGTTCATTTCGGGGTAGTGATTGTGCTAAATATGATGATTGGTCTATCTACTCCTCCTTTTGGTATGTTACTTTTTATCGTATCCGGTATTTCTGGTACCTCTCTTAAGACAATTATAAAAGAAATCTTTCCGATGCTTTTAGTGCTTATTGGAGTTCTTTTCTTGATTACCTATGTTCCGGTCATTGTAATGTTTATTCCTAATACCTTTGGCAGATAGAAGAGTGGTAAAACATTATTAGAAGAATCCATTACAATTGAGATAGGGGAAATATGTAAGTTTTTTCAGATTGTTATGAGAAAATATAATATGTAGTTAGAAAGTATTATAAAAAATAGTAGATAATTAAATTCTTTAAAATAGGATAAAAGTATAGATATTAGTTTTAGTTTAGAGGTAAATGGATGGCAATACTAAAATTGAGGAATCATATTCCAATAAGTGGTCCTGCAAGGAGAGAACTTGCTGATGGGACAGAGTCAGATATGAGAGTTTCTCTTGGTTTTGTGCCGGCTTGGTTTCACCAAAGGTGTGGAATTGATTTTTCTAAAAGATGGCATCAGGATCCCTTTTATCGTTATGGTAGTTTGGTAAAGATGAAAAGAGTACTTTGCAAAGCTTTTCCTTCAGTTTCTTACTGGGATGAGGATTATAAAGATGATTTAACGACTATTTCTGGATGTTACGGGGCTTACGTTATACCACAAGTGTGTGGATTTCCCTTAGTATATGAAAAGGATAGATGGCCAGAAATTGACCAAAAGAAAGAGAAATTTTCGGTTCAAGAAATTGAAAAATTAGATATTGATAAAATTCTTTCCAACCCTTTTGTAGAAGAAATTTTCCACCAAATGGATATAATCGAAGCAGAATGGGGAAAAATTCATGGATATTTAAACTGGCAAGGTGTTCTCAATAATGCTTTTCATTTGAGAGGTGAAAATATTTTTACTGATTTTTATGATAAGCCAGCTCTTGTGCACCATTTTTTCTCTATAATTAGTGAGGTAATGATTGGATTAGCTAAAAAAGTTCAAAAAAGACAGCGAGAATCCGGATTTTATGTTAACCATTTTTGTGTAAGTAATTGTACAGTAAATATGGTATCTCCAAAAATTTATCGAGAGTTTCTTTTCCCTTATGATAAAAAGATCGCAGAAAGTTTTGAAAGATTTGGTATGCATACTTGCAACTGGAATGTTACTCCCTATTTAGAAGATATAAAAAAATTACCTAAGGTTGGCTATCTGGATATGGGTATAATGTCTGATATGAAAAAAGTTAAAAAGATGTTTCCTGACACAAGAAGAGCTGTAATGTATTCACCAGTCCGGCTGCAGGAGGCAAGCTTAGATGAACTTAAGAAAGATATGGAAAAAATATATAATGAGTTGTCTCCCTGCGATATTGTGATGGCAGATATTCAAGCTACAACTTCTGATCAAAGAGTGAACCAATTATTAAAAATATGTAAGAATCTTGAATCAAGGAAAGATAAAGAATAAAAATATTTGCTTGAAATAATTTAATAGATTGTGGGAAATAACTTAAAGTTTTGAAATTTCCTCATTTAAATTAGAAATAAACAGGATAAAAACGTATTTTATTTGCTAAGTTATGAGGAGGTCTAATGAATGAAAGATATTACAGGTAAGAAAAGATTAGAAGGCATAATTCCTGCTTTGATTTTACCTGTAAATGAGAATGGTAAAATTAATTTCCAATTTTTTAAAAAACAGACTGTTTATCTTTCTTCGGCAGGGGTTAATGGTATTTTTATAAACGGAACTACTGGAGAGGGTGCTTGGTTAACTACGGAAGAAAAAGTAGAGACATTTAAACTGGTAAAAGAAGTATGTGGAGAAAAACAATTTCTCTGTTCTGCTTGCCTTCAACCTTCAACTGAATTAGTTATTAAGGAAATTGAAGTTTTTGAAAAATATGAACCAGATTATATTGTAGTGGTTGCACCTTATTATTATGCTGTATCTCAGGAAGTAATTGCAAAACATTTTCAAAAAATTGCCCAAAGCAGTTCAGTTCCTATAATTATATATAATATTCCCCAGTGTACACACAATAAAATAGAACTAAGTACAATATTAGAACTTGCTAAAGAAGAGAATATTGCTGGCATAAAAGATAGTTCCGGAGATTTTATATCTTTTACACGAGGGGTTTATACACCAGTACCCGAATCTTTTTCTTGGATTCAAGGTGAGGACTATTTGGATGGACCTTCTTTTAATATAGGAGCTGATGGGATTGTTACCGGATTAGGAAATGTGTTTATAGAGCCTTATATTCAAATGTATAAAGAAGCTAAAAAAGGAAATGCCACTAAAGTTAATGAGATACAAAAGAAGATTAATGAACTGTATGAAATAATTCAAGTTAGTGGTGGAAAGGTAATTCCTGCAATTAAAGCTGGAGTTGCTTTATTAGGAAGAAGCACAAAATGGATAAAAATGCTTTCTCTAACTTTAGGTGATGAAGATATAGAGAAAGTAAAAAGAGTAATTATAAAACTTGGTTTGCTTAGCGAGAAATAGAAGCTAAAAGAGATTATAAAGTAGAAATGTTATTTTAAAAGATTGTATAGTATATCCTTGACAACGCACATTGGAAATTTGACAAGATATTGTATTAATGTTATATTTTAGTCAAATAAAATTTTAAAAATTGAATTATTGAAACTCGTATAAACTCTTGGATATGGCAAGGGTGTTTCTACCATGTGACCGTAAATCACAATAGGCTACGAGTGGAAGTGCACCTTAGGGAATCGCTTATTCCGAAGGTTTTTAATCAAAAAATAGGAATAAGATTAGAACCAAGTGGTGCAAAGTATATTTGTTTATACTACACCGGAGGGTTAAAATCCCAGGCGGAGAGGTTCCACTCTGATTGATGGAATTTCTGTTGTCTGGGCTTTTTTTATTTGTTATAAAGTTATTAATTGAATATATAAAGTTTAGGGGATTAAGGAGAGAGGATATGGATGATAAAGTAGCGATAATAATGGGAAGTATATCAGATAAAGAAACTATGAAAAAAGCAGCTGAAGTATTAGATGAATTAACTATTTCTTATGAAATGAAAGTGCTTTCTGCTCATCGTACTCCTGATTTACTGTTTGAATATGTTGCACAAGTAGAAGAAAAAGGATTTAAGGTAATAATTGCTGGGGCAGGAGGGGCGGCTCATCTTGCCGGAGTAATTGCCGCCAAAACCATTTTACCAGTTATCGGAGTACCTATAGAAACAAAAGCCCTGGGAGGACTTGATTCCTTATTGTCTATGGTTCAAATGCCTGGTGGCATTCCAGTGGCTACAGTAGGAATAGGAAATGCCAAAAATGCCGGGCTAATGGCAGCACATATATTAGCTATTGAAAATTCTAAAATTAGAGAAAGACTTAAAGATTATAGAGAAGGTATGGTTCAGAAGATAAAAGATATTAAGATATAGCGTATAGCGTTTAGCGTGTAGCGGATAGGATTCGTATCTCGTATACATTTAGTTAGCTGGTTAGTTGATTACCTGATTAGCTAGTTAAAATACAGGTTATATGTTGCAGGTTGCGAGTTACAAGTTTTCTATCTCGCATCTTTGCGATTATTAACTGAAAAATGATTGTCTCTATCTAAAAACCAAAAACTAATAACTAAAAACCATCTTGCATCTTGCATTTAATGCTAACGACTAATTTAATTGGTGAATTGGTCAATTAGCTAATTTGTAGAAAGGAGTATTAACCGTGGGGAGCGTAAAAGACTTAATTGTTATAGAGAAGCCATTAAAAAACAAAACTGGCAGAGGAAGATTTATTTTTTCAGATCGTTATTCAGTATTTGATTGGGGAGAGATGCCAGACCACATTCCCAACAAAGGGAAATCTTTATGTATTTCTGCAGCTTATTTTTTTGAAAAACTTAAATCTTTGGGAATAAAAAGCCATTATCTGGGATTGGTCGAAGATGGTAATAAATTGGGAAGATTGTCAGATATTAAAGCTCCGATTAATATTATGGAAGTAAAACTGCTCAGAATATTGCCTCCTTTACAAAAAGGCAGCCATTATGATTATTCTGATTATGAAAATGAAAATAATAATTTTTTAATTCCCCTAGAGGTTATTTATCGCAAATCTCTTCCAAAGGGTTCCAGTGTATTTAAAAGATTAGAAGAAGGAAGTTTGAAACTGGAAGATTTAAGTTTAAAAGAAATGCCCCATCCCGGGCAGACTTTAGGCAACCCTTTTTTGGATGTATCTACCAAACTTGAAGAAAGTGACCGCTATTTAGGTTGGAAAGAAGCCCAAAAAATTGCCCATCTTGGTGATAGTGAATTAGAAGAGATTAGAAAGATTACTTTATTAATTAATGAATTAATCGGACAAGAAGCAAATAAAATTGGATTGAAATACGAAGATGGCAAAATAGAATTTGGATTCGATGAGGAGAGGAATCTTATAGTAGTAGATGTGTTGGGGACTTTAGATGAGTGCCGCTTTACCTTTGAGGGAATACCGGTAAGTAAAGAGATTGCCAGATTATATTATCGGAAAACTAATTGGTTTAAAGAATTGGCAGAGGTTAAAAAGAGAGATAGTATAAACTGGAAAGAAAAAGTGAACCTGTCTCCTCCTCCTTTACCGGCAAGATTAAAAGAACTAATTTCTATGGCTTATTGTGCATTTACCAACGAAATTACCGAAAAAGAATGGTTTAAGAATATTCCTTCTATGAGAAAATTATTAGAGGAAACAAGCCGAATAATAAATAGCGTTTAGTGGATAGAAAAAAAGCGAAAAGCTAAAAGTGTAAAGCGCAAAACTATAGCTTAAAACTTAAAATTAAAGAAAAAGTTTTGAGTTTTGAATTATGATTGTACGTTTTAGTTTTAAATTTTTAATTTAACACAACATACTAGATATAAATTACAATAAATGTATCATATATTAATTGATTAATTGGCTAATTAACTAATTAAAAAAGGAGAAGGAAATGTGGTTGGTTAAAATTTATGTAACCTTAAAAAAAGGGCTATTAGATGCTCAAGGAGCAGCTACTCAAAATGCCTTAGAGTCATTGGGGTTTGAAGAAATAGAAGAAGTAAGGATGGGAAAGTATATAAATATTAAATTAAAGGGACAGAATCGCCAGATGGTTATTCAAAGGGTTGAAGAGATGGGTAAAAAATTGTTAGCCAATCCGGTGATCGAAGACTTTGATTATGAAATCGAGGTGTTAAAGTGAAGTTTGGTGTAGTTCAATTTCCAGGTTCAACCTGTGATTATGATTGTTTTTATGCTCTTAATGATGTTTTAAAGGTAGACGTTGAATATATCTGGCACAAGCAGACTAATTTAGAGGGATATGATGGAATATTTTTACCGGGTGGATTTACCTACGGAGATTATTTAAGGGTCGGGGCTATAGCTCGGTTTTCTCCGGTTATGTCAGCAGTAATCGATTATGCTACGGCCGGGGGATTAGTTTTGGGAATTTGTAACGGATTCCAAATTCTTACTGAAGCGGGTTTATTACCCGGAGCATTAATGAGAAACAATAGTCTGCATTTTATCTGTAAGTACGGCTATCTTAGGGTGGAGAATAATCAAACTCCCTATACTAATTCTTGTAAAGGCGGGCAGGTTTTAAAAATACCCATTGCTCATGGGGATGGTAATTATTATATTGACGACCATGGTTTATCTAAACTTATCAAAAACAATCAGATTATCTTTCGTTATTGCGAAAAGAACGGAGAGATTACTTCAAGGGCCAATCCCAATGGTGCCCTTTATAATATTGCCGGTCTATGTAATAAGGAAGGAAATGTTCTGGGTATGATGCCACACCCGGAGCGTTGTATGGAAGATTGTTTAGGTTCTTCCAATGGCAAATATATTTTTAATTCTGTTTTAAATTTTTGTAAAGAAAGATTAAGTAAAATTGAAAAAAGTTTTAAAATTTAATTATGATTTTGAATTTTTAGTTTTAAGTTTTTTACTCCGACGAGATACGAGATGCGAACAACGAGATACGATAATGATAGGAGATTAATGGTTGATGAAAAGTTTTAACCAGGAAAAATTTTGGAAAAAATGGAATCTTACTCTAGAAGAGTATGAGAAAATAAAAGAATATTTGCAAAGAGAACCCAATGAAGTAGAGTTAGGAATGTATTCAGTAATGTGGTCGGAACATTGTAGTTATAAAAACTCAAAGCCGCTTCTTAAATTGTTTCCCAATTCAGCGGAATGGGTCCTTCAGGGGCCGGGAGAGAATGCGGGTATTATTGATATCGGAGACGACCAGGTTATAGCCATGAAGATAGAGAGCCATAACCATCCTTCGGCGATAGAGCCCTTTCAGGGAGCGGCAACCGGCATCGGAGGAATAGTGCGGGATATCTTTGCGATGGGAGCTCGTCCTATAGCCTTGCTGGATTCTCTAAGATTTGGAGATTTTAATAATTCCCAAACTAAATATCTTTACAAAGGAGTAATAGATGGTATTTCCTTTTACGGTAATTGTATAGGAGTGCCTACGGTTGGGGGAGAAACAGTTTTTTCCTCGAGTTATCAAGAGAATATTTTAGTAAATGTAATGTGTGTAGGGTATGCCAAGAAAAATGAGATTTTGCGAGCAGTAGCAAGAGGTGAAGGGAATTCGGTAATTCTAATAGGGGCTAAAACAGGCAGAGATGGAATTGGAGGGGCTTCTTTTGCCTCGGCAGAATTAGATGAAAGTTCTGATGAAGATCGTCCTGCGGTTCAAATAGGAGACCCCTTTTCTGAAAAATTATTGATTGAGGCTTGTTTGGAGTTAAGAGGATTAGATTATGTGATTGGACTGCAAGATTGTGGAGCTGCCGGTCTGACCAGTTCTTTGTGTGAAATGGCCAGCCGGGGAGATGGCGGGTTAGATATTGAACTATCAAAAGTACCCAAACGAGAAGAAGGGATGAACCCTTTTGAGATTATGCTTTCTGAATCTCAAGAAAGAATGATAGTGGTAGTTAAAAAAGGGAAGGAAGAAGAAATTAAAAAAATTTTTGATAAATGGGGTTTAGATTCCGCAGTGATTGGCAGAGTAACTAATGATAGGAAATTCAGGGTCAGAGATAAAGGAGAAATAGTAGCAGATATACCCGCTAAATCACTTGCCGAAGGAGCGCCTGTTTGTCGTCGCAAAGGGAAAAAGCCGGATATTTTAGATTCGGTCAATCAGCTTGATTTATCTAAGATACCCCAGCCAGATGATTATAATCAAGTGTTATTACAGTTATTAGGTTCGCCGAATATTATAAATAAAGAAAAGATTTATGAGCATTATGATTATATGGTAAGAAACAATACTATATTGCCTCCCGGGGACGATGCTGCAGTATTAAGAATAAAAGGAACCAAAAAAGCCATAGCCCTTACCACTGATGGTAATGGAAGATATTGTTATCTTGACCCCTTAATGGGAGGGAAGATAGCGGTGGCAGAAGCGGCCAGAAATTTGTCTTGCAAAGGAGCCTTGCCTCGAGCGGTAACCGACTGTTTAAATTTTGGAAATCCTGAAAAGGAAACTATCTACTGGCAATTAGAAGAAGCCATTAAAGGAATCAGTGAAGCCTGTCGAGTATTACAGACCCCGGTCATAAGCGGGAACGTAAGCTTGTATAATGAAAGCAAAGAAGAAGCCATTTATCCTACACCTGTTATCGGGATGGTGGGGATTATCGAAGATTATAACCATATCTGTTCTATGGAATTTAAAAATTATAATGATTTGATAGTGCTTTTAGGAAAAAATAAAGAAGAATTGGGTGGAAGTGAATATTTAAAAGTTATTCATAATTTAGAAAAAGGAATACCTCCCCAGATTGATTTGTTGAAAGAACAGGCAGTTCAAAATGTATGCCGAGAGGCAATCAAAAAGGAATTAGTTTCTTCAGCTCATGATTGTTCAGAAGGCGGATTGGCTATTGCCCTGGCAGAGAGTTGTATCAAAGGGGAAAAAGGAGCGAAAATAGAAATCGAAGACAAAATAAGAAGTGATGCCTTGTTGTTCGGAGAAAGCCAATCTCGAATCATTATATCTCTTAATCCGAAAAATCTATCTTCATTACAGGAGATAGCCGATAAATATCAGGTTCCTCTTTTGGTATTAGGTTCTGTGGAGGGGGAAGAATTAAATATTAACTGGTTAATCAGTATAAAAGTAGATCAATTGGAAAAAGTTTGGAAAGGCACAAAATAATGCATGAGGAATGTGGAGTTTTTGGAATTTTTAATAAAGAAGATATGTCTATAGATGTGGCTAAATTAACTTATTTTGCTCTTTATGCCCTTCAACATCGGGGGCAGGAGAGTGCGGGGATTGCAGTATCTGATGGAGAAAAGCTCTTAATTTATAAAGATTTAGGGTTAGTATCTGAAGTATTTAACGAAGAAAAACTAAAGACCTTGCAAGGTAATTGTGCTATCGGTCATGTAAGATATTCTACAACAGGTGCTAATATTTGGGAAAATAGCCAACCTCTTTTAAAAAATTATAAGGGAGGGACTTTCTCTTTAGCTCATAATGGTAATCTGGTAAATCAAGCAGAATTAAAGGAAAAGTTAAAAGAAAAAGACGTTCAAATTTATTCCTCAACAGATAGTGAAATAATATGCAATTTAATAAAAACAACCCCAGAAGAAAATATTGAAAAGAATATTGAAATTGTAGCTGCCCAACTAAAAGGAGCCTTTTCTTTAGTGATAATGACTGAAGATAAATTAATCGGGTTAAAAGACACTTTTGGTTTTCATCCTCTTGCCTTGGGGAAATTAGGAGATTCTTATGTTTTTACCTCTGAAACCTGTGCATTTAATCTTATCGGTGCCGAATTTATCCGGGAAGTGGAACCAGGAGAGATGGTAGTAATCGATAAAGAAGGAATGAGATCAATCAAAGTTTTACCTGATAACAGGAAAGCTCTTTGTGTTTTTGAATTTGTTTATTTTGCCCGCCCGGATAGTAACATATACGGAGAAAATGTAGCTTTAAGCCGGCAAAAAATGGGTCGAAGATTAGCCCAGGAACATCCGGTGCAAGCAGATATAGTAGTTCCCGTACCGGACTCAGGAATCTCTGCAGCTATCGGTTATGCGTCCCAATCAGGTATCCCTTATGAAGAAGGTTTGATTAAGAACCGTTATATTGGAAGAACTTTTATCCAGCCTGAACAATTAATTCGAGATTTTGGTGTAAAAATAAAACTTTCTCCTATTAAAGAAATATTAAAAGATAAAAGAGTGATATTAATAGATGATTCTATTGTTCGGGGGACTACCAGCCGAAAGATTGTAAAGTTAGTAAGGGATGCAGGAGCCCGTGAGGTTCATGTTCGGATAAGTTCTCCACCCATTTACTTCCCCTGTTTTTACGGGATAGATACACCAAATAGAGAATATTTACGGGCTTCAAATCATACCTTAGAAGAGACGAAAAAATGGATAGAAGCAGATAGTTTGGATTATTTGAGTATAGAAGGGTTATGCAGCGTTTTTGATAAAATCCCTGCTGATGATTTTTGTCTGGCTTGTTTTAACGGGAAGTATCCAATATAAAAACTCGTATTTAGTATCTCGTAAACAAGATAGAAGTCAGAAGACGGAAGATGAAGTAGCGTGGAGCGTACAGCGTTTAGCGTAGAGTGAAAAAGAGTTAATAATAATATGTAGGGGCACGATGCATCGTGCCCAACGTAGGACAGGCGTCTCGCCTGTCTATCTTAAAAAAAGAAAGGAAATAATCAAATGGGAAAATCTTATAAAGAAGCTGGCGTGGATATCGATTTGGCTAATCAGATAGTTAAGGAGATAAAACCATTAATCGGTAAAACTTATATCCCCGGAGTATTAGGTGGTATAGATGGATTTGGCGGATTATTTTCTTTAGCAGAACAGAAATATCAAGAGCCGGTATTGGTTTCCAGTACTGACGGAGTGGGGACTAAATTAAAAATTGCCTTTACTCTAAATAAACATAATACTGTTGGGATAGATTTAGTGGCAATGTCGGTGAATGATATCATTACCTGTGGGGCGAAACCTTTATTCTTCCTGGATTATATCTCTATTGGTAAACTGTCAAAAAAAGTAGTTGTTGAGCTAATAAAAGGAATTACTGAAGGGTGTAAAATGGCAGACTGTGCTTTACTGGGTGGGGAGACTGCAGAGATGCCCGGATTTTATCCAGAAGGCGAATACGATTTAGCCGGTTTTGCAGTAGGAGTTGTAGAAAAGAGTAAAATAATTGACGGCCGAAAGATTAAAGAAGGAGATTCGGTTATAGATATTGCTTCTAATGGGTTGCATAGCAACGGTTTTTCTTTAGCCAGAAAGGTTTTACTTGAATCCAACAAATATAAGATAGACGCTAAAGTATCTTCTTTTAAGGAATCTTTAGGCGAAGAATTACTTACCCCTACCCGAATTTATGCAAAACCAGTTTTACATTTATTGGAAGAATATAAAATTTCAGGAATAGCTCACATCACCGGAGGAGGGATAGTGGAAAATATTCCTCGTATTTTACCTGAAGAAGTTTCTGTCAAGATAGACCGGGAAAGTTGGCCAACCCCCTCTATCTTTTCTTTAATTCAAAAAGAAGGAGAAATTTCTGATAAGGAGATGTATCGTACCTTTAATATGGGAATCGGGATGGTATTAATTGTTCCCCAAAATGACGCTTCAAAAGTGATTAACGAACTTAAAATGATAAGATATGATTCTTACATCATTGGCAAAGTTATAAAAGGGAATAAACAGATAATTATTGGATAATGACAAATCTGCTGCCTGGCACCAAATTTGTCATTGAGGAGAAAGTTATGATTAATGTCGGAGTGTTGGCCTCAGGTAGAGGAACTAATTTGCAGGCAATAATTGAGGCTGTTGAAGAGGGGAGAATCGAAGGAAAAATTAAGATTGTAATCAGTGATAATCGCGCTGCCTTTGCCCTTAAGAGAGCCAAACAAAATAATATTGAAACTAAGTATATTAATTTTAAAAGTTTTAAAAATAGGGAAGATTATGACAAAAAGATTATGGAATGTTTGAAGGAGAAAGATGTTGATCTAGTAGTTTTGGCTGGATATATGAGAATTATAAGTCCCTATTTTATTAAAATGTACAAAAATAGAATAATGAATATTCATCCTGCATTACTTCCCTCTTTTCCAGGATTACATGCCCAAAAGCAGGCCGTAGAATATGGAGTAAAAATTTCTGGCTGTACGGTTCACTTTGTTGATGAGGGAGTAGATTCTGGCCCCATTATTTTACAGAAGGCGGTAGAGGTAAAAGATAATGATACCGAAGAATCATTGGCGGAAAAAATTTTAAAAGAAGAACATCAAATTTATCCTCGGGCAATTCAGTTATTTTGTCAGGGTAGATTAATTATAAAGGGTAGAAAAGTTTTTATTAAAAAGAGGTCAATTTAAAATGAAAGTATTGGTTATAGGAAGTGGTGGTAGAGAACATACTCTGATATGGAAAATTAACCAAAGCCCAAAAGTTTCTAAAATTTATTGTGCACCGGGCAACGCAGGGATTTCTAAGTTGGCCCAATGTATAAATATTGATGCAGACAGTATTGAGAAATTAATTGATTTTGTCCAAAAAGAAAAGATTGATTTAACTGTAGTTGGGCCAGAATTGCCTTTATCAAAAGGAATAGTAAATGAGTTTAACAGGAAGGGTTTACAGATATTTGGTCCGAGTAAAGAAGCTACTGAGATTGAGTCGAGTAAAGTTTTTTCCAAATATTTAATGAAAAAGTATAATATACCTACCGCTAATTACGAAGTCTTTCAAAATAGTGAAAAGGCATTCGATTATATAAAACAACAGACTTTTCCTTTGGTAATAAAGGCAGATGGATTGGCAGCCGGCAAGGGAGTGTTTATTGTAAAAAATATGTTTCAAGCGAGAGACGCTTTAGATGCCTTGATGGAGGAAAGAAAATTTGGAGAAGCAGGCAGGCAGGTAGTAGTAGAGGAATTTTTAGAGGGAGAAGAGGTATCGATTTTAACATTTTGTGATGGGAAGACTGTTGTGCCTATGGTTTCCTCCCAGGACCACAAAAAGATATTTGATAATGACCAGGGGCCTAATACTGGTGGTATGGGGGCTTATTCCCCGGTCCCCCTTTATCCCGATGAGTTTGAAAAGAGAGTTTTAGAAGAGATTTTAAAACCTACCGTAAAGGGATTACGGAGTGAGGGAAGAGAGTATAAAGGGGTACTTTATGCCGGGTTGATATTAACCAAAGAAGGTCCTAAAGTTTTAGAATTTAATGCCCGCTTTGGCGATCCGGAAACTCAAGTCATATTGCCGAGATTAAAAACAGATTTATTAGACATACTAAATGCAGTAATTGAAGGGTCTCTTCATAAAATAAATATCGAATGGAAGAATAATTCTGCAGTTTGTGTGGTGGTTGCTTCCGGCGGATATCCGGGTAAATACCAGAAAGGTAAAGCCATTAGCGGTTTAGAAAGATTGAAAAAGATGAAAGATGTAATTGCATTTCATGCTGGCACCAAATTTCAAGATGGGAAAATTGTTACTTCAGGAGGAAGAGTCCTGGGGATAACTGCATGGGATGATACCATCTCTAAAGCCAAAGAGAAGGCTTATGAGGGTGTAGAAGAAATTTATTTTGAGGATATGTATTACCGAAAAGATATTGCCGCAAAAGCCATTCCAGAGTAAACCCGCATCCAGATGTCATTCCCGCGAACGCGGGAATCCAGTAACACCTAAATAGATATAAATTCCTGTTTTCACAGGGATGATACAAGTGAAGGAAACGGGTTGAATAAATTTGACCTCTACAAAATAAAATAATTATAAAGTTATAGGACAAGAGACATTATTAATGTTCTATACTAACGACTAAAACAAGAAAGGAGAAGGATATAATGACTAAAATAAAACGCGCTTTAATTAGTGTTTCGGATAAAGAAGGGGTTATTGATTTTGCCCAAGGCCTGAGTAAATTGGGGATTGAAATAATATCTACCGGAGGAACAGCCAAACTATTAATAGAAGCCAGAGTAAAAATGAAATTAATTTCTGAGGTAACTAATTTCCCGGAGATGTTAGATGGCAGAGTCAAGACTCTTCATCCTTTAATTTTTGGAGGGATATTAGCTAAAAGCGATAATCCTATTCATCAAAAACAATTGGCAGCTCAACAGATAGAATCAATAGGGCTGGTAGTGGTAAATTTATATCCTTTTGAAAAAACTATTTCACAAAAAGAAGTGGAATTAGATGAAGCTATTGAAAATATCGATATTGGCGGACCTTCTTTGTTAAGAGCGGCAGCCAAAAATTATCAAGATGTAACAGTAGTGGTTAATCCTCGGGATTATCCTGTGCTTTTAAGTGAACTGCGTGAGAATAATAGAGAAATACCTTTGGATACTAAAAAGAGATTAGCAGTTGAAGTATTTGAGCATACTTCTTTTTATGATGCAATTATTAGTAAATATCTAAGAAACAATATGCTAAAAGAAACAAAATTATTTCCCTCGAATTTAAATTTAATAGCTAAAAAGAAATTAGATTTACGATATGGAGAAAATCCGCATCAAAGAGCTTCTTTCTACAAAGAATTTTTTATTAAGGAAGCCAATCTTGGTGAAGCTATACAATTAGGCGGCAAAGAGCTGTCTTTTAATAATTTAGTTGACTTAAATGCAGTATTGGAGATGGTAAAAGATTTTACCGAACCAACAGTTGTCTTTGTGAAACATACTAATCCTTGTGGGTTAGCTTCCGCCAAAACTATTCAAGAAGCTTACCAAAAAGCTTATGAAGGCGACCCCTTATCCGCTTATGGCAGTATTATCGGAATTAATAGGGTGGTGGATACAGAACTTGCCAATTTAATTAATGAAACTCCTTTTGTGGAGGCGGTGTTGGCTCCTGATTTTGAAGATAAGGCTCTAAATATTTTAAGACAGAAAAAGAATCGTCGGTTAATAAAAGTGGGAGATTTAAAAAGCAGAGATGTTCATATAAAAGATGTTAAAAAAATAGCTGGTGGATTTTTAGTACAAGATAGAAATATAAAGGATATTGCTATAAAAGACTTGAAAATTGTAACTAAAAGAAAGCCGAATAAAGAAGAATTAGAAGAGCTCTTATTTGCTTGGAAGGCAGCCAAACAGGTTAAGTCAAATTCTATTGTTTTAACTAAGGATAGGCAGACAGTAGGGATTGGTGCCGGACAGATGAGCCGGGTAGATTCTGTAAAGATTTCTATTATGAAATCAAAAGGACGTTCCCAAGGTTCTTATCTCGCCTCCGATGCCTTCTTCCCCTTTAGGGACGGTGTGGATGAGGCTGCGAAAGCCGGAGTAACTGCCATTATTCAGCCTGGAGGTTCGAAGCGAGATAAAGAAGTTATAAACGCTGCTAATAAACATAATCTGGCCATGGTCTTTACCGGAGTAAGATGTTTTAAACATTAATTTGTAACTAACCAATTAATCGATTGAATTCACCAGTAGGGGCAGACCTTGTGTCTGCCCTTTTATTGCTAATTGCCCTTGACATCTTTTTAAAAATAGTATATTATTTTTATACCAAATGTAACCGCTTACATTATCTACATTATCGAGGTGGAAAAATGAGAAAGACCATCGAACATGTAGCCCGATTAGCTAAAGTGTCGAAAGCCACTGTATCAAGAGTTCTGAATAATAGTCCCAAAGTTACAGAGGAAACTCGAGATAGAGTAATGAAAACTATAAAAGAGTTAGGTTATTATCCCAGTGCGATGGCGAGAAGACTTACTACTAATAAAGCTGAAACAATCGGTCTCATTATTCCCGCTCCCCATGATAGAACTTTCGGTAATCCTTTTTATACGGAGATTATCCGAGGATTCGCTCATCAAGCAAAAATCAAAAAATATGATCTTTTACTATTTACCAACGAACATAAATTTAATTATTCTCAACTATTTTATGATAGACGTGTTGATGGATTATTACTTATAGGAGCAAAAAGAAACGATAGAGGCATTATTCAATTAAGCAAAAAAGAGTTTCCTTATATTCTTACCGGGAAAATAGATTATGAGGATGTAAATTATATTGATGCTGAAAATAGGAGAGGCGCTTACCAGGCAGTTTCTTATTTGGCAAATCTTAATCATAAAAAAATTGCCTATATTGGAGGTTCTTTTGAATTTGTTTTTAACCAAGAAAGATTTGAGGGATATCTTTCTGCTCTACAAGATCATAATCTTGAATATGGTAAAGAATTAACTATGGAAAGTATTAGTACCCAGGAAAGTGGTTATGAAGCCATGCGAAAGATATTAAAATTTTCACCAATACCCACTGCTGTCTTTGCTGCCAATGATTTAGATGCTATTGGTGCGATGAAAGCTGTGAAGGAAAAGGGCTTGAGAATTCCAGAAGATATTGCTTTTATTGGTTTTGATGATATTCAGTTAGCCTCTTTTATGGACCCGCCACTGACTACAGTTAGGCAGCCTATCTTTGAGATGGGCACTACCGCTATCAATCTTTTAGTTGGTATGATTGAGGGAAGGGTAAAAGGAGCACAGCAAATAGAATTGCCCACCCAACTTATAATAAGGAAATCTTCTGGAAAAACAAGAATGTGTAAATAAAGATAACAAATAGAATAAAAAGGAAGGAGAAAAAAGATGTGGAAACTTGTTGTTCTTTTTTGGTTGTTATGTTTGTTAATAATTTTTGGAATTATTGGTTTAGCCCTGGCAGCAGAGTTCACCTTTACCTATGTTCCCCTCGAAGATGAGGAAGTGGTCTCAGTAAGTCTGCGTGGTTCCTTTAATAGTTGGGGCGAATGGCCCATGGAAGAACAGTCTGATGGCACCTGGAATATCACTGTAGATTTAGAACCAGGGGAGTATCAATATAAATTTTTTATTAATGGTAAATGGCCCCAGGATATGTCAACTGCCCGCGCTGGAGGCCCCATAGATCCGAACGCTATAGGGTATATTAATGATGGTTTCGGTGGCCAGAATGCAATATGTAGAATTAAAGAAGAGGTCACAGAAGGAGTAGTTCTCGTGCATAATCCTGATGCCCCGGCTTATTTATGCATTGCTGATGAGCGATTGGTACTAAGGTTAAAAACCTCACCTCATAAGGTTGCTAAAGTGTTTTTAGTTACCGATGAAGGTAGATGGCCTATGGAAAGACAACTACAATGGGAATACGGAGAAGTTTTTCGCCTGTCATTGAAATTTCCAGATTCCCTGAAGTACCGTTTTGTAGGATATACTATTGAAGGCACTGAATTTTCTCTACCGGAAGACCCCTCCCAATCTTTCTTTTTTGATGGTATTGACCATTTTCCTCAACTTAAATGGGTAAGCCAAGGTATAGTCTACCAAATTTTTCCTGAGCGTTTTTATAATGGAAATCCTAAAAACGATGTCCTCGCTCTAAAAAGTGATGAATTTCACTACAATGAACAGTGGGCTCAGAATAAGCTATGGGCAGGAGAAGGCCCTTCTTTAGTGAGTTGGGATGATCCTATTTCCTCGCAACATTGCTGTCATCAGTATTTTGGCGGAGAC